>Ga0070698_100003732_pt1 | contig 16739 bp, 13 predicted proteins | sample KBSK1502metaG_FD_65477 | JGI IMG/M metagenome (GOLD analysis project Ga0070698, IMG submission 65477) | Corn, switchgrass and miscanthus rhizosphere microbial communities from Kellogg Biological Station, Michigan, USA - KBS K1-50-2 metaG | ecosystem: Host-associated > Plants > Roots >...
CGACCGCGCGACTTAGTCGCGCAGCCGGCTCATGCGCACGTCCCGTGTGCGGGAGATTGCCGAGGCGTGCGGCCAACGCCGGGAGCGGCTCGCGGTCGATCCGCGTTCGGACGGACATGAAGCGGCCGAGAACGCGGAGGCCCAGCAGCGCCTTGCCGCTAGACATTGGTGACGATCTTGTCGACGACTTCCGGCAGCAGTGCGAGCCCGTCGGGGCGCGAGAGCTCCCAGACCGGCACGCGCCGAACCAGCGAGGCCACGCCTTCGAAGGCGCGCCGATGAGCCTCGTCCGACGGCAGCCTGAAGGACAGGGCCAGCAGATCGCGGATCCCCTCGGCGGCGGGAACGGGATCCAGTCTGATCTCGTCCTTCCCCGGCTTCAGCACGACGACCGCACGAACGGGAACCGGCAGACAATCGCCCCTCGTTGCGTGTTCCAGGGCCAGGTGCACGCGAAGCGGCTCGTCGAGGACGACGGTACCCGGCGGCAGCTCGATCTCCTCGGCCACGTCTCGGCGCAGCCGCAGCATCGCAGGCCCAGGGATGATCGCCGCGCCGTCGACGAGGCGAAGACAGCTCAGATCCTCCGCGAGCACCCGGTGGCCGGCCCGGGCGAACGCAGCCGCCAGGGTGGTCTTCCCGAACACCCCGGGCGCAGCGATGAGCAGGGCCTTGCCCCCGACCTCGACTGCAGCCGCATGCAGTGGCAGATCTCCCCGCGCGGCGAACGAGAGGGCGGCCGGAATGCCCCAGAGCCGTTCCTCGCGGACAACCGGGTCGGCCGAGTCGGGAACGAGAATCCGACGCTCGGCAGTGTCGATCTCGTACGAGCCCAAGCCGTCGACCCAGAACCGGTAGCAGCCGCCGTTCGCGAGGAGACTGGCGCGAAAGGGGTCTGTCCACTCGAGTACGGCGTCGGCGCCGCTCGGAGGCGACCCCAACCCGTTCCCAGTCTCGACGATGAGCGGCGTGCCCTCGCCGCCCCGCAGGTACGCGAAGTCGAGCGGTGAGTCGATCCGGTAGCCGAAGCAGGCGCCGGAGCTCATGGGCAGACCGCCGCAAAGGCGTGAACCCGCGCGAGATCGTTCGCCCACGCGAGCTCGAGGACGCCCAGCCCACCGCCTTCGAGCCGCGAGGCGAGCAGGTCGTAATCTACGCCGGCAACCCGGTAGTCGGTCTCCAAGAGCCAGCGTCGAAGTGCGTCGTAGTCGGCCGTCGACAGAGCGTGGTCGTCGAAGAAGGTCTTGTCTCGCCGGTCGAGCACCTCGTCCGGTAAACGTCCGCGCATCGCCCGACGCACAAGGCTCTTCGGGACGTCGTCGGGGAACTTCGTCTCTGCCGGAAGGCTGAGAACGAACTCCCAGAGGTCGACGTCCGCAAACGGTCGTCGCACGTGGACGCCGAAGGAAGCTGCGCAGAGCGCGTCGGCCTCCAAGGTGAGACCCGATGCGCGAACAGCACCAAGCTGGGCCTCGGCCCACCGGCGTCTCGCCGGACGCTCCAGATCGGGACGTCTGCCGAGACCGCCGACCTGCCGGACGTCGATCCAGGGCGGCAGCGGCCGGTTCTCGCGACGGCGCAAGCGGGTGTAGCGACCGGCGATGAAGGCGGGTGTGATCGACGGGAGCAGGCGTCGCAGGACGTCTCGACGCGAGCGCCCGCGCGACGTCTGAGCGTGCACCCAATCCGAGAGAGCCGACCAGCGACCGTGCAGAGCGAGGTGTCCAGCCAGGTGCATGTCGACCGTGAGGACGTATTCCGCAAGCTCGCCGCTGAGCACGTTCCTATATCCCAGCTCGCGGGCCAGCCGATAGCCCTCGGCGACCTCGGGAATCGACATCGTGTCGACCGGCCCGTCGAGGAGATCGACCCAGTGCGCGACGTCGTCGAGCGGGCGCGTGCTGGGAACGTAGGTGTGCAGCCGCAGGCCGAGTCGCTTCGCGATCACCTCGACGTAGTTACTCTCATCGACAGAAGGATGGTCCGGGTAGACGGCGGTCAAGGCGGCAGGGCCGACCCTTCCGTTCCCTGCATAGCGAGAAGCCGCCAGCGCGGCAATCGCCGGCGAGTCGATGCCACCGCTGAGCTGGATGACGTCGTTGCCGGTCAGGGCTCTCTCGACCGCGAGGTCGAGCGCGGCAAGTAGACCCTCACTCGCCTCGGCCGGGCCGAGCGGGTTCGTCTCGAGGAGCTGGTCGGGATTCCAGTAGCGGCGGAGAGTGCGGGTCTCTCCCGGGACAAACCGGGCGACCGCTCCACGGTCGAGCCGCTCGACGCCACGAAGTGCAGTCCGCCTCTCGTCGAGCCGCCCGAAGAAGATGTCCGCGAGTGAGTCGTGGTCGGCCTGACGCTGGATTCCAGCCCCCGCGATGACCTGCTTCGCCTCGCTGGCCGCCCAGACAGAGTCGCCGTCTTGGTGGAGCAGCAGGGTTCCGAAGCCGAGGTGGTCTCTGAAGAGGGTCAGCTCGGCCCCTCGCACGGCGGCGCCGGCGAACACTCCGCGAAGCCGATCGAAGACGCCCTCGCCCCAGGCCGTCCTTGCTGCCAGGACCGTGTCCGCGGGAGTGTCGCCGCCGACGGGAACGCCGAGGCTCATGAGCTCGGCATTCAGCTCGAGCCGGTTGTCGAGTGTGCCCGAGAACGCCACCCCGTTGTCTCCGGCGACGGCGAGCCACGAGTCTTGCCTGCCGAGCGCGTTCCCAACGCCGATCGCAGCGTGACCGAGTTCCTTGAGGTCGATCTCCTCCGCGCCGCGATGAGGCGCCGTGACGAGCATGCGGCGGGCAGCCGAAGCGTCGGCCCCAGAGGCGAAGACGACTGCAAACGAGCCCACGAACGCTTCAGACAGTAACGAGCCGCCGGCTGCGAAGGCTGTCGACGAACTCGGCAGCCTCGGCTTCCAGTGACTCGGGCGCGTCCGCTAGCTCGCGGCGCAGTGCTGCAACGATCTCCGGCACGGTCCGCTCGCCGTCGATCAGGTTCCAGATTCGCCCACCGGTGTCGTTCACGCCGTGATACTCGCCGGTTTCGAGCGACAGGAGAACGCCGCCCTCACCTTCGGCGAGCGCCTGGTACGCGACGTCGGGATTCTTACGAACCCTCAATCCGAGACCCTCATCCTGCCGGGTGGAGTCGAGAGGTGACCTACGAGAAGCTGGTGCAGGAATACTCCTGCTGTTTGTCCAGCCTGCAGACCTGCCAATCCCCGAGCTTGGGCCCTGTTCCGCCTGCGCGCGTGAACGTGTGCGCCGTGATCGGGCCGTAGTCGACGATCCTCGGTGACTCGTAGGTGCCTGCGTTGATCTGTGAGTCGGCCAAGATGATCCTTTGCCTCGAAGGAACAGTCACATGATGGCGCGGGTGTCGCCCATTGACAACTGCTCATCCGGCTAGTCCTGACCGGTTTTGTCCGCTAAATGGGGATGTCTTGCCCGGCGGCCAAAACCCTGGCGATCTCTAGCCGGTCGTCGAGGACGACGATGTCGGCCGCAGACCCGGGAGCGAGTGTGCCCAGCTCCGGCCGGCCGGCGATTCGCGCCGGAACTGTGCTGGCGGCCCCCAGCGCCGAGGCGACCGGAGCACCAAGAGCGACGAGGTTCCTCACCGCCTCGACCATCGAGACCGTGCTGCCGGTCAGAACCCGATCGGCCCGTCGGGCGACGCCGTTCTCGACCTCGAAGTCGACGCCCGCAAGCGTATAGCTGCCGTCGCCGGCCCCTGCGGCCGCGATCGCGTCGGTGACGAGCGCAACCCGACCTCCGGCGATCCGCCACACAAGGCGTGCAGTGTCGTCGGCCAGGTGCACCCCGTCCAGGATCACCTGCACGACGACGTCGCTCGTCACCAATGCTGCGCCTGCAAGGCCGGGCTCCCGGGCGGCGAAGGGACGCATCGCATTGAAGATGTGCGTGACGGTTTTCGCGCCTCGTGCAAACGCCTCGCGTGCCTCGGCTGCGGTGGCGTCGGAGTGGCCGCAAGAGACGGTCACGCCTCGCCGCCGCAAGAGCTCGATCAGCTCCAGGGCACCCGGGAGCTCGGGCGCAAGCGTTACGTGGCTCACCGGCCCGGCAGCCAGAAGCCGTTCGAGCAGCCCAGGATCCGGATCCCTCCTGTCCTCGGCCGGGTGCGTGCCAAGCCGTCCAGGTGCAATGAAGGGGCCTTCGAGATGCGCGCCGAGGATACGAGGCCTGCCACCGTTTGCCGGCACCTCACGCAGGGCGGCGGCAAGCTCCTCTTCGGGCGACGTGATGAACGTCGGCTGATAGGCAGTGACGCCGCAGGCAAGCAGTGCCTCGCCGGCTCGTCGATAGCCCTCAGCGTCGGCGGAGAAGAAGTCCACTCCTGCAAAGCCGTTGACCTGGAGGTCGATGAACCCCGGTGCCGCGATGCCTCGGCCGATCGTCGAGTTCAGACCAACCGCGGTGACGCGGCCGTCCGACAGCTCGACGTCGCCGAGCAGAAGCGTGCCCTCGACGAGGGCAGCCTCGACACCGAGCCGCCCCTGACGGGTGATGGCTATGTCGCTACCTCGGCGGCAAGCGGCACCTGCACGCTCGGAATGGCCGCCCCGGTCTCGAGGTCGAAGAAGTGGAGTAGCTGGGGGTCGATTGCCACCTCGACCGCTTCGCCCGGACGGAGGAGGAGGTGCCGGTCGAAGCGGCCGAGGAGCGTCACCGCCTGCCCGAGGCCGTCGACGCCGAGCGGGGAGGCGGCTGGTTGAGCCGCGGCGTCGACGAGATCGGTGCGCTCGAGCGGAGCAGCGGCGATCTCGATGTGGACGAGTTGTTCCGAGCCGAGGGATTCGACGAGCAGGATGCGTCCTCGCAGGCGGGCTCCATCCCAGCCGGCCGCCTCGCGCACGTCCTCTGGCCGGATGCCGACGGCAACGGTGCGACCCGTAAAGGCCCGAAGTCCAGGCCGGGAGGCGAGCACGTCTGAGGGAAGGGTGACCTCAGTCTCGCCGAGCTGAAGCGTGCCAGCTCCGTAATCGATCCCCGCCTGCAGCAGGTTCATCGGCGGCGAGCCGACGAAGCTCGCGACGAAGAGGTTCGCCGGAGCGTCATAGAGGCGCTGCGGGGTGTCCACCTGTTGCAGGACGCCGTCGCGCATCACTGCGACCCGATGACCCATCGTCATCGCTTCAACCTGATCGTGGGTGACATAGAGCGCCGTCACCTTTAGCGCCTGCTGGATGCGGGCGATCTCCGCACGCATCTGTACCCGGAGCTTCGCATCGAGATTCGACAGCGGCTCGTCCATCAGAAACGCCTTCGGCTCGCGGACGATCGCGCGACCCATTGCAACGCGCTGGCGCTGTCCGCCTGAGAGTTGCGCGGGCCGCCGTTGAAGCATGTCGCCGAGCCCGAGCACGCGAGCGATCTCCTCGACACGCGTCTTCTGCTCGGCTTTCGGCACCTTGCGCATGCGCAGTCCGAAGGCAAGGTTCTCGTACACGGTCTTGTGCGGGTAGAGCGCGTAGTTCTGGAAGACCATCGCGATGTCGCGCTCACGAGGAGCAAGGTCGTTGACCACGTGCCCACCGATGCGTATCTCTCCGGCCGTGATCTCCTCGAGCCCGGCAACCATGCGGAGTGCAGTCGTCTTCCCGCAGCCTGAGGGCCCGACGAGAACGACGAACTCCCCTTCGGCGATCTCGAGATTGAGGTCGCGGACCGCCGGCATGTCGCCGCCGTAGAGCTTCGTGACGTGCAGGAACTCGATGTTGGCCATTAGCCCTTCACAGCTCCGGCGGTCAGCCCGAACGCAATCCTTCGCTGGACGAGCAGGAAGAAGACGATCACCGGCAGTGAGCAGAGCGTCGCGCCCGCCATCAGCGGCCCCCACTCGGTGCCGCGCAACGTCGTGAAGGACGCGAGCCAGACCATCAGCGTCTGCTTCTCGGGCGTATGCAGGAACACATAGGCGATGATGAACTCGTTCCACGCTTGGATGAACGCAAAGATCGAAGTCGCGACGAGGCCCGGCCCGACGAGCGGGAGCAGAATGCGGACGAAGGCGCCGAAGCGCGTTGCGCCGTCCACCATGGCCGACTCTTCCAGCTCCTTTGGGACGCCCAGCAGGAAGCCGCGCAGCGTCCAGACCGCGAACGGGAGCACGAACGTCAGGTACATGGCGATCACACCGCCGAGCTTGTCGACGCCCAGGACGTGATTGACGCCCTTCACGTCGTTGAGGCGGCTCATCATGATGTACAGCGGAATGATCAGGGCCGCGAGCGGCACCATCTGCACGCCCAAGATCACGACGATGAAGGGCTTGCGCCCGTAGAAATGGAACTTCGCCAGCGCGAGCGCCGCGAGGAACGCGAGCACGAGCGACAGGGCGACCACCACCGAGACGACGATGAGGCTGTTCTTGACCGCGTTCCAGAAGAAAGCCTGGTGCGTCGCGTCGCTGAAGTTGGACACGGTCGGATGGGTCGGGAACCACTGCGGCGTGTAGCTGAGGATCTTCTGCCCCGGCTTGAACGCCGTCGACACCATCCAGTAGACGGGAAACACCATCACCACCAGCACGAGCAGGGCGAGCGCATTCCAGCCGCCCTTGCGAAGCCGCCGGCGGCTCCCGGGTCGGAAAGCCGCCGCCCTGACTGGCGTCGGGGCCATCGGCGTGACGGCGCTCACTGCACTTCACCAGCCCTCAGCATCTGGCGGAGGTAGACCAGCGTTGCGGCGAACATGAACAGCACCATGACGACGGCAATCGCCGCGCCGAGGCCGTATTCGCTGATCTGGAACGACTGGTGGAAGGCGTAGATCGCCATCGTGTAGTAGTCGCTCCCCGGTCGCGCGTCGAGCATCACCCAGATCTGCTGGAAGACCTGGAAGTCCCAGATGATCGACAGGCTCGTGAGGATGATGAAGATGGGCTTCAGCAGCGGCACCGTGACCTCGCGGAACACGGCCCACGGGCGTGCGCCGTCGATGGCGGCGGCTTCGAGCAGCTCGTGCGGGACCTGAGCCAGCCCGGCATAGAGGGTGATCGCGACGAAGGGAATCGCGCCCCAGACGATCAGTGCAGCGAACACTCCGAAGCCGGTCCACGGGTTGGCGAACCAGTCGTGGCGAACGAAGTTGCCGATGTGCAGCTTCGTCAGCGTCCAGTTCGCGACGCCGAATTCGTAGTCGACCATCCACCGCCAGACGTCCACGGCGACGATCACCGGGACCGACCAGACGAGCACGAGCCCTGTGGTGAGCGCAACCCTCATTACGCGCCCGAGTTGAAGCAGCAACAACGCGATCGCCGTGCCGAGCACCATCGTCAGGCTCACGCAGACGGCCGTGAACGCCACCGTCCGTAGCACCACGCGCCAGAACTCGGCGTCCTGGAAGATGTGGGCGTAGTTGGCCGTGCCGACCGAACGACCCTTGTGGCGGATCAGCTCGAACAGCCCGTACTTCTGGAACGACATCCTGACCAGCAGGTACAGCGGGTAGGCGAGGATGACACCGATGACCGCGGCCGCCGGTGCGAGCAGCGCATACGGGGCGGCCGCGTGCCCGAGTCGCTGCCGCGTGAAGCGGCGCCGCCGCCGAGAGGCGAGAAGAAACTCGCTCTCGACGACGGACGCCACAGCAGCTCCTTCGGGCGCGAGGCGACTCACGCGCCGGTGTTCAGGATCCTCGTGATCTGATTACTGGCGCTCGTTGCCGCGGCCTTGACCGACGCGCGGCCGGTTGCGATCGAGACGAGCATGTTCTGCAGCACGTTTGCATTCTCCACGTTCGCCCAGTTGGGGCTGGTCGGGACGAACCAGCTGTACTTCGCCGCCCGTGCAAACGGCGCCAGCTTCGGGTTCGACGCGTTGAAGGCGAGGAGCTTCGTCGTGTTGGCGATGTTGCCGGCCTTCGCGATCTCGCTCTCGGCGGCCGTGCCCGTGAACGCCTTGATCCAGTCGGCTGCGAGGCTCTGGTTCTTGGTCGTCACGGGGACAGCGAGGTCGGACCCACCGAGGAACGTCGGCATGAACTTGCCCTTGATGTGACTCGGCATTGGGTAGGCGTCGACGACCGGTTCGAGGGAGGGATTCCCGACCTTCGGATCGAGCGCATACGGCCACTCCCAACCGTTGCCGATGAACGAGCCGACACTGCCCTTGGCGAAGACCAGCGACTGCTGCGGGTTCGCTTCGTCGGTCGTCCTGCTCGCCCGTGTCAACGATTTGAAGACCGTCTGGACCTGGGTCAAAGCGGTGAGAGCCTGCGGGGAGTTGAGCGTGCCCTTCCACTTACCACCCTTGCGCAGCGCGATCTGCCCGCCGTAGTCGTAGACGAAGGACATCGCCGCGTACCAGTACTTGCCCGGGAAGTACACGGCTGAGTAGCCGGCATTCTTGCCGTACTTCTTCATCAGCTTCTTGCCGTCGGCCATGAACGCCGCGAGGCTTGTCGGAGTGCCCTTGATTCCCGCCGCCTTGTACTGGTCCTTGCGGTAGATGACGGCCCGCGCGCCGGCGTAGTAGGGGACGCCAAAGAGCTTGCCGTTGTACTGACAGGAGCCTTTGAGGCCCTGTAGCCACGTCTTGTTGTTCGGGAACGCCGACTGGCTGAGCGTCTTGAAGGCGCCCGCAGCCATGTACTTCGTCATCTCCGTGTTGCCCAGCTCGATCACGTCGGGCGCGTCGCCACCTGCGAGCGAGGCGTCGAACTTCGTGAGATGTGTCCCCCAACTCTGGTATTGGACGTCGACCTCCACGTCCGGATGCTGCGTCTTGAAGTTCCGGTTGGCCAGGGCAACCGCCTCGGGCCAACCGTTCTGCGCGTCGTTCTGAAGCCAGACCACGATCTTCGTAGCGTGACTCTGCGACGTGCCGCCGCTCGCGGTCGATGCCGCAACGGCAAGCATGGCGGCGAGCAGAGCCGCCACCAGATAACGAACCTTCATGTCGCCTCCTGGAGCTCCGGAGAACCGTGCTGGTTCCCCGATTGGTTAAGACCACCAACCACCGGCGTGGAGATTGGCATAGACCACTCCTCGTGTCAAGAGGGGAATTTGACGCTCATTGCGCTGCAGTGGTCTTGACCATAGGCGGATCCATGTGCTTGCATACGAGAGGCTGTGAGCAAACAGGTCTTGACCAGGCAGCGCGTGCTCGAGCTGATCGACCAGCTGCAGGTCGGTGAGGCTATTCCCTCTGAACGCAGGCTCAGCAGCGACCTCGGCGTGTCGCGCCTGACGCTCCGGGCGGCGCTCGACGACCTCGTCCGGGACGGCTACCTCGTGCGCCGTCACGGCAGCGGCACCTTCGTGAGCGAGCCGAAGATCGCCCAGCAGCTGACGTTGACCTCCTTCAGCGAGGACATGCGGCGGCGCGGCATGACGGCCGGCAGCCGCACGATCGAGCTCCGCGAGACGCTTGCAGGAGCAGCCGTCGGTCGCGCGCTCAATGTCTCTCCCGATGAGCGCGTGGTCCTCATCCGTCGCCTCCGCCTCGCCGACGGGGAGCCGATGGCCCTCGAGACGCTCCACGTTCCCGCCGCGCGCGTCCCCGGCCTCTCTCGTGAGGCTCTGGAGAACGCTTCCTTCTACGAGTTGCTCGAGAAGCAGTACGGGGTCGTGATCGCAAGCGGCATGCAGTCGATCGAGCCCACCGTGACGAACGAGGAGGAATCCGAGCTTCTCGGCGTGCCGCTGCATTCCCCTGCGTTCCTGTTCGAGCGGACGAGCCGAACCGCAGAGGGCGAGACCGTGGAGTTCGTCCGCTCGCTCTACCGCGGCGACCGCTATCGCCTCGTCGCGGAGCTCTCGCAGAGGCGAGACCGCCCGATCGCGCTCGCGCCGGCCCTCGTTGCCGTCGAGGGCGACGGCGTATGAGACGCGTCGCTCGCGCTTGGCTCGGCCGATGAGACGCACCGGCGTCTCGTACTTCGGCGTCCGCATCCTCCGTCACGTCCGTCGCGATCTCGAGGACATCGCGGCTCGCGGCTACACAGCCGTCCTCCACACCTTTTCTGAGAACGACCTCGCGTACTACCGCGGCACCGTGGCCGAGATCGTCGCCGCCTCGCACGACCTCGGGCTCGAGGTGCAGATGTGCCCGTGGGGAGTCGGCCGAACGTTCGGGGGCGAAGCGGAGAGCCGCTGGGTGACGCTCCACCCGGAGGCGTGTCAGGTGCTCGACGACGGCCGCCGGGTAGCGACCGGCTGTCTGAACCAGCCTGCGTACCGCGCCTTCTGCAAGGAGTGGGCCGACGCTGCGCTCGAAGCGGGCACGGACTACGTCTTCTGGGACGAGCCACACTGGACGGTGCCCGAGCACGTCGGCGTCGACGATCGAGCGCGCTGGGCCTGTGTGTGCCAACTCTGTGCCGATCTTTCGGGTCTGGATTTGTTAAGGGGTCTGACCCCGGAAGTGCAACAGTTCCGTGAAAGATCTGTCGTAGATTTCCTACGCGACGTCACGGATCACGTCGCTACTCGGGGCGGGAAGAACACGATCTGCCTTCTCCCGTTGACCGAAGGGCCGCACGGAATCGGCGACTGGGACGCGGTCGCGTCGCTTCCACGCGTCTCCGTGCTTGCGACCGATCCGTACTGGAAGAACTTCGACGAGGCAGCCGACTCCTTCGTGGGACGCTTCGCTCGCCTCCTCGCCGACACCGCGGCTCGGCATGGAATCGAGCCGCAGCTCTGGTTGCCCAGCTTCGGGCTGACGCGCGACGACATTCCCGACCTCGAGGCTGCGATCGCTGCCACTCGTGCCGCAGGCATCAACGACGTCTGGACGTGGGGCTACGAGGCGTGCGGGCATATGACCCACCTGGCAACTCCGGACTCCTCGCTCGTCTGGGAGGCCGTCACTGCTGCGCTGACCGGCGGCGTCCGCACGACGGAGCGCGAACGACTCGACCTTCGCGACCTCGACCTGCGACCGACCGTTGACCTGATCCGACTGATCAACACCGAGGATCGAACCGTGGCGGATGCGGTCGCCGGCGCCGCCACCTCGATTGCCGCGGTCATCGACGCGGTCGTCGACCGACTCGGAGCCGGCGGGCGCCTCATCTACACAGGGGCGGGATCGTCCGGCCGAGCCGCGTTCGACGACGCCGCCGAATGTAGGCCGACCTTCTCGACCGATCAGATCCTTGCGGTCACGACGGACACAGAGGCCGGCGAGGATGACGCGGCCGCCGGGGCACGTGACATTGCCGCGGTCGGTGCGGGCCCTCCCGACGTCGTCATGGGGATCAGCGCGAGTGGTCGCACGGCTTACACCCTCGCCGCCGTCGAACAGGGGACGCGGGACGGAGCGCTGACGATCGGCTTCGCTTGTGTCCCCGGGTCGGAGCTCGTCGCCACCTCCGATCTCGCCCTCGAGGTCGATGTCGGTCCCGAGGTCATCGCCGGCTCCACGCGGATGAAGGCCGGGACGGCGCAGAAGCTCGTCCTCAACACCATCTCGACGATCGCGATGGTCCGGCTCGGCAAGACGTTCGGGAACCTGATGGTCGACGTCAGGCCGGCGAACGAGAAGCTGCGTGCTCGGGCCCAGCGCGCCGTCGCCGTTGCAACCGCAGCTCCTGAAGCGGAGGTGGCCGCCGCCATCGCGGCGGCAGACGGGGACACGAAGGTTGCAATCGTCTCCCTGCTGGCGGGCATCGACGCCCAGACCGCACGTTCACGTCTCACGGCTGCGCGAGGCGTCATCCGCGAGGCGGTCGCAGATGGCATGGGTTGAGGCCGAGCTCCGCGAGCAGCCGCTGGCGCTCGAGCGCTTCCTCGCCGCTGAGACTGACCGCGCCGTGGAGATTGCTTGCGGGCTCATCCAGGAAGGCGTGCGGTATCTCCTGATCGTCTCGCGCGGAAGTTCGAGCAACGTCGCACGCTACGGCCAGTACCTCTTTGGGACCGCGAATCGCCTGCCGGTCGCCTTCGCCACACCCTCGCTGTACACGGTCTACGACGCGCCGCCAGAGCTCGGGCCCGCCGCCGCGATCGGCATCTCGCAGTCGGGTGCATCACCGGATGTCGTTGCGGTGCTCGCCGAGGCTAGGCGGCAAGGCCGGCCGACGCTGGCGATCACGAACGATCCCGACTCTCCCCTCGCGCAGAACGCCGACTGGATCCTCCCTCTGCACGCAGGCGAGGAACATGCGGTAGCGGCCACGAAGACGTATCTGAACTCCCTTGCAGCGGTGGCCCTGATCTCGACGCTGGCGACCGGCGATGAGACTCGGCTGCGCGAGCTGCTCGCGATGCCTGCTGCGGTGAGGGAACAGATCGAGAGCTCTCTCTCGCTCGCAGACGGCCTCGACCGGTACCTCGACGCAGAGTCGGGAAGCGTGATCGCCCGCGGCGTCAACTACGGCACGGCTTTCGAGATCGCGCTCAAGATCCGCGAGCTCTCGGGCGCAGCGTTCGAGGCCTTCTCGTCCGCCGATCTCCTGCACGGTCCGATTGCAGCGCTCAAGCCAGGTCGACCCGCGATCGTGATCGCCCCGTCCGGCCGAACGCTCGCGAGCCTGCATGCTGCGGTCGAGAAGATCCGCGAACGGGGCGCAGGGATGATCGCGATCAGCGACGACGCAGACTTCAGGTCCGCTGCCGACGTCGCCTTCCCGCTCGTGCCGGGAGTCCCGGAATGGCTCAGCCCGCTGCTCGCTGTCATTCCCGGCCAGGTTGCGGCGGTCCGCCTCGCCACACTGCAAGGCGCCGACGTGGACCACCCGATCGGCCTGTCGAAGATCACGCTCACGCACTGACGCGGCCGGAAAACAGCGGCCGGAAAACACAAGTAACACTGTGTTACTTGTGCGCGGAGCGTGATGGCGACCGTGCCGTCCACGGTCGTAACACTGTGTTACTTGCTAATGAAGGAGATGCCGCTCGAGCCAGTCGGCCGCTAGCCGGTAGGCCTTCAGCTCGTTCGGGCGCTTCGTAAAGCCATGTCCTTCGTCGTCGAAGACGACGTATTCGACCTCACGCCCTAGGTCGCGAAGCCTCTCGACCATCTGATCCGACTCGGCCTTGACGACCCGCGGATCCGTCGCCCCCTGGATGACGAGCAGCGGTGTCTCGACGTTCTCGACGTACGTGATCGGTGACCGTTCCATCAGGAAGTCGGCCTCGGTCTCCGGATCACCGACGAACCGCGCTATGAACCTTCGCCACGTCGGGGGGATGGCTTTCGCAAACGTAACGAGATTCGACGGGCCGAAGATGTCAACCGCAGCGGCCCAGTAGTCCGGCAGCCGCGTCACGCACGTCAACGTTGCGAAGCCCCCGTACGAGCCTCCGAACACTGCGATGCGGTCGGGATCAACCCAGTCCTGGGACCGCAACCACTTGACAGCGTGATCCCAATCCTGCAGGTCACCGCCGCCCCAATCGCGCTGGATCAGCCGCTGGTACGACTTGCCGTAACCCGTGGAGCCGCGGATGTTCGTCGCGAGGACGCCGATGCCACGCGACAGAAGGTACTGGTACAGGGGCTGATAGACGGGCTTCTCTTGTGCCTCCGGTCCGCCGTGGATCGATAGGACGACCGGCGCCTTGCCGTCGACGTCCGGCCGGTACAGCCAGGCCGGTATCTCGCGGCCGTCAAATGTCGGATAGCTGACGAGCTGGATCTCGACGAGGTCGTCCTCACGCAGCCCGCCGAGCCGGCTGTCCGTCAGAGGCGACGCGTGCCCGGTCCCGGTCTCGACGACCCAGGCCTCGGGCGGACGCCGAGGGCTCGAGACGATCAACGCGGCGTGTGAGCCGTCCGTCGAGAGAGCGAGGGGCGGTTCGTCACCGGTGAGATGCGGACGGGAGCCGTCGGGAAGCTCGGGCGCCGGAAGATCGCGGCCGCTCTCGAGCTCACGGATACGCAGGCGGTCGTACCCGTTGTCGTTGACGATCCACGCCAGCAGGCGCCCGTCGCCGGACAGTCTGAGATCCTCGATGTCCTGCGTCGGCTCCTCGATCCAGTCATGGCGATCGGCGGCGAGATCGTAGAAGGCCATCCCCCGGAACTCGCTCCCCTCGTCCGTGACGAGGTAGAAGCCAGAGCCGTCTGGAGCCCAGGCGGCCGGAAAGTAGAGGGTGTCGTCCTCGTGCGGGGTCAACTCCCGCGAGATTCCCTCTTCGACGTCGATCAAATGAATGGAGGTGTCGCTGTTGTTGCGGATGTCGATCGCCAGCAGCTTCATCCCGTCTGGTGACCACGGGCCCGGGAACGAAAACTTGCCCTTGCCGAAGACGACGCGGGTCTCCCCGCTCTCGACGTCGCGAACCCAACACTCCATGTCGGTTGGCGTGCGCGCATTCGCCGCATAGGCGAACCGCGTACCGTCCGGCGCCCACGCGTCTGTGCCCACAAAGTGCTGTACCTGTGGCGCGTTCGTGATCTGCTCCGGCCACCCACGATCGGGGTCGAGCAGGTACAGCTGGTGGAACTCGTCTCCGTCGTGATCCGCGGAGAGCACCACTCGTCCGTCAACCGGTGAGACGCCGATCCCGCGGACCGTCTCGTCCGTGAAGGCCGTCAATTGGTCGGGCCAGCCGCCCTCGACCGGCACCCGCCAGAGGTTGAACTGACCGGAGATGTTGCTCGCGAAGAGAAGTGCCGCGTCGTCGGCCGTGAACGCCAAAGCGCCCGAGAAGCGTCGTACCGCGAAGAACTGCTCGAAGAGCGGCGACGTCCGAGTTTTCGTTACAGCCACGCCCGGACACTACAGTTCGCAACCGTGGAACGAACGTTGCCATGGTCGTGGTACGCCGACCCCGACGTGCTTCGGCTCGAGGGAGAACGGATCTTTGCCCGGGCGTGGCAATACGTCGGCCACACCGGGCAGATCGCGGAGGACGGCTCCTTCTTCGCCTCGACGGCCGGTCAGATTCCAGTAGTGGTTACACGCGCGCGCGAGGGCGAGCTCCACGCTTTCCTCAACGTGTGCCGACACCGGGGTCATGTGGTCGCGAGCGGCCAGGGCAAGCAGGCGGCGCTCCAGTGCCCGTACCACGCTTGGACGTACGACCTCGATGGGCGCTTGCGCGCCGCGCCCCGTTCCGACCGTGAGCCCGGCTTCGACGCGGAGGAACTCGGGCTCTCGGAGATTCACCTCGAAACCTGGGGACCGCTCGTCTTCGTCAACCCCGATCTGGAAGCACCCTCATTAACGGAGGCGCTCGGCGATGTGCCCGCTCAGCTTGCCGAGATCATCGACATCGACTCGCTCCAGTTCCGCTTTCGAGCCGAGTCGGAGCTCGAGACGAACTGGAAGGTCTCCTGCGAGAACTTCCTCGAGTGCTACCACTGCGCGGTTGCCCACCCGGGGTTCTCGGCCGCCGTCGACGTGTCGCCCGACGCCTACCGCCTCGAGTCGAAAGGCCTCGTCTCGAGCCAGTTCGGCCCGCTGCGGAAGAACGGCACTCCCTTCCTCGCCGGCGGTGAGGTGCCGCGGAGCCAGTTCCACTTCCTCTGGCCGAACTTCGGGCTGAACGTCTTTCCCGGCCACCCGAATCTGTCCTGCGGTCCAATCTTCCCGCTCGGCCCCGAACGCACGGGACGCTTCCTCGACTACTTCTTCGCGCCCGACATCGAGCAGGACTGGGTGGACGAGTTGATCGCCTTCGACGAGCAGGTCGGCCGGGAGGACCGTGCGCTCGTCGAGGGCGTCCAACGCGGCGTCCGCTCCGGCCTGCTTCCCGAGGGGCACCTCTTGTCCGAGAGCGAGCAGCTGGTCGCTCATTTCCAGCGGCTTTGCGCGGAAGCGCTCGCAAGCTAGCATCGTCCCTGCGCATGGCGACCGTCACGTACGACCACGTCACGAAGGCCTACGCGGACGGAACGGTCGCGGTCAACGACCTCGACCTGCTGATCAAGGACGGGGAATTCCTCGTGCTCGTTGGCCCGTCCGGCTGCGGCAAGACGACTGCGCTCCGCTGCCTCGCCGGCCTGGAGGAGATCACCTCGGGTCAGATCAAGATCGATGCGCGCGTGGTCAACCGCGTGCCCTCGAAAGATCGGAACATCGCGATGGTGTTCCAGTCGTACGCGCTCTATCCGCACATGTCGGTCTACGACAATCTCGCCTTCGGGCTCAAGCTCCTCAAGACGCCCAAGCAGGAGATCAAGCGGCGCGTTGAGGAGGCGGCAAAGATTCTCAACCTCGAGAACCTCCTCGACCGCAAGCCTCGTGCCTTGTCCGGTGGACAGCGGCAGCGCGTCGCGCTCGGCCGGGCGATCGTGCGCGAGCCGGCCGCGTTCCTGATGGACGAGCCGCTCTCGAACCTGGACGCAAAGCTGCGGGTGCAGACGCGCGCCGAGATCCTGCGTTTGCAACAACGTCTCGAGACGACCACGATCTACGTCACGCACGATCAGGTCGAGGCGATGACGATGGGCGATCGCATCGCCGTCATGAATCACGGGGTCCTGCAGCAGATCGGATCACCTCCCGACCTCTACGAGAACCCTGTCAACGTTTTCGTTGCTGCGTTCATCGGCTCGCCGGCTATGAACTTTGCGACCGCGAAGGCCGAGGGCGACGCCCTCAAGCTGGGCGGCACGACACTGGAGCTCACGGGTCGGGCGGCCAAGGCGGCGGCGCAGAACCACGGCCGGGACCTGCTAATCGGATTCCGTCCCGAGGATCTCCAGCTGAACGGGCACGGCCCGGGCTCCGTGCTCATCCCGGCGAACATCGACGTCGTCGAGTACCTGGGCCACGAGGAGCTCATCCACGCACAGTCGGAAGGGCACGAAATCGTGGCGCTCGTGCCGTCGG
>Ga0070698_100003734_pt1 | contig 16738 bp, 14 predicted proteins | sample KBSK1502metaG_FD_65477 | JGI IMG/M metagenome (GOLD analysis project Ga0070698, IMG submission 65477) | Corn, switchgrass and miscanthus rhizosphere microbial communities from Kellogg Biological Station, Michigan, USA - KBS K1-50-2 metaG | ecosystem: Host-associated > Plants > Roots >...
ACAACCTCATTCGCTACGCCGTGGGCATCGAGGATGCGGACGACCTCATGGCCGACCTCGCGCAGGCCCTCGACCGCGCGTTCGGCGACTGACCCAGGAGATTCTGCGAATCGACGAGCACGGTCGTCGTGGATACCGGCAGCAAAGTTTATCGCGTCTCCCTGGACGGAGCTCCGGCGTCTGACCGCGACGTCTCCCACCAGGCCGCCGCCGCCGCGCAGCAGATACCGAGGAGGAAGCCTCCGAGCACGTCCGAGGGCCAGTGGGCGTGCCGGACGATGCGAGCCCAGCCGACGGCGAGCATGAAGCATACGGCCAGCGCCACGACGCCCCATCGCTGCCATCGGCTAGGCCGCTCGCGGCTCGCGACATAGATCAGCACCGCGGAAAAGGTCGCCGCGGCGGTGGCGTGGCCGCTGGGAAAGCCGAGGGACGCGCCGTCCGGGCGGGTTCGGCCCACCAGGAACTTGACAACGTTCTGGGCGAGCGGGGCGCCGATCAGCGCCACACACCAGAGCCACCAGTGGCGCCGCGCCACGGACGACAGCCAGAGCAGCAGAATCGTCCCCGGGACGAGGACCTGCGCGCGGCCCCCATAGTTCACCCAGCGCATGAGCCCGGCTACGCTGGTGTCGTTCACCGCGAGCTCTCCGCCGAGGAACGTGTCGCCCGGCAGGACGCCGGTCGCGGAGACCGCGAGGCCCAGGCCACCGAACAGGCCCAGCGAGACCAGGCAGACCGTGCGCCAGCGCGCGGGTCCCGACGAGGACACGCGGGCTATTTCTTGGGCGCGCCTTTCACGACTTTCACCAGCTTCATCGTCCCGTCGCTCACCATCCCGATGCCCGGGGCGTAATACTTGTACTCCGTGGTGAACCGCGTCAGGGGACTGGTCTCCTCGATCTTCAAGCAGTTCTTGAACTCCCCGGCCGGAGTCTTGACCGTCTCGGTCATGCTGACGATCGTGGCACGGTCCATCGCGATTTTCGGGGCAACCTCCTGGTAGTACCTCGAATGCAGCAACACGCGCCCCGGCATCATGAGGCCGAACTTGCTGCCGTTGACGCCCGAGAGCCATGTCCCATCGTGGTTCACAACCTTGCCGGCTTTGTACATGTCGACGTCTTCTCCGAAGTAGAAAACATCGTTGGTTCGCTTGCTGATCGCGAAATAGTTCCTGGCCACCTCGGTCAACTGGCCGCCCTTGGTCTCTCGCTCCTCGACTACCCGTGTCTCCACGCCGTCTACCTTCTTCGTCTCGTCCAGAACGGTGATGGTCAGCTGTGCGCCTTCTCCCTCCAGAACGAGCGTGTAGCCCGGTTCCAAGATGAAGTACGGGTTGCGCCCCACGGAGGCCAGCTCGTCCGGCTCCACCAGGAACGCGGACGTCCAATCGCCGGACTTGACGCACGCCGCGAACACCCCGATTCCGATCCCGACGACGACGACCACTGACGACGCGAGCCACAGAAGTCTACGCATGCACCGCTCCTTGGTTGGTGTCGTGAGCTTCGTTTCTGTCCACGTCCTTCACGATGCGCTCGGCCGAGAGATCGAGAGGGAGCCGGACGCAGGGCCCATCGGGGCTGGGTCGGTGCCTCGTAGCACCCGTAGGCCGGCCTGACCGCGCAGAGATCGCAACAATCTTCGAGTGCGCTGGCGACCTCCCGAGGCTGCGTCTCGACGGCTATCGTTGCCTCTACCGGAACGCGGTAAGGTCTGCCGCTCGAGCAGCGGCGCGCAGAGCGCTACGCCAGTGGCGAGCGCGATGAAGGGAAGGGTTGGCCGCGTGGCGTCCATCGCCGCGTCGGTGTCCATCAAGCGCTCGGCGGCGGCGGCGGCGAAGAGCTCGGCCAGCGCCCCGATGAGCCGGACGTCCTCCTCGAGGCGCGGCGGGAGGCCCCTCCTGCGCTTGCTCGCTCTGGTGCACGCCCGCCGCGCGCCCGGAACCAACGCGGCCGCGGTACGCGCCTTGTGCTCGGCGCGGATCGAAGACGGCGGGGTCGCGCCGGTGGCGAGCGCGATGAGGCGAAGCGTCGATCGCATGCTGTTCCTCCTTGATTTGCTGCATGAGATCTTAAAAGCGCGTGCCTGAACGAGCCGTGAGCCCGCCATTCATCTGCCGTTCAGGTATCGCTGCTGTATTATCTGGCATGGATCATCGCCGTCGTGTGGGTCTCGTCGTCCTCGCTCTAGCGCTCGGTTTCGCGGTGGCGGCGGGGGCTGACGATGATCACGCTCGTGCCAAAGCGGCGCGTGACGCCGGCGCGATTGTATCGCTCCGGGCGATCCTCGACCGGGTGGAGGCGGAATTCACGGGATCTCCAGTCGAAATCGAGCTCGACGACGACGACGCCGGCCGCTGGATCTACAAGGTCAAGCTGCTGGCGCCGGGTGGGGCGATCGTGAAGCTCGAGTATGACGCCCGCGACGCACGGCTGCTTTCGGCCAAGGGCCGCGGTGTCGATGCCGCCCGGCGGCATCGGCCCGACTGATGCGGATCCTGATCGTCGAGGACGATCCGGTCCTCAGCCGGCAACTGGCGGACACCCTGTCACGAGCAGGCGATGCGGTCGATTGCGCCGGCGACGGCGAGGAGGGGCACTTCCTCGGCGACACCGAGCCCTACAACGCCGTCGTCCTCGATCTGGGCCTCCCGCGGCTCGATGGGATCACGGTGCTGAAGCGGTGGCGCGCGGCGGGCCGGACTATGCCGGTCCTGATCCTGACGGCCCGCGGGAGCTGGGCTGAGAAGGTGCAGGGCATTGATGCCGGAGCCGACGACTACCTCGCCAAGCCGTTCCAGACGGAAGAGCTCCTGGCGCGCCTCCGCGCCCTGATCCGCCGCGCCCACGGGCATGCCAAGACCGAGCTGACATGCGAGGGCGTGACGCTCGACACGGCCTCGGGCAAGGTGACGGTGAATGGCTCCCCCGTCGATCTCTCGGCACACGAGTACCGGGTGCTCCGCTACATGATGCACCGCAAAGGCCAGGTCGTCTCGCGCAGCGAGCTGGTCGAGCACATCTACGCCCAGGACTTCGATCGCGACTCCAACACCATCGAGGTCTTCGTCGCGCGGCTCCGGCGCAAGCTCGGGGTCAACGTCATCAAGACGGTCCGCGGTCTTGGCTACCGGCTGGAAGAGCCGGGGTGATCGCCGTCAATTCCCTGCGCCTGCGGCTGCTCGCCGGCGCCGTCATCTGGATCTTGCTCGCCCTAGCCGCGGCCGGCACCGTCTTGGCGGCGCTGTTCCGGGGCCACGTCGAACGTCGCCTCGATGCCGAGCTGGCAATCCAGCTCGAGCAAATCGCCGGCGCGCTTGAGCGTTCCGGGATGGGAAAGCTCATCCTGACGCATCAACCGAGCGACCCTCGATTCCGCAAGCCGTACTCGGGGTTCTATTGGCAGGTCGACGATCTGGAAAGGCCGATATTCCGCTCGCGCTCGCTTTGGGACGTCGCCCTCCGCCTGCCGCTTGAAGCCTCCCCCGACGGCCGGGTCCACCGTCACCGGATATCTGGCCCCGAGGGGCAGCGACTGATCGCTCTGGAGCAGACCGTGACGCTCCCTGATGTTCCCGGGGCCTACCGGGTGCTGGCCGCCACGGACGAAACGGAGCTGATCGCCGCGGCCGAGGCATTCACGCGCACGCTCGTCCTCTCCCTCGGCGCCCTGGCCGTCGCCCTGGTCGCTGCCGTGGCGATCCAGGTGCACGTCGGACTCAGACCGCTCCACCGGCTCCGCGCCGGTGTGGCGGCGATTCGCGAAGGCCGCGTCAAACGGCTCGAGGGACCATTCCCGACCGAGACTCAGCCGCTGGTCGAGGATCTCAACGCGCTTCTTCAGCGCAACGAGGAGATTGTCGTGCGGGGCCGCACCCAGGCCGGCAATCTGGCGCACGGTTTGAAGACGCCGCTGAGCATCCTGGCCAACGAGGTCGACCGGCTCGCCGCCGACGGCGCCTCCCACCTCTCCGCCGCGATGCGCGGCCAGATCGAGACGATGCGACAGCAGATCGACTACCACCTGGCCCGCGCGCGCGCCGCCGCATCCCTCGATGTGCCGGGAGCGCGCGTGCCGGTGGCGCCGTCGGTCGCGGCGATCCATCGCACGCTGGCGCGCCTCTACGTCGACCGCGAGCTGCAGTTCGCGATCGAAGTTCCGGCCGATCACGTGTTCCGTGGCGAGCAGCAGGACCTCGAGGAAATGCTCGGCAACCTGATGGACAACGCCTGCAAATGGGCGCGTGGCCGCATCGCCGCGACGAGCCGCCGCGACGGGGGGTGCCTGACGATCGCCATCGAGGACGACGGGCCCGGCTTACCGGAAGAGCAGCAGGCGTACGCTCCGGCCCCGGGCGCGCGATTCGATGAGAAGGTGCCGGGGACCGGCTTGGGGCTCGCGATCGTGCGCGATCTGGCGACGCTCTACAACGGTTCCATCAAGCTCGGGAGCTCCAGCCTCGGCGGCCTGCGCGCGGAGCTCACCCTGCCGGCGGGCTAAAATGGAGTAGGCGCTGAGCACGACGCGTCACGAGGAGGCCACGCGATGAATCCGCGCGCTTACCTGGCGTTCGCCATTCTGGCGGCCATCGGGATTGCCGGTTGCGCCGAGAAGCGCTGGACCAAGCCGGGCGCCACGGTCGAAGACTTCAATCGGGACAGCCACGCGTGTGGGCAGGAGGCGCAGCGGGGTGTCTTCGTCGCTGCGCCGGTCAACACGCGGGTCTATCGGAACTGCATGTTCGCCCGCGGCTACCGACGCGTCGAGGGCGGGCAGTGGGTCGGGTTGAGGGATTAGCGTTGCCGCGTACGTCCGCTGGCTCGTATCACCACTCGTAGGTCAGCTGAAGGATCCATGCTTCGGCCTCTTTGCCCGTGCCTCCCTGAATCCTTGGATAGTCCTGCTCGTTGTTGTATTCGAGCGCGAGTCGGATGTTGTCCGTCAAAAAGGTGCCAACCGATCCGAGCAATCGCCGTTGAGGAAATGCTCCGAGCATCCCGGCGGTCGCAGAGTAATTGAAGGCGCCGTACGGCCTTACGCCGAAAATCTTCGTCATATAGCCAATCTCGACCTGCCACGCCTCGGGCATGGTACTGACATTCCGCCGGTTTCGCGTGAAGTGCACCGTGTTCATCGCCCCATCGTACTCGGCGATGAGTGAAAATCCGAACATGCCGAGTCTGCCGTGCGCGGAGAACCCCGGCGTATACGATCGATGCGGGCGCTTCTGCAGCTCCGGAAAAGCCGTGGTCAGTCCGTCGGTATCGAAGATGGAGCCGTTCCAGTCGAACCCGACGTCGAATGACAGGAGGTCGGTCTTCATCCCATAACCAACGGTGGCGCCGTAGTGTTCGAGATGTTTTCCCCGAACGCGGTTGTCCGTCGAGCCGTTGTAGAGGTAGGCCCCCGCGTGGAAACCATACTTTCTGAAGCCAAGCAGTACATAGTCCTCTTTGGCTTCGAATATCTCGATGGTCAGCGGCCCGGTAATGGTCAGCGACTCTTCGAACCTCGCCGCCACGGTCGTGCCGATCGAGGTGCCGAACGGCACTATGCCCTGGCCCGTCTTCAGGTAGACCGGCCACGTGGGCTTGCCGATGGTAATCAGCCCCTCATTCAGACCGATCGTGTTGTTGGCACTGTCCCACTGAAGCGAGAGCTCCCCCTTGGCCCAGTCGACAACGTCGGCTTCGAAGTCGAACTCGGCGGTGGTGAGCGCGAGGTCGCTCGACTTCACGCCGTTGTAAGCCTTGTTGTATCTGGCTTCGACCTGGAGGGCGCCCCCGAGCTGAATCTTTTCCCTGGCCGTCTTGACTGGCCCGCTAGGCACCTCTCCGGCCACCGGCGTGGCCGGATCCTTCGGTACCTCGCCCGCCACCGGCGTGGCCGGATCCCTCGGTACCTCGCCGGCCACACCGGTGGCAGGCCCCGTGGGCGCCTGTCCGCGCTTCACCGCTTCTTCGAGCTCGCGGACTCGCTTTCTGAGGTCTTCGTTTTGCGAAAGGACCTCCTGCATCATTTTCCTCAGCGCGTCGAGCTCTCCCGGCGCAGGCTGTTGAGCCTCGGCCGTCGACCCGACCAGAACGCAGAACATCGACGCCGCGACCATGCTTGGCTTGAGTCTCCAGTCCTTCATTCTGTGGGCTCCGTAGAACCATTGCCGCAAGTGAGCAGCTCATCTCGAGAGCCAGCCGGATCGGATGGGGGGCCGATCGTCGCAATGGCGGGTCGAGTCACGAGGGTACTGTCCAGGCTTCCCAAGTGTCTGAAGAGGGTTGCATAGAGCTCTACAAAAAATATATGTGGGTCCCCGAACGAGACCGGCAGGAAAAAGGCACCGCGCCGACGTCTCTATAGGTTGTGGACAGGGGGCGAGCGCGGCCTATCGGCAGGGTCACCCGGAATCGCCACGCTCTGAGCCGGCCAGTGGCCCGCGGCACCGCGTGGACCCGCTGCGCCATCTTGTCTACTTCTTGACGATGGCCTCGGCGGGAGGCCTCTCGAGGAACTTTGCCGGGCTCAACACGAACTGGTCGAATCCGACGCCCTCCATGCCCGCCTGCACACGGACGGTGACTTCCCGGCTGACTCGAAAATAGATCAGGGATTCAGTCGAGTCTGGGCCTGCCTCGCAGGCGACCCATTTCCAGACTTGTCGCGGCGGCCCTTGGACCGTCAGGTAGCTCGCCGTGTTGGGCCTGAACACGTCCTTGTTGGCGCTGTCGACCGCGTCCGAGATCTGCACGTAGAGCCTGTTCGCCGACGATACGCCCATCGGCGCTCCCACCCCCATGCGAATCCAGCACCGGTAGGGGACGCCGCCCTGGACCTTGACCTTGAAGATCACATAAGGGTCCTCCTCGGGAGGAGGGTTCAACTTGTCCCCAGTCTGGGGAGTGCCGACCATCTTGCCCCCGGGTGAGGCTCGGCTGGGCCAGAACTCGAACTCGAACAGGGCGTCCTCCGACAGATCGGACGCATAAACAACGACGTCCGGAGCGGCGGCCGGCTTCCGTTCCTGGCTCTCGACCGCGGGGGGTGGTGTCTTGTCCGGGATCGCGACCGTCGGAGTCGAGGTCTTGTCCGGGCTCTCGACGGTTGGGGCCGAAGGCTTGTCGGGGCTCTCGACCGTGGGCGCCGGCTGTGGCTCTTGGCGCTCGACAGCCGGCGCCGGCGCCTTGTCCTGACTTTCGCTCGTGGCCGCAAGTCCAATCATCACGAACGCAGACATCAACGCCGCGCACGTCGATGCTCTCCTCGCTCTCATTTCGCTTCCTCGCGTCTCATCGAGACGCTGCCTGGAGCCGAAGGCCTGACGGAGCCGTCATGGGCGCCGAGCGCTCGTCATGTGCTCCGCCGGGGATGTCTCGCCGTACACCTCCTTACTGACGTTGTAGGCGCTCCGCTCCAATTTCAGCGCCGCCTCGCGCGCGGTCGCCAGAGCCTCCGGGCCAAGCTGCGAGAGCTCGGTCAACTCCAGGACCTCTTGGAGCTTTTCTCCCTGACCTCTCCAGCCGACTCGAACTTTGCCGACACCGCGCGCGTAGTACTTGAGCTGCTGAGCGTCCGGCTCCGCCTTGCTGGTCTCCGCGATCACCAGGACGTCCTCGTAGCAGCGCAACCGGACACAGGTCTTCTGTCCCATCTGGTCCACCGCCGCCCGGTCGGTCCAGTTGACCGAGGGCGCCCACCCCTGGGAGTAGCTGGGCGTTCCGAGCCGCGGCGCCGCGTACATGGCGATCCCCGCCCTCGAGTCCTTCAAGCCGTGGATCCAGGTTGGAGCTTTCATCAGCCTCCCCTTGAAGTATTCCTCGGGGTACTCCCCCAGAGACCAGACATTGCCGTCCTTGTCCTGCGCGAAGAACGCGAGCTCCGCCTCATCCAGCTTCCCCGCCTTGTAGTCCTCGATCCACACGACGACGGTGCGCACGCCGTCGATAACCTTGGTCAAGTCGGTGACGATGGTGACCAGCCGATGCGGATAGCGCTTACCGGCCTCGGTGGTCGACCCCCGATGGACAAAGCGAGTTCCCGGCTTCAGTGGGAACCAGGGATTGTCGATAATCGTCGAACGGTCGAAGTTGGTGCGGTCGAATTCCTCGAATTCCGTTTCGGTGGTGTCGGTCTTCCCCGGGGTGTCAGTCGTCTGCGCACAACCGACGCCGCCGGACAGGCCGAGGCAAGTCACAGCGACGAGGATTGCCAAGAATGGCGACGCGGTCGCCAATGCTCTCCGACGAAATGTGCGGCCCAGTGATTTCATGATATGTCCACCGTCCTTCTCATATTTGATCTCGTGATCATCGTCCGCTCACGCCGCCGCCTCGACGAGAGCCAACGGCCTACACTCCTTCTTTTCTCCTCGCAGTGAGGGCTACGCCGGCTGCTGCGACTTCCCGAACCGCAAATACAGAGAGGGCACGACGAACAGGTTGAGCAAGGTCGACGTAACCAGACCCCCCAGGACGACGATGGCCAAGGGGTGCTCGATCTCGTTCCCGGGGATATTGCCGGCAATCACCAGGGGCACGATGGCCAGCCCGCAGGCCAACGTGGTCATGAGAATCGGCGAGAGCCGCTCACGGGCTCCCCGTACAACGAGCCCGGGGCCGAAAGTCTCGCCTTCGTGACGCTCGAGATGCTGAAAGTGGTTGATCATCATGATGCCGTTGCGGGCGGCGATGCCCAGGATCGTGAAAAATCCAACGAGCGAGCCGAGCGAGATGATGCCGTCAGCGAGGTACACCGCCAGCACTCCGCCCACCAGGGCCGAGGGCAGGGTCAAGAAGGAAAGCATGGCCAGGCGCCAGCTCCCGAAGGACGTCAGCAGGAGGAAGAAGACCCCGATCACCGCCGCGACCGAAAAGGTCAGTAAGCGCCTTTGAGCGGCCTGCCGCTCAGCGTACTCGCCGAGCACCTCGGCGCGGTACCCCAGCGGGAACTTGACGTCCTTGAGCCGACGCTGGACGTCGGCGACGACGGAGCCGAGGTCGCGGCCGCGCACGTTGGCACCCACATCGTGCCGGCGCGAGAGGCCTTCATGCTCGATGCTGTCGGGCGTCGGCTTGACGCTCACGTCGGCGACCTCGTCCAGACGCACGTGAACAAAGTCTTTCGGCGTGTCGATCAAGAGCTCCTTGATGCTGGTGACGCTTTCGCGCGCCTTGGGCTTGCTCCACACCCACACGTCGTACACCTTGCCGTCCCGGTGGATGTCGGTGACCTCGATGCCGGACACGATGGTCGCTGCCGCCCGACGAATGTCGCCGGGCTTGAGCCCGAAGTGGTGGGCCGCGGCGAGGTCCACCTTCACTTCCACCTGAGGTACGGGCCGGTGAACCTCCATCTTCAGATCCACGAGCCCCGGGATTCCGGTCAGGGCGTGCTCGACCTCGGCGGCGGTCTGGCGCAGGACCTCCAGATCAGGGCCATAGGTGCGCACCACGATCGCTTGCTTGCCTCCCGTCAGGACCTCTTTGATCCGCTCCTTGAGATACGTCTGCACGTCGCGATAGAGCCCGGGGTAGCCGTCGACGAGCTCCTGAATCTTGGCCAGCGTCTTGTCGTAGTCCACCTTGGGGTCGATGCTGATCCAGTTCTCGGTGAAGTTGACGCCGTACGGCTCGTCGCCGGTGATGGCGCGGCCAACGTGGGCCCCGCAGTTGCGGACTCCGGGAATGGACATCAGCTCGCGACACGCCTTTTGCGTGATCCGGACCATCTCCGGATGCGAGGTGCCAGGAGTGGTCACCCAGTGCATCAGGAAGTCTCGCTCCTTGAAGCTCGGGAGCAGCGACTGCCCGAGCCAGGGATAGACCGCGGCGCCGGCGAGCACGATGACGGCGACGGTGACATACGCCGGGCGCGGGGTGCGAATGATCCGGGCGAGCAGCACCTCGTAGCGCCGCTGCAGCCAGCGGACGAGCGGGGACTCACGGCGCTCGATCGCTGCTGCGCCCAAAAGCATCAGGGCCAGCGCCGGGGTGACGGTCAGGGCGATCACCATCGAGGCCAGCACGGCGAGTGCGTAGGAGAGGGCCAGGGGTTGGAAGAAGGCGCCCGACAGGCCTTCCATGAGGAAGACCGGTATCAACGTCACCGCCACGATCAGCGTCGCGTAGACGATCGCGCTTCGAACCTCGAGTGAGGCCTCGAGAATGATGGAGGCCGTCGACTTGCCGCTCCCCTCCCGGCGATGCTGACGCAGCCGCCGCACGATGTTCTCGATGTCGATGATGGCGTCGTCGACGACGACCCCGACGGCGATCACGAACCCGGCCAGGACCATGGTGTTGATGGTTGTGCCGCGCACGTAGAGTACGAGGGCTCCCGCGATCAGCGACAACGGGATGGCGACCACGCTGATCAGCGCGGCCCGCCACTCGAAGAGAAACGCGCCGAGCACCACGATCACGAGCAGGCACCCGATCAGCAGGGCGGTGGTGAGATTCTTGAGCGCCAGCTCGATGAAGGTCGCGGGCCGAAAGATCTGGGCGTCGATCTCGACCCCTTGGAGGCCCGGCTTCAGCGCCGCCAAGGCCTCGTCCACCCCGCGCGTCACGTCCAGGGTGTTGGCCCATGGCAGCTTCTCGACGATCATCATGAGGCCCGGACCACCATTGACGACCGCGTCCCCGATCATCGGCCAGGTATCCCACTTCACCTCGGCCACCTTCCCCAGGAGCACGGTCTTACCGTCGTGGCCCTCGAGGGGAATCTTGGCCAGGTCCGGCGCCTCGAAGACAGGCAAGACGTAGCGGAGGGCGAGCCGCTGATTGGGCGTGTCGATGAACCCCTCGGTCTGCAGCTTCGCGTGCTTGGAATAGGGGAGGGCCGAGAACTCGAGGGCTTCGCTGACCGCCTTCTCGACGTCGCTGAGCGTCAGGTCGTACACCCGCAACAGCTCAGGGTCGACCAGCACCGCCAGCAGCTTGATTCGCTCGCCCCAGATCGGCACGTTGGCGACGCCCGGAACCTGCATCAGGCGGAACTTGATCGTCCAGTACGCCGTCATCGAGAGATCGATCAGGTTGTGCTCTTTCGAGGTAATCCCGATCTTCATGGTGCGGCTGGTCGCTGACAGAGGCTGGAGCATGATCGGCGCGCCGGCCGAGAGCGGCAGCGTATGAGCCGCCAGCGCGAGGCGCTCTTGCACCAGCTGCCGGGCATGCAACTGGTCGGTCCCCATCTTGAAGATGAGGCGGATCGCCGACAGACCGGTGACCGACTTGGAGCGCAGGATATCCAGTTCCGGCGTGCCTCTGAGCAGCTCCTCCAGGGGCAGGGTGATCAGCTCCTCCACTTCCGACGCGGTCATGCCGATGCCTTCGGTCTGGATCTCCACCAAGGGCGGCGCGAACTCGGGGAAGACGTCGACCGGCATGGAGCGAATGCGCTCCATGCCGAAGTACATCAGCACCGCCGCGATGGCGACCACCAGGAAACGGAACTTCAAGCTGGATCCGACGATCCAACGCATCATCGCCGTGGACCTCTCTGGGTTGTCATTTTCTGCCGTATTCGGTGCCGAGGAGCTCCGCTGCTCCGATCGTCACGACCGCCGTACCGGGGGCAGGACCGTCCGACAGCACGACACGGTCCCCATCGATGTGGTCGACCGTGATGGCATGTCTGACGAACACCCTAGGCTCGGGGCTGGTGTAGACCCAGGTCTTGCCCTTCGCGTCGTAGAGCACTGAAGAAGTGGGGACGACCTTGCGCATTGCGGCCCCGGACAGCGCGAGCTCGACCCGCACCCGTTGCCCCGGGGTGAAGCCGTCGGCCTGATCGACCGCGTAATGCAGGGCCGTCAGTTCCTTGGCGCCGTTGAGACTGGCGATCGCTCGGGCCGTCGTGCCGCCCGTGACGTCCGCTAGCGATGCGATCTGGGCGGGCTGGCTGCCGGCCACTGAGCGAAGGTCCGCGGGGGACATGGCCACTCGGACCCAGACTTTGCTGCCGTCGTTGGCGGCGGCGGCCGGCCTGTGGATGACCTCTCCGGCGGCCTGTCGTTTCCGCGCCCCGATCTGCTCCTCACGCACCGCGGCCGTCTTGATGTCGAGCCGTTCGACCGCCTTCGGAGTCAGCGTCAGGCGACTGAGCTCCGTTCCCTGGACACGCTCGACCTTGGCCGGTTTGATCTCGCTCAGTACCTCGCCCTTCTGGGTACACGCGGCCGTTTGCAGACCAGCAAGGATGGCGACCACGGCCCACAGTCGATAGTCACGTCGCATGATTTCCTCCTCGATTGCATTCGGTTTTGTGCGCCATCGCTCACGCTCGCGCCGACGCCGCGCTGGGCACATCGTCGGTAACGTCCACTCGATAGCTACCCGCTCGCAGCCTCAAATAGAGGGCGGGGATCACAACCAGGGCGAGCCATGTCGAGGTCAGCAGGCCGCCCAGGATCACGAGCGCCATCGGGCGGACGATCTCGAGGCCTGCGATGTCGCCGAGGAGCACCAGGGGTACCAGCGAGAGCGCGGTGGTGACCGCGGTCATGAGAATCGGCGCTACCCGTTCGCGGGTTCCCCGCAGGACCAGCGCCGGGCCGAAGGGTTCACCCTCGTACTCTTGGAGACTCTGGTAGCGGTCGATTAATAGAATTCCGTTGCGCGCGGCGATGCCGAGCAACGCGAGGAATCCGATCAGCGACCCGAGCGAGATGCCCCCGCCGGCGAACGCGGCCAGCACGCCGCCGACCAGCGCCACAGGGAGGGTCACGAGGACCAGCGTGGCCAGACGCCAGCTGCCGAAGCACGCCTGTAGCAGGAGAAAGATGCCGGTCGCGGCGGCAATGGCGAAACTGAGCATGCGCTTCTGAGCGGCCTGTCGCTCCGCGTACTCACCGAGCAGCTCGGCTCGGTACTCGAGCGGGAACTTCACCTCCTTCAGACGATGAGCGACGTCGCCGGCGACGGACCCCAGGTCGCGGCCGCGCACGTTGGCGACCACATCGATCCGCGGAGAGAGGGCTTCGTGGTGGATGACCGTGGGCGTGGGCACGATGTGCAGCTCGGCCACGTCACCCAGGCGCACGCGAGTGTCTCTGGGATTCTCGAGCGGGAGCTCGCGGAGATTGGTGAGGTTGCGGCGGGCTTCGGGCACGCCCCAGACCACCACCTCGAACACTTTCTGTTGCTCGAACAGGGTCCCGACCTGGAGGCCCGCGAAGGTGGTGGCGACCTGCCGGCGGATGTCGCCGGGTTTGAGGCCATGGCGCTCGGCCGCGGCGATGTCGACCTTGATCTCGATCTGGGCTTCCTCGGCCTGGCCTTCCACGTGCAGGTCGGAGATGCCCTTGATGTTCGCCAGGGCCTCGCGCACCTCCTGCGCCGTGCGGTTGAGCGTGGCACGCTCCGGACCATAGAGACGCACGACGATGGCGTCGTCAGTCCCGGTGAGTACCTCTCGCACCTTCTCGCGCAGATACGTTTGCACGTTCTTGGAGAGTCCGGGATAGCCGTCGACCACTCTTTGAACGGCGGTCACCGTCGCCTTATAGTCCGCCTTGGGATCGACGCTCACCCAGAGCTGGCTGGCATTGATCCCCACGACCTGGTCGCCCGTCACTGCGCGCCCCAGATGTGCGCTGACGTTTGTGACTCCCGGCACGGCCCGCAGCTCCCGAGCCGCATGATTCATGACGCGAGACATCGCCGGATGAGAGGTGCCGGGCGCGCCCACCCAGTCGATCATCAGGTTCCGCTCCTTGAACGCCGGCAGGAAGGACTGCCCGAGCAAGGGCCACACAGCGAGTCCAACTGCCATCAGCACGACCGCGGTGACGGCTGCCGTACGTGGAGCGTGGATCATCCGCGCAAACACTCGATCGTAGCCGTGCTGCAACCACCGGACGAGCGGGGCCGCACGGTCCTTGATGGGCGCGCCGCCCAGGAGCATCAAGGCCAGCGCGGGAGTGACGGTGAGCGCGACCACCACCGAGGCGACGACCGCCAGAGCATAGGAGACCGCCAAAGGCGTGAAGAAGGCGCCCGACAAGCCCTCCATGAAGAAGGCGGGAGCCACCGCGAGCAGGACGATCAGCGTCGCGTAGAGAACGGGTCGGCTCACCTCGAGCGACGCGTCCCAGATGATCGAGGCGGTCGACTGGCCACCGCCGTCAGGCCGGCGCTGCCGCAGCCTCAGCCCGATGTGCTCGACGGCAATGATGGCGTCGTCGACGATGACCCCGACGGCGATCACGAACCCCGCGAGCACCATCGTGTTGAGCGTGGCGCCACGCAGGCTCAGCACGACCGCGGCGGCCAGCAGGGACAGCGGGATCGCGATCAGGCAGATCAGCGCGGTCCGCCACGAGGCCATGAAGGCGCCCAGCGTGAGCACGACGAGCACGCCACCGAGGAGTAGGGCGATCCCGAGATTCTCGAACGCCATCTCGATGAACGTCGCCGCTCGGAAGATCCGCGAGTCGACGTCCACCCCCGGGAGCCCGAGCCGCAACGCCTCGAGCGCCCTGTCCACGCCCCGCGTGATCTCAAGCGTGTTGGCGCCGGGGAATTTTTCGACGAGCATCAACAGTCCCGCCCCCCCGTTGTGGAATGCGTCCCCGATGACCAGCGGATGGCCTTCCACCACCTTGGCCACGTCGCCCAGGCGAACCGACGCGCCGTCGACCGGGACGCGCGCCAGGTCCTCCGGGGAGGAGATGGGCAGGACGTGCTGAACACCGAGTCGCTGATTGGGGGTATCGATCCAGCCGCCGGTCCCCGGGAAGGAGGCATTCAGGAAGGTCAGGGGCGACACGTACAGGGCGTCCCCGGCGGTCTTGATGATCTGTTCCTGCGTCACCTTGTGCTTCTGCAGCTGTTCGGGATCGAATTGCACCTGCAGCTGCCGCTCCCGCTGGCCCCAGATAGCGACGTTGGCGACGCCGGGAACACCCATCAGGCGCGGCTTGATCGTCCAGCGGGCGAGCACCGACAGCTCGATCATGGACAGCTTCTTCGAGGACACACCGATCATCATCGTCCGGCTCGTCGCCGATACCGGATTGAGCATCACCGGCCGCTGCGAGACGTTCGGCAGCAGGTAAGACAGGATCAGGCGCTCCTGGACCAGCTGCCGCGCGCGCATCAAGTTCGTGCCGGGCTCGAAGACGAGCTGTACGGACGACATGCCGGTCACCGACTGCGAGCGCATCGCCTTCAGCCACGGCACGCCCGCCAGCAACTCCTCCGTGTTCAGGGTGACCAGGCTTTCTACCTCGGAGGCGGAGAGCCCGATAGCTTCGGTCTGGATCTCCGCCGACGGCGGCGAGAACTCTGGAGAGACGTCGACCGGCATCTCGCGCAGTCGAATGATGCCGAAGACCATCAGCCCCGCGGCAATGCCGACCACGAGGAATCGAAACTGCAGGCTCGCCCCGACTATCCAGCGCATCATGTGGAGAAGCCCTCCTTGGGACGCCCATTCTTGACGCTCCGGCGCCAAGGAACAATAGGCGGTACAGAAGCGGTGACGTAGGAAATCGGGCGGATGTGCTGTCGGAATTCGTCCTACAGGCTGCCGGACGCTCGACCTACGCCGGCTCGGCTAGACGCTGCTGCAGGACGTAGTGCACGAGCTGGGCGGTGCTCCGCATCTCCATCTTCGTGAGGATCCGCGCCCGGTACGTGCTTATGGTCTTGACGCTCCGGGCCAGTTCCTCGGCGATCCGACCGACGCTCTTGCCGCTGCCGAGGAGACACAGGACCTGGTACTCCCTGTCGGAAAGCCGTTCGTGCGGTGCCTGGTCGGATGCGCGGCCGTTGCCGAGAGTCGCGATCAGCCCGTCCGCAGCGGCCGGACTCATATACCTTCGTCCCTGGGCCAGCCGTTGGACGGCCCTGACCAGCTCGTCGGGCGCCGCCCTCTTGCTTATGTACCCGGCGGCCCCGGCGCGAAGCGCACGCACCGCGAACTCTTCGTCGGGGTGGACGCTGAGGATGAGGATCGGAAGCTTCGGGTGCTCCCGCTTGATCTCCTTGACCACCTCTAGACCACTGCAGTCGGGTAGGCTCACGTCGAGAACGACCACGTCCCAGGGCTTCTGAGCGACAAGCCGGCGGACTTCAGCACCGGTCCCCGCCTCGCCCAGCGTGGCGATTCTGCACTGCCGGACGAGGATCGCTCTGAGGCCGCTTCGCACGACAGGGTGGTCGTCGGCGATGAGGACGCGGATCATACGGTCCTACTCAGGGCGTCTTCCTCCTCGGGCCTACTCCATGCCTCGGAGCGCTATGCATTTCTTACACCACGTTGGCGAACGGTCGGGTCCATTCGCTCAAACCTGCGAAACGGCCAGTAAAAACGCCTCGTTCGACTCTCCCCAATGCCCCCTCTGTCCGCCAACATCTATAAAGAGGCGTTAACAATTCCGCCGAGACCATTGCCCTACCTGAAAGAAATTTCAGACAGTTACCCGCGGACCGGGCGCGGAGACGAAGGCGACTGGCCCGGCCCTTGCGCGGATCCCCTGCCCGGAAGGACCGCGGGCGCGATCAGCGGTGCGGCGACGCCGATCGTAGTCGGCCCGCGGCACGGTCAAGAGGTGGATGCACGCGGCGGGAGCGTCGACTAGCGCACGACTGGCCCGGTGTCCGGGCGGTCGCTCTTCAACGGCGGCAGCAGGTCGCCGGGATCGAGACCCAGCTCGAGCATGCCGAGCGTCGACAGGCAGAAATCGCGAGGTGGGAACTGTACGGGGGCGACCGCTCCGTCACGAAAGAAT
>Ga0070698_100003735_pt1 | contig 16736 bp, 23 predicted proteins | sample KBSK1502metaG_FD_65477 | JGI IMG/M metagenome (GOLD analysis project Ga0070698, IMG submission 65477) | Corn, switchgrass and miscanthus rhizosphere microbial communities from Kellogg Biological Station, Michigan, USA - KBS K1-50-2 metaG | ecosystem: Host-associated > Plants > Roots >...
CTAACGAGAACAAGCTGAGGTACGGCTACCGGAGCCGAGCCCGAAATGCGAGTTGAAAATTTTAATCATGGAAAACGTGAATGCACCGCGGGTAGCCGTTGCCTCCAGCGCATGGTTAGATGACGTCCCATCGGTTTCCACGCCCTTGAAAATTGATCGCTTCGGCGCAGCGGTAGTCTGACTCTTTGAGGGAAGCTGCGATGACTGATCCGTCTTGAAATGTGATCTTGAGAGCATCGCCTGGCACAACGCTGACCGACTTTACAATCTTTGTGATCTGTTCACAAAGGCGGTTTCTGAACTGGTCGTCGCCAGAGCGAACGAATTCACCATGAGAAAACACTGTCAGCGGCGTGTAAACGTTAATCGTGGGCGGCGGATTGAACTGGAGCTGCAGGTAATCCATCACGAACGTGACGCCGCTGAGCTGTTCGCCGACGATCTGCTGAAAAACCTCGTGATCTGGCGACGTGGCGTCTGTCATCTAACGAGAAAGAGATAAGCCACGGGCGGGGTCGGTGGCAAACACGATAAAGTTTTCTCGCCAAGGGGCCGTTGGCTTCATCGATTGGTTAGGTCTTGAGGCGGCGCAAAAACACATAGGCAACAGCGCCGTAAACAATAACGGCGAATGGAAAGCTCACAACGAATGCAAGAAAGTTTAGCGAGGTGCCCTCGTAAAGCGGGTGGTCAGGCGTGCCGACGTTCGGGGCTGGCATCAAGTACTGCAATACGGTGTTCGGCCAGAAGACGATTTCTCGTGCAGACTCGGAGCTCAATGCCGACGCAACTGCGGCCGTGCCGACGGTCACGGAAATGCCGATAGCGAGCGCGAAAACGATTCGAACCCAGTCGCGAGACATAGACCTAACGAGAAAGAGATAAGCCACGGCAGGGTGTCGTGGCAAACACGCTGAATTTATATCGCAATGGGGCCGTTGGCTTCATCGACTGGTTAGATGATGACGTTATCACTGCGCAGCAAGTGCACTAAGAATTTTTGGGGGCATTAACGAAACGGTGTAGTGCATCTCAGGCCCGAAGTCCGTCCGGCCGCCGGGATAAGGACCGCGCGAATCAATGTCTGGGATGAAGATTACTTCGAGCTGTTTTTCACCGCGATGGAGCTGTATGCGGTAATGAGTCAGATCCCCCGAAGTGGAGTAGCGGTGCTGCAGAAAGTCCTCGACTGCTAACCGGAGACCGGTGGCCTCGCGGCCAGTAAGTATGATGTCATCGGACGCACGATCGCGCGCTACCACTCTAGAGCTCAACAAAACGACGGCCGCAATGACCGATAGCCAGCGCACAATCATCTAACGAGAACAAGCTGAGCTACGGCCGCCGAGAGCAAGCGTCAACTGCGGTGAAAAGGAAGTAGTCATCAATGATGTAGATTTGGCACGGGCGGCCGTTAGCTCCAGCGCTTGGTTAGGTCTATATGGGCAAAATCAACCTCGTCGTGGGCACGCTCGCTGACACTCTGGACAAACCCAAATGTAGCCGTACGAACCCATGGCAAAGCCGATACAGCCAGTATCGATGGGCCGCTTCGCATGAGGACAGCGAGAATAGTCATGATACGGCGAAGCGATGCCGCTGGTGTGAAGCGAAACACGAACTCGCGCCATCCGCACGTGATGCAACTCGCAAATCGACGAAGTCCCGGTTGTCTGGTCAATCACCTCTGGCGTCGCACAGCCCGATGCCGCCAAGAAGAATATAATCAGTGAGGTGACACGCAGCATAGACCTAACGAGAAAGAGATAAGCCACGGAAGGGCGCTGTGGCAAACACGCTCGGCTTGTATCGCCAAGGGGCCGTTGGCTTCATCGATTGGTTAGATGTGTGTCCCACCGCCCATGATGTGACGCAAAATGATAACAGTAATTGCTGCGAGCCAAGTGATGAAAAACATGCCGACTCCGGGCCAAAGCAGCCATCGCTGCAGCGGCGAAAGCTCTCGCCAATACAATTGAACCGGACTGCGCGTGTGAAAGACCCGCCAGCCTTCGCGCCGAATCAACCTGGTTTGCACGAAGCTCAACGTAAGCACGCTGACGCTGAAAAACGCGATAAGAAGTACCACCCAGTACTTTAATGATGTGCTCACTACATCTAACGAGAATTAGACGAACGTTCGTAATATAAGGCGAACAATTTTTCGTCTAACATTATTCGGATACCAGGTTGTCGGCGGATGCCGGTTGGTCCAGCGGGCTGCGGATGTGCAAGCCGGGCCGGTTTAATACGTGCGTGTAAATCATAGTTGTGGCGACATTCTTGTGCCCAAGCAGTTCCTGCACAGTACGAATATCATATCCATCCTCAAGCAGATGAGTGGCAAAACTGTGCCTGAACGTGTGACAGCTGGCCGCTTTCTTAATGCCCGCTGCCCGAATGGCGAACTTAACCGCATTCTGCAGATTCTTCTCCGGCATATGGTGCCGTCGCGTTTCGCCAGAACGCGGATCGAGAGATGGGTTGGGAGCGGGAAAGACGTATTGCCAAATCCAGGCGCGTTCGGCATTCGGGTATTTACGTTTCAACGCGAAAGCCAAATAGACTTTGCCACCGCCGCCAGCCAGATCCTGTCGATGTAATTCTTTGACCCGATCAAGGTGTGCCCGCAAAGGCTGGCGAAGTTGCTTCGGAAGTAGCGCCACCCGTTCATGCAAACCTTTGCCATCGCGGACTGTGAGTCGGTTGTAACCGAAATCGATATCTTTGATGCGTAACCGCAAACATTCCATGAGGCGCAAGCCGCTTCCGTAAAGAAAGTCGGCCATGAGACGGTAATCGCCTTTCAAGTGGGCCAGAACAGCGCGGGCCTCGGCCCGAGTGAATACCACCGGCAGTTTCGGCGGGCGAGTAACGCGCTGAACGTTGTCGATGAAGTCCAGCTTCCGATCGAGCACCTGTTGGTAGAGAAAAAGCAATGCGCTGAAGGCCTGGTTCTGGGTGGAAGCAGCGACATTTTTATCAACGGCGAGATGGCTGAGAAACGTGCTGATTTCGGTTTCGCCCATTTCGTCAGGATGGCGTTTCCGGTGGAACAGAATATAGCGCCGTATCCAATCGATGTACGTTTCTTCGGTGCGGATACTGTAGTGTTTCGCTCGCAAGTGCCAACGAACGCGGTCGAGCAATTTGGGAGAGGACGCAACTATCGCGTTCAGGGGAGCCACACCCTGAGATCATCTCAAGGCGGACCGAATTAGAAAAGCGAAAATCCCGCACAAGATTAAGAAGATATCTTACGGGGTGAATAACTTTCTTGACGCAGCAAATGCGAGCGGGCAAAAGGAAAAGCCGCACGGGGAGTCGCGGATCGTTTTGGCATACTATCGTTTTAATCTTCCAGTGGCGCTGATTTGCGCCGCATTATGGTTCGCAACCCGCGGCCAATCGTTTGCGCAAACGGCGCCGGACGCCGATCTGGCACAGCTTTCACAAAACCAACTTGAATCCCCGTTCGGTGCTGCTCCGGAGACGACCCCGGAAGGAGTTGAAGATGGGCACGCGGCCGCGAGCCCGAACGACGCCGACATCGGCCAGCAGGAAATTCTGAAGCGCGCCCCGCAGTATCAGCCGTTCACGGCCTCGCTCGCCTGTCCGATTTTCTACACGTCGAACGTAGCGCTGACCCGGAACGGTGAAGTGAGCGACGTCATCATAGCGCCGGCAGCGGCAGTTTATTACCAGCCGCGCATCACAAAAACGCTCTACGGCAACGTCGATGTCCGGGAACAAGTTTTTTACTACGGCAAACACCACGGCTTCGATTTCGGAAGCCTCGATGTCGAAGCGGGCCTGAATTATTTCCTGCCCCAGTTTCACAATCTCATTTTGCGCGGCGAATACGATTTTAATCGGCTCACTTTGGATGATCGGCTCGGCGACGAATTTTTCTCGAATCATGCACTGATCTTTGACGCCGAGCTGCCATTCCGCTTCAGCCGCGCACAGCAGCTTTCGGTGGGAGTGGACACAAACATCAGCGTGGGCGCCGATCATCAGTTTCCACGCCGCAACGATTACGAAGGTTATCTGGGATACACCGTGAACCTGACCCGCGCATTCGCGATCAACGCAGTCGGGCGCGTGGTGGCGCGTGATTATCACCAAAACGGCCGGACCGATGTGAGCGAGATTATTTCGGCCACGGCGACTTATCGCCTGACCGACTGGTTGTCGGTCAGCGCGATCAGCTCGTTCGCGCACAGCGATTCGAACCAGGACGTGTTCGATTACAACGTCGCGAACGTCGGTGGCGCGGTCGCGCTCACCGCGAAATTTTAGGAAATGAAAATGAAAGATGGAGGGATGACCTCCGTGTCGTCCCAAAAATCCGTCGGCCGGGACGGAGGCCGTCCCTCCACGTTTTCGATCGAATTGGTTGTTCTCCTTTGCTCGGTGGGAATCGCCAGATCGACAATCGCGACAAATCACGCGAACCACACGGGGTTCGGCGGCAATGGATCGACCACCGGCACCTTCGCCGGACTGGGCGCCAACAGTCCGCAGCCGCTTTCTGCTGCGCCGGCACTTGGGGCGCCAGGTGGACCGTGATAAGATCGACAATCAATCTGATGAAAACTCCCTTTCCAAATTCAAACCTTGTCGGCGCCGTTAGTTTAATCATCGCCGCTATCGGCATTGCCACCGTCCTTTTGGGGGCCCAACAAAAACAGGCCCGCGTGACCGAAGCAATCCACGATGTGCGCCTATTGGGCGCGCAGACCGCAGCGCGTCCCGCCACCGTGAACGATACCGTGCGCGAAGGAACGGCCGTTCGGACCGGCACTGACTCGCGCGCGGAACTGACGTTTGTCGATCAAACACTCACCCGGCTCGGGGCGAACACGGTTTTCAGTTTTGGCGCGGCCGCGCGCATTTACGATCTCGGTAGCGGCGCAATTTTAGTCTCGGCCCCGAAAAATACCGGAACGGTTAAAATTACGACGGCGGTTGCGATCTGCGCCGTGAGCGGTTTCACCGCCATTTTTGAGCGCCATTCGAACACCTGGAATAAGTTCATCCTTCTTCACGGCAACGGCAGTTTGACTTTGAAGGGCATTCCAGGGGAACCGTGCCGGTTGCACACTGGACAAATGGTCGTTTTCCCGCCGCACCCGACGCATTATCCGCAAGTCCTCAACATCGACATCTCAAAATTACTAAACGGCAAACTGGTCAAAGGTTTCACAACGCCACTGCCGGAATTGAACATCATTCTGGCCGACATTGAGAACCAGCAAACTTCTCCACCAGGCAGCGGACTGATCGATCCGACGAATCAGAACACGATCGACCAGGCAATGAACGCGCATATGCAATCGCCGCCACCGCGGCCGACCATCATTCCTTCGGCCGCGCGATTCTAAGCTTCAACGGCGACGGTCTCGTTCGTCGAGATAACCTGCGCCGAGCGCGAGACCGACACAGAACAGCCTCTGCGTGTCATGGCTCGCGGGTGGATCGAGCAGTCCCTTGCTCGATGGTAAAATAATGCGCCTTCGGCGTCACACATAGCAACGCGCAAGGGACTGCGCGTTCCACCTAAGCAACGCATGCGTTCGAACTGCGCGCTCACCTCAGCGTCGCTTTTTTTCGTCGAGATAACCTGCGCCGAGTGCGAGCCCGACACAGAAGAGCCCAGCCGCGGTCGCGAATGGAACCGGATCCAACGGCGCCGGCGGAAGATCGACGATTCCGTTCTGGTTTGTCCGTGCCGGTTGTCGGACATAACGGCCGCGTCGGGGAGCACGAAACCGTCGCGCAAATTTTTCGAGACGTTCGGGCAGATCGGAATCGGAAATTGGAACACCATGGCCGCATCCGACCACGTTTGGTCGCAGATTCGCCAATTCTTTGAGCGAGCTGCGGGCAGACTGCCAATCAATCGTGAACGGCGCCGGTGGCCCGGACAATTTCGGCTTCGCGGTCAGCAAACCGTTCCAAGAGTCCATGTCGACACTCACCAAAGCGTCACCCGTGAGAAGGATTCGATCCGAACTGCGAAAGAAACAGATGTGCCCTGGAGAATGTCCTGGCGTGCTCAGCCACTGCCAACCGATTGCTCCGGGAATTTTATGCTGATGCAATTCGCGCACCCGGTCGCCGAAATTGCGCCGGAGCACTGGTAAAAAACGCGAAAGGAATGCAGTCGCTCCGCCGACGGTCGGGTCGGCCGGCGGATAAAGCGATTTGCCGGTCAGGAACGGGAGTTCGAGATGATGCACGTAAATCGGAACATCCCACAGTTCAGCGAGCGCGAGCGCGGAACCGGCATGATCGATATGACCGTGGCTGAGCACAATCGCTTCCGGTCGCGAACCGGCGCCGAATCGTGCTTCGGCGGCCGAAAAAATTTCCGCCGCCCATCCCGGTAATCCCGCATCAATCAGGACCCACTTACCGCCGGGACGGCCGATGAAATAAACATTCGAAAAACTCACCGGAAGCCAGCCCACGTCCGGCGCGATTCGAGTGATTAATCTGCTCGTCATTCCTTTCGGTAATTGTCGATCTTGTGCACGACCACTTCAATAGCGACAACCCCTCACCTTGGTCCTCTCCCCTTGAGAAGGGAGAGGGCGGGCGGGCAGTCGTTTCATCTTCAGTCGTTAGGCGGGATCGTCAGGGTCAGGCCTGCTTTCAAATTATCGGGGTCATCGACCTTTTTCTCGTTGGCGTCGCGGATTTCCCGCCAGCGCTTCGACGTTTTGTAAAACTTGCGCGAAATCGAAGCGAGGGTGTCGCCCTCCTTCACGGTGTAAGTGTGCGAGCCGTCTTTCTTGGACGCGATTTTTTCCTTCTCACCGTGACGCGATGGCGATTTGTCCGGGGTGAGACGCGGCTTCACCGGGCCGGCATCAATTTGCCGGTGCAAATTTAGATTTTCATTTCGCAATCGAACGGCTTCGGCCCTCGTTACCACGGAGTCGCCCGACAAACTTGTGCCGAGCGCAACTTCATCGCGTTTCATGAAGTCTTTGACCTCAACTGCGTGCGACCCGTTTGGATTGAGGACCAAATAGCGTTTAAAATGATGGAGGGCGTGCAGCGGATCGTTCATCTTGTCGTCGTAAAGGAGCGCGAGTTTGAAATGCACTTCGGCCGACTGCGGCGTCCCGTCGAGCGCTGCTTCGTAAAGATTAATCGCCCAGAGATAATCGCCTTGAGCCGCCTTCCAATCCGCTTCCCTGACCAACCGCGTGTTGCGCGAGGTCACCATCCGCTCGCACCCGCCGAGCAGCACTAAAATCGAGAGAGACGCAGCGTAAATGTGAAAGCGAAGGTTATGAGCGCGCATTTCTCCTGGTCAACGTCCTTAATCGTGAGACCGAGTCGAGCGCAAACTTTTTTCGCGAACCGGCGAACTCCTGAAACCACTGGACGGGTATTCCGTCCGCCGAAGAGTTGGCAGCGGTATTATAAATGATTACGGGTGGATCGGCCGCTCCGCGGGCGATGTTAAAATGGCACCGGAGGCGCACTCATTAGCATCGAGCAGGGACTGCTCGATCCACCTTCAGTACTTCGGAACGTCGGAGTCGATCTCGTCCGACCATTTTGCGATTCCACCTTCGAGATTAAACACGTTCGAAAAACCGGCTTCGCGCAGCAAGCGCACCGCCTGCGCACTGCGCATTCCGCTATGACAATGCACAATCGTCAAACGCTCGCGGTCCAATTCGTTCAACCGATCCGGCAATTCCCCGAGCGGGATCAATTGCGCGCTGTCGATGCTTGCGATCTCGTGTTCGAACGGTTCCCGAACATCGACCAGCTGGACCGGTTCGCGGGCATCGAGTTTTTGTTTCAGTTCGCGCACCGAAACCACCGGGACGTTCATGGCAACGCCGCAGAATTGCTCGTAATCGATCAGCTCGGTGATCGTGGGCGAATCGCCACAGACTGGACATTGCGGGTCGCGCCTAAGATTGAACTCGCGGAATTTCATTTTTAACGCGTCGAAATAGAGAAGCCGACCAACCAATGATTCGCCGACGCCCAAAATTAATTTGATCGCTTCGTTTGCCTGAATCGTTCCAATGATTCCGGGTAAAACACCGAGCACACCGGCTTGCGCACAATTTGGGACCGAGCCCGGCGGCGGCGGTTCCGGAAACAAACAGCGATAGCACGGTCCGCCCAGGTGCGGCGCGAACACAGTCGTCTGACCGTCGAAACGAAAAACCGATCCGTAAACGTTCGGCGTCTTCGCGAAAACGCAGACGTCATTCGACAAATAACGCGTCGGAAAATTATCCGAGCCGTCAACGACCACATCGTAATCCGAGACAATCTCGAGCGCGTTCTTGCTCGTGAACTGGCATTCATGCGTTTCGATTTCGATGGTCGGGTTTGCATCGCGCAGACGGTCACGCGCGGAGTCCAACTTCTTGCGGCCGACGTCTTTGGTGCCGTGCAAAATCTGTCGCTGCAAATTGCTAAGATCGACATCGTCAAAATCAACCAGCCCAAGTTTTCCGACGCCGGCCGCGGCGAGATAAAGAGCGGCCGGCGAACCAAGCCCGCCCGCGCCGATGCAGAGAACGCGCGCCTGATTGAGACGGCGTTGTCCTTCGGCGCCGACTTCCGGCATGATCATGTGCCGCGAATAACGCAGCTGCTCGTCTCGAGTCATTTTGTTTTAATCAGGTCCCAATTGATTCCAACGATCCGCTCGTTCTCGAAGCGCTTCAACGACTTCGGAAAAATGAGATAACTCGCGCCTTTTTGTCCTTTGAACCCGACAATGCCAAATTCGCTTCCGGCTCCGCTTTTCTGAATCGTCATCACGTGATTGTTTTTGATCTCTGACTGCAAATGTCGATCTTGCGCCGGCTTTTGCCACAGCGTGTAGGGCTCGGGCTTACCTGCCTGTTCGACGACCTGAGCAAAGCGCGCGGTTTTGACCTTGAGTAATTTCACACGAAAAGTTGAGCGGTTGAGTAATTGGGATGTTGAGAAGAAGACACAATTTCGCCTCAACCACTCAACACCTCAACGTCTCAAGAAGAAAAGTCCGCCAGAGAACTACGGCAAGGAGGATCAAACTACCGTTGCTGCATTCCTGCCCTGGCGGGGTTCGTCAGTCCTCAGTCCATAGCCCCTGACGGAAAGGAAACTTACCGCAAGGCTTGTCCTGAGCAACGTCGAATGGATCGACATCCGGCAATCGCCCGCTTTATTATCGCGCTTGTGAAACTGTTGGCGCTTTTGTTCCTGGTCGCATCGCAGTGCGCGTGCACTACGCTGGTGAACCAGCGCGATCTTTACAGTCCGCAACCATCGCCCGATTCGCATGAGGCGAGGCGGCAGATGAGAGCAAAACCGGTAGCCACAGCTGCACCAAAACCGGAGTTTCGGTGAATCTGGTGGATCAAGCAGTCCCTTGCGCGATGTTAGTTTTGGCGGCGGAGCCGCATTAATTTAGCATCGCCCGCGAGCGGTCGATCCACCTTCGCGTTCGCTGATTTAGCCGAACGGCAGATTGGCTTTTACTCGCGCTTCGTCCGTTTTGTGGACGCGCGCCATTTTGCCGAGATGCCGTTTGCGCTTCGCGTTTTTGGCCGAAAGCAGATGGCGCCGGGACGATTGCGAGCGCAACACTTTGCCGCGGCCGGTGATTTTGAACCGTTTCGCGACTGCTTTGCGGGTCTTGCTGCGAGAAATTGGCTTGGGCATGAGGCGCGAAAGATAATGGCCGCCGCTGGAATGACAAACTCTTTCTGGTAACTGCCTTAGCCGCGGCAAAAATTCCAAATCCGAAGCTCCAAGCTCCACAGAAATCCAAGCTTCAAATTCAAAAAGCGCTCTTTGCATTTTGGATTTTGGAGCTTGGATTTTGGAGTTCCCCGGGGTTTGAAGATTGGAATTTGGGATTTTCTTCGCCGCATCTTCTGCGCAGATTGACCTATGGAAACCTCGCAGAAGGCACCGCGCGTCGTCATTATCGGCGCTGGCTTTGGCGGGCTCGAGGCGGCCAAGAAACTCTGTTGTGAAGCACTCCAAGTCACCGTGGTCGATCGGACGAATTACCATTTGTTTCAGCCGCTGCTCTATCAGGTAGCGACTGCGGCGCTTTCACCAGCCGACATTGCCGCGCCGGTGCGCGCGATTTTGAGCGAATGCAAAAACCTGGAGGTGATCCTCGCCGAAGTGGAGTCCATCGATGTGAATGCCAGAAAAGTGAAGATGGCCGATGGCGAACTTGATTACGATTATCTCATTCTGGCGACCGGCGCGCGGCATTCTTATTTTGGACATCCGGAATGGGAAAGACTCGCGCCGGGACTCAAAAGCCTGGAGGACGCGGTCGAAATTCGGCGGCGCATTTTAATGGCGTTCGAATATGCCGAGAAAATTTCTGACCAGGCGGCGCGCAAGGCTGCGATGACATTTGTGGTAATTGGCGGTGGGCCGACTGGCGTGGAAATGGCCGGCGCAATTGCCGAGATCGCCCGCTACACCTTGGCGAAAGATTTTCGCCACATCGACCCGTCGCAGGCGCGGGTGATCCTGGTGGAAGGCGAGCCGCACGTGCTCGCTGCCTTTCCGGAGGATTTGCAGATCAGCGCGATGCGACAGCTGGTCGATCTTGGCGTGGAGGTGCGCACCGGCATTCACGCGACCAATCTTTCGGAGCAGGGCCTGCAAGTCGGCGCTGAATTCATCCACTGTCGAGTAAAAATCTGGGCGGCGGGCAACAACGCGTCGTTTGTCGGTCATTCGCTCGGCGCACCCATTGATCGAGTCGGTCGCGTGATCGTGAACAAGGATTTAACGATTCCTGATCATCCGGACGTCCAAGTAATCGGCGATCTGGCGAATTTTTCGCATCAAACCGGTCAGCCCTTACCCGGAGTTTCGCCAGTTGCGATGCAACAAGGACGTCACGCTGCGCGCAATATTTTGGGGATGATCAACGGTCGCAAGCCGCAACGTTTTTGGTATTTCGACAAAGGCAGCATGGCGACAATCGGCCGCAACAAAGCCGTCGCGGATCTTAAATTGATTCATCTCAGCGGAATTCCAGCATGGCTCGCGTGGTTATTTGTCCACGTCATTTTCCTGGTCGGCTTTCGCAATCGCATCGCGGTCCTTTTTCAGTGGGCCTGGGCGTATTTCAGTTTCAACAAGGGCGCCCGCCTGATCACGCGAAATTTTCAGTCCGAGCAAAGACCGCCGACGTAAAAAGAGTTAACGAGTCAGCGATTTAATGATTTAACGATTGGCATGACTACCCTCCATCGTGCCAAGCAACTACAAGACAGGACCAAAAAGTTCGCAATTCGCATTTTTAAAGCATTGGCAAGACTACCGAAAGACGAAGCTACCCGCATCATCGGACGCCAATTTCTCCGGTCGGGAACCTCTCTTGCTGCAAATTACCGTGCCAGTTGTCGAGCGCGCTCCGGCGCTGACTTTATCTCGAAGATTAACAGTGTGACCGAGGAAGCGGATGAAACGCTTTTCTGGCTCGAGCTGTTGGTTAAATCGGAGTTGATCAAGTCAGCCATCATTCAGCCTTTGATGTCGGAATGCGAAGAACTGTTAAAGCTTTGCTCAGCATCGCTCGCTACCGCGAAGCGCAATCGTTAAATCCCCAGCTCGTTAAATCGTTAAATGGGACTTAAGATCGGCATCGTCGGCTCGGGCGCGATCGGCAGCTATTACGGCACGAAGCTCGCCCACGCCGGAAGCGATGTGCACTTTTTGATGCGCGGCGATCTCAGCGAAGTCAGGCGCGACGGTATCTTCGTTCGTGGCGAAGGCGAGAATTTTCGGGTCGCGAAAATCAATTGTTACAATTCAACCAAAGAGATTGGTCCGTGCGATTTGGTGATCGTCGCGATCAAGGCGACCTCGAATTCCGATCTGATCGATCTTGTCCCGCCACTACTGCACGAAGGAACGATGTTACTGACGTTGCAAAACGGTCTGGGGAACGACGAATTTCTGGCCAAACATTTTGGGGCCGAGCGCGTGCTAGGCGGCCTCTGCTTCATCGCCCTACATCGAGTCTCGAGAACAGAGATCGAACGCTATGCCTACGGGCACATTGTCCTGGGCGAATTCGGGCGCGCCTCGCAACCGCGGACACGCGAAGTCGCGGCTGAATTTAATCGCGCCAGCGTGCGATGCACTGTTACTGACGATCTCGCTCTCGAGCACTGGCGCAAATTAATCTGGAACATTCCGTTCAACGGGTTGTCGATCTTGGGAGGCGGAATCGACACGGCTGCAATTATTAAAGATAAGGATTCGCGACAGGCGACGCTCGCCTTGATGGACGAAGTTATCGTCGCCGCAAACAAATGCGGCCACGCGCTACCGAGCGAAGCCTGGCGTGAACACATGAAGCGCACGGAAACGATGGGCGCCTACAAACCTTCAACGCTCCAGGATTGGGAAGAGGGTCGCCCCTTGGAAATCGAGGCAATTTGGGGCGAGCCCTCGCGCCGTGCTGTTGCCGCTGGCGGGCAGATGCCGCGAACGGAAATTTTGTATGCGCTGCTTAAGTCAATCAGTTCAAAACGACCCTCACCTGCCGCTTCGCGACTTCCTCTCCCCACCAGGGAGAGGATTGAGGTGAGGGTCACGCGAGCAACGTTACATTGAGAAACAAATCAAAATCTGCGGCGATTCCGAAAATCACCGTGCACAATCTGCAACGCAAAGTGCCGGTGAACATTATCGATCTGAAGAAGTTCGGGCAAAAGGCGCTCGAGCTTTGCATTCATTTGCCACGCAGGAAAAAGACCGATCTTGTCCAGCTGCGCGAGGTTTCGATCTTAATTGTCTCCGACCGAAAGATCGCGTCGCTGCATCGACAATTCATGAATGAATCGGGACCAACTGACGTGATCACATTTCAGCACGGCGAAATCTTCGTTAGCGCGGAGACCGCTCGTCGCAACGCCCGACGATTTGGAAACGCTCTCGCGCGCGAGCTGCGCTTGTACGTGGTCCATGGTTTGCTGCATTCACACGGCTTTGATGATCGCGATGAGGCTAGCGCGCGAAAAATGCGGATCGTTCAACGGAAAATCCTCGCGCGCGCGAGTCGTTTGAAGTGAAGGCGCAGTGTGATAACATTTTTTCATGAGCGCGGTAAGCGCCGTGCAGTCCGAAAAAGGGTCTACGTCCACGGTGGAGACCCCGGCCAGGGAAACGGAAACGCGAGGCGAAGAAGAACTCGATGTGCCGTGGCAGGTCGTAGTCCACAATGATCCCGTTAACCTAATGACTTACGTGACGATGGTGTTCCAGCGCGTGTTCGGTTATCCGCGCGAAAAAGCGGAGCGTCACATGCTGGAAGTTCATCACAAAGGACGCTCGATTTTATGGAGCGGTGTGCGCGAACGCGCTGAGTTCTACGTGCAGCAGCTTCACGGTCATCTCTTGCTCGCGACGCTGGAGAAAGTCGTTTGACATGGAGATCTGCCGCCAGGACGACGCATTGCAGATATCCGATCTCGACCCATTTCTAGCAGAACTCCTCCGACAAATTCCTCAGAGCACAAGTCCACTCGGCGAGCCAGCTGCCGAGGCACGTTTGTTCAGCCGGCCGTCGGCGGAAAAAGAAATCTGCGCGGAATGGAAAACCTATGTCGAACCGGAATTGCGGCGGCTTTTTCGCACGGCAAGCGAAACCGTGGCCGACGATCTCACGCAGTTGAATCGAAACGAAAAGTCGCTGAGCAATTGCACGCTCCACATTCCGATCCAACACGCCGACGCATGGTTGAACACTCTTAATCAGGCGCGATTGGTGATTGCCACCAAATACAAATTCTCGGAAGAAGAATTAAACGACCATGATCGGTCGCCGATCGGTTCGCGTCGCGACCTCGGATTGTTTCAGATAAATTTCTACGGATTTCTCCAGGAATTTATTTTGCGGGAGATCGGGTCTGGTTAGGGCGGTCGTCGCTCTTTGGGCCAAACCGCTCACTGTAATGCTCGAGACGCACCGGGCCGAGCTCCATCATCCCATCCATGAATTTTCGGAGCTCGAATTTGTCGGCGGCACCCGCACCCGCCGCGTCGTAGGTTTGTCGAACTTTTCCGAGAATCTCACTCGGCGCGCGAAATCGCGAGAGTGAACAATTATCTCGACAGCGAATCCGATTGACTCTGGCTGCGCTCGCGCACCATCGACATCAAGCGCTCTTTGATCGCGCTGGAGGCAGTGGCCGGCTTGAGGCTGAGGGCAAAAGCTTCATGCAACCCGTAGCATTGGTTGATGAAATCCTCCGCGGCCGAGCCGTATTGCTTGCGCGCGGACTCAAAGTCCTGCAGCTCTTCGGGTTCTAACGCTCCAATCACGTAGAGGCGCGCACAATTCTGAAATTCCTTAAAGCTCATCCTTCAACTCCTTCAAGCCATCATATATCTTTTTCAAGCCTAATTCGAGCCGGGTCTTGACCGTCCCCAAGGGTATATTCGTATGAGAAGCGATTTCGCGCTGGCTCATCCCCTGAAAAAATGCAAGTTCGATGACTTCCTGCTGGGCCTGAGGGAGAGAATTGATCACTTTGGCCATTAGGACCCGGGTATCTCCGGCTCGAATCTCATCCTCAGTCACATTTTGCACCCAGGCAAGGGGGTGCTGCTCAGGTTCGGCTTGGAAACGCTCTTCCGCCCGGGCGTAGGCCTGTCTCTTCCTCAGGGCGTCAATCGCTCTCCGGCGGGTCAATGTCACCATCCAGCCCAGCGGTTTCCCTTTTTCAGCCGAGAAATTCTTCGCCTGATTCCAAATTTCCATGAAGACTTCCTGAAGCAGATCGTCCGCTTCGGTCTCGTTGTGAATGATTCGCAAAATCAGCGCTTTCACGATCCCGTTGTAGCGATCGTACAGTTGCGAAAGCGCGGCGGCGTCTCCCGACTGAATGCCCAACATAAGATCGACATCGCTCGGCGTGCCCAGTTCAAGTTCGACCGCGTTCGTGAGCGGCTTTTCCGAAGTCGCCACGTCAGGACCAGAAGCGGGAGCAGCTTGCAGGTTGGGATCGATCGCTGAGGACATTCTCAAGCTTTAAGTCCACCCCTCATCCGCGTCCAACCATTTTCCATAATTGACTCGGTTTGCGATAAGCCTTGACCGGCGCGTGACCAGCCAAATACGATGCGCGCTCAAGTCAGTTCGCGGTAATCCGCGTCAAAGCCAACCAAAACCAATCACATGAAAATTATCATCCTATTTCTTGCAACCACCTTCCTCGCCGCAATGACTTTTGCCCAGGAAGAATCAGCATCGCCGGCCGAATCGACGGCGCCGACCACCGAAGAAAAAGCGTCGGCCACCGTCGAGGAAACGCCACCCTCCAAACCCGCGGAAGCGACCGCTCCGGCTGCGGAAAAGAAAGCTGAGGCAGCAATGTCTTCAAAAGCGGCGGCGACTTCTACTAATGCGAAACCAGCCACCGCGGCCGCTGCTCCCAGTGGAAAGAAAATGAGTGTCAAGGAGATGGAAGAAAAGTGGGAAGCTTCGGTTCCCAGCCACGACTTTTCGACAGTACAGGGGTTCGTTGCCTCTGATTTCGTGGGAGTCTCTTCTCAAGGTAAGTTTACCGATCGGGCCAGCATGTTGGCGGAATTTAAGAAGGACAAAGACACCTACAAATCCGCCAAAAACGAGAAATTAAACGTCAAGGCTTTCGGGCCGAATGTCATGGTTGTGACCGGTCGCGCCCGGGAAAAGGGAACAAGCAAAGACGGCAAAGCGTTCGATCGAACCTTTCTCTTTACCGACACCTGGATGCTGCGCGGCGGACAATGGCAATGCGTCGCCTCACAGGTCAACAAGGTGAAGGGATAAATCCGAATTTTAGTTACTCAGAAGCGGCCATGGAAAGGTGGCCGCTTTTTTTGTCGCGCCCTGCCGATATCGATCTTACGGGCGTTAACGGATGATTGCGCGGCGTGCTTTGTGCGGCAAAGGTTACTCGCATGCCGGCCAGCCCTAAAGAATCAGTGACCGATCCGCTTTGGTACAAAGACGCGATCATCTACGAGCTGCACGTCAAAACATTCCATGACAGCGATGGCGACGGTATGGGCGATTTTCGCGGCCTGATCCAAAAGCTCGATTATCTCCAGGAGCTCGGCATCACCGCCATCTGGTTGTTGCCGTTCTATCCTTCGCCCCTGCGCGATGACGGCTACGACATCGCCGATTATTTCGATGTGAATCCGAATTACGGAACACTCGACGATTTCCGCGCGTTTCTTGATGCGGCGCACAAGCGCGGACTGCGCGTCATCACCGAGTTAGTGATTAATCATACGTCCGATCAGAATCCGTGGTTCCAAAAATCCCGGCGCGGGCCGCCCGGTTCGGCTGAGCGCGAATTTTATGTCTGGAGCGATACCCCGGAAAAATACTCGGACGCACGCATCATCTTCAAGGATTTCGAAACGTCGAACTGGTCGTGGGATCCGCTGGCGAAAGCTTATTACTGGCATCGTTTTTATGCGCATCAGCCGGATTTGAATTTCGACAATCCCGCCGTGCACGAAGCGCTCCAAAAGGTTTGCGATTACTGGCTTGAGATGGGCGTTGATGGATTGCGGCTCGATGCCGTGCCCTACCTCTACGAGCGCGAAGGCACGAGCTGCGAAAATTTACCCGAGACGCACACTTACCTGAAAAAATTGCGCGCGCACATCGATCTAAAATTCCCCGGCCGAATGTTGCTCGCGGAAGCGAATCAGTG
>Ga0070698_100003736_pt1 | contig 16735 bp, 15 predicted proteins | sample KBSK1502metaG_FD_65477 | JGI IMG/M metagenome (GOLD analysis project Ga0070698, IMG submission 65477) | Corn, switchgrass and miscanthus rhizosphere microbial communities from Kellogg Biological Station, Michigan, USA - KBS K1-50-2 metaG | ecosystem: Host-associated > Plants > Roots >...
GGCTCCCGCATCTGCCACCAGACCCCCAGCGCCACACCCTCAGCGAGCCACGCGCCCCATCCGCGGCGCCCTCTGAAACCCTTGATCTCGTGAGCGTCACCGAGCTGGCGCAGCGCTCGGGGCGATCCGTAAACACGATTCAATCGTGGCGCCGCCGACGCCCTGACTTCCCGGCGCCGAGCGTCGAGCTCGCCGCTGGCCCAATCTGGCTCTGGGACGATGTCAGTGCGTGGATTGATCGGCGAACGCAGCGTGCCTCGGGGGCAGCCGGCCGGTAAGCGCCTTCCAGACCGTCTCGATCACAAGCGCGTGCTGGCGGCGCTTCCGATAAGGTGAGTTATGTCTACGGCGGAGAACCTACTTGCGAGGCGGTGGCTCGAAGATGATCTCGGTCGTGATCACCTCGAAGCGGCCACTGGATTGCATCTGCGTCGGAAAGACCACGATGTTGAGGCCATTGGCGCGAGCCGATGGCACAAGCAAGCCATCGTGCTGAAGCCATTCCACGGCTCCGCCCACCTCCTGAGATCGGCCGATAGGCAGATCCGCGATGTCTTGTTCCGCCAACCCCACGGACGCGAGCGTTTCCGGGGTCGATAAGTCGATGACGCTTTCTAGGCGTAATGAGACCTGATGGAGCGAACGTCGCACGCTAGGGCGCAGCGGCTCGAGTGACAGTCGGTAGTCGCCCTCGGCAATCGCCACCCGTCGCTCAAGGCTCGCGTAAAGTGCGTCGACGCCTGGCGGGTTCCAACGTGCTCCGCCGGTATTCGCCTGTTCAGGTGGGTTCGATCCGAAGGTGTGTCGCCAGACCACGGTCTCCAGTCGGCGACCGGGCGCTCGCTCGATTGCGTCTAGCAGATCGGGCGCGAAGACCATTTGATGTGCGCGCTCACACGTATGCGCCGGACTTGAGTTGATCGATTAGCGCGAGGACGGCATCTATGTCGTGGGCCTGAATTCGATCAGCTGGACGTCCGCCCGCAAGCAAAGGATGAGGCCGGTAGAGCCAAAGGCGAGCCTCGTCGGGCTCGTAGAACTCGGCCAATTGCGTTGCCACCCATTCGAGGGCAAGAAGTCTCGTCAACGCGCTCGGTTGCGGGGCTGCCCTGCTGTGCCGCCAGCGGGACACCGTTTGCTGCGTCGTACCCATGAGTTGTGCCACGTCTCTCGAGCGAATGCCGGCATGTCTCTGGATTCGATCGAGGGTTGTCGCAACTGCTCCCGACACGTACTAGTCCTCCAGGACGAACTGCTTCAGGCCAATCCGGGCTTGCGGAGCGCGATGGAGCTCGATCGGCGACCAGCCGGCGGCGGCACGAAGTTGGTAGGTCGCCCTTGCCTGCGAATCGCTCCGAGCGTGACGCGGGTCTCGTCCAAGCGGCGGCGAGCGGCCTCGAGGGACGGCTCGGCTCGACTCGCCAAGAGTGCGGCGTCCGTGGCCGGCCTCAGGTAGTTCTCGAGATAGTGGTCCGCGCGCAGCCCCTGAGGCACTTCGGCCAAGCTAGAAACTTCCACCAAGCGGCGGATGAAGTCGTGTCGGCGGGGATCCCTGAGCGTGCTCGTGGGCCCCTTTGGGCAGCAGCTCGAATCCTTGCATCCGAATCGCGAGCGCATCAGCCCATTCGCATAGAACTTCGTCGCCACGTCGCGGCGCATGAGCAGGCGAAGAAGTTCGACGTACACCATTGCGTGCGGGCCGAATGCATCTTGCTGGATTCGAGGCTTCAGGAGGCTCGTCATGTCGAAGCGCTCCCCGAGGCCGATTCCGCACTCGATGCCGCTGACTGAGCCGAACGCCATGAGCGCCAGCCCAATTGCACCGGTCCGCTCCCCCACCAATGGGAGATTGAGAGTCTCGAGCGCCGCGCATGCGGCCAGGTAGCGTCGAATGCTGACCGGCCCGCTCGCAGTCGATCCGAATGGATGGAATCGAAGCCAGATCCCATCGATGTCGAGGCTGCCAAGGCGGTTCGCGACAATCATGGCTTGTCCCGGATCACGAAGGCTGGCGAGGGGCATGGCGAGGGGGTAGTAGATTGCGCAACTGCTCATGCCCCGGCGATCGAGAGCCTCTCGGAGCCGGGCCGCGAGGTGGCGATCGATCGCAAAGATCGGATCCTTAGGGCCCTCGATGTAGTGGCTTGGAGCAAGCACCGCTCTTAGCCGGCGACCCGCGGCCCAATCAGCGAGAGCTTCGACTAGGAAGGTTCCATCGTCGCCCGACAAGGTTGCAGGAGCCTGCGCAGCCACACCACTCCAGGGCAGACCCATTGCTGCCCGCCGCAACCGCCCGCCCGGGGTCGCGAGCTCCATTGCCATCGGGTCGAGAACCGTTTCGACACGTAGCCGGTGTGACTCCGCGATCAGGTCCCGCTGCCGGTCATCAAGGGCCGGATCGACGACAACACCCGTGGGCAGCCGCCCTTCGGTAAGCGCCGTGAGGATCGTTGTGTGGTCGTCACGGCGCGCTCGGACATAGAAAGCCAAACCCGGATTGGTCGGGAGTAGGCGCAGCGGAGAAGCTCGCTCGTCCATCGATGAACGTTAGTGTAGACATATACGTGAACATGTCAATGAACATATTGTGCATAGTTGGTCGTCCGAAGGCGTTAGATGGCGCGGCGATCGAGTCCGAGACGGCAATCGTCAAGGTCCGCGCTGAGCCGGCCCGCCGAGCAGGGCCTTGGCCGTGCGGTCAGCCGGGCCCAACCCGCCGCATGCGCTCGAGCTCGCGGCGGAGGCGCTTGCTCGGACGGCCCTCGCCGCGGACGGCCTTGATGCCGGGCGCGATCTCGCGGATGACCGGCGGTGGGCTGTTGTCGATGTAGCAGGTGGCCGCGACGGGCGCGCCGACGCGCGTTTCGATCGGCCGAACGACCTCGACGATCCGTTCACGTGCCGCGATCAGCGCATGCACCACGTCGCCGGCGCGAACCTTCGTCGACGGCTTTGCCGGGTTGCCGTTGACGCGGACGTGGCCGCCGTCGCACAGCTGGGTCGCCATCGGCCGGGTCTTGACGAGCCGCACCGCGCACAACCAGCGATCGATCCGTGTGTCGTCGGCCACGGGTCAGGTGTCGCCCGTTCGATACTCGCTCAGCTCGAACAGGTGGCCGTCCGGGTCGCGGAGGAAGCAGCGCGTCTCGCTTCCGTTGGTGACCGGCGGGGTCAGGAACTCCCCTCCCCTCCCGCGGAGGAGTTCGTAGGTCGCCTGACAGTCGTCGACGCGGATCGTGAACAGGTTGTCTCGCAGGTCAGGATCGGCAGGCGGGGCGAGGGTCACGGTCGGCTTGTCGTCGGTCGGTCCCCCGCCCTCCACCAGCAGCAGCCAGGCGCCCGCGAAGCTCACGACGACGGACGCGCCGTACTCGCGGTACACGGTGGCGCCGAGCACGTCCGTGTACCAGGAACGGCTTCGCGCGGGATCGCGCACGACCAGGATGTGCGTGAGGGCCGTCTCGGCCGAGGGGAACACAGGGGCAGGCTAGCTCTAGAACGCAATCAGGTTGTTGACGGGCAGGTATCGAAGCCACAGTCGAAGGAGAACCCTCATGGCCCGCTGCGAGAGCCGGGAGAGCGGTTCGCCGTGTACGCGAAGGAGTTGGCGCCGCACGTCGACGTCCCTTCCTTCAACCCGGAGAGACAACGAACTTCGACTTCGGCGAAGGCGGAAAGCCGCGACCTAACTGACGATCAGCTGCACGACGGCCTCGGCCGCTTCCAGGGCGCCCTCGACCCAGGACTGGCGCCTCGAGAAGGCTTCGTTCGCGAGGTAGATCGGCAGCGACGGATCGGGGTGCGGCGCGACCCGCAGCACCTCATCAGAGACGAACCGGCTGCGCCAGAAATGCCAGCCTGTTTCGTGCGAGTCGGATCCCCAGGACATGAGCGCGGTTTCGAGGGGCTCAGAAAGCTCGGTCACGCCGGGGTGGACTGCGCGAAGCACGCGCGCGAGCTCCGTGAGCATGGCCGCCGGAGCCGGCGCACCGCGCGAGGCACCTTCGGCGAGCGGGAGCCAATGCTCGACGTCGCGGCCATCCGTGTACATCCCGAGCAGCACGGAGCCCTCCCCTGCCCTGCCGTCGAAATAGAAGATCTTGCGGTTCGGAAGGTCAGTGACCGTTCGAAGACCTGTGACCGCCGGCCGCCACCACGGCTCCGGATACGAGAGGTACAGCTTCATGGCCGGAAACGGCTCGACCGAATCGACGACGTGGCTGAACACCTCGGCCCGCAACGAGGCCGATGTCGTCGCGAGCAGCCGCAGGGCCGGCACGGGCACCGCGAGAACGAGTCGGGCCGCGTGCACCACTTCCCCGCTGGCGAACTGCAGGGCGACTCCGTCGGGCTCGGGCTCGAACGACTCCAGCTCGGCACGGAGATGGAGTGTCCCGCCGGCCGCCTCGAACGCCGACCCGAGGGCCTGCGGGATCCGATCCATGCCCTCGTCCGGGGTTCGAGCCTCCTCGGTCGGGTCGCCACCGCTGAACAGGAACTCGATGAGGTCCGCGGCATTGAAGGCACGGACGCCGGAGTCGTAGCCGAATGCGTCGACGACGAAGCGGTGCCCCTCGGGGCTCAGGACCGACGAAAACACCTCGGCGATCGACCAATCCGTGACCGGTCGACCACGATACGTGGCGGTCGCGCGCCGCTCGGCGTAGCCCGCGTGGTCGAGCGTCTGGTAGCCAGGCAGGAACGCTTCGAAGGTGCGTGCTGCGAGGTCGTTTGCGGATCGGCCGCGCTCGTCCGGCGCGAGGTCGTAGCCATCACCCCCCGAGGGATCCCCGCCGCCGGCCGACACGACGCCGCGGAGGACCGTCCGGTCGGGCCCACCGGTCGAGTCGAAGAGGTGCGTGGCCAGGTTGAACTCCTCGACCACCGAGGAGATCAGCGGCTGACTGGTGAGGTAGCGCATGCCGCCGAGCTCGATCGGATGTGCCCCGTGCTCGAAGCGCCGCGATCGGAGGCGCCCGCCGATTCGATCGGTTCGCTCGAACAGGGCAATCGACCACCCCGGACGCGCGGCCGCCACCCGACGGGCGACCGACGTTCCCGCGGCACCGGCGCCGATGACCGCGAGATCCAGGCGGGCACTTGGATCCGACGATCCGATCATGCGCGGACGATACGCGGGCTGTTCGTCGCCCGACTCGGCTACTCCGCCTAATGCGGCCCGCTGTACTTGTCGTTACGGCCGCGGTAGCCGAGCGCTCGGGCGAGCGGCGCGGCGAGCATCGCGCGTGGCTCGATGACCCTCCGGTTCATCGAGCCGCCCCGCGCCTCCCCTGCACCCAGCGGCTGACGGCGGCTGCGCCGATCAGTCCTTGAGGATCGAATCGGCCTTTCGGTCGATCTTGCGCTCGTCGGCCTTCGACAGATACCCCCTTCTTCACCTGCTGCGACGCTCGCGCTTTGGCATTTCGCCCGTGGGACTCGTCGGGCATGGGGTACTTGCGCGGCTCGGGATGGTCACAAACCGTGCAGCCCGGTGAGTGCCGCCCCGATCAGGCCGACCTTCGTATTCGCGATGACGTGGACAGGGAGCTCTCGGAGGAACTCGGTGTCGCGACCCTTCGACGCGAGGCGCTCAAGGAACGGGCCAGACTGGAGCAGCGGCAGAAGTCGAGTCGTCATGCCGCCGCCCAGGTAGATACCGCCCGTTGCGTTGACCTTGAGCACGAGGTTGCCCGCCTCCGCTCCCAGAATCGAGATGAGCAGGGCCAGCGCTGCGCCGCACGATTCGTCCCGGTTCTCGAGCGCTGCTTCCACGATGACTCGCGTGGGATCGTCTGCCGCCGCAAGCGCAGCGGTGAGCCAATCGGGTTCGACGCCGCCTCGCGAGTCGCGAATGTGGGCGTAGACGTCCGGGACGGCGGATCCGGAGCAGACCATCTCGATGCTCACATGCGGGAATCGCTCCAGCAACGCCTGCAGGAGGCCGAGCTCCATCCCCGTGCTGGGCGCGAACGACGCGTGGCCGCCCTCGGAGGCGCAGGCGACGTAGCCCGGCTCGGTGGGCATGACGAACGCTTCGCCGAGCCCCGTGCCAAGGGCGATCACCGCGATTGGTCCCTTGGCGTCCGCCTTGCCACCTCTGAGGGCAACGACGTCGCTCTCGCGAAGGGCGGGCACCGCGGCCGCCATGGCCTCGGCGTCGTTCAGGACGCGAAGTCGGGTGAGCCCGAGGCGGGACCCGAGGTCCTGGGCATCGATCGACCACGGCAGGCTGTCCGTCTCGACCCGGCCGTCACGGACGGGCCCCGCGACGGCAATCACGGCCGAGCCGATGCCCTCCGGGGCGCCGCCGAGGAACTCGCGGATGAGCGCGTCGAGGCTCTGATGCTGGGCGGTGCTGAGCTCGCGCGAGACCAGTGGATCGCGAGGGCCGCGCTCGGACGAGTACACGCCGAGGCGGGAGGTCGTCGCGCCGACGTCCGCCGCCAGCACCAACGGCGCGGTCGCATTCACACGCTCTGAATCACCTCAACATCCCCGGGGACGCCATTCTCGTCATGAAAGACCTCGCGACCCGCGACGATGGTGGCAAAGAGCCGCACGTCCGCATCGATGACCACGAAGTCCGCGCGTTTGCCGGGGCTGATGCTGCCGGTCCATCCGTCGATGCCAACCGCTGTGGCTGGGTTGCGTGACGCGAACCGGATTGCGTCCTTCAGCGGCGTTCCCACCAGATGGACGAGGTTCCACACGCCATGGATGACAGGCCAGACCGAGCTGGAGATCGTTCCGTCGAGCTCGGGGTCGGCGCTGCGCAGGCGAACGACACCCCCGCCCTTCACGAGCTTCACCCCCGTCCATTCGAATTCGCCGTCGATGATCCGGTCCAACCATTCGTAGTCGCCGTCGGGCAGCCCCGCCGCTGCCTGCATGTCGGAGACCAGACAGACCTTGTCCAGGCCCTTGCAGCGAATGGCCACGTCCATGGCAACCGGATGGACGTGATGGCCATCCGCATTCAGCTCGCACATGAGGCTGTCGATCGTCAGGGCCGCGCCGACCGCGCCCGGTCGCCGGTGGTGGAGGCCGGTCATGACGTTGAAGACGTGCGTGACGTGGGTCACGCCGGCATCGACCGCCTGGCGGAAGAGCTCGTAGTCGGCGCCGCCGTGGCAGAACGACGCGACCACGCCGCTCGCCCGGATCGCCCGGATCACATCTAGCGCGCCGGGAAGGTCCGGCGAGACGTCCATGAGCCGGAGATGACCCTCAGCAGCCTCCAGAACGTCGCGGTACTTGCTCACTTCGGCGCGTGGCGGCGGTGCCTCCGACTCACCCGGGAGGTACTTCGGAAACAGGAAGGCGCCCTCGTTGTGGATGCCCTCGATCATCGCGCCGTCGTGCGGCGCATTGATCGCCGCAACCACGCCGCGAACGCCCTCCAGATCACCCGCGGTGGGGAGCCAGCTCGTCGTGCCCGTGGTGACGAGCCAGCGGGAGATCGCTCGGACGGCATCGGGACCTTCGCGCGCAAAGTGGCCGAGCGCTCCATGGTTGTGGATGTCGATGAGCCCGGGGGCGAGGATGCGGTCGCCCAGATCCCACACCTGGTAGTCCGACGAGATGGTCGTTTCCGGCGACCGGATGACGGCTTCGATCCGTCCGCCGTCGATCAGGACCGTCCCGTTCGGGATGTAATCGAGCGGGGTGATCACGCCGCTGGCGCGGATCGCAAGCTTGCGCGGCGGATCGGTCGCTATCCTCATCGCGGTACCGATGGCGTTCACTCCTTGACCGCTCCAAGCGTGGCGCCGGCGATGAATCGGCGCTGGAGGAAGGCGTACGCCGTGACCACCGGGAAGGCCACGATCACGCACGCCGCGGCCATGAGCGTGATGTCCGTGAGGTACTGGCCCTGGAAGAAGCTGATGCTCAACGGCGCCGTCCGAAGCGCCTCGGAGCTGATCATGATTAGCGGCATCAGGAAGTCGTTCCAGATCCACATGAAGTTGAGGGCGGCGAGCGTCACGATCGCCGGCAGCACGACCGGTGCACCCACCGAGACGAGTGTCCGCCAGCTCGTGGCGCCATCGACGCGAGCGGCGTCGACAAGCTCGCGCGGCAGCGTCCGGAAGGCTGCGGCCATCCAGAACACGCCGAACGGCAGCTGATAGCCGATCTCGGTGACGACGATCGCCGCGTAGCTGTCCGTGAGGCCGAAGGCTCGCCAGATGTAGTAGAGCGGCAGCAGGCCGTCCTCGATCGGGATCATCAATGCGAACACAAACAGGGCGAGGACGGCGCCGCTGTACCGGAACCGCAGTCCGCCGATGCCGTACCCGGCGAGCACGGACAGCGCGGTCGTCGCCGGCACCGCGAGCAGCGCGACGATCGCGCTCGAGCCGAGCGAGGACCCGAACGCCCCCACGGTCCACGCCCTGCCGAGATTGTCGAGCGTGAGGTCGGTGACCGACGTGATCGAACCACCGACGCTGGCGTGCGCCTGCAGCGCGACGAGGATGATGCCGACGACCGGCGCGACGGCGAACGCGACCGCGATCGCGAGCACCGCATAGATGAGGAGTCGTTCCCCGCGGTTCATGCGCTGCCTTCGTCGGCGTCGCGGCGCCTGGCGAACCACAGCACGCCGAGGACGAGCAGGACCAGGACCACCGAGATCGTGATCCCGATGGCCGAGGCGGATCCAACCCGCCCGTGCAGGATGCCCCGCCGGTAGACCTCGAGGACCGGCACGACCGTCGCGTTGCCCGGCCCACCGCGGGTCAGGTTGAAGATCAACGCGAAGTTCCGGAACGAGTCGATGAGCGTCACCACGATTGCGACGAGCAGCTCGTACCGAAGGCCCGGGATCGTCACATGGCGAACCTCGCCGGCGATCCCCGCGCCGTCGACCTTCGCGGCATCGAACAACTCCGGTGAGATGCGCTGGATCCCGGCCAGGAACAGGACCATCACGAGGCCGTACTCCATCCATGTCGCGACGATGCCCGTGGCCGGCAGGGCGAGGCTGAAGTCACCGAGCCACGGCTTCGCGAGACTGGAGAGCCCGAGAGCGCGGAGGAGGCTGTTCAGGAGTCCGGTGGTCGGCTCGTAGACCAGCCGCCAGCCGACCGCCACGACCACCGGCGCGATCACGGCGGGCAGGAACAGCAGCGTCCGCCACAGCGTTCGCAGTCGGCGGGTGATGCGCGACAGCACGATGGCGGTGGCCAGGCCGATGACGATCGGGATCGCGAGCGTGAACACCGTCATGACGACGGCGTTGCCCATCGCGGTGACCACGATCGGGTCGCTGATGAGCGCGGTGTAGTTCGAGAGGCCGACCCACTTGATCGGCCCGAGTCCGTCCCAGCTCGTCAACGACAGGCCCGCCGTCATCCCGAGGGGCACCAGCAGCACGAGCGCCAGGAATGCCAGCGCCGGGAGCACGTAGACGACCCCCTCGAGACCGGACAGGCGCATGGAACGCACCGAGCCCCGTCGCAGGCGCTCGGCGGGGCTCGGTGCTGTCGTCGGGACCGTCATCGCGTCAGTGTGATGATCCCGATGGCGCCCGGACTAGGGAGTGAACTGTGCGTACTGGCCCTGGACGTCGGTGGCGTACTGCTGCGGCGTGATCTGGCCGGCCACGAGCTGCTGCGATTCGGACGACATGAAGTCGAGCAGGTTCGTCGCGGCGAAGTCGATGTACGGCACGATGGCGTCCTTGGGGGTGCTGGCCTTCGCCCAGGCATCGAACACGGACTTCGTGAACGTGCTGGTCCCCGTGTACGTGAAGTTCATCGCCGGCAGGCCGCCCTCGCCGACGTACAGCTCGGAGGCGTACTGGCCAGTGCGCCAATCGATGTAGCATGCGGCCAGGTCCTGGACCTTCGACTTGGACGAGATCCCGAACGCCGTGCCCGGGCCGCCGGTCACACTGAACGGTCCCCCGCTGGTGCCGGGCACGAGGATCATCTCGGCGCCATCGCCCAGCGCCTGGACGATCGGCGCGGAGAAGTACGTGCCCTGGAGGAAGTACAGGGCCTTGCCGGCATTGAACTCGTCGATCGCCGCCTGCGCGGTCTTGCCGAGGTAGCCCTCGCCGAAGTAGCCCTTCTTGCCGTAGTCCTGCGCGATCGCGGCCGCGGCGACGTTCTCCGGTGTGTCGAAGCTCGCCGGCGCGGTGTGGTAGACGAGGTTGTTGAGCTGGTCGTTCGGCACCTTCAGGTTCTCGAACGTGGTGAACATGTGGATGGCCGGCCAGCCCTCCGAGACGCCCTGGACGAGCGGCACGAGTCCGCCTGCCTTGGCCGCTGCGAGGGTTGCTTCGAACTCGGCAAAGGTCGTCGGCACCTGGAGGCTGAGCTTCGCGAGATTGGCCTTGTGGACAAAGAGGCCGACGTAGGTCGCCGTCGGCGCGACGGTGTACAGGCTCCCGGTCCCGTAGGTCTTGCCGTCGGTCGAGAAGCGCTGCTGGCGGTTGATGCCCTCGGGGAAGCGCTTGTCCCAGCCATAGGCCGTGGCGTAGTCGTCGAGCGGCTTCATGAGCCCGGCCGCGACAAGCGGGCCGAGCAGCGCATAGCCGCCGTTCGTGATGAGGATGTCCGGCGGGTTCGGGGCCGACGCCTGGAGCTTCTCCGTGGTCAGGATGTCGCTGAACGTCTTCGCGGTCCGATTGAGGGTCACGTTCGGGTACTTCGCCTTGAACGCGGCGTCGAGCTTGGCGACGCCGGCATCGGACAGGTTCTCGTTCAGGTCGTCCCAGTAGTTCAGCGTCACCGCGTCCGTGGTCATGTTCTGGCAGTTCGGCTCACGGTCCGAAACCGCCGCCGCAGTCGACGTCGGGGCGGCGCCCGTGGCCGCCGGGGTCGTGGCCACGGTGGGATTCGTCGTCGCCTGGTTCCCGCCGCACGCGGTCGCCATCGCGGCGACGAACGCGAGCGCGACCGTCATCCGACCGCGCCGAATGCCTCCTGGGGAACTGTTCATCGATGCCTCCTCCTTCGATCCCTGCTCACGACTCATCGCGCGATGTCATCAAGCTCGGCCACCCTCACCGGCCGGCCGATCTCGGCGGACCGATCCGCCGCGAAGATGAGCTCGAACGCCTTCGATGCCTCCGCCAGGCTTGTATGCGGCATTTCCTTGCCCTCGTCGAGGGCGCCGAAAAACGCCCGGAACTGCTGCAGGTACGGGTGATGGACGACGTCCGCCGACGTCTCGAGCTTCACGCCGAGCTCACTCCACTGGTTCGGATCGAGGCCGGCGATCCGCGTCGACCAGTACTTGCCGTCGACGATGGCGCCATCACTGCCGACCAGGTGGACGCGCAGGTAGTACGGCTGGTATGAGTCGATGATCGACGCGACTTTGCCGACGGCGCCATTCGCGAACTTGATGATCGACACGGATGACGTCGGGTACTCATACCTGGCGAAGATCGGGTTCGGCGACCTCGTCGCGTAGCTGGTCACCTCGACGGGGGCGGAGCCCATGAACCAGAGCAGCCCGTCGACGGCGTGGCAGCCGCAGGAGAGGAGGCTGCTGCCACCACCCACCTTCAGCCGATTCCACTCGTACTGCTGCACGGACGGGCCGACCTCGTGGTAGTAGTCGACCTCGGCGTAGTGGAGCGGCCCGATCAGGTCATTGTCCAGGAGGCTCTTCGTGGCCGTGAACTGGTCCGAGAAGCGCTCGTTGAAGCCGACACACGTGCGGACCCCGGCCTTCGCAACCGCCGCCTGGAGGTGCCGGAGCTCATCGAGGGTCAAGGCGATCGGCTTCTCGATGATCACGTGCTTGCCGGCCTCGGCGGCCGCGACCCCCTGCGCCGCGTGGAGGTTGCTGCGGCCGCAGATGTCGATGACGTCGATGTCGTCGCGTCCGACCAGCGCCTCGAAGTCGCGGACGATCTCGATGGGCCGTCCGTCCCTCCCCGCCCGCTCGACGTTCCGGGACGTGCAGATCGCCACGACCGCAACGTTCGGGATGTGCGCGAGCGCGGTCACGTGCGCGCCTGCGGCCCAGCCGTAGCCGACGATCGCGACTCGCCACGTCCTCATCGCGACGCCCTCCTGAGCGGCGACGCCCGCATCCCGGACTCCTCCACGACTTTGTCCAGTGAGTGGGCAAAGACCGCTCGGTGGATGGTACTCACCGGCCAACCGCGTTGTCCATGCCCAATGACCACTCCCAGCGGGTCCATCGCCGCAGGGCCTCGCCGGGCTGGAGGAGGACGGCTCCGGAGGCATGTCCGGCCGCGGCCATCCGGAAGGCATCGGGCCAGGCGGACCACGGTTCGACGCACACGGCGCCTGGCGACGTGTAGACCACGACGGTCTCCATCGATGGGTCGAAGTGGAGCCGAAGCTGGAGGCCGGGCATCGTGAGCACCGCCGGGGTGGCCGCGCCGACGAACACCGTGTCGAGACGGCGGCTGCCGAGCGTGGGGGCATGTCGGAGGTCGGACTCGCCCGCGACGTGACGCCGTGCGCCGGTCGGCAGCAGCTCGTCATCGAGCACCAGCTCCTCCGTCGCGTCCACGCCGACGCGGACGACGTCGGGGTCGGGGCAGGCGAACCACGGGTGCCAGCCGAGAGCGGCGGGCATCGCCTGCTCTCCGGCCCGGATCTCCGCCTCGAGGGTGATGCCGTCCGCGTCGAGGCTGATGTCCTGGATCACGAGGCCGCCGAAGGGCCAGGGCTCCGGGAGCTTGCGCACGAGCCGCGCTGCCGTGGCCCCGACGACGGCGACGTCCCAGGCGCCGGTCGCGACGAGACCGTGGATCGCATGCCTGCCCTTGTTCGGGGGGATCTGCCCGTGCCGCCCGCGGAAGTCGACCTCTCCTTGCGACAGCTCGCCGACCCAGGGCGCCATGAGGAACGACCCGAATGTCGGGACGGGCTCCGTCCCCGGGCGCCGCTGGACAAGCAGCTCGTGGCCACGAATGCGGAGCGAGAGGAGCATGCCGCCCTCGTCGGGCGAGATGGTCGCAGTCGCGTCTCCGGCTCGGAGCTCGATCGTGGTCGAGATCATGACCGGGCCTCTGCGGGCGGCGCCACTGCGAGCGCGGCGATCTCACGATCGTCGAGGGATCGCTGGTGCATGCTGAACCCGGTGAGCTGACCGCCGTACGGCCCCGTCTCGTCCTCGCCGATCCGGAGACGAGCCGCCGTGGTGGCGGGGCGAGGCAGGTGCCCGCGGGCCGCCGCGACCTCGCGCCCGTCGATGTGGATCGAGACCTTGTCGCCTCGCGACCGGGCGGCCACGTGGTGCCAGCCCGGAGCGAGCGACATTGGCGTCGTGGCGACGATCCCCACGCCGACTGCGTGAACTGACCCCCGGATGTCGGCGGGCGCATCGACCGCAGCGCTCGTACAGCTGCCGATGGAGGCGTAGAGCAGGCCCGCGTGCTCGCTCAGGCTCGTGACACGCGCCCACTCGCGCATCCGTCGATCGCCGTTCGGCGGACGGCGCATGTTGGCGACGAGGACCGGTTGCCAGCCCGGTGGGTCGAAGAACCTCCGCAGGCTCGTCCAGTCGCCGTCGCGCTCGTAGCGGAAGACCTCGGCGCGCGGGATGGCCGCGCCGTACAGCTTGCCGTTGTAGACGTTGAGCGACATGACCTCGGTGCTGTCGCCGAGCCGGCCCATCTGCGTCCAGCCGCCACGCGCCGCATCCCATCGCGCGACCCGTCCAAGCGGCCAAGTGCCCACCACGAGCTGTCGCCGGTAGGTCGCGACCGAGTGGATCTCGTCGCATCGGGACGGGTCGCCGAGCGGGTTGCCGAGATCCCGCCATGCGGCGCCATCGAACGTTTTGACCGAAGCTGGCTGGAGCATGCCGAGCACGAGCTCGCCGTCGTGGATCCCGATCGGGTGCGCGAATGTCTCGAAGTCGCCGACCTTCTCCCAGGACCGATCACCGCGGTAGCGGTGGAACGTTCGGTCATCGCCCGCGACCAGGAGCTCGCCTCGCCACGAGGCGAGCGAGAAGAGACGCCTCGAATCCCCTGGCTGGCCGCAGTCCTCCCAACGTCCGGGGCGGTCATATCGGTAGACGCGACAGGCAACGAGGTCCTGGTCGTGGACACGAGTCCAGTCGTAGTTCCAGGTCGCGGCATAGAGGTGGTCGCCGTGCACGACGAGCGGGCCGACGCCCGAGGCCCCCTCCCTCCCGACCTGGCCCAGGTCCTCCCAGTCCGCGTCGCCGAGGTGGCGGTAGACGTGCCCGCGGTCCGATGGCTCGGGCGCGTCCGACGTCGCCGCGTGCACCCTGCCGTCGAAGACCGTCAGCGAGTTGCTCACGTAGTTCGACGTCGGCGATGGACGGCCGAAGTCGAACCAGCGCGGCTCGCTGCCGGCGTCGATGCCGAAGGAGATGCGGAGCTCGTCACTTGGGCCGCAGTAACCACCCGCGCTCGAGAGCGCGCTCAGGCTGAAGCCCGTACGCGTATCGGGGTCGAGCTGCGACGCAAGGCCGCCCGCGACGCCGCCGCGATGTTCGGGCACGTCGATCCACAGGCTGACCGTGAATTCTGGCGCTAGCTCCTCAGCGTCCAGGGCCGTCGCCGCGGGAAGTCGGCCGGCGGCCGCAGCCGACACCGGGGTCATCGGTGCACCGTGAGCCCCAGCTCGCGGGTCAGCAGCATGGCCGCCGCGCCGAGCAGCGTCAGGTCCTCGCCCAGGCCACCATCGATCAGGTTGGTCTCGCGGGCCATTGGGCCGAGCGACCGGCTCACCGCCTCCTGGCGGATCGCCTGGAGCCACGGTTCGCCGAGCGCCGTCACGGAGCCGTGGACGACGATCTCGCGAACGTCGAGCACGCCGAGCAGATGCGCGATCGCATTGCCGAGCGCCCGGCCCGCGTCTCGAACCACCGCGATGGCGGCGGGATCGCCTGTCGCGGCGAGGGCGCCGAGGTCAGGGAGGTTGTCGGCTCCAACACCCGCGGCCGCGGCGGCACGCAGGATTGCCGGCGCGCTTGCGACGGTCTCGAGGCAACCGAACCGCCCGCAGTGGCACTTCTCGCCGCCCGGATCGACAACGATGTGCCCGATCTCCCCTGCCCCGCGCCGGTCGCCCTCGAACAGGTTGCCGTTCAGGACGAGTCCTGCACCGATGCCGCGCCCGACGTTGATCACGACGAGGTTCGACGGACGGCCGTCCCGCCGGAAGAGGAAGGTGGCGATCGCGGCGGCCCAGCTGTCGTTCGCGACGATCGTGGGGAGTCCATATCGAGCCCGCAGGATGTCGCCGAGCCGCAAGTCGCCGAGCGACAGATTCAGCGCCCAGCGGATCGTGCCGTCGGCTTCGACGATGCCCGGCGTTCCGACGCTGATCCCGAGGATGGGTTGATGGTCGCCAACCATCATCTCGTCGATGAGGTCGGTAACGAGCGCGACCGCGGTGTTGACGTCACCGCCCTGCAGATCGCGCGTTGCGCGACGCCGGATCGTGCCTCGTAGGTTGACCAGGGCGGCGCTGAACGTTCGCTCGCCGAGATCCAGCGTGACGAGTTGGCGCGCATCGTCGACGAGCGCGACGAGTGTTGGAGCTTTGCCGCCCGTCGATGGGCCACGGCCGACATCCTGCGCGAGGCGGTCCCGCTCGAGCTCGGAGACCAGGTCGCCGACGGAGGTTCTGGTCAGCCCGGTGAGCCGCGCAATCTGCGCCCGGCTGATCGGCCCCAGGTCATAGATCGCACGCAGCACGAGGCTGGCGTTGAGCGCGCGCGTTTGGGCGTGCGTCGCCTTCGACGGGAACTCGTGTTGCGCGCCTGCCCGCGTTGTGCGGTGATCCGGATCAGGTGAATTCACTTCGCCCGCTCTGCTATTGCGAGGCGAGGACTGTAGGCGGAACGCCGCAGTCCTTGTCAAGTCTCTTGACAAAGGCGGTACCGAGCAAGGCAAACGCATGCGTCTGCGCCGAAGGCCCGATCATTGCCGGGATGGTTCAAGAGGCTCGCGCCGAGCGCCCCTTCCAGCTCATGGTCGCTTCGCGTGGCGCTCCCGACGGGGCGACGATCGCCGAACAGGCCCGTTGGGCGGAGTCGGTCGGCTTTACCCATGTCGCCGTCCACGACCACCTCGCGAACCGGCATGCCCCGATCCCGCTCCTGACGGCGGTCGCGATGGCGACCGAGCGCATCGGCCTGTGCCCGCTGGTCTTCAACAACGACCTGCGCCACCCGGCGGTGCTCGCGCAGGAGCTCGCGAGCCTCGACGTCATCAGCGGCGGGCGCGTGGTCACGGGCATCGGGGCGGGCTGGAACGAACCCGAGTACACCGCGATCGGCCTGCCCTACGACCCTGCCGGAACAAGGATCGACCGGATGCTCGAGGCCATCACCGTCATCCGAGGACTGTTCGCCGACGGCCCGTTCAGCTTCTCCGGCCGCTTCTACACCATCACCGAGATGGACGGCGGCCCGAAGCCGGTGCAGCGGCCGCACCCGCCCTTTCTGGTCGGCGGCACGCGGGAGCGGGTCATCCGCCTCGCGGCGCGGGAGGGCGACATCGTCGGGCTGGACCTGCGGCAGGAGGGGGAAGCCATCCTCGACGCCTTCGAGGCGCGAACCGACGATCGGGTCGGCTGGATCCGGGATGAAGCCGGCGATCGCTTCGGCTCGCTGGACCTGAACGTCCTGCGCTCGCTCGGTTCCCTTTCGGTCACAGACCAGCCGCTCAAGGTCGCCGCCGAGGTCGCGCGCGGGCTCACCGCGGAGACCGGCGTTACGATCGACACGCGGGACGTGCTCGAATCGCCGTTCT
>Ga0070698_100003737_pt1 | contig 16734 bp, 3 predicted proteins | sample KBSK1502metaG_FD_65477 | JGI IMG/M metagenome (GOLD analysis project Ga0070698, IMG submission 65477) | Corn, switchgrass and miscanthus rhizosphere microbial communities from Kellogg Biological Station, Michigan, USA - KBS K1-50-2 metaG | ecosystem: Host-associated > Plants > Roots >...
CCGGGCGATCTCGCGGTGGTGATGGGAGCCGGTCCGATTGGTATGGTGACAGCGCTGGCAGCTTTAGCCGCTGGCTGCAGCCAGGTAATGATCACCGATGTGCAGGAACCTAAACTGGAATTGGCCAAATCGCTGGGAGCCATCGTTCCAGTCAATGTCGCCAAACAGAATCTTCGCCAGGTGATTGACGAAATGACTGATGGATGGGGCGCAGATGTCGTGTTTGAGGCTTCCGGACATCCCTCAGCCGTTGGGAAGGTTCATGAGCCGTTGTGTCCGGGCGGACGCATCATTTTCGTCGGTATGCCGGTCGAACCCGTGCCGATCGATCTGGTTGGATTACAAGCGAAGGAAGCCTCGATCGAGACCACCTTCCGTTACGCGCATGTTTATCCGCGCGCGTTGGCGCTGATGGGCTCGGGAAAGATCAACGTGAAGCCGCTGATCAGCCGGACGTTTGATTTCCAGGATAGCGTGAATGCATTCAATTTCGCGTTGAAGATGCCCGCGGACTGCGTCAAAGCGCAGATTCAGGTCGCGTAGGCGGGCGTCATCTCACACAAAGAGCTCGCGAAGACGAATTTTTAACAAAGAGATCGCAGAGACCGCAAAGGGGGAGAGAAACCTCACGCCAAGGCTTCGTCAGCCAAGGACGTAAAGGGGTGAGAGGTGCTTAGTGAGCGGAGCGCAGTACGGCGTATCCGTCTTACCAACTGCACGTCGACGTCGTTCGACGGATTTGATGATTTGGTCGTTTAGTTTCGATCCGCCCAGGCGCTGGGCGTCAGTTCGGCAATTCGACTGACCGGGAAGTTAGCCAGGTCCCGGGCCGGTAAACTCGCCAGCCTCCCTGATGCCGCATCGTTACACACCAGGGTCGTTCTCGGCCGCCTGGAGTCGCATAAATGCCTAAGCAGTGCCTAAGCAGTTTTGTCTCTTTGATCGAACTTCTGTAAGTGCCTCAGCCTGTAAGAGCCGGCAGTCGGGTTCGAACCGATGACCTGCTGATTACAAATTTACTTCTTCCTTGTTCCTCCGTGTTCTAATGTGTTCTTGTCTGCTTCCTTAACTCTCTGTATTTCAGCCAGTAAACGAAGAAACGATCGGATCACAACGGAACGGATCGCGTCTGTGAAGAACACAAAAAGTGGCTAAGAAATGGCTAAGCTTTCGAAAACGGATATCCGCTATTGGCAGGAGAGGATCTTCTTCCCTGAATACACCAGGAATGGAGAGAAGAAATCCACAAGAGAATACGCGGTCAGGCTTCAGCACCTTGATCGCCGGGAAACCTTTCAATTGGGGACGGCAAATAAGGGAGTGGCGGGCGCTAAGGCTCGCGATATTTTCGAGCATTTAAAAGCGCATGGATGGGATAAAACGTTGGCAAAATTCAAGCCGTCAAACCTCCACCGGGCCTTGGCGATCGCTACTGTCGGCGATTTTATCTCGGCTATTCGCGACACCCATACGGGCAATCGAAAGACATTAAACGACTATATACGTGCTTTTCGACTGATCGTGTCCCAAGCGTTCCACATCCAAGACAAGGACAATTCCCGTTACGATTACCGGAACCGCGGCCGGAACGAATGGATTACGCGCGTTGAATCGATAAAGCTTCCTGACGTGACGCCTGATCGAATCCAGCGCTGGAAAGTCGCGTATCTCAAACGGAAAGGCAGGAATCCTCTAAGAGACAGGACGGTTCGAAATTCCCTTAACTCAATCCTTCGGCAAGCAAAGAGTCTGTTTAGCCGCGATCGAATCCGCTTCCTTGAGCTACCCTCCGGCTTTCAATCGCCTTTTATAGGCATTCGCCCCGAACCTCGACAGTCCATGCGCTACTCCAGTTCCTTTGACCTGGCAACCTTGACGAAGGCAGCGCTTGCTGAGTTGCCCGAGGAACCTCTGAAAGCATTTCTGCTTTCCGCTATGGCAGGGCTTCGAAAGAATGAATTAGATAAACTACAATGGTCAGCTTTTGATTTCGAGCGGAAGACGCTTCGGGTGAATGTAAGCGAGCATGGAACGTTAAAGAGCGAGGATTCAATAGGAGACGTCGACCTTGATATCGAACTGGCCGAATTGTTTCACAACTACAGGGCAAAAGCTCGAGGACCGTTCGTAATTGCCTCCGAGCAGTTAAAGCCCGCACCCAAGCCTGCGGGATACACACGGTATCGTGCCGACCTTGTGTTTAGTGCTCTCGTCGATTGGCTGCGTTCTAAAGGCATCAAAGGGTACAAGCCGTTGCACACCCTTCGAAAGGAATTCGGCAGCCAGATTTGCGACCAGTTCGGAATTTTTGCCGCTTCTCGAGCATTGCGTCACGCAGATATTACGATTACAAGCCAACACTATCTTGATAAGAAACACAGGACCTCGATCGGTTTAGGACATCTCCTGTCGGCTCCTAAATAAAGGCACCAAATCTCCAAGCATTCCCAAAGAAACAACAGCAAGACTTGCTCCTTCTGGGTGAAGCACCACTTGATTTGCTTAGTGGTTTGCGTGCCCTAATACATGAAAGGCGGCACCGGATCGATCAAAGCCGGAATTCCGCATTGGTAATGCTCTACTGGCAACTCGGCTACAGCATGCGAACCGACATCGTCAAAGAGGCCGCGCTGTACACGCCAAGGGAATTGTGCACTCACTAAGTGTAGAATTTGGCAATTGCTCCAGAGAACGTTCCTGCGCCGCTCCTGTAGCCTCTTTCCCCCGAAGATACTGCGGCAGCTTCAACTCAAATTGCCATCTCCGTTGCCGGCGATTCGCTGGGCAGTTGTCGTCAAGCTGCCTACGACGGTCGCAGCCGACCGTGCAGATCCTCCGAAAGCCTTGTTCGAAGTTGGCTGCTCAACCGCTACAGAAATTCGTAGTCTTTGAACTCCAATTGGGGCCCGTGATCCGCTGCTTCTTTCTCCGAAGCAGGGCTTCCGAACGCCCCGTTCTCGACATCGTCGAGGTCCAGATTCTGCATGAGCTGATCCTGATAGCAGCGGACCGTTTCGATGCTGATGTCCTCGGCGTCGTCCGGAAACGTCGGAACCTTTAAAGCTTTCGCCAATGACGCACGTGTAAGAGCCCGCGCGAGCTTAAAGTCCGCATCGCGGGCTTTAACACTCAGCAGCAGACCACCGCCCCCGAAATACCGCTCCAACATCGCGCGACCCATCGCTCTGCATTCATCCGGGCCGACTGATGCTTTGCCGCTCGGGTCATCGCCAGCAAAATAGAGAGCCAATCGAGGGGCCGCCTTGACGAGTAGTGGGTAGAATTCCAGTCTCTTTTCGTGAACGGCCTGATCCATTTCCGCCTCGGCGTGCCCGATGAGCAAGCCAAAAGGAAGTGGCGGTACCCGCAACGCCCGTCAGAAGTCCCGAGAAGACCCGTAAGCCACCAGTACTCGACATGCTTTTCCTTGAGCTGTGCAATCTCGAGATTAAGCTTCTGAACTTCGAGCTCCGCCTTGCGCCCTTCCACACTGCCTGGTTCCTCCAGCGCCCAGGTGGTCTGCGGCCAACACAGCACGAGACCGACAACGAGCTGTCCAGCGCCCTTTTCGTGAACGCTCGTACCACCTGAGCGACGGTTTTTGGGGCCCTTCACCCTGAGACTGGCTTGAGTAAGCATAGGCAGATGTCCGTTGAAGTGATATTGAGGAGATCTCTATTTATCTGCTTAGCGGGCACTCCTTCAAACAGGTGAACCGCTTATCTAAATTCGTGATAGGGATTGGTGGCGCATTTGGCCAACGTTGAAACCTCGCCTGCAAACGTTCAAACGCTGAACAGATTGGTTCTCTCTTCTCAGGAACTGGCGGTACAACACCTTGAAGTCGAACGAGTTGTACAAATTGAGCGACCTTATCCGCGTGCGCTCTGAGTAACAAAGCCAGTTTCTTGCACAAGTCACTAATCCGCAGGTATTTGTGAACGCTAGTCTGTTGCTGCACCTGCATCACCTCGGGAAGATAGTCTCCGACTTGATCAACGTTGCTTTTGAACATTTTCGACTCAATATCAAAAACCAAACTGCAGCGAAGTGGCGGCGAAGGGAGCGAGAATCCAGCATGGGCTCGGAGAATCCACAGAGGGAACCTCCCTCTCTGTCAGCTGGAATTAGAATTCCCGAGAACCACAGTCCCCAATTGATCGGCAAAGAAGCGAAGTACCGGAGCCTCGTGCTCTTCCTGGTGATATGCCCGCATGTCCCGGCCTCCGCGCGCTTCAATTACGCCGCTTTCACCTTCTGAAGAATAGATGCCCAGCAGGTCTTCCAGAACGTGGTGTTCGGAGATCAGCTTGCCTCGCGAGAAACGGCGCACTATAGGGTGCAGGAACATGCTTTCGCGCGCTCGCTGAAAGCTTGGGTGCCTGTCGATCTTGAACACATCACCAGTAAATGCGCCCCACTCGAAGGAGATCGTGTAGTAGTGATCGGACCGACCGATTTCCGATTCATGCACGTAGTCGACGGGGAGTTCGCAGATGTGCCACGCGCTGCCTTCCCGAACGTCGGCCACAATCACGTCGCACAAAAATCCGAACTGCGCCCATAAGCCGGACGTGCGGCAGATTCGCTTCGTAACCGCCTCCGCCAATTCACAGGCCGTTAGCGGCACGATCTCGTGCGGTAACGTGGCTCCGCAGTACCTTTGTCGCAGCAGATGATACAGAGTGCGAATGTTGTACCTAAAACCGTCAATAAAGGGCGACGAGGCGCGGCGGAAATCGCGTACCTGCATCAGATTCCCTGCGAAGAACATGTCGGGTACGTTCACTGCTTCCCAATGGCTGGTCATTGCCGGGAATCGGTTGTTGATCGTTAGCTCAGGTCGCGCTCCTTCTCCAAAGATGGAAGGATCGAATCGAAAACCAGTCGCCCGAACGACCCTGTCATAAAGCAGGCGCTCCCTTTCTCCGTCAGCATGCAGATAAGTGATGGTAGCCGCGATCCTCCCGTCCGGCCTCTTTTCGAGCCTATCCACGGTACAGTCGAGGATCGAGTGGAGCATCTTGAGCTGATAAGCATCCAGAAGGCGGATATTGTTGGCACGCACATGGCCAGGGTGCCGACTCTGCCACGCTAGGCGGAGTGGCGTCGGACTGGCAAGGTGGATCAGAGAGGCCGAGTCGAGAATCCGTTCGGCAAACTCCAGCGCGGAGTTTCCCTTGCCGAGAATCAGAACGCGCTGTCCTTCGAAGTCCCGGGGCGAGAACGAAACTTGTTCATACCCTTCCGCCAGTTCGATTCCTTCGATCGGAGGGATGAACGGCAACGGGGTTCCGGTCGCCACGATCAGGCAGTGGGCAAGATGCGTCTGTCCGTTTGCGTCCTCTAGGACAAAGGGACCGCGGCCCTCGCGGCGCACAGTGGTGATCGTTTTGTTGTAGGCGATATTCAGCTCGTACCGCCGGGCGAATGTGTCGAGGTAGCTCATCAATTCACCCGCCCGGGGGTAGAAACGCTTGCTGAACTCCCCGAACAGAAGCTCGTAGTTGTCTGTGAGCAGCGAATTCCAGTCCCAGCGCAAGCGCAGTTCAGGATCGCGGTAGAGCGAATGAACCTTGTTGAACGAGATCAGGGTCCGGCTCCGCGGCATATCCAAAAAGAAGGAGCCTGGGCGGTCGGCGCGCTCCATCACCACATAGCGGTGCCCGCCTTTGGATAGGAAGTACGCAAGCTGTAGCCCCGCCGGACCCGCCCCAAGGATGATGTATTCGTAAGGCCCAGTACTGTGTTCGAGTTCAGTCACGATAACAACCCTCCCGGAGCGACATTAGAGGCTGCGATGGGTTCTCGGCGACACGAGCCAGTATGCGCGTGAGTTCACCAAGCAAACGCGCCATCTTCGTCTCGCCGGCCAAGTGCGTTGCATACTTCAGATTCAAGCGTAGTCCAAACGGCCCTTCTTCCACCACCAGAATCAGGTCTACTTTCGCCACCATGACTTCCGCACCGCTCTCCGGTTCCTCCGCGAAAAGAGGCTCCGCGGTCAGCTTGGCAAGACGGACAGGCAGGCGCGGGACGTTCTGTGCAATCGCCAGCACCTGGAACATCGAGATATCGCCGGGCGCGCTGTCGGCCTGTAGCTCCGCCAGCAGCACCTCGTATGGCAGATCCTGGCGCGTGTACGCCTCCGCCGCCACACGAGCGACGCGGCGCAACACTTCGACAAAAGCCTTCGCCCCTGAGAGATCCGTGCGCAAGACCAGCGTGTTGATGAAAAGGCCGAGCAGCCGTTCCGTTTCCAGGCGATTGCGATTGGCCCCGAGGACTCCGATGCGGATGTCCGTCTGTCCGCTCAACGAATGCAGGACTACGTGAAATGCGGCCAAAACCGTGATGAATAGCGTCGATCCGTTCCGGCGGCCGACCTCATGCAGCGCCTGGACCAACGCCGGCGCGAGGGTCTGGTGCACATTGGCGTACTCGAAGGTCCAGTCACCCTGTCGGGCCTGGTCGAATCCGAGATCGAGCGGAACGTTTGGGCCGGCCAGTTGCCGCTTCCAGTAGGTGAGTTGATCGCGCATGACGGCGCTCTCCCGCCAGCGGCGCTGCCAGGACGCAAAATCGGCATATCGCATCGGCATTTCCGGCAGCGACAGGCCCCGTCCAGCGATATGCGCCTCGTATAGGCACGCCAGTTCCTGGTTGAACAGCTCAACCGACCAGCCGTCGCAAATGATGTGATGCATCGTTACCAGCAGCACATGATCCTGAACGTCCAGACGCAGCAGCCCGACCCTGATCGCCAGCTCGTGCTCCAGGTCGAACGGCCGGAGCGCTTCCCATCTAGCCAGTTGACGGGCCGCCTCCTCCCGATTGCCCAGCGCCGTTAGGTCCACTAAGTCCAGGCGAAGCCGTGCAGGCGCGTGAATCACTTGCACGACACTGTCGTCCAGTTCGGCGAAACTGGTGCGCAGCGACTCGTGTCGGCACTCCATTTCGGCGAGGCTTTTTTCCAGTGCGGCCGTGTCGAGATTCCCGCGCAGCCGGTAGGCGCCCGGAACATTGAAGAATGCGGTTCCTGGCAGCGCGCGCGAAAGCGCCCACAATCGCGCCTGTGCGACTCCCGCTGGCGGGTGGCCATTGCCGTTGTTCTCTGCCCGCGGTATCGCTTCATACGCAATCTCGGAGCGAAGCCGCTGGGCCTTCTCCACCGCTTGGGCCTGTGCTGCCACCGTCGGCGAATCGAGCAGGCTCGCGAGCGGAAGTTCGATAGCAAAGATTTCGCGCAGCCGCGATATGAGCCGGAGCGCCACGAGCGAGTTGCCGCCCAGTTCAGCGAAGTCATCGTGGACTCCGACCCTCTCTACGTGAAGCAATCGCTCCCAGAGGCCGGCCACTACCTCTTCGGTCGGACTCCTCGGTGGAACGTGCAACTTCGCCGGCGTGCCCACGAGAGCAGGGGGACGGAGAGACCCACGGTCGAGCTTGCCGTGCGCCGTGAGTGGGAGTCGCGGCAGATCCACAAAGCCCGACGGGATCATCGCGGGCGGAAGCCTCGCTCGGAGAAAGGCGCGCAGCTCCCCTGCCGGCGGCAACGCTCCTGGGATGGCCGGCACGATGTAGGCAATCAGACGGAGGTCTCCGGAAGCGTCTTCCCGCGGCCTGACCGCGCTGGCCCGCACGCCCGGATGCTCGTCGATGGCGCTCTCTATCTCGCGCGGCTCCATGCGGAACCCGTGGAACTTGAATTGATCGTCCAACCGACCGAGGAATTCGATGGCTCCGTCGGGCAGATAACGAGCCCTGTCTCCGCTCCTGTACAGGCGGGCCCCCGCCTCGCGGCTGAACGGGTCAGGCACGAAGGACTCCGCGGTGAGGTCCGGACGATTCAGGTAGCCGCGCGCTACTCCGCAGCCCCCAATGCAAAGCTCGCCCGAGACGCCGACCGGCGTGGGGTTGCGATACTCGTCCAGGATATACAGTCGGGTATTCCGAATCGGTCGTCCGATCGGAATCACACCCTCTCTATGCCATCCCGTCGGCACTTTATACACTGCGCAACCCACCGTCGTCTCCGTCGGGCCGTATTCGTTGAAAATACGGACGCCCGGGGCGTAGCCTCTCCACCGCTCGATATGTGCGGTCGTGAGCTGCTCACCGCCCATGACCAGCGATTGTGTCGAGTTCGACGTAGCAGAGTCCGACAACCACCCGTCGAGCAGAGAGAGATGCGTAGGCGTGAGCTTGACGAAGCTGAACTCCGGCCTCGCATCGAGAGCGGTGGCCAACTGTTCACCCGGCTCTCCGCGGTGCAGCCAGACGCAGGAACCGACCAGCAGTGGCGCGAGCAGCGACGTTACTGTTAGATCGAAGCTGATAGCGGAATGAACCGGGGCTCCCGTCCCTTCGCCTGCGCAGTAGGTCTCGGTCGCAAACTGCAGGTAGTTGTTCAAACCCCGACGGTGAACCATCACGCCCTTAGGCCGCCCGGTGGAACCTGAGGTAAAAATGATGTACGCCAGTGCCGCGCCCGGAATGGCGATCTTTAGATCCTCGACGTTTTCTCGACTAGCAAGATCCTCGTCCAGACAAAGCACCGCCGGGCTGAGCGGCAGCTGATGCCGCAGTGCCGTCGTAGTCAGCGTGAATGCGGCGCGCGCTTCGGCCAGTATTCCGGCCAAACGTTCTATCGGCTGGCAGGGCTCAAGTGGCACCCACGCGGCACCTGCCTTTAGCACTGCAAGCACCGCCACCAGCAGTTCGGGCGAGCGGTCCAGATGTAGGGCAACCCGAGTCTCGAGACCCACACCGCATCGGTGTAGGTAGCGTGCCAATTGATTGGCGCGTCCATTCAACTCGCCGTAACTTACCTCCAGATCATCGCACCGGACTGCAACGGCACGCGGCGTCCGCGCGGCGTGTTCCTCGAAACGCTCGGGCAACCCGCGCAGGCCCTCTGGCTCGCTCGTGTCGTTCCATCTCTCCAAGACTTTCTCGCAGTCGGTCGGGGGCATCGCGACGTGATGCCTGTGGAGGCTTTCGGGTTTTGCAGCCATCGCGCTCAGCGTGGTGAGGTAGCAATCCGCGACAGATTGCACCTGCTCCGCCGGAAAGATTTTGTTGTCGCACACTGGGATGAGGCTCAGCCGTCCCGTGACCCCGTCGCGTTCGAAATGCACCGTGAAAGGGTAGTTGGTTTCCCCGAATTCGCGCGCTCCCGTCACCCGCAGCAAGCGGCTTTGTTGCACGCGACTCAGGGGGTAAAAGTGAACATAGTTGAAGACGGTCTCGAATAAAGGACGCCCGCCAACCAGGTTCTGAATGGAAGCGAGGGGATAGCGGCGAAAGGGCAGTATCCGCTGCTCGGCGGCGAATACCTGTCGGATCAAGTCGCTCCACGATCCTCCCAGGAGATGCAGCCGGAAGGGCAGTGTAGTGATGAAGAGACCCAACGCGCGCTCTGCGTCCGTGGTTTCTGGCCGGATGTTGGAAACCAGCCCGGTTATCACCTCGCATTGACCGGTCAGAACGCTGAGCACTTTGACGTGTGCGGCAAGAAGCACCGTGCGAAGCGGCACCGCCAGCGCGCGCGCGAGCACATACAGGCCCTCCTCAGTTTCGCGAGACAGCACGACTCGTGGGCGGATGGTGGCCGAAAGGCGATGCGGCCATCGCGGCAGCGATTCCACCAGGGAGCCCTGCACCGCCTTCTCCCAGAACGCCCGTTGTTCACTGGATCCCATGGCTGCCAATTCCATTTCAACCGCATCGCGCACTGCTGTCTGCAGCAGCCGCGCATCGTGCGCGGGCTCATCCAGAGCCGACTCGTAAAGGGAGAAGAGCTCCGAAAGGAGAAGCGCTACGCTCCAACCATCCAGGATGGCGTGATGTTCAGTGAGAGACAGCTTGAATGAAGACTCGTTCAGCAGGTGAACGTGCACGCGAAGCAGCGGGACCTGGGTCCATTCAAAATGCGTGTGCTGCTCCGAGGCTATCCAGGCCGAGAGCGCAGACTCCTGTTCGTGCGGACTCAGCCCCCGCAGGTCGGCAACCCGCAGAGGGATCTTCGCCGTACGATGTACCAGTTGGAGAGGTTGACTGAATCGATGAAGGTCGAACGAGGTCCGAAGAATCGGGTGGCGAGCCGTCAGGCTCCCCAGTGCCGCATCCAGTCTGCGCAAGTCAACCGCGCCATTAATGTGCATGCTGCGGATATTCAGGTAGACGGCCACGTCTCCGGACAATTCGCTGTGAAACAGCATGCCCATCTGCAGGCTCGTCAGAGGGTAAGCATCTTCGACATCGGCGGGCAGTTTGCGCCGGTCCTCGTCCGTAATCAGTTGGCGGGCTCCGGAGCGCGTCGCGGGAATGTCGAAGGCCGCCAAATCTAGTGAGCTTGCCAGTTCTCCGAGCGTCGGACACTGGAACAGTTGCTCGATCGACAGAGCGATGTTCTCGCTCCGCGCCCGTGCGACAATCTGAATGCTGAGGATCGAGTCGCCACCAAGATCCAGGTAGTTGTCGTTAGCGCCCACCTCCGCTACGCCGAGTACCTCGCCCCAAATGCGGGCCAAGGCGGCCTCGGTGGGCGTGCGCGGTTCGACGTAAGGCGTCTCCAGGTTGCGCCCCGCCTGTGCCGGCGGTGGGAGGGCCCGGTAGTCCACCTTGCCATTAGCGGTACGCGGGAGCATGTCCTGTATTACCCAAATCGCAGGCACCATGTAGGACGGCAGCTTGCCCGCCGCAAACCGGCGCAGTTCGTCGGACGGCGTAGGTCGTCCCGGGAGGCAGGCGACGTACGCCACGATACGGTCATTTCCACCAGCGTCGGCATCCGCTACAACGGCGGCTTCGCGCACATCGGGGTGGCGGCACAACACCATTTCGATTTCGCCTGGCTCTATCCGAAAACCCCGAATCTTCATCTGGCGATCGACTCGCCCGAGGTATTCAAGTTCGCCGCCCGGAAGATAGCGCACCCGGTCTCCTGTCCGGTACACCCGTCGCCTGGCGTCAGGAATCTCCGCAGCAGTTTCGTTCAGGCTGAGAAAGCGTTGCGCGGTCAACTCTGGCCGATTAAAATAACCCCGGGTCACTCCGGCGCCGCCGATGTAGAGTTCGCCCGGCACGCCCAGTGGGACTAGGTGCCGGTCTTCGTCGAGCACATAGAAAGCCAGATCAGGAAGTGCTCGCCCGATCAAACTACCGCCTGGCGCACCGGCATCGGCAGCCGACAGCAGGCGCCATGTCGCGTGAACGGTTGTCTCGGTGATCCCGTACATGTTCACGAGCCGGGGCTGCGCATCGCCATACGCTTCGAACCAGGGCGCAAGCTTGGTCAGATCGAGCTTCTCACCTCCGAAAATGATAAAGCGCAGCCGGTCCAGGCGTGCCGCGCTGGGCGCAACCGCCACACGCATGAGCTGATAAAAGGAGGACGGAGTCTGATTGATCACCGTCACCTGCTCCCGCCGCAGCAACTCGTGAAAGGCTTCTGGTGACCGGCTTACCGCGTATGGCACCATCACGAGACGGGCGCCATACAACAGCGCGCCCCAGACCTCCCAGACCGCGAAGTCGAATGACGCTGAGTGGAAGAGGGTCCAGACATCGTTGCCGCTAAAGCCATACAACGCGTCGGTGCTCAGGAACAGCCGCGCAACCTGACCGTGAGTGATCGGCACTGCCTTGGGCGTCCCAGTCGATCCCGAAGTATAAATCGCGTAGGCCAAGTTCTCCGGTCCCGCCGCACACTCCATGTCCCGCTCGTTTTCGGAATTCTCTCCTCCGCCATCAGGCCAGTCCGCCAGCACTACATGCCCTTTGTAGGGCGGCAGTCGATCGCGCAGTCGGACCACCGTTAGTAGCACCGGCACTTTGGCGTCGTCGAGCATAAGTATCAGGCGCTCGGCTGGATACGTCGGATCGAGCGGGAGGTATGCGCCGCCCGCCTTGAGAATCGCGAGGATTCCGACCACAAGCTCGGGAGACCTATCAACAAACAGGCCGACCAGCACGTCCGGTCCTACGCACTCCCGCAACCGGCGACTCAACCGGTTGGCACGCCGATTCAGTTCCGAGTAGGTTAGACGTTGATCGCCGCACGCGACGGCGATCGTGTCTGGAGTGCACCGTACCTTGCTTTCAAACCTCTCGTGGAGACAGAAGAGCGATGAAAAGTTGACCGGCTCTGGTTCCGTCGAGGCATCCTGCTGTTCCGCCAGCGTTGGTGACGCCAGGTCCACGCGGCAGCCGTTGGGGTTCTCCGCCATGGCCCGCAGAATCTGCCCATAGTAGCGGAACATCGCCTCCACCTGCGGTTCCGCCAGTTGAGTCGCATCGTAGTCTAACGCCAGCAGGCGCGGCCGGAAGTGCGCAATCAGCGTGAGTTCGGTGCCTTCGGAACGCCGGGCAGGCCCCAGTTCAACACCCGGCGACAGCGATTTCAAGACATGGAAATCCATGTAGTTGAACAGCACTTCGAATACCGCCCGACCACCGTTGAGCCGTTGAATGGCGGCCAGCGGATAGCGCCGGAACCGCATCATGGCCTGCTCTTCGGCAAAGCAGACTCGCGCCAGATCCGACCAGGTACTGCGTCCCGGGCGAATGCGGAACGGGAGGGAGTTTAGGAATAAGCCCCTCATCAGTTCGCCATCTGGGGTCTCGATCCGTCCATTAGTGGAGATGCCGGTCACCACATCGCTCTGGCCTGAAACTATGCTCAAAGCCGTGACATGCGCGGCGAGGTAAACGCTCTTCAGCGGGACAGCGGCCGCGCGCGCCATCTGTTGCAGACCGCGGAAAACCTCCTCCGGGATGGGAAGCTCCCGGGTCCTGATTTCGGGCGCGACGGCGGCGCGCGGAAAAGAGGGCCAGCGAGGAAGTCGGAGAGCTGTTCCGTTCTCCAGCCTGTCCTTCCAGAACTGCTGTTGGTTCTCCGACACCAGCACCTGTTTTTCAAGCGCCACAAAATCGCGGAATGTCAGCGACGTCCCGGCAAGTTCCCTCGGAACCTCGCCACGGATCAGCGCGATATAGTGATCGAAGATTTCGACGAACATCGCGTGCAGACTCCAGCCATCGATGATCGCGTGGCATTCAGTGAAAGTGAATTGGAAGACATCGTCGGAAAACAGATGCAATTTAAACCGTAGCAGCGGGGGAGTTCGTAGATCGAAGCGGCGCGCCTTCTCGCTTTCGATGTAGGCGTCGATTGTAGATTGCTGCTGATCTTCTGGCAGGTAACGCAGGTCCTCGATCTCTATGGGAAGGTCGGCCCACCGGTGCACCAGTTGCAGCGGAGTGCTGCAGCTTGTCCAATCGAAAGAAGTCCGCAGAACCGTGTGGCGTTCGACTGCGAACTGGACTGCCCGCTTAAATGCTTTGCGGTCGAACGTGCCCCCGGTCTTCACCGGGAAGCTGTCAGTGTTGTGGTAAACGTTCGACGCCGGGGTACGCTCCATTTCGTACAGCATACCCGCCTGCAGCATGGTCAGCGGATACGCGTCCTCGATGTCTTCTGGTAAGGACTGCCGGTCCGTAGCGCTGATGAGGCTGAACGCATGCGTGTTCGGCAGGGCAACCTCGCCCTCATCACCGCTGCCATCTCGTGATTCCAGAAGACCGGCGATCGTCTGGTACTGGAATAGTTTCTGGACCGAAAAGTCCAGCCCTTGCTTCTTCGCCAGTGCTAGCATCTGAATGCAACGCATGGAATCGCCGCCCAGCGCGAAGAAGTTATCGTGGACGCCTACCCGATCGACGCCCAACACTTCGCTCCAGGCGGCTGCGAGCCGTTCCTGCTCCGGCGTCCGGGGCGCGACGTAGGGGCAATCGAGATCTGGCCGGCCCTGTCCAGGGCGCGGCAGAGTTTGCCGATCCAGCTTGCCGTGTGCGGTCAGCGGCATGGCGTCCAACAGGACGAACGCCGAGGGAAGCATGTAATCGGGCAGCCGACGCTGTAGGAACTGCAGCAGTTCAGGGGTGCTTGGTACCCGACCAGGCGCGGCCACCGCATAGGCTACCAGTCGCGGCGGCCTACCCGAGTTCTGTTCCGTTACCACCGCGGCTTCCCGGACGGCCGGATGTGCTGTAAGCGTGGCCTCAATCTCGCCCGGTTCGATGCGAAAACCTCGGATCTTGACCTGGTTGTCCACGCGACCCAGGTACTCGATGCGGCCCGTGCGCGTGCACCGGGCCAGGTCTCCGCTCCGGTACAGACGGCTACCGGGAACCCCGCTGAACGGGTTCGGAATGAAGCGCTCGGCCGTGAGGTCAGGCCGGTTCCGATAGCACCGCGCTAGCCCTGCGCCGCCTACGCATAGTTCACCCGGCACTCCCAGCGGAACTGGCTGCAGATAGCGGTCGAGAATGTGAACTTCGAGATCGCCCAGCGGCTCGCCAATCAGACTACCCGCAAACCGACCGATCTCATCTGCAGTCACCGGACACTGCGTGACATGCACTGTAGTCTCGGTTATGCCGTACATGTTGACCAACCGCGGTGCGACTTCGCCGTACCGCGCAAACCACGGACGCAGCATGTTCAGGTCGAGCGCCTCTCCTCCGAAGATCACGAGACGTAGGGCCAGTCTGCCGTTGGCGAGTAAACGCTCCTCAGCGCGAATGAGTTGCCGGAATGACGAGGGCGTCTGATTGAGCACCGTGACATGCTCGCGGCACAACAGTTCGTAGAACTGCGCCGGTGACCGACTCACCCAATAAGGAACCACCACCAGCCGTCCACCGGCCAGCAGCGCCCCCCACGTCTCCCACACCGAGAAATCGAACGTGTACGAATGAAATTGCGTCCAAACGTCTCGATCGCTGAACTCGAATTGCTCGCGCGTCGTCTCGAAGAGACGAGACAGGTTACCGTGCGTGACGATAACGCCCTTCGGTTTTCCCGTGGATCCCGACGTGTAGATGATATAGGCCGCGTTGGCCGGCGTGATTTGGTACGGCATGCCGTCCGGCGCCTGCTCCACAATCCGCTCCGCTTCCTCCTCCAGCCACACCACCCGTGCCGCTCCTTCCCTCAGTCGTCCCGCCAACCGCCGCTCGCTGATCAGCACCTCTGCCCCGCTGTCACTTAGCATCCATTCCAATCGTTCCGGCGGGTATCGGGGGTCCAACGGCACGTACGCCCCGCCCGCTTTGAGCACCGCGATCGTGCTCACTACCAGTTCCACCGACCGCTCCAGGCAGATTGCTACCGCGCTCTCTGCCCCCACTCCCATTTGCCGCAGATATCGCGCCAGCCGGTTGGATCGCTCCTCTAGTTCCCTGTAGCTCACCTGCTCTTCGCCACACGTGACCGCCGTCGCGCTCTTCCGTACCGCCGCCACTTCGCTCAGCAGCGCCGGCACCAGCCTCTCCCCTCGCTCTACTTTAGCCCCTGCCTGCCATCGCCTCCGCTGCTCCCGCTCTTCCTCTCCCAGCAGTTCCACCTCGCCCACCCGCTGCTCCGCATCCTTTGCCAGCGCCTCCAGCACTTTCTCGTAATGCCCCAGCAGCCGCTCCACCGTGTCCGCTTTGTACAATTCCCGATCGTACTCCGCTCGCGCCTCCCATCCTCCCGCCCTCTCTTCCAACAGCACCGTCAGATCGAACTTCGCCGTCCCTGTCGTCACCTCCACCGCTTCCATCTCCATCCCCGCCAACTCAGCCTCCGCCAACGGTGCATTCTGCACCCCGAACAGCACGTCGAACAGCGGACTCCGGCTCGCTTCACGTTCCGGCTGCAGAGCCTGCACCAGCGCTTCAAACGGCACTTCCTGATGCGCGTACGCCTCCAGCGCCACTTCCCTCACCCGCCCCACCAGTTCCTGTAGCCGCGGATTCCCCGCAACGTCTACCCGCATGACCAGCGTGTTCACAAGGCATCCGACGACCCCTTCGCTCTCCCGTCTCACACGGTTCGCGATCGGTGTCCCCAGCACGATCTCGTTTTGTCCGCTGTACCGTGCCAGCAGCGCTGCAAACCCTGCCAACAACGTCATGAACGGCGTCGCCCCCAACTTCCGGCTCACCGTCCCAATCGCCGCCTCCGCCGTTACCCACCGCTTTACCACCCCTCCCGGGTACTGCCGTTGCGCAGGCCGCACTCGGTCCGTTGCCAGCACCAGCCCCGGGGCTTGCCCCAACTGCTCCTGCCAATACTTCAGGTCCGCAGCCATCTCACCACGTCTCCACCGCTCCAACTGCCACGCCCCCAAATCCGCGCACTGATACTGCACCTCCGGCAGTTCCGGACACCACCCCGCCCGCAGCGCCGCATACGCCTCCGCCACTTCCTTCAGCACCAACCCGAGCGACCAGCCGTCTGCCACCATGTGGTGCACGGTCAGCACCAGCAAGTGCCGCTCCTCTTCTTCCTGCGCCAGCCATGCTCGCAGTAGTGGTGGCGTTGCCAGGTCGAACGGCTTGCAAGCTTCCCTCTCTGCCAGCGCCATCACTGCGCTGTCCCGCTCCGCCTCCGGTATCGGCCGCGCATCGTGCCGCCGCAACCCCACCTCCACTGCATCCGCGATTCGCTGCGCTGGCCGACCCCCCACCAGCGGAAACCCCGTCCGCAACGCTTCATGCCGCCTCACCACCAGGTTCAGGCTGGCCGCCAACGCCTCCACATCCAGCCTTCCCCGCAACCGAACGCTCTGCGCAATGTGATACCGCGCACTCCCAGGCTGCCACTGCTCCAGAAACCACAGCCGCTGCTGTGCGAACGATAGCTCCAGATCCTTCCCTCGCTCCACCACCGGTATCGGCGTC
>Ga0070698_100003738_pt1 | contig 16732 bp, 11 predicted proteins | sample KBSK1502metaG_FD_65477 | JGI IMG/M metagenome (GOLD analysis project Ga0070698, IMG submission 65477) | Corn, switchgrass and miscanthus rhizosphere microbial communities from Kellogg Biological Station, Michigan, USA - KBS K1-50-2 metaG | ecosystem: Host-associated > Plants > Roots >...
ATATTTCGGCTCACGATAAAGCAATGTTTCATTTACTGAAATTTTTGATTCACCATTTTCATTGGGTCTTGGTATGCGGATAAAATAATTATTGAACGACTCTCCCAATTTTTGCACATTGAGGCCTGAGGGGAATTTCATACTGTAAATATTTGTACCTCCATCTAACGGAGAAATTTTTACTCCGGGGATTTGATTTAATGCAGCAAAAATTTCCTTTGATCTTTTGATAGCCTCCTGTAATTTTTCTTCGATTGTATCTAATTTATAAGAAGCCATCGCTGCATTCAGCCAATTACCAAACATATTGCCTCCATGTATTTTGATCATATGCGGCATTTTTTCAATTAAAGATCTTTCACCGCAAAGAATGGCGCCTCCGCTTGAGCCAAGATATTTATACAGGGAAATATAAACGGTATCGAAATAACTTGCATATTCTTTTATTGAAACTCCCGACCATGCAGAAGCCATATACAATCTTGCACCATCAAGATGCAGCTTTATATTCTTGCTGCGGCAATATTCACTTATCTTTTTTATCTCATCAATCGGGATCATCCGGCCATCGGTACGACGAACAGGGTTTTCAATTGAGACACAACCTAAGCCACTTTTAAATACTTCTTCGCTATCCAGGTTTTCAATTGCTTTTTTTAATTCTTCTGCAGTGAAGAAGGTTTGATTTTTTGCCAACGGCATCAATCGTTTATTAAATATAGATTGTGCAGCATCCGCTTCATCACGATATACATGACTTGTATCCTGTACAAAGACCTTTGTGTTTTCTCCACTTAACATTGCAATGGCAAATTGATTCGCCATGGTTCCGCTTGGCATATAAATGGCTTTTTCTTTGCCGGTTATTGCCTCAAACTTTTTTTCTAATTCTTCAACTGCGCCTCCGGAACCATATCGATCAACTTTGAGTTGGTTCTTGCTATTTGCAGTTTGCAATTGTTCCAGGTAAGGCAAACCGTCATAAAACTCTCCGTCTCCAAAAAATTTTACGATAGGTTCATTTGCGGGGGATAAATTCTTATTTGTGCAGTTGGCCAATGCAGGTACAATAGGTAAAGCAGCAGGCAATAAAGTAAGACCGGAAGCTTTTATAAAATTTCTTCTGTTTAAAGATTTCATGGCTGGAGATTTATACTGACCAAATTACGAAGATTAGAGATATTGATTTTTAGTGATTTAGAAAATTCCAGAAGAAGATAGTAGTTCATGTAAACCGGGAAGCCGCAGTTTTATGCGTAAACTTACTTTTCAAAATTGAGTACTAGTTGGTATTGCATTAAGAATGAAAATCGAGTTGTTTTGTATTCCACTTCATCACTATGCAACTAATGATGTACATAGGGAATGATCACATCGAATCAGTAAAACTCGACCCGGAAAGAATTTCGAAGCCGGGTTATCTCGGTACATTTAAAAGGAATCTCAAAATGAAATACCGGGAATTAATCAGTCAACATGGTTCCCCGGCAGATTTTCTTGTGGTAAATATTGTTCCAAAAGCAACCGAGAAGTTTCAACAACCCGATGCTTTCAGGTAGAATCAATTCGAAATATTTTATTGCACTAAAAAGAAGCCCCGCTAAACGGGGCTTTTAAATTTATTGGATCAGCAGGAATTTTAGGATCGATTATTTGTAAGAATCAACTTAAAAAATTTTTGATCAGACTGTTTCCAGTTTCATATTTCCGGTATAAATTTTAAATGATCTGGACGGACCATATCTTTATAAAATCAAACGTTTTTTCCGATAAATATCTTTTCTTAAAGAATCAGGAATTTTTTTTGTTGCAAAATAATTAATTAGAACTCTATAAAGCTTTTTCCTCGAAAAACAGATTATGTTAATTGCATTACGAAAAGCAAATATCCCAAAGATCAAACCTGCAGTAATAAATGGTGCTCCCACTATTATTGCTTCAGCCGTACCATTTGAAGTTATAATTGCAAATACGGTAATGCCTGCTGCTGTAATGAGTGTATTTACTAAAACCTTTTTTTGACCTTTGTTGTGTTGTTGTTCGAAATAGTAGTTGATAATAGCTCTTGAGGTATCGTCTTTCCCATATTGAAGCAAAAATTGTTGTTGCGAAAGCTTCCATGGTTTATTGGCTGGTATAGAATCAATCGGTATAACTGCAGCAGCCGAAACTTTATTTGAAATAAAAAAGACAAGTGCTAATGACAATAATAACCTGGTACTTTTATTCATACAATAGAAAAGGAAGGATATTTTTTATTCAATATCCCTCTTAATATTTTTAGTACACTTTGAAACAATACATATGTTGTCGTTCGTAATCGCTAATTACATAACCGGGTCTGTTATTCTGGTAATAGTACAAATGCTGATTAGTATTGGCATACTTAAATGCAAAAGATGCTTTTGTACAATTATCGCCTTTTTCGTGTACCCCTGCGTCATCACTAATTGCTAAAGAATAAATCCCGATAGATTTGGCAATAACTCCTACTTTTAAAACGAATAACCCTCCCATTTTAGCAAAAGTGTATTGTCTTGTTCGATCAGGGTTAGGACTATTGAGAGATTGGCCATTAATTACATAGTAGTTAAAATTGTTTGCAGCGTAAGCCGTACCGGGATTATTAACATTGCCTCCGACAAAAACATCTATTGAAAACGTATTTCCGACACTAACTGCGTCACTAAAATCAATCATAGTATTAGTCAATTCATCTTTAAGTGTAGTTGGCATGCTGATCTCAATCCATAAAGTATCGCCAACGCGGATACTGTCACTATCAGGATACGCTTTTGCATAATTATTGATGAAAGTATAAGTGTTGTTATCAGCACAAACTTGACCTTTCTTACAAGTGCTGTTAATGGTAGTGACAAATAATGTCGTCACTACCATAGTTAGTTTTATATTAATACCCATATTGCTGAAATAAATTTGTAACCTGAGCGGCTTGATTATTGCCATTTAGCTGCAATAGGTTTTGCCGATATGCTGCTAATGCAGTTATACCTGAGCCAAAAGCATTAAAAAATTGTTGATTTGTATAACCCAAAACTCCATCTACAACAGGGTTATTCTCATTTCGATTATCCATCATATCGTAGAATAAACCTTTGGGTATCCAGTTAAATGGATAATTAGGAAGATGCGGATCATAATTTTCCAGCGCAATCAAATGGCAATTTAATCCTGGAATGTTTCCATTGAAATATGCGGTGAACTGTTCATGAGCTTCACGGCTTGCTGCCCCATATTGCCTGTCAGCCAGATATTGCCCCATGTGGTATGCCCAGCTTTCGCCCAAAGCTATAATTGGAGAATCCATGTTGTTTCCATCACCATAAGGGGAATGATCAGAATTAAAAAAAGTATTGATGACCTGGTTTATTTCCGAATTCACAAATTGGCCATACCAATCGTTTCCTAAAGCGGCATAATGAGCGGCATGTGTAAGCTCATGATATGCTGTTGTTTTCAAATCATCTGAAAAGAAAGTGGTGTAATCATCAGTGGGTCCTCGGTAACTAATTCCCATATCCACTTCATGCTTTAAAACTGTAAGAAAAGCAGTAACACCAGCGGCAGGAAGATATATCAAACCAACGAAAAAGGTAAAGGCAACTTCCTGGGGAAGACCGCTGAACCATCTTTTATTCCACATAGGTGTCATTCCTGAACCATGAGCCCACCTGGTAATAAATATTTTTAAATGGTTTGGCGGGGCACCAAAATTTTCCTGCGTAGCAAAATCCCTATACTCAAGAACACTGTTATGTACTGTAGCGCCGGCCCAAAAAAGATTTCCATGGGCTGCAACTGTGGTATTGATCTTATCAAAGTTGTGCGTGATATTGCTTTTATTGCCTTCAAAAACTCCAATAGTTGCCGTTATCGGGTACAACATTCTCCAAAATTGGGTTAGCCTGAAAACTTTTATCGCAGCAAAATTATTCTTGAACTTGACATTGATTTTTACTTTATGCTTAAAACGTTTAGTGAATTGAAAATGGCCATTGTTATCCGTATATGTGCTTTCAATTTTAAACCAACGTTTCGCTACAACACGAGCAATTCTTACCGCAGGGGTTGTTCCAAAATTATTATCGGTAACTGTAATTGCACCTGCAGGCACCTGTGCATCAGGAGAGGGTGCCGGTGGTGGCGGCGGCGTTATTGGCACACATTGAGTTCCATCCCATTCATAACCTTGAGGACAACAATTACAAACACATTCACGGAGTGTGTAGTCCCAATGATAATCATCAGGGCATTGAGGAACATTAGGTTCTATTGTTCGTGCCTGACCGCCCCCGCCTCCGCCGTTACTGCAAATAATACTATCCACCCGGGAGGCTAAACGCTCTGCTTCTGTTTCCACCGCTGTATAGTCATCAGCTGGTATGTGGATTTGTGAAAGCACCTGGTAAGTAATTCCGGATGGAAATTGAAAGGCAGGCGGCACAACAGCATATTGCCATGTTACTAATGAATCAGGAATTGCAGGATCCTGGTAATAGTCTCCTTCCTGCAGCACATCATAATCCATAGGAGCATCAAAAAGCTCTAAGCCTTGTGAATCTAAAATAGAATCAAGTGTAGAAAACTGTTCTGAAGAATTAGGTAAAAATCTTACATATAAGTCAGTAACATTCACTGGTACATTAGTTATTCCCAGGTTTTGATATGCTTGTTGCATATTATAAATAGTATAGGGATTGGTCCGTTGATCACCTAAAATAGTTGGGGTTTCAATTGTATCGGCATTCGTATTACCGGCAGGCATATTGTCAATTATCGGATGGGAATAACAGCCGGGTCCAGCAGCTTTCGTTATCGAATTCGCATCCAGATGATCAGTTTGAAATCTGTTTCCGTTTTTTTACAAGAAAGGAAAAGGAGTAATAGTCCCACCCAAAGGATTACATGTTTTCTCATATAGGTAAAGTTTAAGGTTTAAAAAAAATTCAGTGAGTGAATTTAAAATAAATTATGTTCCTGTGGCTGGAAAATGACGCATAAGATTATTTATTTATCCACCGTAATTTGTTATGGAAATAATCCTAAATTAATTTTTGATTAAAAACTTCTTAACAGTTTCCATGGTCACTGTAGCTGCTCATCAACTAATGGTATCAAAATAGAAAAGTCCCATACTATTATGAGACTTTCTACTGTCAAGGTTGGGGGTTATATTTTTAATTACAAATAATCATACTCTGGCAAACTGCGATCTTATTACATTCAATGCACCACCAGCTTTAAACCATTCAATCTGCTGTTCATTGTAAGTATGATTTACTATTATCTCATCCCTGCTTCCATCTTTATGATTTAGTATAACAATTAATGAATAACCGGGAGCAAAGCTTGTAAGGCCATTAATGTCAATACTATCATCTTCCTGTATTTTGTCGTAATCTTCTTTGTTGGCGAATGTGAGTGCAAGCATTCCCTGTTTTTTCAAATTGGTTTCATGAATCCTTGCGAAACTTCTTACCAGAATAGCACGAACACCCAAATGACGAGGCTCCATTGCGGCATGTTCTCTTGATGAACCTTCACCATAGTTTTCATCACCAACAACTATACTTCCGATGCCGACGGCTTTATAGGCCCTTGCGGTGGCAGGCACAGGCCCATATTCACCAGTCAATTGATTTTTTACAGAATCGGTTTTATCATTATAAAAATTGATCGCCCCGATAAGCATGTTGTTAGAAATATTATCTAAGTGTCCGCGGAATTTTAACCATGGGCCAGCCATGCTGATATGATCGGTTGTACATTTTCCTTTTGCTTTGATCAAAAGTTTTAAACTTTTCAGATCAAATCCTTCCCAGGGTTTAAATGCATCTAATAATTGTAAACGTTTTGAATCAGGTGAAACTTTTACAACAATATCACTTCCATCGGCAGCGGGTGCCTGGAAACCTGCATCTTCTACTGCAAAACCTTTTGGAGGAAGCTCAAAGCCTGTAGGCTCTTTCAATAATACTTCAACGCCATTAGCATTAGTTATTGTATCTGTTAATGGATTGAAGTTAAGTGTTCCTGCCATTGCCAATGCTGTGACTATCTCAGGCGAACCGACAAAGGCATGAGTGCTGGAGAGGCCATCATTTCTTTTTGCAAAGTTCCTGTTGTAAGAAGTGACGATAGTATTCTTGCGGTTGGGATCATCAATATGTCGTGCCCACTGTCCAATACATGGACCGCAGGCATTGGCCAACACCATTCCTCCTACATCTTCGAATTCTTTTATGAACCCATCTCTTTCTATTGTGTACCGCACTTGTTCACTGCCTGGTGTTATGGTAAATTCAGAGATCACTTTTAATCCTTTGCTTTTGGCATCTTCAACAATTGAAGCGCTTCGGCTAATATCTTCATAAGAAGAATTAGTGCAGCTGCCAATCAATGCAACTTCAATTTTTTCAGGCCAGCCATTTTTTTCTACAGCTTCTTTCAGTTTTGAAATAGGAGTGGCAAGATCAGGAGTAAAAGGGCCATTAAGGTAAGGTTCAAGTGTATTAAGATCCAACTCTAATACCTGATCATAATATTTCTTCGGGTTAGAATATACATCGGCATCAGGACGAAGATGTTCACGAACGCCATCAGCCCCATCAGCCACTTCTTTACGCCCCGTTGCTTTGAGATATGCACTCATTTTTTCATCATAAGCAAACAGCGAACAGGTAGCTCCAATCTCTGCACCCATGTTACAAATAGTTCCCTTACCAGTTGCACTTAAACTATCGGCTCCATCGCCAAAATATTCAATGATTGCACCTGTTCCACCTTTTACAGTCAATTGTCCCGCTACCCAGAGTATTATATCTTTTGCACTTGTCCATCCGCTTATTTTTCCAGTAAGTTTTACGCCAATCACTTTTGGCATTTTCAGTTCCCAGGGAAGTCCCGCCATCACATCTACTGCATCAGCGCCACCTACACCAATTGCTATCATGCCTAATCCTCCTGCATTCGGAGTATGACTATCTGTTCCAATCATCATACCACCGGGAAATGCATAGTTCTCTAATACTACCTGGTGAATGATACCAGCACCGGCTTTCCAGAAACCGATTCCGTATTTATCAGAAATAGAACCAAGGAAATCATAAACTTCACGATTGGTTTCAATCGCTAACTGCAGATCTTTTTTAGCGCCAACTTTTGCCTGTATCAAATGATCGCAATGAACGGTAGAAGGTACAGCCACTTTTGAACGGCCACAAGTCATAAACTGTAGTAAAGCCATCTGTGCGGTAGCATCCTGCATTGCTACACGATCAGGAGCAAAGTCAACATAATCCTTACCTCTGTTATATGGATTTGCCGGGAATGAGCCGGATAAATGGGCATATAATATTTTTTCGGAAAGAGTCAGGGGTTTACCAACTAATTTTCGGGCTGCTGCAACTTTACCCGGAAGTTCTGCGTAAATTTTTTTGATAAGATCGAGATCAAATACCATGTTGAAGATTTTGCGTATTAAATAATTTGCCAATCTGCAAATGTGCCAATGTGCTAATAGGTGAGCATATAAAATGAAGTGATAATGACCTCTTCATTTGCAAATCTGCATATTTGCACATTTGCACATTTATAAAGTGCTGCGAATTTACGGAAATCAAGCTATGTTGATATTACGGTTTTGGATGATTTGCCTGAAAAAAATAATTTTGTGACACCATGAACCGATTTAAAAACTTTATCGAGTGGAACGCCTTTGGCGTTTGTACCGCAATAGGAGCAAGGTTGGGGATCTCAACCAGTAAGATCCGCCAGTATTTTATCTATACATCTATTCTTACAATGGGCTCGCCAGTCATTATTTATATGGTGCTGGCTTTCTGGAGAAATATGAGAAAATATATTTGGGCTGCGAAGAGAAATCCCTGGTATTATCTCTGACTCATTTTAATTCTGCAGCATATTTTTCGAGAAAGAACCTGGTGGTAAAATATTGTGATCGCCATTGTGGATTCAATATATCTAACAGCATGCCTTCCGCAAGACCAATATCATAAAAGCAAACTCTTTTTTCTGTTTCAAATTTTAATGCCGTAACAGATCCCAGGTGCAGTTTGAGAAATTGTTCCCTGAATTTATTGAAAGGGATAAAATCCGGCAGACCTTCTACTTCAATTGATGGGGTATAATCTTCCAGCGTCACCAAAAACTTATATTCTGTGTAACGGGCAATGCCTTCCTGCCAAAGTTGAAATGAAAAATATTTATAGTCAGAAGGTTTAAATAACCCGATCAATTTTTTTCTTTCATCGGTGTATTGCGTTAATAATTTTCTGAAATCTTTATTATTAATACCTGATACTGCATTTGACAATGCCGTGGTGTATTTTGAATATTGACTACTGATCGGCAAACTATCATAGGGTAACGGGTAATTCAATTGCCACATACCTGTTTCATCACCATTCGCCAGATCAAGACCAGCCACACTTGCATAATGATCTTTTTGTGCGTATTGAAATTGATGAAAATGCTCATGCAATAATGTGATGATCCAATCAGTTGAACTTTTGCCTGTATTTTCAGGAGTACCGACTACGATGCAATTGACACCTTTTACTGCCGGAAAAGTGGCAAGAAGTGTTTTGGAATATTGTCTTTTCCTATAAAGGATCTTTATTTTTAAGATATCATCCTCTTCCGAGATTTTGAAATCGTCAGATGGATAAGGATGGTTAATTAAAAATTCCACGCTGTCAGTTACAAACAGAACAACAAATGGAACTTTATTTATTCCTCTCCATATAGTATCACCAAAACGGTTTGAAATATTGATCGCTTCTCGAATTCTGATCTTATCTTCTTTACGCATTTGAAGTACTGACTGGCATTCTACCGTTACCAATACGAGCAACAGCATCACCATTAGTGATAAACACTTTTTCATTTTATTTCAATAAATTCTTTGTGAATTCATCGTATACAATCAAATCATTTACTCATACAAATTATCAGTTTGTATTTTTTGTAACGAGATAGCGGATCGGACCTGTCATGCTTTCCAGCTATAGCGGTTGATCATGAGATGCCTTTTTTGGTACCGATGGATATCCTAAACCGAATCTTATCTCCGTCATGATAACTCGAAATGGTCACTTTACTGAAATCAGTAGCAGAAAAAGAGGAATTACTGTCTTTATATTTCACTGTACCGCTGACTTGCGTTAATACACCATCGTTATAATCTTTATTAGTAAATTTCAATTCGTAGCCTTTTTCTTTCATTTTCTTTACAAGAGATTCAAGCTCCTCAGCTGTTGTTTTTTTGGTTATTGTAAAAAGTACTTCTTCTTCAACTACCAGCTCATTTTCAGTATCAATCACTCTTACTTCCTTTGACGGGGATACTGTAGTTAAAACCGGGGATTCCGATTGTTCGGCAATGACGGTTACGGGTTCAATAGCTGTGGTAATCTCTACCGGAAGGCTGATTATTTTCCCAAATTTTTTTTCAAAAGTTTCCCTTTCTTTTGGATTATTAAGATTGTATTCTTCAGTCTTTCCATTTTTTAAATGCATAACAGCTTTGTCTCCTGTAATTTCAAAATCATCTGCTATTGTTCCCAGGCTTGCTTTAGAAGGTACTGTAATAGTTTTTGTAATTCGTTCCTCCACAGGAACTGTCAGGGTTGTTTTAGCAGGTACTGTAACAGTTTTTGCAATTCGTTCTTCCACAGGTTCAGTCATTGTTTCAGCAGTAACAGCCCTCACTTCAGTTATGGCCTCAGTTGGAGCAATCGCAACTTCTTCTGCGATGCCACATCTCACTTCAAAAGCCCTTTTCTCATCTCTTATTGAAAGTGTATAGACCTCTGTTTTACCATTTTTTAAAGTAACAGTAGCGGTATTGCCTTTGATAGTTACAGTTCTTATGGCAGGATTACGGGCCTTGATCTTTTCTTCAACGATGGCAGTTGTTGGAGACAGTATTTCTCCATAAAGATCTTCATAATAATCTGTTTTGGAATTCCATTCAGTAAGCAAAAGACGCTTTACTTCTTTTTTGTCTTTATCCTTTACCACCACCGTGCAATTTCCATTGTCGTCTTTGATGTCAATATAGTATCCTTTACTGTTAAGTATTGTTACATCAGGTATTGTATCTGTAAAAACAGGTGTGTTGAAATTCATTTTTGCAATAGATCCATCAGTAAACGATTTTCTGAAAGAAAGAAGAATAATTGCAAGAACCGGGAACAGGAATAGAAACCTGCCCAGTTGGCGTTTTGCACTTTTTGTTTTGTTCATCATGGCTATACGTTTTTTTAATGAAGAAAAATTGAATTGAGTAGCTATACTGAATTGGCTGTTACCGATCACTTTCAGCAACAGGTATTGATATTCTTTTTTATTGATGCCGTTTTCAATTACTTTATTATCGGCAATAAATTCAAGGTTTTGACGAATAGATCTTTTGAGCAACCATACAAATGGATTATACCAATTTAAAATACACAGGAACTCACCCCAAACAATATCAATGCTGTGTTTTTGTTTTACATGAATAAACTCATGTCTTATAATTTCTCGTAGTTCATCTTCACTATGAAGTCCCTTATTAATGAAAATTGAATTACCAAAAGAGAAAGGAATAATTTTTTCATTGACCTGGTAAATCGTTAAACCGTTATCTGTAAATGGGATTGCTTTTTTTCTCATTTGGTTAAAAGAAATAAACTGGATAACCAGGCGAGCAAAAAGAAAAAAAGCACCGAAAATTAGTATAGGCATTATTGCACCCCATACCGAAAAATTGAACATGGCATTACCGTCATTCAAATTTTGGGCTGGAGTATTTTCGGCTATAGATGGAACCCAATTTACAATGTGGGAATCTGACCAGTCATTCTTTTCTAAAACGGGGGTGATATTAATAAAAGGAATAAGAAAAGCAATTGCCGTATAGATAATGAGATACCATCTGTTCCAATTATAGAAAGTAAGGCGACGCAATATTAATTGATAAAAGAGATAGATCGCCGCAAAAGCCACCGAGAGTTTGAATATATAAAATAGGACTGAAGGCATTGAAATGGTTTTAGATTACTTATTATTTTCTTTTTCGATCATTGTAATAATTTCTTTCAACTCTTTCGCTGAAAGTTTTTTCTGCTCAACAAAGAAGTTTACCAGCTCTTTGTATGAGTTATCAAAATATTCTTTCACTACTTTACCCATGAATTTCTTTTTATATTCTTCTTCACTAACTGCAGGCTTATACAAATAAGCATTCCCAACCAGGCGGCTGTTGAGATAGCCTTTCTTTTCCAAATTCTTGATCGTTGAAGCAACAGTTGTGTAAGGAATGTTCTCATCAAGATGTTCCATAAATGATTTTACATTGCCTTCTCCTGTTCTCCATATAGCTTGCATGGTTTCTTCTTCAACATGTGTAAGAGGTTCCATATCTACGAATTTTTCGTAAAGCTACGGACATTTCGTAGAGAACCAAATTTATTTTTAGTTTTTTTAAAAATTAACAAATTGGATTTTGATAAAACTTATTCGGGATCTGAATAAAGTATTGTGGTATTGCCTTCAAACAGATCATGTACAGAAGCTTTTTCTTTAAGCCCTATCGATTCTAAATCACCTGCAAAATTTTTACGGCTGATCACTACAGCTTTATTCTGTTGCAGGAAAGTTTTTAGTGAGTCAAGATTTTTAAAGACCCTAATCCTATCGGGCAAATAATAAGTATAGGAAGGATGAAATATCTGGTAACAAACCACATGATCGTATTTTCTTACCATATCAATTGTCTTTGACATGGGGTTTTGTTTATAAATGGCCGGATAAAGCCAATTGAACATCAGCACATGAAATATTGTGTACAGAATAAACGAACTAACAGCAGCTTTTCTGAAATTCTTTTTTAACATGAAATAAAATGATATGATCGCTGCAAGAGTAAGTATTAAAAGAAATGCTGAAAGATCTTCCATCCCTTTTGTATTTAGTTCATTTTTTATTCCAAAGTATACGGCGATGGGTAAAGCAAGATTTATTATCAGTAAAATAATAAAAGGGTAGAGGCGGGTCTTATTCTCTTCCCATGCCTTATTTATAAAATTGCCAAGTATAACTGCAAGGAAAGGATAACATGGCATTGCATAATTAGGAAGCTTGGTACTGCTGATGCTATAAAACACAATAAAAATTCCAACAACTGAAAGTGCTAATCTTAAAAAGGGATCGCTGAAACGTGATTTAAATCTTCTAAATGATTCCCCAATAAAAACAGACGCCGGTAACATGCCCAGTAAAACAATTATTGAGACAATTATAAATAGCCCGCCATGTCCTTCCATTGGTTCGGAGAAACGTCCGAAATTGTGTTGGAGAAAAAAACCTTTTGTCCATTCTCCATTTGTTTCTTTATGAACCAACAAATACCAGGGAACAGCAACAACACACATTATTATTCCGGCGACAAGTATTTTCCATGAAAAAACTTCTTTGATCTTCTTTTCCCAAATAAGCCATATGAATATTGCAGCACCCGGTAATACAATTGCCACGGGACCTTTTGCTAACGTTCCTAATCCCATAGTGATTGCACAAAGCCAAAGCCAGTAATTCTTTTTTTCTTTAAAAAATGAAAATGCAGTAAATATTGAAACAGTATTTAGAAAAATGAGATAAGGATCGGGCACTGACATTCTGAATTCAAACAAAAAATGAGTTGATGCAAGTAATACAAGTGCAGTTATGAATGCCTGTCTTTGAGATGAATATATTTTTACAAAGTAATAAGTAATGAATATTGTGAATACACCAAACACGGCAGAAAAGAATCTTGCTCCCCATTCTGTTATTCCAAAAATTTTAAAACCACCAAACATAAAATAATAATGCAACGGTGGTTTTAATGTTCTTAAGCCGCCATTAAAAGTGGGCACGATCCAGTCACCCCGTTCATACATTTCTCTTGCACATTCCGCATTTCGAACTTCATCATAGATCCAAAGAGGCGTTTTACCCAGGCCGGGAAATAAGAGAATGATTGATATTCCAAATAAAAGCCAGAGATATTTTTGCTGATTTTGCAGGGCTTAAAAAATTTAGTCCCGATAACTATCGGGATGCGCAAAGTTAATCATCCGTTTATCAATCTTCCTTTAGGGGATCATGATAAATAAAATATACACCCCATACAGATGATAAGGCATTTGAAAGATAAAAAAGAATGCTGATGATCGGCGCTACATGCACATCAAGTAAAAAATATTCAGCTCCTTTTACAAAAACAAATTCTCTTGTTCCGAGTCCGCCACCCAGCGAAATCGGAATAACTGTAATTACTGCAGCAACCAGGAATATAAATATCCATTCGCTTTGATGAAGTGGAAGATGAAGTCCCATTAAAATACAATACACACAAACCACCTGGAATACCTGTACAGAGATTCCCCAAAGAAATGTTGGCCAAAAACCCGGTAAAAAATCTTTTAGGAAATATTTTACGGCAACATAAAGAGCAATAACCGCCAGTACGGAGCCGCTTATTAATACTATATCATAAAGTTGTTTATCCAAAACAATAATTCCATACACTGAGAGTATCAATCCTAATGCAAGCAAACCACTGAAACGATCAAGCAAAACGGCAGCTGTTATTTTTTTATAGCTTACATCATATTTTCTTGTGAGCAATACAACTTTATATGCATCACCACTGATGGCGCCGGGAAGAAATAAATTATAGAACATTCCAAGCCAATAAAGCTTCAGATTTTTTTTTTGCGAAAGATGAATGCCTATGTTTTTAAAATAGATATTAAGTCTGAATGAAGCAAGGAATTTTGAAAATGCAAACGCTGCTACTGAAAAAAATAGCCACCACCAATCGGCTTGCAAAACTGCATCCCTGGCTTTTGTAAAATCTATTTTGCGGGAAATATACCAGAAGCAAAGAATAGTGACTGCAATTTTGAGCAGCAGCTTCAGCACCTTCATTATTTGAGAATCTTTTTTTATAACCGCTTCTGTCATTTCTTTTTCCGTTTCAGAAAAGGTTGGATAATTTTAGGGCTTACTTATCAAACCGGCTGCAAGTAAATTCAAAATGATGACAAAAAAAATTATCCTTTTATCACTGATCATTGCATCATGTTTTTATAGTATCGGCCAGGTCCGTAAGGACTCCTTCGGAGAAAGACCACTTACAAAGGGCTTAAAGATTTCTAAATCGACGAAAATTAAAAAGCAAACTTATAAACTTGATGCATCGGAATCAATGGAGGAAGGAGTGATAGTGATCGAAGGCAATAATATCATAGTTGATTTTAATAATTCGGTTTTAAGAGGAAGTAATACAAAGAAGAATCCTGATGAGTTTTTTGGCGTTGCTATTTTAATTAAAGGGGGAAGAAATATCACAATTAAAAATCTGAAAGCAAAAGGATATAAAGTAGCCTTACTTGCCCTTGATGTTTCAAATCTCACAATTGAAAATTGTGATCTCAGCTATAACTACCGGCAACATTTAAATAGTACACAGGAGAAAGAAGATATTTCAGATTGGTTAAGTCATCATCAGAATGAAAAAGATGAATGGCTTCGTTATGGTGCCGCAATGTACTTGCGGCAATGCGATTCATTGATAATAAGAAATACAAAAGTTACAGGCGGACAAAATGCCTTAATGATGACTGAGTGCAATTATGGAAAAATTCATAACAATGATTTTTCATTTAACTCGGGATTAGGAATTGCAATGTATCGTAGCGGTTTTAATACGATCGCTTACAATAAGATCAATTTTAATGTTCGTGGTTATAGTCATGGTGTTTACAATCGTGGGCAGGATAGTGCAGGCATTTTGATCTATGAACAAAGCAACAGTAATTATTTTTATAGGAACTCAGTAACTCATGGCGGAGATGGTTTTTTTCTTTGGGCAGGTCAAACAACTATGGATAGTGGCAAAGGAGGATGTAATGATAACGTACTTATCAAAAATGATTTTTCTTATGCGCCAACAAACGGCATTGAGGTAACTTTTAGCCGGAATATTATTTCTGGTAACAGGATCTTTGAATGCGATCACGGCATTTGGGGAGGGTATAGTTACAATACTGTCATCGCAGGGAACCAGTTTCGGTCAAACCGGATCGCAATTGCTATTGAACATGGCCAGGAAAATGAGATCCATCACAATATTTTTATTAATAACAAAGAAGGAATAAGACTTTGGGCAAGAAAAGAACAACCTGCTGATTGGGGTTATGCAAAAAACCGTGATACACGAAGCAGGGATTATGTTATTTCAAATAATAATTTCAACAGCAACCCCCTGGTGATGAGTATAAACAGGACTGAGACCCTGAATGTTTTTGATAATATTTATGATGAGTATGAAACTATTTTCAAAACAGATTCAACAGTAAAAGGGCTTGATACAACATGGAATGATGAGCTTGCTCAGAAGTTCAGTAAAGATTCAATAGAATTTGTTCCTGCAATTACAAAACCACAGGATGCATTCAAAGGCAATTCAGCATTTGCCGGCAGAAAAAATATCATGATAACAGAGTGGGGGCCTTATGATTTCCGAAGCCCGATCATTTGGAACACTAATCCGACAGATACTACTGGTATAATGAATTTTGATCTGATAGGGCCAAAAGGAAAATGGAAGATCAAAAAATTCAAAGGAGTAAAAGATATTTCATTAATGAACGGAATATTTCCCGCAACGATTACTGCTACAAAGATCCCGGGTAGCCGGACAGATATTATGATCGAGCTTGAGTATATCGGTGCGACGATCACAACACAGTTTGGAGAAACAATTGCTGCGGGTAAAGCTTATACATTTTCATTTAAAAAATTTTTTCAGCCAATAGATTTTGATATAGTATGGTATTCTTATGATTTTAAAACACATGATCCTATTAAAACAGGACAGATCATTCCACCCAATGTCCGGCTTCGTCCTATTAAAACAGAAAAAACCACTAAGCTTGATTATGCATGGTGGGGCGGAATTAAAACTGACGAAGGTGATCATCCGCAATTTATAACTTCAGCAAATGGGTCTGCAATTTTTGAAAAAGGAGATTATGAATTGGGAGTTACCTGGGATGATGCTGTAAGAGTTTATGTGGATGGTAAACTTGTAATTGACGAGTGGAATCCTTCTTTATACAAATTTGATGAATCACCTCACAAAACAATTAAGCTTGCATTGGAAGGCAAACATAATTTTACAGTTGAGCATGTTGAAATTGGCGGATTTGCAACGCTGAGCTTAAAAATAAAAAGGTTGAATTAATGATCAGCAGGATTCATTCTTATTTTTCTTCCTTTGAATTTTTTTCCGTCAATAGAACGTATCATTTGATTAGCCGCACCTTTATTGATCTCTATCCAGCTATTCATTTCTTTCATATCAATTCTGCCAAGAACTTCTTTTTGCAATTCACTCATATCAAGAATGAATTGTAAAAAACTTGCTTTATAAAAACCATCTTTTGTTCCAAGATTTACAAAGAGCTTTGTATAATCAGCACCACCGCTGAATTTTCTTCCTCTTGTATCTCTATGCATCGTTCTTTCTCTTGTATCATCATCTCTTCTTGGTATCCTGCTGCGTTCCCGGCTGCCTTCTCTCAAATTCAGATCCTCAGCGTTTTCATAATACTTAAGAAAACGATCGAACTCCATAGCTGCTACTCTTTTTAAA
>Ga0070698_100003739_pt1 | contig 16727 bp, 15 predicted proteins | sample KBSK1502metaG_FD_65477 | JGI IMG/M metagenome (GOLD analysis project Ga0070698, IMG submission 65477) | Corn, switchgrass and miscanthus rhizosphere microbial communities from Kellogg Biological Station, Michigan, USA - KBS K1-50-2 metaG | ecosystem: Host-associated > Plants > Roots >...
GCCGGATAGCAGGACGCCAGCCCGTTCTTCGCGGGTAAGGGTGATCCTCTCCTCGAGTTGCCGCAGGTTGGTGATTCGGTTTTTAAGTTGCCATTTCCAGTCGTTCCAGGATTCGGGAGCGACATTGGGCCAGAAACCTGGCGCGAAGGAAAGGAACCGCTTATCAGCGGTTTCGGCTAAGCTTTGCATGATTCTGTTGACTGGTTGGTAAAACACTAAGGGCTGAGTTTCGATTGTCAATTGGGCCAGCCTCCTGCAGAATCCCCTGAGCCGAGGGAGAAAGAAGCCGGAGATTTTCACAGATTTTGCTTGGGCCGGAGCATTTCAGGGACAGAACACCGGATGGTCTGCGACGCTCTTTTTCTCGGTAATTCGTGGCTATTGTTGCGCAGAGTGCGTCCCTGTTGGAGTGTGACTCTGTCCGACTGGCGCGCAAATTTTCCGGTCTGACCTATTTTCCTATGAGCGTGATTGATAATGTTTCGGCCCTGGCTGTCGGGGGAATTCTGTTGACTCAATCTTTATCGACTTCGCTTCCCGGGCAGACAGCTGCACCGAACGCAGCCAAGGATATCGCGCATGAGTTAAGTGATGCGTATACGGCGGTTTATGAGCGGGTTGCTCCTGCCGTAGTTGTAGTCGATGTCGAGAAGAACGGGCGGGCCAGCAACGGCGCGAATCCGCCCGATGGATTTGATTTCTTCTTTCGAAGCCCAAGAGACGATAGTGATCAGCCCGATCAGAGTGAGGGGTCCGGTTTTGTTGTTCGTCAGGACGGTTACATTATCACCAACAGCCATGTGATTGAAGGTGAGGACAAAATCAATGTCAAATTGCGGGATGGGCGCACCCTGGCCGCCAAGGTGATCGGCTCGGACGAGCGAACGGATGTGGCAGTCATCAAAGTCGACGCGACCAGTCTGCCGACGATCGATTTCGCCAATAGCGATGCCGTGAAGGTTGGGCAGATAGTGTGCGCCATCGGGACGCCCTACAAATTTGCCTACACGTTCACGACGGGTGTCGTGAGCGCCAAGGGTCGGAACGAGCTGCTTCCGGACAAGTATGAGGACTATATCCAGACCGACGCAGCAATTAATCCCGGGAACAGCGGTGGGCCTCTTTGCGACATTGATGGCAGGGTGATCGGAGTGAATACTCTAATCCACGGGCTGAACCGGGGTCTTGGATTTGCGATTTCCAGCAATCTTGCAAAGCAAGTCAGCGATCAATTGATCGCGTCCGGAAAAATTGTCAGGCCCTGGCTGGGAATCATCATCGAGAGCCTCGGGGATCAAAATCGCACGGAAGTATTCAAAGGCGTGGATAAAGGCGTAGTGGTGCGGACGATCCAGGCCGATACACCGGCTTCAAGGAGTGATTTGCGGCCCGCTGACGTGATCACCGATGTCGACGGTGTTCAGGTCGAGAGCGCCAGAGAATTGCAGAATGAGATTCTAAAGAAAAAGGTTGGCGAACAACTCACATTGGGGGTTTGGCGCAACGGCAAGAGAATGAGCGTCTCGGTGAAAACCCAAGAGCTGCCAAGCGATCCAGGCAAGATTGCCAACAGTTCACCGCCGCCTGTTCAAAGTGAGAACGCTGCCTCGAAGTTCGGTGTCCAGGTTCAAGATGTGACTGCGGAACTGAAGCAGGAGTTTGGCTTGAAGTCCGATGTTGGGGTTGTTGTAACTGAAGTGGCGCCAAATAGTCCCGCGGCGCTCGCGGACATTCAGCCGGGAGATGTGATCACCGAAGTGGGTCGAAATCCAGTCAGCAACACGGAATCATTTCAAAAGGCGATGGCGGAGCAAAACGGAAAACAGAATTTACTGCTGTTGCTCGATCGGAAAGGCATCAAAACGTATTCGATCGTCAGGGTTGAGAAGTGAGTTTCGGCATGCAGTTTGTCGCTTGTGCTGAGGCCTTTCTAAGCGACTCAGCGGGACCGCGGAGCCTAGCTGCCGGATTCCAAGACCAGTTGTATATGCACGCACGAATCAAACCCAAACGCAGTATGCTGATCACGCGCCGGGATTTGCCCGGACCTTTAACTTTAACAAATTTTCGGTCCCGCAAAAGCGAGGCCGCTTCACCAGGTCGACGCTGCTCCCAACCTACCATGCTACCCCTAGATCTCGCTGGTCTGAGGCGCGGCCTCGCTAGTGAGACATTTCGATGAAGCGAGTAAGCGAGGTTGGCCGTTCGCAGAGGATGCGTATTATTCACGCCCTGAAAAGGACCCAGGGTTTGTCGGTCAATGAGCTGGGAGAACGACTTAAGCTGAGTTACATGGGCGTGAAGCAGCATTGCGAGGAACTCGAACGACAAGGCTATGTGGATACCTGGCGCAGACCTAAAGCGGTTGGACGTCCGGAAATGATCTATCGGCTTACCCCAAAAGCCCAGACGTTTTTCCCGCAAGCTACCAATGCCACTACGATCGAGCTCCTGCACGCGGCAAATCGGCTTTACGGCCACGCGGCGGCCGAGAAACTGCTCTACTCGGTTTTTGCCGCTAAAACCGAAGAGTATATGCGCAAGCTCCATGGAGCGACGGTTCTGGAACTGGCTGAGACCCTGGCTAAAATTCGCGATCAGGAAGGGTACCTCTCCGAAGTCTCAACCTCAGATCGAATTGCCATCATTGAATATCATTCGCCAATAATGGATCTCTTAGATGCTTTCCCGCTCGTCAGACGCCTGGAACGCGAAATGTTGGAGCGCGTACTGGGGGTTCGCATTGAACGCGAGGAGAAAACGGCTTCCGGGCTTTACCAGTGTAGTTTTGTGCTGCAGACAACGGCCCAGTATCACTGAGCTTTTTCACGGTGTTCCGCAGTTTGCATCCTACGCTGACCGGGCGAAGGAGCCGAATATACGAAAAATTCCGGTTGCCAATCGATACCGCGGGGATACATTCCGGGCTTCTTATGCCAAAACCGATTGCGAGACGCAAAACGAAGAAAGCCGTTGCGAAACGCTTTAGAGTGACTGCGACCGGTAAAGTGTTGCGTGCCCACGCTGGCCGCCGCCACTTGCTGCAGTCAAAGAATGCGAAGCGCAAGCGCCAACTCGCAAAGAACGAGGTCACAGACAAAACAGATGAGGCGCGGATAAAGGAAAATCTGCCGTTTAACTAAGCTTCGTTCATGGTCCTCCTCCTGTCCCGCCTATGCGGGATTGATGCGACAGGTGAGGTCGGAGGACAGAATTTGAACAACAACCTGTCAGTGAGGGTCCCGCCACAGCGGGATGAGATGAATGTCCAGAGCGACAAACGCGCCCGCAAGTCGAGAACGCAGAAAGAGAATTCTCGATAAGGCAAAAGGATATCGGGGTCGCCGATCCAAACTCTTTCGTTACGCAAAAGACGCCACGATGAAGGCGCAGTATTGGGCGTATCGGGATCGCAAGACGCGCAAACGCAATTTTCGCAATCTTTGGATCCTGCGAATTAATGCGGCTTGCCGGCAGCTTGGCACCACGTATAGCCGGTTCATTGAGGGCTTGGCGGCCGCTCAAATCGAAATCGATCGCCGAATGCTTGCTGAGCTTGCTGTGAACGATTCCGCGGCGTTCAAGGCCATTGTGGACAAGGCCGTGACGGCATTGGATCAAAAGAAGGCAGCCTGACACAAAGCAAGTCGGTGTCGCGCGGCTTTGCAATTTTTTTTCGAGAATCTTCGGATGGACTCGGAACTTCAAGCGTTAAGGGAAGCGGCGCTCGCCGAAATTCAGGAAGGTCGAACCAGGATTGACCTGGAAAATCTGCGCGTCAGGTTTTTAGGAAAGAGCGGCGCTATCTCGCGACTAAGCGAAAACATGCGCAATCTGCCGAAGGAGGATCGGCCTCGGATCGGCAAACAACTGAACGAGCTTCGCAATTCGGTTGCGCGTGCATTGGACGAGCGTCTGGAGGCCTTGGAAACGAGTGCCGAAGCAGAGGCTCTGGTCGGCATTGACGAAACCTTGCCCGGGACGCCGTTCCGGGTGGGAAGCATGCATCCGCTGACGCTTCTGCAAGACCGCGCCGTGCGAACGCTGCGCCGGCTTGGGTTTGCTTTGGCCGACGGGCCGGATGTGGAGACCGAATGGTATTGTTTCGACGCCCTGAATACACCCGCAAATCATCCCGCTCGCAACGATTCGGATACTTTCTATCTGCTCGACGGAAGACTGCTCAGAACGCACACATCCAGTGTGCAGATCCGTACGATGATCGCGACAAAGCCTCCCGTTCGGGTGATAGGGCCCGGGGCCGCGTACCGCCGCGACGAAATCGACGCTACGCATCTAAGCCAGTTCAACCAGCTGGAAGGGCTCTATGTAGATCGCAACGTGAGTGTCGCTGATTTGAAAGGGACCCTGGAATATTTTGTTCGCGAACTGTTCGGGAATGAGGTCGAGACTCGGCTGCGTCCGCATTTCTTTCCCTTTACTGAGCCGAGTTTTGAGATGGACATTCGCATGCCGGGAATTAACGGCGGCGCATGGATGGAACTTTTGGGATGCGGAATGGTCAATCCCGCCGTTTTTGAATCTGTCAACGAGCGGCGCGGCGACCAAGCTTATGACCCGGAGAATTGGACGGGATTCGCATTCGGCATGGGTCTTGAGCGACTAGCGATGCCGCTTTTCGGTCTGCCCGATATTCGGCTCCTGATCGAGAGCGATCAACGGTTTTTAGCGCAATTCGTCTCATGAAGTTGTCATTGAATTGGCTGAAAGATTTCTTGTCTACGACCGATTCCGTGGACGCAATTATCGAGAGCCTTACGTTTGCCGGCGTGGAGGTTGAGGGTGTCGAGTCTAGAGCTGCGAACTTTGACAATGTGGTCGTTGTCCGGATCGAGTCGTTCGCGCCCCATCCGAACGCGGATCGGCTGAGTATTTGCCGAGTTAATGACGGCGCGAGCCTGATTCGTCAGATTGTTTGCGGTGCCAAAAATTTTCAGGCAGGGGACAAAGTTCCTCTCGCTTTGCCGGGCGCGGTTTTACCCAATGGCGCCAAGATCAGCACCACGAAATTGCGGGGCGTGGAATCGGAGGGGATGCTTTGCAGCGCAAAGGAACTGAACATCGCCGAGGATTCGGCGGGCTTGCTCATCTTGCCGCGTGATACCCCAGTAGGCGTTCCGCTGGCGCAGGTATTTCCGCCCGACACTATTCTGGAGATAGAGGCAACGCCAAATCGGCCGGATCTGCTAAGTCATTTTGGGATTGCTCGTGAGCTTGCCGCTTTGCTTGCTTTGCCCGCTCCTCAGTTGCCCGTGATCAGCACGAAGATCGATCAACTGCGGGAGGATGTGAACATTGTTTGTGTCGATGCGCCGGGCGGCTGTCCTTATTATTCAGCCCGGATTATTCGGGGTGTACGCGTGGGGCCGAGTCCTGGCTGGCTTAAGCAGCGACTGGAGTCGGTCGGGATACGCTCGATCAACAATGTGGTCGACGTGACCAACTACGTCATGATGGAGATTGGTCAACCTCTGCACGTCTTTGACAACGACAAAATTAAAACGGGCATTGTGGTCAGATATGCGGTTCCTCAAGAAAAGCTGGTAGCGCTCGACGGAAGGGAATATGCGCTTGAGCCCAACGACCTTGTTATCGCCGACAGGGCAAAAGCCTTGGCCATCGCAGGGGTCATGGGCGGTAAAGAGAGCGGTGTCGTGGCGACGACGCAAGATCTGCTTCTGGAGGCTGCGTACTTCGACCCGGTTTGCATTCGTCGAACGAGCCGCCGTTTAGGGCTGATTTCCGATTCAAGTTTTCGGTTTGAACGTGGAGTGGATCCGCAAACGGTGCTGTTCGCGTCGGCGCTGGCAACAGACCTGCTTCTCGAAGTCGCTGGTGGGACTGCTGATGAGCAAATCATTGTTGACGGTTCAGCCCCGGACCTGAGCCATACGGTGGAGATGCGCCCTGAAAGATGCTCTGCTCTGCTCGGGATGGAAGTTCCGAATACCGCCGAACTGCTGATCCGGCTTGGACTCAGATCGATCGGTGAAAATCGCTGGGATATTCCCAGCTTTAGGCAAGACCTATTCCGAGAAGTCGACCTGATTGAAGAGGTTTGCCGGCTGGCCGGCGTTCAGAAAATCCCGTCCCGGGTATTTGGTGCTGCCACGGAGAGTTCAGATGCGGATCGTGTTCACGATGATTTAATGCAGCTGCGGCAGCGCTTGGTGGGATTGGGACTTTTCGAGGCGCGAAGCTTGACCCTTGTGGACGAACGCGCGCTTGAGTATTTGCTCGAGCCAAAGCCTCAAGTCTTGACCTTGCGAAATCCGCTGTCCATGGACCAGGTGATTTTGAGACCTTCGTTGCTTTCTGGGCTGGTTCGAGCTGCGGAACGCAATTTCAATCGAGGGGCAACTGGCGTTGCTCTTTTCGAGATTGGGCGAATGTTTCGTGCGGGGGCTGAGGAAGAGTCTTTGAACCTTGCGCTTGTTGTCTCGGGAGAGCGCCAATCGAAAAGCTGGAACCAAGCCGCTGCTACCTTCGACCTGTTCGATCTTAAAGGAATTTTGGAAACGGCGACGCGCGCTGAACTTGTTTTGGGGCGAGACGAACCAACGCTTTTTGCTCCGCTCGTGTGCCATGTTCTCGATAGCCAGGGGCGGGCGCTTGGCAAGATAGGCCAAATTCGTCCGAGTCTGGCGAAAGAACTTGGGGGGCGAGATCCCGTATTCCTGGCCGAAATCGGACTTCCGATACATGAGTCAAAACGAAAACTTACTTATAGAGCGCTGGATCGATTTCCGGCGGTGACGCGCGATGTCGCTTTTCTCGCCGAAAAGGAGCTGAAATATCGGGCGGTCATCGAGACATTGAGGGCTAGCCTGGAGCCGCTGCTAAAGGGAGTTTCTCTGTTCGATCTGTTCATCGACGTAACCGGTGAAAAGGTGCCCCTCGGCAGAAAATCAATGGCCTGTAGTTTGACTTATCGAGCAAGCGACCGAACTTTGACCCAGGAAGAAGTAAACGAGGCGCACGGACGGCTGAAATTACAACTTGTGAAGCGACTTGGCGTCGTGCTCCGCGAATAGTTCTTTGGACCAGATTTTTGGATTTGCCCTGCGGTGTTCGGGATTTAAGGCTCATGCCCCAGACCCGATAAAGACCACAATCCCAGGAGGCTAAGCCGTGCGTGTGATAATGACAGGCCTTGATTGGAAGTCAGCATTCACGTCGGCGGTCATCCGCCCTTGTTTCATGGGGATGGGAGCTTCGCCTAAACGACATTGGTGGGGCAAAATCTTCATCCTGGAGGCCACCGAAACGGACGGCCGCCTAAAACGTGGATATGAAGATGGGGAACAGTTTCTCCGCCGTGACTTCCATTGTTGATAACGATCCGGAATCCCGAGTCGGCTACTCTAAGTTTTTTAGCAATTTCCTGCGCCGCCAATAAGAGGCGGCCAAGCAACTCCGCATCTTCCGGACCGGCCGCCGTGATCCTTGGAATCGGCTTCTTGGGGACTACTAATACGTGGGTGGGTGCCTGCGGATTGTTGTCATGAAAAACGATTAGCGCATCGTTTTCCTCGATAATCCTTGCCGGAATCTCGCGAGCCATGATTTTTTCGAACAGAGTCATCGGATAGTCAGAAGTATGTCAGCTTGCAAATCGGCGTGCAGCAACTGCGCGCGCAGAAATTCGACGATTTCAGTTCGTAACTCCGAACAACGCCGACTCCATGTCCTGGCTGACTGAAGCTTTAATACACAGGATTGCAGACCATAAAAATCGAGATTTGAAGCCCGGTTTGAGAGCGCAGGTCGAATGCGCTCCTTGAGCAGCGCAAAGAATGCAAGCTCGTAGCCTGGACCGGCTTCTTGGGCAAGATTGCTCAGAGAAAGTTCAAAGGGGAGGTCGAGCATTTGAAAATGCAGAGCTAGCTCGGCATAGCCGATTGCCTCAAGAACGGACAAAACAATGCGGTGCAATTGTTTAACTGTAATAACATTATTTGGGTATGTTCTTCCAAGGAAACATAGGATGCTCAAAGCCACGTGTTCAGCCAGCCACCAACGGTCGTAACCACTCTTTTTGGCGGCGCGCCGAAGGCAAAAGTAAAGCCAATCCAGCCGAATCGCTGAATGGTTATTTCCAGCTTGTCGAAGGAGCGGCAAACAGTCGCGAAATGCAATCACGGGACGAATAGATCCTGCTGCAGAGCGTTGCGCTTTATCTTGCGACCCAGCGACTCGATCTCGTTAATGAATTCACCGATGTCCTGAAACTGTCGATACACTGACGCATAGCGTATATACGCAACATCGTCCATAGAATGTAGTCGTTCCATGACGCGGATTCCGATGGCGCTTGTCTGGACTTCGTGATCGAAGGTCTGCTCCAGCTCCTGAATAATATCCTCCACCGCGCGCTCCAGCGCGTCGTAGCTAACCGGACGTTTTTCGCACGCCTTGACCATTCCGCCCAAAAGCTTTTGCCGGTCGAAGGGCTCGTGGCGGCCGTCCCGCTTGATCACGCGCAGGTCGCGACGCTCTATTTCCTCGTAGGTGGTGAATCGATGCAGACACGCCAGGCATTCCCGGCGCCGTCGAATTGAAGCGCCGGCTTTTGCTGAACGAGAGTCGATGACCCTGTCTTCAAGGTTACCGCATTTTGGGCACCGCATGATTGATGAACGGTCGATCTATCGACCACAAGATATAGTGGGCACGCCGCAGAAAAATACAAGCCGAAGTTTTTGAGGAAAACGCTGACCTGTGCAAGGAACTCGAAATAGGTCGGCGCGATGCGTAACCCAAGGTAGGGGCAGATCTCCGAGCTGCCCGCCCAAGAGGGCCGGCTCGGAGATCCGGCCTCCTACCTAGTTCCTACCGCCGTTCGCGAGCGCGGCTCTCGAAGCGAGTATATTCCTTAAGGAAAATCAGCGGGACATCGCCCGTCGGGCCATTGCGCTGTTTTGCGACGATCAACTCGGCTTCGCCAGCCTTTTCCTGTTTGGCATCGTCATCGGTCTCGTAGTATTCGGGCCGAACCAGGAGTCCAACGACATCGGCGTCCTGCTCGATTGAGCCCGATTCGCGAAGGTCGCTCAGGCGAGGGCGGCCGCCCTCTTTTGCCCGTGTGTCCGGCTGGCGGTTCAACTGAGCAACCACGATGATCGGCAAATCCAGCTCCTTGGCAAGGGCCTTAATCCCTCCCGATATTTCGGATATCTCCAACTGCCGGTTATCCTGTGCCCGCCGGCTCGTGGAACGGAGCAGCTGAAGATAGTCGATCACGATAAGCCGGACATCGTACTGCGACTTCATGCGCCGTGCCTTCGCGCGCAGTTCCATGATCGAAAGTCCGGGCGTATCGTCGATGAACATTTTCGCTGCAGCAAGCTTGGCAGCGGCGGCGGTCAAACTCGGAAAGTCGCGCTCTGAGAGAAAACCGTTGCGAACTCGTTGAAGATCCACCTTCGCACGCGAGCATAGGAGTCTCTGGACCAGTTGCTGACTGCTCATCTCAAGGCTGAAAACCGCGACTGGCTTTCCGACATTCATCGCGACATGTTCCGCGATATTCATTGCAAGAGCCGTCTTTCCCATGCTCGGACGAGCGGCGATAACAACCATTTCTGCCGGATGCAATCCGCTGGTCATTCTATCGAGTTCGACAAATCCGGTAGGAATACCGGTAACAGAACCTCGATTTTCGTAGAGTTTCTCGATCTGCTCGATCGCTGCCATTACAAGGTCTTTTGTGGCGACGATCTCCGTATTCACATGATCCCCGGTTATCGCGAAGATTTCCTTTTCGGCATCATCAAGCAGGGGCTCAATGTCTTCCTGCGAGTCGTAACATTGATTTGAGAGTTTATTGCAGGCGATGATGAGCCGCCGCAGTATGTACTTCTCGCGTACGATCTCTATGTAATAGTCGGCATTTGCAGCGGTGGGAACGAACGAATACAACGCGCTCAGGTATTCCGGACCGCCAATCTCCTCGAGTTGGTTACGATCTTTGAGCGCCTGTTTCAGTGAGACAAAATCGATCGGCTTGCTTTTGTCGCCGAACTCTAAAACCAGGCTATAGATGGTCCGGTGAGCCGGAATATAGAATGCGTCGGGATTAAGGGAGAGAACGCAAATATCGGCGACTTCTCGAGGGGAGAGCAGCAGCGAACAGAGAACGCCCTTCTCACCGTCTTCACTAGAGGGAAGCGACCGGGGAACTTCCTTGCCGGTGGATAGATTGTTAAAACCCTGGGAATAAGTCGGCCTCGCCGGTTTCCCCGCGCCTTTGTCTGGCCCCTCGCTGCCTAAGGGGTTCTCAGCAGGTTTCATCAAACCTTGAGAACCATTCGCCATTAAGTGTCAGGTTGCGGACTTCGGCCTTCGCCTTGTTTTTGTTTTTGCCTCGGCCGGTTCCACCTCTTGTGGCGCAGGAGCGGGAGGCGCAGAAGATTTGATCTCGACCTTTAACGTGGCCGCGACCTGGTGATGCAGCTTGATTGAAACTTGTCTTTCGCCGCTTTCTTTTATCGGGCGATCCAGTTCAATTTTGTGGCGGTCAACCGCAATCTCAAAATCGTCCCGAAGCTTATCCTCGATATCCTTCGACGTTACCGAGCCGAATGCTTTGCCGGTTTCACCCGTCTCCAGAATGAATTCCAGCTTTATTTTGTTGATCTTGCGTGCGAATTCTTCCGCTTCGTTCAGTTCACGAGCTTCCCTTTCGGCCCGCTTGCTCTTCAACTGATTCAGGCGTTTGAGATTTGCAGGAGTGACCTCGTAGGCTTTGCCGGAAGGAATCAGAAAATTCCGCGCGTACCCCTTACGGACCTTAACGATGTCAGCTTCCGCCCCCAGACCGGGGACACTTTCTTTCAAAATGATTTCAGTAACGGCCATAGCGACGCTCTCGGGAAATCGCGGAACCGCATCAGTACATCCCGGTGGAGGAGCTGTCAAGCGCGTTAGCTGTCGTTCTGGCCTTGTGCTCGACTTACCTATTTTTCAGCGTCCTGACTCGCCGGATCCAAATGATCGCGCTGATACGAAATCGTAAGAGATGCTGTCAACTATGGCGTTGCGCCCGGCTGCCGATTTAGGTAGCGAGTTTTAAGGATCCTAAACGGTTGAATTTGCGAGTTTGATATGGGTTTGGAGCGCAGGGTTGGAAAGTCGCGGTTACGATACCCGCGGTGCTATTCTGTTACGGTTTTCACGAAACGATGGAAAGAGATCCGGAATTTCTACGTGAACGTGCTGGGAGGCCAGGTTGTCAGCGAACGTGAACATCGGTATTGCGACCTATTATTTGGGTCCGTCCCAATTTGCTTTCGAGCCTTCGGCGATGGAGACGGACATTTCGAGAGTCATTTCCATCTTTACCTTGCGTTAAGGGATCGGCGAGCGCTGCTTGACAGACTCAAGGCAAGCGGGGTCATCGTGCGGATAGACGGAGTCTACGCCAGTTTTCTCGATCCTGAGGGACGAACGATCAAGGTGACCGAGGAAATTGCCGTCGCCGAGTAGACCAACACTTCTCCAGGAACTGGTGGTGGAAGCTCTTAAACCTCTGCGTTGGGAGCAGCGCCGACGGGCGACGTGGGCACACTAGAGCCGCTATTCGCGGTCCTCCAGCGGTTCGGGCGGAAGCTCTTCGTTCTCGACGGTGTATTTTCGTTTCCGCTTGTTCACTGGGAGAGGCGACATCGTCATGTTGATGCTTTTCCCCATCAACTTCGGTTCCATCTCGACCTGACCCATGGTTGACAGATCGTCTTTCAGCCGATGCATCAATTGATCACCCAGCTCCTTATGGCTCATTTCTCTGCCGCGGAACTGGAGCTGGAATTTCACCTTGTTCCCTCTATCGAGGAACTGCTCGGCGTGACGCACCTTGATCATATAATCGTGGGGATCGATGTTCACGCGGAACTTGATTTCTTTGAGTTTGGAAGCCGTCGAACGCCGATCTTTATCCTGCTTGGAAAGATCATAGCGGTATTTCCCGAAATCGACGATTTTGCAAACGGGTGGATTGGCTGCGGGCGCTACTTCTACGAGGTCAAGCCCAAGAGACTGAGCTCTTCGCAGGGCGTCCTGCAGCTTCATGATACCTAACTGTTCATTGGTTGTGCCGAGAATCACCCGCACTTCTCGTGCGCGAATTCGACTGTTGACTCGAATCTGCTGCTGAATATGTCTATCTCCTCAGAGGGCTTCCGGGGAACTGTACGGCGCTCTCAATCTCGTTCACGTTCTCTCACTTCCGTTTGGATCTACAAACCGGGACGCACTCACAGATCCCTCATCGCTGCTCTTGCGGTGTTGCACGGCAACTTCGCCGCCGCGCTTTTCTCGTGCGCCGAGCACCAACATATAGGAGACCTTCTCCAGCTGGGCAAGGCGAATCTTAGCGCCGATTTTGTCGGAACTGGCGCCAGCAAATGCCCTGATATTCGAAGCAAAAGAGGGCTCAAAACAGACCGAAAATGCGGACTCTCTTTGAATTAGACGTCCAAAAGGAGTAGTGGGATCGAGGTCGCTAATGAAGTCGAAGAACCCATGAAAAAAGTCAAAGTCGCGATTTTTGGAGCCAGCGGATACTCCGGCGAGGAACTGGTCAAAAGGCTTGCGGAGCACCCGTTGGCAGAGGTTGGTTGTCTTACCTCACGGCAACACGTCGGGAAAAGAGTGTCGGAAGTTTTTGGCTGGGCCGATCGCCACTCAAATCTGGGAAGCATCGAATTTGCCGACCCCAATATGGAAGCATTCGGCTCGCTCGGGATCGGACATGCCTTTTTGGCTCTTCCGCACGGTGTTGCCTCTGAATTCGCGGTTCCATTGCTGGAACGTGGCGTCAAAGTGCTTGACCTGAGCGCAGATTTTCGGGTCAAGGATCCAATGGTTTACAAGCAGTTCTATAAGCATGACCATCCGGTTCCTTCGCTTTTGGGCCGAGCAGTATACGGCTTGCCCGAAATTCACCGAGACGCGATCAGAAGAGCCGATCTCGTTGCCTGTCCGGGTTGCTATCCTACGAGCGTTCTCCTTCCTTTGATACCCGTCGTTCGCACTAAACTGATACGCCCCGGGGGCATCATAGCCAACTCCCTTAGTGGCGTAAGCGGCGCGGGCCGCAAAGCTGAACTTGATCTTCTTTTTGTTGAATGCAATGAAAGTGCAAGGCCTTATGCGCTTCCTTCGCACAGGCATCTGTCGGAAATCGAGCAGGAGCTTTCCAATGCCGCGGGAGAACGGGTCGTCATTCAATTTGCTCCCCATCTTATCCCCTTGAATCGCGGAATCGTTACGACAATTCACGCGGATCCGGTTTCGTCCGTGACAGCCGCCGACCTCGAACAGACCTTTGAATCTGCATACGGTTCCGATCGATTTGTTCAACTACTTGGTTCGACCGGGTACCCGGACACAAAGAACGTCGCGTTTACCAACCGGATACAGATTGGCTGGCGGATCGATTCACGAACCGGACGTGTTATTTTGATGTCCGCCGAGGACAACTTGGTCAAGGGAGCGGCCGGCCAGGCGATTCAATGCTTCAACATCATGAACGGGTGGGATGAGGGGCTCGGCCTCGGATTGTCTTGAAAAATTCTCGGCAGAAGTCTTTTGCTTTTATATCACCTAAAGCCGCTCTGCGAAGATGGAACCTGCATTTTTTGAAATCCGTGGAGGAATCACTGCGCCCAAGGGCTTCCGAGCATCTGCTGTGCGCTCAGGCATTAAGGAGGGATTAGCCGATAAGAACGATCTCGGGCTAGTCATTTCGGATTTTCCAGCAGTTGCGGCCGCGACCTTTACGACGAACAAAATCAAAGCCGCACCCGTGCGCGTTTCGGCTGCCCATTTGAGAGCTGGTGATACGAGGGCGATTATAGCGAACAGCGGCAATGCGAATGCCTGCACGGGTTCAACAGGAATTCAGAATGCTAAACGCATGGCGCAGGCTGTTGCGCGCCAGTTAGGTCTGAAAGACCGCCAGGTGTTGGTCTGTTCTACCGGACGCATAGGGCGTAACCTGCCGATCGAGAAAATCGAAATGGCCGTGCCTGCTTTGGTCGCGAGATTGAGTAGCGAGGGCAGTGAGGTAGTTGCGCGAGCGATCATGACATCCGATACGTTCCACAAAGAAATTGCGGTCGAGGTGCCGCTGGCCGGCGCGAAAATTCGGATCGGGGGTATCGCAAAAGGGGCCGGTATGATCAATCCGGACATGGCGACCATGCTTTGCTTTATCACCACCGATGCCGCGATCTCGAAGCGGGAGTTGCAGAAACTGACATCGGCCAGCGTCGAACAATCGTTCAATTGCGTTACGGTGGACGGGGACATGAGCACCAACGATACGACTATCTGTATCGCAAACGGCCAGGCGGCAATTCCGGCTATGGAACCTGGTCACGAGTCATACGATAAATTCGCTGAGGCGCTCAACTTTGTTACGCAACAACTTGCGCGCATGATTATCGAAGACGGTGAAGGGGTGACGAAGTTCGTCGAAGTCCATGTGAAAGGGGCGGCGACTTATCAGGATGCCAGAAAAGCAGCCGAAGCCGTTTCGAACTCAATTTTGGTAAAGTGTGCGTGGTACGGCGAGGATCCAAACTGGGGCCGCATTATGGATGCGGTGGGATACTCGTCGGCGCAAGTTCGGGAAGAGATGATCGACATCTTTTTTGATGGGGTAGTGGCGACGTTGCACGGCTTGCCGAGCAGCACTCCAGAGGATACCCTGAAGGAGGTACTCCGAAATAGAAAATTCACTGTAACCATTGACCTCCACCTTGGCTCAGCGGAATACAAGGTGTTCACAACCGATCTGACGCCGGAATACGTGAAGTTTAATATGGGGGAATGAGAAAAGGGGCGAGAGAAACACCAGATGCAGAATCAATTTGAGGCCGGTAAGGCTGAGGCGCTCTTAGAGGCGTTGCCGTTTATCCAAAGATTTCGAGGCCAAACATTTGTCATCAAATACGGCGGCAGCGCGATGGAGGACGATCACTTGATTGAGCGCCTTTTGCGTGATGTCGTTTTTCTCGAGGCTGTAGGGATTAACCCAGTCCTGGTTCATGGTGGCGGGAAGGCCATTTCACAGCGCATGCGGGATGCTGGCAGGGTGCCTCGTTTCGTGAACGGACTGAGGGTAACCGACGAGGCAACAATCAAAATCGTCGAGGATGTCCTGGATCACGTGATCCGCCCCCGCATCGTGTCCACCATGGAGGGATTTGGCGGACGCGCCGAGGGTTTTTCCGGCCGTGACGTTTTCAAGGCGAAGCGTCTCCCGCCGCAGACCGACGGGAAAAATCTGGTCGATGTTGGTTACGTGGGCGAAGTGACATCTTTAGATTTGGCGGGAGTGCGTGAGGCTATCGATCGGGAGGTCGTCCCGGTGATTTCGCCAATCGCTCAGTCTGACGACGAGACGATACTGAACGTCAATGCAGATCTCGCCGCAGGGGCAATGGCAGGAGCGTTGAAGGCAGCCAAGATGATCTACGTAAGCGATGTCATGGGCGTTATGAGAGATGTAAAGGATCCGAATTCATTGATTCCGACGGTCAATCGTGAAAATGCTGCACATCTGATCAAACACGAGATCATTGAGGGAGGAATGATTCCGAAGGTACTTTCGGCGGTCGACGCCCTTAACGAAGGGGTTGGAAAGGTCCATTTGATTGACGGTCGAATACATCACGCATTGTTGCTCGAGATCTTCACCAACAATGGTATCGGAACAGAAATCGTTCCGTAGGACGGCTTCCTTCCGATGCTAGCGACAGGGTCAGAAACGAGGCAGCTGTTCGAAGAGTATGTTGTTCCGACCTATAGCCGTTACGACGTCGTCCTGGTTCGCGGTCAAGGATCGCGGGTCTGGGATGAAGATGGTAAGAGGTATTTGGATTTTGGTGCCGGCATTGCAGTTTCCACGCTTGGACATTCGCACCCCCGTCTGATCGAGGCGTTGGATCGTCAATCTCGCGAGCTAATTCATACTTCAAATCTCTATTACACGCGGCCACAGGGCGAGCTTGCACGAAAACTTGTGGGTATCGTCGGTTCTCAAGGGAAAGTCTTTTTCTCCAATAGCGGCGCTGAATCGAACGAAGCTGCAATAAAGCTGGCCAGAAAATTCGGCAACGAATGTTCGGGGGTGAACTCCGCAGGTAAACCGAGATTTGAGGTCTTGACGTTCGAGCGGTCATTTCATGGGCGGACGATGGCTGGGATCTCTGCGACGGCCCAGCAGAAGGTGAAAGAGGGATTTGCTCCTTTGCTCGCTGGTTTCAAGCATCTACCGTTCAATGACCTACGAGCGGTCGAAAACGCCGTCGGCCGGCAGACCGTTGCGATTCTGGTTGAGCCGGTTCAAGGTGAGGGAGGGATTTATCCTGCCAGCCGCGAATTCCTGCTCGGATTGCGGGAGATTTGTGATCGCAACGAACTGCTGCTCATGCTGGATGAAATTCAGTGCGGTGTGGGCAGGCTCGGCAAGTGGTGCGGTTGGAGCGCCATCGTGGACGAGAGTTTTGTCCCCGACTGTGTGAGTTGGGCAAAGGGGATCGGCGGCGGATTTCCCCTGGGGGCGACCTGGGTCCGGAAGAGATCTGTCAAGCGGTTGGATGGCACAAGCGTTGATCTATGTGACATCTTGCAGCCCGGAACCCACGGAACGACTTATGGCGGTACCCCGCTTGCATGTTCGGCTTCCCTTGCTGTCC
>Ga0070698_100003743_pt1 | contig 16720 bp, 15 predicted proteins | sample KBSK1502metaG_FD_65477 | JGI IMG/M metagenome (GOLD analysis project Ga0070698, IMG submission 65477) | Corn, switchgrass and miscanthus rhizosphere microbial communities from Kellogg Biological Station, Michigan, USA - KBS K1-50-2 metaG | ecosystem: Host-associated > Plants > Roots >...
GGCACGCCCGACAGCGAGAGCGCCACGGGTTCGGGCGGCAGTCCGGAATTGTTGAGCTTGACCCGGATGGTCGCGACCTCGCCCGCGCGCACCGTCTGCGCGGGATAGTCGGTCAGCAGGAACAGGCCCTTAATGGAAGATGAGGCCGGCGGGTCGGCGGCCTGGGCGAGGCCGGCGGCGAGGATGAACGAGGCGATGAAGGTGAAAAAAGCAGTCAGGCGGCGCATCGTCTTGGGTCTCCGGATCAGGCAGCAGCGCTCGGTCGGGCCTTCATGCGGCCGAACCAGGCGGTGAGAGTCTTGCACTCGGGATCGAGCGGCTGGCCGACATTGGCCATGAAGTCGAGAAATGCGAACAACAGGATGTCGGCCATGGTGAGCTTGTCGCCGGCGATGAAGGGTTTTGAGCCCACTAGGCCGTCGACCCATTTGAGCCTGTCGCTCGCCGTGGCCTTCAGCCCGCCAGCCGCCTCGGGAATGCAGCGGATACGGTTCTGGAACATCTTCAGGCCTTCGGCGAAGCGGAAGCCGTTGGCAGCGGGCTCGCAGATATTGAGATCGATGCGGCGCGTCCACATGCGCGTCCTGGCGCGCTCTTCGGGCGTATCGCCGATCAGCGACGGCGTGTCCTTCTTCTTCTCGTCGACGTATTCGCAGATCGCCGTGATCTCGGCAAGCACGGTGCCGTCGTCGAGCTCCAGCGCCGGACATTGGCCGGCCGGATTGATCTTGAGATAGGGCTCGCGCCTGTTCTCGCCGCCGCGCAGGTCGATCTCGACCTTGGGGACCTCAAAACCCTTCTCGGCCATGAACATGCGAACCATGCGCGGGTTCGGCCCGCCCGAATTATAAAACTTCATTTGCTCCTGCTCCTCCCTGAGCGGCCGCAAGCGCTATCAAATCGCCCGGCTTGCGGTCAACAGGAAGAGCCCACGATCAGCGCCACGGTTCCACCAAAATCTTGGTGTGCCGCTCGGGATTGGCCAGTTCCCCGAAGGCGGCTTTTACGCCGTCGAGCCCGACCTTGCCGGTGATCAGCGCCTCGGCATCGACCTGGCCGTCGGCCAGCAGGCCGAGCGAGCGGGCGAATTCCTCCGGCGTGTAGCCCAGCACGAACTGCAGGCTGAGCTCCTTCACGATGCCGAACATGGGCTCGATCGTATCGGGCTCCATGCAGACGCCGACCACGACCAGGCGGGCATCGCGCGGCACCTGCTCGAACATCTGCTGCAGGACGCCCGGCACGCCGACGCACTCGAAGATCGCCGCCCGCCTGGCCGGCGCGAGCTTCGGATAGGGCTGCTCTTTCGCCGGATCGACGACGACGTCGGCCCCCATCTTCACCGCCAGCTCGCGCCGCTTGGGCGAAAAGTCGGCGGCGACGATCGGCCGGATGCCTTTCAGCCGAAGCGCCGCGATGACGGCGAGCCCGACCGGCCCGCAGCCGATCACCAGCGGCGCTTCGTCGCCCGCCAGCGCGGCCTTCTCGACGGCATGCACGCCGACTGCCAGCGGCTCGGTCAGTGCGGCATGGTCGGTCGCCAGACCGTTCGGCACCTCCAGCATCAGCGGAGCGGCCAAAAGCATCTGCTCGGCATAGCCGCCGACATAGCTGTTGGAGTAGCCCATGCCCTTCGGTCCGTCGGCCTCCATCATCAGCGGCATGGAACAGACGCGCGTGCCGGTCTTGAAGCGGCACTCGGTGTCGGGTCCGTAATCCAGCACCTCGCAGCAGAATTCGTGGCCGAACACGACATCGCGCGACAGGTCCATCGGCACCCGGCCCGGGATCCGCCTGGTCACCGCCACCATACGATGGGCATGCTTGGCGGCATGGAGGTCCGAGCCGCAGATGCCGCAGGCCAACGTCTTGACCAGGACCTGGCCGCGGGCGGGCACCGGCTCGGGCAGGCTGTCGACCACGATGTCGCCGCCGCGGAAGATCGCCGCCTTCATGTGATGAACTCCCTGGCCGTGTCGACGAAATCCTTCAAACGGTCGTGATGCACCCAGTGGCCGGCATGGTCGAACTCGACGACCTTGGCGCCCTTGAAGTGTTTTAGCCGGCCGTCCTTCTCCGGATTGGAGGCCCAGCTCTCCTTGCCGTAGACCAAGAGCGTCGGACAGGCGATCTGGGTCCACAGCTCTTCGATGTCCTCGTAGCTCATGTCGTAGGGCGGCCAGGCGCGAACGTAGTTGTCGAACTTCCAGCTATAGGTGCCGTCCTCGTTCTGGTTGACGCCTTGCTGCGTGAGGTGCCGCGCCTGCTCGGCGGAGAGGTGCTTGTTCTCCTCCTGCATGCGCTTGAAGGCGTCCTCGATCGTGGGATAGCGGCGCGGCAGGCGGCCCGACAGCTTGCGCTGCTCGTCGACCCATTCGCGCATCCGCTCGCCCATCGACTTGGAGCCGCGCTGGGCGATCGCCTTCGGCGACGGGCCCAGCCCCTCGATGGCTAAAAGCTTGCGTACCTTGGCAGGGTAGATGCCGGCGTAGCGCAGGCAGATGTTGCCGCCCAGCGAGTGGGCGATGATGGCCACGGGCGCCAGCCCCTGCTGATGGATGAGCTGGTCGAGATCGTAGATGTAGGACGACATCGCGTAGTTGCCGTCGGGCGACCATTGGCTGTCGCCATGGCCGCGCAGGTCGGGACAGATGATGTGCCAGTCCTTGCGCAGCGCCTGGGCGACCCAGTCCCAATTGCGGCAATGGTCGCGCCCGCCATGCACCAGCAAGAGCGGCGGCGCTTCGGGATTGCCCCAGTCGACATAATGAAGACGCAGACGCTGAGAGAAGAAGTGGCGGGAGGTCGGTCCCGGCATGCCGTTCAGATCATTCATGGCTAGCTGTATAGCCGGCCGGCCGCCCTCTTGCCTCCCCCGTCAAATTCCTCTCCCCCGCTAGGGGGAGAGGCTAGGTGAGGGGGAATCGACGTGCGTAGCCCCCTCACCCGTCCTCTCCCCCTAGCGGGGGAGAGGAGCCTGAGTCGACAATGATTCGGCGCTCGGATGACAGGAATGTTCATTTGCGCAACACTCGCGCCATGATGAGTCCCGAGCAGAACGAGCTGATCACCCGCACCGGGCCGGGCACCAAATGCGGCGGGCTGATGCGGCATTACTGGCATCCGGTGGCGCTCGCCGACGAACTGCCGGCCGAGCGTCCGGCCAAGGCGGTGCGCGTGCTCGGCCAGGACTTCGTGCTGTTCCGCGACGAGCGCGGTCGCCACGGCCTGCTCGACCGCGACTGCCCCCATCGCGGCGCCGATCTCGCCTACGGCCGGCTCGAGGACGGCGGCCTGCGTTGCCTGTTCCATGGCTGGCTGTTCGACGTCGACGGCCGGTGCCTGGAGACCCCCGCCGAACCCGAAGGCAGCGTGCTTTGCCAGAGGGTGCGTCAACGGTCCTATCCGGTCGTCGCGAAGAACGGCATCATCTTCGCCTATCTCGGCGAAGGCGAAGCGCCCGCCTTCCCCGACTTCGACTGCTTCCTCGCGCCCGGCACGCACGCCTTCGCCTTCAAGGGCCTGATCGACTGCAACTGGCTGCAGGCGCTGGAAGTCGGCATCGACCCGGCGCACGCCTCCTATCTGCATCGCTTCTACGATGACGAGGACACCAGCGCTTCCTACGGCAAGCAGTTCCGCTCGGCCTCCTCGGACTCCGACATCCCGATGACGCGCCTGCTGCGCGAGCACACGCGGCCCAAGCTCGACGTCGAGGCGACGGACTACGGCCTGCGCCTGTTCGCCTTGCGCCGGCTCGACGACCAGCACACCCATGTGCGGGTGACCAACCTCGTCTTTCCCTACGCCTTCGTGATCCCGATGAGCGCCGAGATGACCATCACCCAGTGGCACGTGCCGATCGACGACGTGTCCTGCTACTGGTACGCAATCTTCACCAGCTTCGGCGCGCCGGTCGATCATGCCGCGATGCGCGGACAGCGACTAAAACTTTACGAGCTGCCCGACTATCGTCCGCGCCTCGGCCGGCACAATTCGTGGGGCTACAATGCGGGCGAGCAGGCCAGCCAGACTTTCACCGGCATGGGCTTCGACATCAACGTCCACGACCAGTGGGCGATCGAAAGTCAGGGCCGCATCGCCGACCGCACGCGCGAGCATCTCGGCACCACCGACAAAGCGATCGTGGCCTACCGCCGCATGCTGCTGTCGGCTATCGGCCAGGTGGCGAATGGCGAGAAGCCGCCGATGTGGCTCGATCGGGTGCGCGCCGCCCGCATCCGCGGCCCGATTGCTATCGACGGCATGGGCCCGACCGAGGGCTGGCAGTCCTACTGGAAGGACGTCGATGCGCGCCGCCGCAGCGGCTCGAGCTGGGCGGCCAAGACCATCCCGCCTCTGGTCGCGTAGGGCCGCATGACCCTGGTCGAACGCGCGGGCCTGTGGACGGAGGACCGCAAGGCCGCGACGCGCGAGGCGGAGCGCCGCATCCGGGCCGGCGAGATGTCGGTCGTGCGGCTGGCCTTCGCCGACCAGCACGGCGTGCTGCGCGGCAAGACCCTGGCGGCGGGCGAGGTCGACGCGGCGCTGAAGAACGGCGTCGGGTTCACCACGACGATGCTGCTGAAGGACACCGCGCACCGCACGGTGTTCCCGGTCTGGCAGCCGGGCGGCGGCTTCGGCATGAAGGAGCTGGAGGGTGCGGCTGACGCGGTCATGCTGCCCGATCCCACGACCTTCCGGGCGCTGCCTTGGGCGCCGCATTCGGGCTGGATGCTGTGCGACATCCATTTCGCCGACGGCCGTCCGATGCCGCTCTGCACGCGGCACATCTACCGGAGCGCGCTGAAGACCTTGGCCGACCGCGGCTACGATTTCATCGCCGGCCTGGAAATCGAATTCCATCTGTTCAAGCTCGAGAAGGCGAAGCTCGCCATCGCCGACGCCGGCCAACCCGGCGGTCCCGGCGAGCCGCCCGAGGTGTCGCTGCTCAACCAGGGCTACCAGTACCTGACCGAGCAGCGCTACGACGAGATGGATCCGATCCTGGAAATCCTGCGCACCAACATCGTCGATCTCGGCCTGCCGCTGCGCACCATCGAGGTCGAGTTCGGCCCGAGCCAGGTCGAATTCACCTTCCGCGCCGGGACGGGCATGGAGCCCGCCGATGCCATGGTTCTGTTTAGAAGCGCCGTCAAGCAGGTGGCGCAGCGCCACGGCTTTCACGCCACTTTCATGTGCCGGCCCAAGCTCGCCAACGTGATGTCGAGCGGTTGGCATCTGCACCAGTCGCTGAAAGACAGGAAGACCGGCGCCAATGCCTTCATGGACGGACGCGAGCCGTTGTCGGCGCTGGGGACTCACTTCATGGCCGGCCTGCTGGAGCACGCGCGCGCCGCCGCCGCCTTCAGCACGCCGACCCTCAACGGCTATAAGCGCTACCGTCCGTTCTCGCTGGCGCCCGACCGCGCCACCTGGGGCCGCGACAACCGCGGCGTCATGGTGCGCCTGCTGGGCGGGCCGGGCGATCCCGCGACGCACCTCGAGAACCGCGTCGGCGAACCGGCGGCCAACCCCTACCTCTATATGGCGAGCCAGATCGTGAGCGGACTGGACGGGCTCGACCGCAAGCTCGATCCCGGCCCGTCGGCCGACACGCCCTATGAAGCCAAGGCGCCCGCCCTGCCGCGCTCGCTCGCCGAATCGCTGGCCGCCCTCGGCAACGACAAGGCCTTACGCGCAGGGTTCGGCGACTTCTTCGTCGATTACTATCTCAAGCTGAAGCAGGCCGAGATCGACCGCTTCGACCTCGAAGTCAGCGACTGGGAGCAGCGCGAGTATTTCTCGCTGTTTTAGCTCTTGCCGGACCGCGGGCCTCCAGGCCCGCTCATGTCGTCGTATCGACGATGAAGATGCGGGCCTGGAGGCCCGCGGTCCGGCAAGACGGTGAACTTTTTCGCCTCAATCCCCATATAGGGGCATGTTAGACTTCCAGCCCTCGCTCGTCGCCGACGAGCTGAACCTGTCGGGCGACGCCGGTTTCCCATCAGAAACTACGCCCAATGAGCAGCCGCTGTTCGACGCCTATTCGCAGGCCGTGGTCGATGTCGTCGACCGGGTCGGCCCTGCCGTGGTGCGGGTCGAGACGCCGCCCGACCGCGACAAGCGCCAGCGCGGCGGCACCGGCTCGGGCGTGGTGATCTCGCCCGACGGCCTGGTGCTGACCAACAGCCATGTCGTGCAGGGCGCCGCCGCGGTGCGGCTGGCGCTGGCCGACACCCGCACCGTGAACGCCCGCGTGCTGGGCAACGATCCGCATACCGACCTCGCTCTGCTGCGCGTCGTCGACGACGTTTCCCTGCCGGCGGCGCGGCTCGGCAATTCCAAGGGCTTGCGGCGCGGCCAGCTCGTGGTCGCGATCGGCAATCCGCTGGGCTTCGAATCGACGGTGACGGCGGGCGTCGTATCGGCGCTCGGCCGCTCGCTGCGCTCGAGCACCGGTCGGCTGATCGACGACGTGATCCAGACCGACGCCGCGCTCAATCCCGGCAACTCGGGCGGGCCGCTGGTCTCCTCGCGCGGCGAAGTCATCGGCATCAACACCGCGGTGATCGCCGGCGCCCAAGGCATCTGCTTTGCGGTCGCCAGCAACACGGCAAGCCACGTGGTGAGCGAGATCGTGCGCCACGGCCGGGTGCGGCGCGCCTTCATCGGCGTTGCCGGCCAGACCGTGCCGTTGCCGCGACGACTCGTGCTGGCACTCGGCCTCGGCCAGGCGCGCGGCGTGGCGGTCGCCAGCCTCGAGCCCGACAGCCCCGCCGCCAAGGCCGGCCTTCAGCCGGGCAACATCGTGCTGGCGCTCGACGGCGAGCGGGTGACCGGCGCCGACGACCTGGTGCGCCTGCTGGGCGGCGACCGCATCGGCGCCGACACGACCCTGTCGGTGATCGCGGGCAGCGAGCTCAAGCAGTTCGTCGTGGTGCCGGGCGAACGGACCGAAGGCCAGGGAAAAGAAGGGGGAAAATGAAGCCGTCTAAGCCTGGAAGGGCGCCATCGTGGAGAACGCGGGCGCTTAACCCCGCGCGCGCCTGAGCGTTGCGTCGGTCTCGCTTACCAAAGCGGCGATCAAGTCGGCCGACGGCATCTCGCGCGCCAGCGACGGCGCCTGTCCGCTCCACAATGGCATGAAATCGGTCGAGCCTTTGGCCTCCGCCGCAGCTCGCAGCGGGTAGGCGGCGCCGGCCGCCAGCGGAAACGCCGGCGCGTCGGCGCTGAGCGGGCCGACTTCCCGGATGAAGCGATTGATGATGCCGCGTGCAGGCCGTCCGGTGAAAAGATTGGTCAGGGTCGTGCTGTCGTCGCTCGCCGCCTTGAGCGCGGCACGGTGCAGGGCCACGGTCTTGGCTTCCGGCGTCAGCAGAAACGCCGTGCCGATCTGGGCGCCCGCAGCACCCAGTGCCAGCGCTGCGGCGATGCCGCGGCCGTCGCCGATGCCGCCGGCCGCGATCACCGGCACTTTCACCGCGTCGACGACCTGGGGCACCAGCGCCATGGTCCCGGCCTGGCTGGCCACGTCGTCGGTCAGGAACATGCCGCGATGGCCGCCCGCTTCGGCGCCCTGCGCGATCACCGCGTCGCAGCCGTGCGCCTCGAGCCAGCGTGCTTCCGCGGCCGTCGTGGCCGAGCTGATGACCACGATCTTCTCGGCTTTCAGGCGCTTCACCAGCTCGGCATCGGGCAGACCGAAATGGAAGCTGGCGACCTTGGGCTTGAACTCCAGCACCACGTCGCAGAGCGCCGCATCGAAGGGAGCGCGCACCGGTCCGCCCACACCGGCGTCGGCCGGCAAACCCAGTTCGCGATAGTACGGCTCCAGCCGCGTGCGCCAGCCGGCTTCACGGGCCGCATCCGCAACGGGCGCCTTGTGGACGAAGAAGTTGACGTTGATCGACCGCCCGGTTCCCTGCTGCACGATTTGCAGTTCGGTGCGCAGCGTCTCGGCGGTCAGCATGGCGGCGGCGACCGACCCCAGGCCGCCCGCCTGCGAGACCGCGATGGCCATCTGCCCAGAACTCGCCCCCGCCATCGGCGCCTGGATGATGGGATGGTCGATGCCGAACAGGTCGAGCAGACGACGGTCGGGCCACTTCATCGACGTTCCTCCTTCAAGACCCTGAACCTTAGCATGCTAGGGTTCGATTTCGATCTAGGGAGAGCGCCATGATGCATGCCAGCACTACTGTCTTAACGGTAAGGGACGTCGTGCAGAGCATGGCCTACTATCGCGACAAGCTGGGGGCCGTGCGGGCCGTTAGTTGCTTCCGGTTCGAAATCTATTCCGAGGCCAAGTCCCAGTAGAAATAGCAAGAACAAGCTAGCTGCACTCTGAAAGTAGGCCAACAGGGTAGCACCCGAACCGAACCCGCAGTCCTTGCCGCAGAGCTCTTTGAAAGCGTGTATGCGAGTATCCCACTTGTCAGCACCCAGGAGCAGCGCCCAATCGGTCAACGACAGGATCAGGGCAGCCCAAGTTTGCGCCCATGTTGCCGCGCATAGTGTCGAATATGTAAAAAGTATAAGAAGCCACGCGAGGCCGGTCAGAGCCATCAGACCAATGAACGGTCGCCGGACACTCTGTCCAAAATCGGAAAGCCATCCATATGCGACATTGAGTGCAATGGGACCGCATTTCTTGGTCTCATGAAATCGCTTAGCACGGAGTTCCTTGGCAAAAAAATCGAGCTCTCGTTCGTGATCCTTCCAATCGGCCGCCAACTGCTTCAGGCGACGGAACCGCACCGCGTCGTCTTCATTAGCAGCGCCAGACATCTTTCGGCGCCAGAAATTCGCTTCATCATCCGGCGTATATGGAATGTGGACGCGCTGAAACAGGGGCGGTGCAGCGAACGTTGTGGCTCGGAAGTCGGGCACATGGTCGAAGGAAGCGTCCGTGAACCTCGTCAAGGCGTGTTTAAACGCAGCACCAGTAAATTGTGAGTGGTTGAACCACGCATGCTCGAAGTTTGCCTCTCTAGAGAACTCTGCTCCCCACAAAAACAGCTGTTCGAACCTTGCACCGTGGAAATTGGCGAAACCAAGAAACTCTGCGTGGTCAAAACAGGCTGAAACTTTGAAGCGTGCGCTGCCGAAATTGGCATCCCCATGAAATTTAGCCGCTCTAAAGGAGACGGCTTGAGAAAACTCTGTGTCGCTGAATTTGGCTTCGCCGGGAAAGATAAACTTTTCAAAAGTAATTCCAGCGATCTCAGCACCAGCACCCGAGAAATCGGCTATGGGCGCCTGTTTGAGTTCGAGGCGCGCCTCAGCCCATTGGTTCCAGACGGCACTTCCCTCTGCCGCACGCTTGATATCTTCGGAATTGGCCATTTCCTGCCTTAAGGTCTCTGGCAATTTAGACAGGTTGTGGATCGCCGCAACATACACATTCAGTGTATGATTGAGAGTGATGAACAGCACCCATCTCGAAACACCGTTCGTGTTCATTGACACGCAGGCATATGTCGCCAGTGGCTTCCACTGGACCGGTACGCACCTTGGGAAACTTGCAGGCCTTTGCGGCGACGGCACTCTCAAGTTGCTCATTGCGTCGATCACGCAGCGAGAGGTCATCCGAAAGATCGAGGAAGGGCTAGACGAGGCCATCGTGCGAACACAAAAGCATAGGACTGCGTTGGCCAACGGTGGCGTAGACTTGGAGCTATTGAAAGATCGGCAACAGCTATTGGCACGCTCCCTCAAGCGCTTTGAGGTCTTCTTGCGCGCAGCAAACGCGATCGAGGTCCCCCTCGATGTGTCGCTGGACGCGGTACTGGACGACTACTTTAGCGTCACTCCTCCCTTCTCGAAGGAGAAACGAAAGGAGTTCCCTGATGCCTTTGCCGGAGTCTCGCTCGTTGCATGGCTGCGCTTGAATAACCAGAGGGCATATGTTGTCAGCGCCGACCCCGACTGGAAGGCTTTTTGTGGCCTTCACCACTCGCTCATACACGCGAGGACGATCTCCGATGTCATCTCTCGTGCGATTATCTCGGCGGAAACTCACGCAGCGCTGGTAAGAAAGATCGAAGCAAGCCAGGCTCTGAAGGAGAAGCTCGAGCAAGAGCTCAGAAACCTGAAGCCGCGACCAGCACGAGGCTTGGGCCGCCGGGAACCGCCCGCCGGCCTATGGGTTCGTGGACCGGGCGATGTCACATCAGCAAGGTTACTCGGCATAACCGACGTCAACGTCATCGACAGTTCTCCACCTGACTTTGCCTGCGAGATCGAATTTGAAGCTGAGTTGAATATTCGGGCAATGGTGGTGGACGAGACCGATACTACGATGGAGGCGGAGACGCGAAACATTCCCGTTGAACGGAGTTTTGTCGCAGTAGTGGAATTACTGTTCGGTTTGAGCGCCAATGACGTGGTCATCCAAAAAATTCACGACATGGCGGATCAGCTGGTCATAAGGCGGGAAGATCTGTAGCCAGCTTGTTTTACCCGTCGAGCGGCACCGCACCGTAGCCGTCGAACATGCGTGCGCGGGCCTTGCTGAACCATGCGAGTCGCGCCAGCCAGGCGGCGTCGCCACGCTCGATCGCATGCACTCCAAGCGCCATCAACGTCGAGGCGATCTCGTTGACGCGCGTGCGCTGGCAGCGGAGGCCAGGGGACTGGAAATCCCACCGGGCTAAGTTATTAAAGGGATTAGGAAACTCTACTTCGGCATGGCATCGAAAAAGAGCTCATGAAAATCGCGGCCGTCCGCCTGTTCGTCGACGACGTCGCCGCCGCCCGCTCCTTCTATGCCGACCTGCTGGGATTCCAGCCGGTGTCGCTGGAAGCGGCCGTGCTGGTGTTCGACGCCGGCCCGCTGCTGATCGTCGAGCAGGCCGACGCCGAAGCGCGGGCCGAGGGCCTGGTCGGGCGGTTTGCCGGCGTTTCATTCGGCGTGGCCGACATCGAGGCGCTGCACACGCGACTTAAGGCAAGCGGCTGCACGATCGTCGGTCCGCCCGAACGGCAATCATGGGGCGGCACGCTCATGCATGTGAAGGATCCGGGCGGCAATGTCGTGTCGTTCGTCCAGGACTAGACGACTTCGGAAGGAACGTACTCATGGAGCTCTGGCAATACGACGCGACCGACCTCGCGCGCCTCATCCGCACCGGCCAGGCCTCGGCGCGCGAAGCGGTCGACTCGGTGCTGGGCCGCCTGCACAAGGTCAATCCGGCGATCAACGCCGTGGTGCGCGTGCTCGAGGAGGAAGCGCGCGGCGCCGCCGAAACGGCCGATGCCGCCCGCGCGCGCGGCCACGCCCTGCCGCCGCTGCACGGCGTGCCGGTGACGACCAAGGTGAACGTCGACCAGGCGGGGCTGCCGACCGACAACGGCGTCGTGCCGCTCAAGGATTTCATGGCGCAGGAGGACAGCCCGGTCGTCGCCAATCTCAAGCACGCCGGCGCCATAATCGTCGGCCGCACCAATGCGCCGGCCTTCTCGATGCGCATCTTCACCGACAACGCGCTGCACGGCCGCACGCTCAACCCGCGCGATCCCTCGGTGACGCCGGGCGGCTCGAGCGGCGGCGCGGGCGCGGCGACGGCCGCCGGCATCGGCGCCATCGCGCACGGCAACGACATCGGCGGCTCGGTGCGCATCCCGGCCTATTGCAATGGCGTGGTCGGCTTGCGCACCGGCTTCGGTCGCATCCCCTCGTTCAATCCCAGCGCGCCGCAGGGACGGCCGATCGGCGCGGTGCTGATGGCGGTGCAGGGGCCGCACACCCGCACGGTGCGCGATGCGCGGCTGGCGCTGCAGGCGATGGCGCGCGGCGATCGGCGCGACTGGCGCTGGAACGACGTGCCGATGCAGGGGCCGCCGCCGGCGCGGCCGATCAAGGTGGCGATCGTGCCCGAGGTGCCGGGCGGCGCGACACATGCCGCGCAGGCCGCCGCGGTACGGCTGGCCGGCAAGCACCTGCGGGCGGCGGGCTACGTCGTCGAGGAAGTGTTGCCGCCCGACATGGAGCGCGGCGTCGAGCTCTGGCACATGATCTGCGTCACCGACGTCTTCGCCGGCCTGTGGCCGCAGATGCAGAAGATGGGCGATCCCGATGGCATCGCCTCGATGAAGGGCTGGCTCGAGATTCACAAGCCGGTCGACCTCGCGACCTATGTCGCCGCCCTGACCGAGCGCGAGGGCCTGCTGCTGCGCTGGATGACCTTCTGCCAGCAATGGCCGCTGGTGATCCTGCCGACCCTCACCGATCTGCCGCCCAAGCAGGTCGCCGACGTCGAGCCGGGCGGCCAGAAACAGATCCTGGCGTCGATGCGCCCTGCCCTGCTCGCCCCGCTGCTTGGCCTGCCTGGCCTGGCCGTGCCGATCGGCAGCCACGGCAAGCTGCGCACCGGCGTTCAGATCATGGCCATGCGCAATCGCGAGGATCTCTGCCTCGACGCCGGCGAAGTGATCGAGGCCGCCGAAGGTGTGGTGACGCCGATCGATCCTGTGCCCGCTTAGCCCTATCCGCGGGACGGCAGGTCGATCCTGGCGTCGCGCAGCTTCTTCTCGAGAACGGGAATGCCGGCGGCGGTGTTGCCGGCCTTGCATTGCTCGATGGCAACGTTGCCGTCGACCGTTCCCGCACCAGGCGAGCGGCCGATCGACATGTTGGAAATGTAGACTTCGTACTTCTGCGTCAGCGCCTTGCAATAGGCGGCATCGTTCATCTGTGCCGATGCCGCCAGCGGCATCACGATGGCCGCGGCCGGCAACAGCCAATGGACTGATCTCATGACGTTCCTTTTTTGTTGGCTCGAGGGCGCGGGGTTACGCCAATAACCTGACAACAAGCTGACGACGACCGGGACGACCGAGGGGCCGTCGTCCCGATCGACTTGAGCACCCCTAGCTGTGCTTGGGCAGTGCGACCTTGGCGTCGTTCAGCTTGCGCTCGAGGACGGGGATGCCGGCGGCCGTATTGCCTTCCTTGCACTGCTCGACGGCCACCTGGCCGTCGAGGCTGCCCGGCTGGAGGATGTGGCCGTTCATGTTTACGACGAATGCCTCGTAGCGAGCGATGAGCCTCCTGCAGTACGTGGCATCGCTGATTTGCGCGGACGCCGTCAGCGGGAGCCCGACGACAACGAGAGGCATCAGCCACTTCAGGTTCGCAATCATGTCTACCTCCATGCTCGTGATCGAGCGATGTCGAGGTAGTGCCCGATGGCGGCCTCAATGCGGCCACGCGATTACTAACCGCTGACACACCGTCGTTTCATTTCGCTGACAAAAAGCTTACTTTTGCGGCGTGCGAAAGATGCAGGGCTCGACTCCCTCGCCCGAGACCGCGGCACGCTGCGACCATTGCCACAGCGGATTCCAGTAGGCGTCGAGCAGCTCGGCGGCGGCCTTGGGGTCGTCGACGATGTAGCCGAACTCCTGCAGATTGACCGGATAGAGGTTGTCCGAGCCGATATAGAAGACGCGATCGTCGACCATCCAGAGCTTGGCGTGATTGCCGATCGTCTTGCCGCCGGGCCAGCTGGCGTCGGGTCCGAAACGCAATGGTGCCAGATGGACGTGGCTGCACAGCAGCGCGTTGACCGGATCGGGTCCTTTGCGGATTTCGTAGCGCTCCTTGGGGTCGCGCGCGTCGACCCTCTTCTGCACCATGGCGCGCAGATGGCGCGCGAGCGCGGCCAGGCTGACCTCGTTGGAATAGGTGCTGCCGCTGTTGCCGGCCGCGCCGGGGTTGGACAGCACGATGTAGACGTGGCCGTCGCGCTGCTCGATGAAGTCGAGAAGGCGATCGAGCGTGCTCTCGGGAAAGATCGGGTCGGCGCGGCCAAGGATAAAGCCGATGTCCTGCTGCGAGAGCAGGATCCTGTGGCGCGCCGCGCCGAACGCCAGGTCGCGCGCCAGCTCGCTCTGGCTGGCGAAGTCGGCGGTGATGCCGGCGCCCAGGCGGCCGACCGCAAGGATCGGCAATCCGCCAACCGCTGGCCGACCGGCAGCCGGCGGCGCGAAGGCATCGGGGCAAGCGCCCGGCGCCACGCTTTGCCCGTTGGCAAAGGTCGCGAGTTGGACCGACGGCTTTTTGTCGAGATGGGTGCAGACGAATTGCCACAGCCGATCGGCGAAGCGCGACGCGCTCGCCGCGGCCGGCCCACGCACCCGCATCGAGAGGTCGTGCACCGGTTCGCCGACCAGGTAGTCTTCCGACCAGAGATTGTGGCCGCCAATCAACGCTTCGCGACCATCGACAGCGATGAACTTGGCGTGCGGCCAGGAGAAGCTGTGGGAGCGCATGGCGGCAACGCTGACGGTGAGCCGCGCGCCTGGAATGTCGCGCAGGTCCGACGTAAGGGACGACAGCAGCGCGGCGGCGTCGACGCCGTCCGGCGGATACTGGCCGATGACGAGGCGAACCGCGACCGGCCGGCCGGTCGCTGCGAGCGTGTTGAGCCCTGCGCGCAGGGCGGCAAGAAAGCGTGTGCCGGGCACCGGCTGGAGGGCGGCGATGTCGACCGAGCGGCGGGCACCGGCGATCAGGTCGTGCACAGGCAGCAGCAAGGCGTCGGAATGACCGAAGCAGACGTTGCGCCTGGCCGGCCGCGCGCCCGGCGTGGCGGCCCAGATCGTGCGGCACGTTCCACCATTCGGGCAGTCGGCGTCGCTGGTGCAGGACGGCAGCAGGACATCGCGCTCGCAGTCCTTGCAGGCGAGCGGATAGAACGGCAGGTCGTCGGCGCGATGGCCCCATCGCGTCGGACTCTGGACCAGCCAGTCGTTCGGCAGCGTGTTGCCGGCGCTGAGATCGTAGGTAATGCCGGCGAAGGCGCCGCTGGGATCGCTCTTGGCGAGCTCGCGGCGGAGCTGCTCGAGCAAAGGCACCGGCGATGATTCGTCGGGCGTCTTGATGTCACGCTCGCGGATCAGCGCGACGATGGGCGTCGTCGCGGAGAGGCCGCTGTCGTAGCGCTCCGCCTGTTCGGGTGGGACGGCGCTGTTGGGCAGCTCGCCCGTGCAGGCGACGACGAGGCCGAACAGGACGAGCTCAACAAGCAGACGACCCGCGCGCGGGAAGGTCACGGACATGGACAGCGACTAAATCCCCTTCCAAACTGCGGCGCAATTTCCAACGCACTCCGTAGAACGGGGTTCCTTCGCATGAGCAGCAAAGCGTCGCACGATATCGGCTGGATCGGCCTGGGTCGCATGGGCGAGGCGATGGCCGCCCGCCTGGTGAAGGCCGGACACGGACTCTCGGTGTGGAACCGCACCGCGTCGAAGGCCGATCCCTTGGCCAAGATCGGCGCGGAAGTGGTGACCGACAAGGCGGCGATGGCGCACTGCGCCACGGTGTTCACCATGGTCTCCACCACCGACGACCTGAAGGACATCCTGTTCGGCGCCGGCGGCGTGTTGACCGGCAACGCGCGGCCCAAGCGCGTCGTCGACATGTCGTCGATCTCCGATTCGGGTTCGGCTGAAATCCGCAAGGGCTTGAGCGACGCCGGTGTCGCCTATTTGAGCGCGCCGGTCTCGGGCAACGCCAAGGTCGCCAAGGCGGGCAAGCTTCTGGTCGTGGCCTCCGGCCCGAGGGCCGAGTACGACGCCGTGCAGCCGCTGCTCGCGGCGCTGGGGCGGGCGGCGATGTATGTCGGCGAAGGCGAGCTCGCGCGGGTGTGGAAGATCGCCCACAACACCATGTTCGGCGTGATCATCCAGTCGTTGTGCGAGATCACCCTGCTCGCCGAAAAGGCCGGCATCCCGCGCCACCTGTTCCTGGAATCGATCAATCAAAGCGTGCTTGGCTCGATGTACACCAAGTACAAGACACCGGCGCTGGTCAATCTCGACTTCACCACGACCTTCACGCCCAAGCTCCTGTTGAAGGACATGGAGCTCGGCATGGCGGCCGCCAAGTCGTTCGGCGTCATGATGCCGACCGCCTCGGTGACGCGCGACAGCGTGCTGTCGCTGTCGCATCAATATCCCGGCGACATCGACTTCTCCGTGCTGCTAATCGAGCTGGCGCGCGCCGCCGGCATGAAACTCGAGCCCGAGAACGTCAAGGTGAGCGATGGACTGCAATAACTGTCGTCCTGAGCGCAGCGAAGGACCTCATCGCCGCTTGATACGGCATAAGATCCTTCGCTGCGCTCAGGATGACATGAGGGCAGCCTGGCCTCCCGCAGTCCAATGAAAAGACTCCTCTTCAAATCCGGCATCGTCGTCACGCAGGATCGCAAGCTCGGCGTGTTGCCGGCCGGCGACGTGCTGGTCGAGGACGGCCGCATCGCCGCCATCGCCCCCTCGCTGGCTGCCGATGCCGAAACCATCGACTGCGCCGGCCACTTCGTGCTGCCCGGACTGATCAACGCCCACATGCACACCTGGCAGACGGCGTTGCGCTCGGTCGCCGCCAACTGGACCTTGCTGGAATATTTCCGCCACGTGCATGCCGGCCTGGCGACGGTCTTCGTGCCCGACGACATCCACATCGCCACCCTGGCCGGCGCACTGAACCAGCTCGACCATGGCGTGACGACCCTGGTCGACTGGTGCCACAACAATCCGACGCCCGAGCATACCGACGCCGGCATCGCCGGCCTGAAGGACAGCGGTATCCGCGCCGCCTTCTTCCATGGCTCGCCGAAACCCGATGCCAAGCCGGGCGAGCCGCATTTTTCGGAAGTGCCCCATCCGCGCGCGGAGATCGAGCGCCTGCTGCAGGGCCCGCTCAGCG
>Ga0070698_100003744_pt1 | contig 16719 bp, 8 predicted proteins | sample KBSK1502metaG_FD_65477 | JGI IMG/M metagenome (GOLD analysis project Ga0070698, IMG submission 65477) | Corn, switchgrass and miscanthus rhizosphere microbial communities from Kellogg Biological Station, Michigan, USA - KBS K1-50-2 metaG | ecosystem: Host-associated > Plants > Roots >...
CAGGCCGTCGTCAACGAACACCGCGTGCATGCCGATGTCGTATCGCTCGTGCGCGCCGGCAGCATTCCGCGCACGACGAGCGGCAAGGTCCGTCGCAGCGCGTGCCGCGAGCTATTCGCGCGCGGTGCGTTCGACGAAGTCCATCGCTACACGCGCCCCCGCTCTTAGCCCCGACGTCTACTCGACATACTCGCAGCGCTCTTTGGAATCGCCAAGGCGCCGCAGAGCCAAGGCGCCAGTCAGAGGATCGTTAAAGACCTTGGCCCTCGTTCTAGCTTGCCAGCCACACTTGCTATTTTGATCGATCGGCAAGCATGGGCTTGAGCGCGCGGTTGGTCGCAAGCGGAGATGGGCCTTTAAAAACCCTCTCTCTGGCGCCTTGGCTCTGCGGCGCCTTGGCGATTCCTCGGGGCAGAGGTCGTCTTGTCAGCGCATGCGCCAGATCTTGGACGCGTATTCGCGGATCGAGCGGTCCGACGAGAAATGGCCCGCTCGCGCCACGTTGAGGATCGACGAGCGCAGCCACGCGCCGGGCGCGCGCCACGCTGCCGCGACGCGCTGCTGCGCATCGGCATACGAGCGGAAATCCGCGAGCACGAGGAACGGGTCGCGGTCGACGAGATCCTGGACGAGCGAAGCGAACACGCTGCGATCGCCGCGTGAGAACGCACCACTCGCGATCAGCTCGATCGCGTTCGCGAGCTCGCGGTCGCGCGTCAGCACCTCGCGCGGCGAATAACCGCCGCGCTTCTTCGCGAGGACTTCGTCGGCGGTGAGGCCGAACAAGAAGAAGTGCTCGGCACCGACGGCGGCGCGGATCTCGACGTTGGCGCCGTCGAGCGTGCCGATCGTGAGCGCGCCGTTGAGCGTGAACTTCATGTTGCCGGTGCCGCTCGCTTCCATGCCCGCCGTCGAGATTTGCTCGGAGAGATCGGCGGCGGGGTAGATGCGCTGCGCGTTCTTGACGGAGAAGTCGGGCATGAACACGACGCGCAACTTTTCGCGAACGCGCGGATCGGCCGCGATTGCTTCGGCGACACCGTGCGCGAGGCGGATGATGACTTTCGCGGCACGGTAGCCGGGCGCCGCTTTGCCGGCGATGAGGATCGTGCGCGGCACGTCGCTATCGTCGCCATCGCGCAGGCGCTGGTAGAGCGCGATCGCGTGGAGCAGATTGAGGTGCTGGCGCTTGTACTCGTGGATGCGCTTGCACTGCGCGTCGCAAAGGGCTTCGGGATCGAACGCATTGCCGAGGCGCGTGGCGAGGGCGCGCTTGTTTGCGAGCTTGACGTCACGCCAGCGCTCTTGAAACGTCGCGTCGTCGGCGAGCGGTTCGAGCTCGCGCAGCTTGTCGAGATCGCAGATCCAGTCCTCGCCGATCGCTTCGGTGATGAGCTCGCCGAGACCCGGGTTCGCGAGCGCGACGAAGCGGCGCGGCGTCACCCCGTTCGTGACGTTCGTGAATCGCTCCGGCCACAGCTCGGCGAAGTCACGCAGCACGGTTTCGCGCAGCAGCTGCGAGTGCAGCTCGGCGACACCGTTGACGTGATGGCTCGCGACGGTCGCGAGATGCGCCATGCGCACGGTCTTGTCGCCGTCTTCGCCGATCAGCGACATCCGGCGCACGCGCGCGTCGTCGCCCGGGAACTTGGTCCGCACCTGTTCGAGGAAGTGGCGGTTGATCTCATAGATGATTTCGAGGTGGCGCGGCAGCAGCCGCTCGACGAGAGGCAACGGCCACGTCTCGAGCGCCTCCGGCATCAGCGTGTGATTCGTGTAGCTGAACGCGCGGTGCGTGATCGACCACGCCTGGTCCCAGCCGAGGCGATGGATATCCATGAGCAGGCGCATGAGCTCGGGCACGGCGAGCGTCGGATGCGTGTCGTTGAGCTGGATCGCGAGCAGGTCGGCGACCTGATCGATCGTGCCGCCGCCGAGCAGGATCAGGCGAAGGCAATCCTGCAGCGCGCACGACACGAAGAAATATTGCTGCTCGAGGCGCAGCTGCTTACCGGCCGGGCTCGTATCGTTTGGATAGAGGACCTTCGTCAGGTTCTCGCTGCGAATCTTGGAATCGACCGCGCGCCAGTACTCGCCGATCTGGAACGCGTCGAGATCAAATTCCTCGGCGGCGACGGCACTCCACAGACGGAGAAAGTTCGTGATCGGCGTGCCGTAGCCTGCGATCGGCACGTCGTACGGAACGCCTTTGACGATGCGTTCGGGAAACCAGCGCGCACCGCCGGCGCCATGCTCGGTGTAGCCGCCGAAGCCAACGGCGTGCTCGACATCGTAGCGCCGGATCTCCCACGGGAAGCCGTGGCGCAGCCACGTGTCGGTGCGCTCGACCTGCCAGCCATCGCGAATGTCTTGATCGAAGATGCCGAACTCATAGCGCAGGCCGTGACCGACGGCGGGGATGCCGAGCGTCGCGAGCGAATCCATGAAGCACGCGGCGAGACGACCGAGGCCGCCGTTGCCGAGACCAGGTTCTTCTTCGTGCTCGAGCATCTCGTCGAGCGAGAGGCCGACTTCCGTCATCGCTTCGCGCACGGTTTCTTCGAGCCCGAGCGCCATCAAGTTCGAGCCGAGCTGCGGCCCGATGAGGTATTCCGCGGATAGATAGATGACCGTGCGGTGCTTGTGCGTGAGCACCGAGCGCGCAGAATCGACCCAGCGATGAAGCAGGCGGTCGCGCACCGCGAATGCGAGCGCGAGGTACTGATCGTTGCGCGTCGCGACGCCCGGGAATTTGGCGAGCTCGACAGACAGCTTCTCGAGCACCTCGAGAGCAAAGCTCCGCGGATTGTCCACCACGGGTCTATTTGAGCTTGCTATATGCCGGCTTGTCGAATCCGACGATCGCTTTCTTGCCGACAAGCAGGATCGGGCGCCGCAGGAGGTTCGCATCCTTGGCCACGGCCTTTGCGAACGTGGCAACGTCGGGCGGCGACTCGACCCAGCCCTTTTCCTTTGCCGTCGCATGCCGGGTGTTGAGCACGGCGCCGACGGAGCCGGCGGCCGCGACGAGCGACTTCACCGTCGCTTCGTCGAGGCCGGTCTTCGCGTAGTTGATCTCGTTTAGCTCGAGCCCTGTCTTGCGCAAGGAACTCCTCGCGTCACGACAAGACGTTCAAGTGCTCTTCCAGTACAGCGTCGCGGCGGTCATGGCCGCACTTTATCACCGGCCGGCGCGCAAGCGCTTGAGCGTGGTCAGCAGTTGCTCGCGCGTGATCAGATCGACGACCTCGAGCGCGCCATCGCCCGCGCGAAACAGCAGCCGATGGTGGATGCCGACGCGCGCCATCAAGAGCGGGCGCGTCATGTCCTTCGCCTGTTTGACGCCGCGCCACGCCGCGATATCGCCGGCCGCCAGCGTGCCGATCGTCCGCATCGCTTCGGCCGCGACGGCTGCGGGAACATCCGCAAGCGCATCGGTGGCCCGCCGTTCGAAGCGCGGGATCACGACGCCGCGACCGGCAGACTCGACGTCATCGCCGATGTCGTCGTCGGTTTCGACGAGGGTCAGGCGCCGAGCGCGCGGGCCTTCGCGCCGCGCCTCGATGGGCGTTGCGTGCTGCAGCTGCTTGCGCAGGTCGCGCCGTTCAGCGTTGCCCTCGCGCACCAGCGCTTCGAGCTCCTGCACCTTGCCTTCGAGCTGCGCGGCGCGATCGCGGTCTTGCGGCGCGCGCATCAGCTCGGCGATCGGTCGCGTGCGCGCCGCTTCAAGCTCGACGCGCATCGCCGCGAGCATGCGTTCGAGCTGGTCGACGCGCGCGCTCGACTCGTGCAGCGACTCGCGCAGCTTCGCGCTCTCCTCGGGCTGCTCGCTCTCCTTCTCCATGATCGCGTCGAGCACGGCCCACGCCGGATCTTCCGGCAGCACGTTGAGTGTATCGCGCGCTTCCTCGACGGCATCGAGCATCGTATCCGCGCTATCGATATGCATCGCGCCGATGCACGCACGCGCGAAGTAGATGCCGAGCGCCGGCTCGGCGCGCAAGAGCGAATACGCGAGGTCGACATCGTCGATCTTGTTCGCGCTACCGGCACATTGCCGCGCGTGTGCGACGAGCGCGCGCCACGCGGGCTCCGGTCCGTCCGCGATCGCGAGCTCGAGCTCGAAATCCTTCGCCAGCTCCGCGGGCAGCCTCGCGATATGCTCGCGGGCGCGCGCGAGCTCCTTGCACTCGAGCAAATACGTGACGAGCTCGTGGCGAAAATCATCCTCGGCGCGAACCGAGGGGTCCGCGTAATCCCCGGATTCATCTTCCGTTCGCTGTGCGAGCTCGTCGAGTGTGCGTTCGGCGTGACGCCACTCGTGGGCCTCGATAAAGCGCCGGCACACCCCGCGCAGCGGCGCGTGCCTCAGGCGCGCAAGATCGACGCGAACGAGCTCGCGCAGCGGCAGCTCCTGCACGTGCTCGATCGTCATCTGTGTCGCACCAGCGCCGAGAAACTCCTCGTACGACAGCCCTGGGATCGGTGATGGCGAGACCTGTTTATCGGCGCAGCACTTTTTGAACTTGAGCCCGCTGCCACAGGGGCACGGATCGTTGCGACCCACCTGCCGCGTCGCGCGCACGGTGAAGCCCGCGGCCTTCGAGAGCTCGACCTCGGCCGGCAGCGACGCGATCACCTGCTCGATCGACGCTGCGAGTGCCTTGTCATCGTCGGCGATCTGCTTCGCGTGCTCCTTCGCAAACCCGGCGATCGGCTTTGTCGCCGCCGCGACGTTCGGATCGTCGATCGACTGCGCGATCGTCGCGAGCAATGCATAGCCTTGCATGCTCATCACCCGCGCCGAGAGTCGGCGCAGCTCGGGAATGATGCGCGCTTGATCGGCACCCGCGCGCCACGCTGCGTACAGCACGATCGCCTCGAGCTCGGCGGACTCCTTCGTTTGCGGAAAGCGGCGATGCTCGACGAGATCGAGCAGCTTCACGCGCTCCTGCGTGATCGCGAGCAGCGCGAACGTGATCTCCGGCAGCTCGATGCCCGGCAGGATTCGCGCGAGCACCTCGACAGGCACGCGCTCACCGCCGCGCGCGCGCCCGAACGCGAGCGTCGCCGCGCGCTCGTAATCGCAGACGTCAAGCGCTTGCTCGATCTCGCCGGCTGTCGCGCCGCGCGCCGCCTCGACGCTCGCGCGCGAGATGCACTCGCCCACCAAGGCTCGATTGCGCGCCTCTTCCATGGTGGGAACTTACCAGGGCAGACCGTGGAGCAACACGAACACGGCGAACGCACTCGCGGCGACGATGATCGTGGCGAGCGCGATCAGCGGCCACCATCGCGTGCGCGGGGGCTCCGGCGCTGGTTCGGGCGCCGGCGGGGCGTAATAGTTCGGCATCAGCCGCGGCGGAATTGGCGCCGCAACGATCCCACGCGGTCCGCTCATGTCGGCGGTCCCCAAAGCCGGCGGTGGCGTCGGCGCCGGCGTCGGATCGGTCGGCGGCGCCGGCATCACGCCCGGCGGCACGCCCCACGGCGGCGGCGTGACATCGTCGAGCGGCCCCGCAACCGCGAGCGGCGTCGATGGCCGACTCAAGCTCTGCGAAATCACGCGACGCACTTGCGCGAGCGTTGGCCGCTCGACCGGATCTTTCGAGATCATCTGAAACAGCAGCTCGTCGAGCTCGGGCGCGAGATTCGGATTGAACTTCGTCGGCCGCGGCGGCGGCGCCATCAGGTGCTGCGAGATTAGCTCGGCAACATTATCGGCATCGAACGGCACGCGCCCGGCGAGGAGCTCGTAGCCCATGCAGCCGAGCGCGTAGACATCGGTTCGATGATCGACACCTTTGGATTTGCATTGCTCGGGGCTCATGTAGAGCGGCGTGCCGAGCAGCTGGCCGGTGCGCGTGCGCGCGACGAGCCGGTCCTCCTTCGTCGTCACCTTTGCGAGGCCGAAGTCGAGGAGCTTCGTCACGGGCTTCTCGTCGTCGATGTGATGGATGAACACGTTCTCCGGCTTGAGATCGCGATGGACGATGCCCTTGCTGTGCGCCGCCTCGAGCGCGCGCGCGATCTGCCGGATGAAGTCGCATGCCTCTTCATGCGGAATCGGCGCTTCCTTGAGCATCTCGCCGAGCGTCGCGCCCTCGAGCCACTCCATCACGAGATACGTGCGGCCGTCGGGCAGCCGCCCGAACCCAAAGATGTCGACGATGCCGGGATGGCGGATCGCCGCGACCGCGCGTGCCTCGGCGACGAATCGCTTCACCGCGTCGGGCTCGTCGAAGACCTTCGGCGTCATCACCTTGATCGCGACGCGTCGCCCGATCGCGGGATGCACGGCGCGATACACCGCGCCCATCGCGCCTTCGCCGATCTTGCTCTCGATCTCGTAATCGTTGACGCGCGCGCCGACGGGAATATCGCCTTCGCCATCGACGTCCTTCGCGGCGATCGCAGCGCCGCGCTCCGACATGCGGCGAAAGCGATCGCTCTCCGCCGCGTACATATCGCCCTTGGTCGGCGCGCGCATCTTGCGGCCGCGCTCGTCCATGATCGTCTCGTCGTGCAGCCACGAGCCGTCATCGGGACAGATCGAGGTGTCGCCAGGCCACGTTTTTCCGCAGACCTGACAGACGAGTCCCGCTGTTCCTTTTACATCGCCCAAAGGAACTCAAAGGCTAGCATGCGCCGCGCGCCTACTTGGTAAGGACCAGGTATGCCAACACGACGATCGCCGCGACGAGAATTCCTACAAGCGTGAACACCAGCGCGTTGCTCTTACCTGGAGCTGCAACGGCGGGTCCGCTCGCCTGCATGCGCATCGAAATATTCGCGGCGATTTGTGGGCTGCTGGGCGGTTTACCACCGAGTCGTGGCTGACTCGGCGGTTTGCTCGGCGGCTTGCTGCCGAGCTGTCCCGATTTACCGGTCGGCAGGCGCGGGCCGCTCGAGTGGTGCTTGCTCGTGGCCGGCTGCGTGCTCGTGCGCTGGATCGACGGCAGCGACGGCACGCTCGGCTTGCTGCCGGACTGCAGATTCGGTGCGCTCTGGCGCGATTTGACCTTGCCCGATTTGCTCTGCGGCGCATCGGAGCCGCGCGCGAGCTCGCGCATCGCACCGTTGATCTTGTCGGGCTCGGCGAGCTTGCGCTGATTCGACAAGAACGCGAAGTACGAATCCGGCATGTCGTCGAAGTCCATCACGAGGTCGCATTCATCGCAGCGACACGTAGGTGGCTCGTGCGGTGGCGGACCCATGTCGCTCGCCTCGACGAGCAACACCTTCTCTTCGTCGCACTCGGGACAGAAGTACGGAACGTAGAAGCTCTTGACGACGCCGCTGCCGGTGAAGTTATTGACGAGGTTGATCTGCGCGACGATCGCGGGCGAGCACTCGACGAGCACCGAGCGCGTTCCGTTTGCCTCGAGCTTCGAGAGCCAGTTCACCCAATCGCGAACACCGCACGAGTTGATGCGCTCGATCTCGCCGAGATCGATCACCGCCGTTCCCGACGGGATCTTGTCGACGAGATCGCTCAACTCGTTATCTTCGTCGATGACGCCGCCGAGCTTCACGTAGCTCACGTCCCCGCGGTGTTGCACCGACGCCTGAAACTTTTGGCTCATCGCACCTCAGTCACGTAACGGCAGTATTCTGTCTTACAGGCCACCCGTATAAAACGAGGATAGCGTGGTGCATCTCGCTGATCTAGGGAGGCTAGGTGGTTTCACCGCGCACATTCTACGTAAGAACGGCGAGCGATTCTCTACCAGATCACAGAGGAAGTGCGAGTAAGTCCCGGATCAGTTGGTAATTGTCACTTAAATAGAAGCGGACGAGGTCGGGTCCGCCGAGGACGGCACCGAGAGCAACGGTGTCGTCGTGACTCCCGAGCACCTCCCCCGACAGGCGGGCAACCATCCAGATCGCCGAGGCGAAATCGTCGGAGGCAACGAGACCGGCGCGCTTCGCGCACGCGAGCATGTTGTCCATCCACGTGCCCGGATCGATCTCGCGCGTGCCGGCGTGGCGCTCGAGAATCTTCGCCGCGCGCATATCGGCGTTGTGCATGAGCTCGGCCGCGTAGCCCGTCGGCTCGGCGTCGGAGATGAGGCCGCGCAGGATCTGACCGACTTCGCGACGCTGCCGCGCACCGAGCTGGAGCAGCGCCGCGTAGCCGCCGCGGATCGCTTCGAACGCGTAGCCGAACATGAAGCGCAGCGGCGTGTCTTCTTCGCTGATGATCGAGCGATCGACCACGACGATCTGGCGCGGGAACGCAGTCACCGCGAGGAGGCCCGGCACCTTATCGCCGACGAAGATCTCCGGATCGACTTCGAACAGCCGACCGATCTCGCCGGCGATCATCACGAGGTGACCATCGGTGGTCTCGGCGGGGACCACGTTTTCGCCGAGCGACGGGGCCGCGACGAGACTCGACAGCTCTTCGGCGAATGCGGACCACACTTCGCCGAGTGGCTCGCGCGGCGCGGTGTTCGCCATCAGGCGTTCGCGATTCGCTTCGTCGAGCGAACGCCGGTGCGGTTGGCTTTGGCGCGACGCACGCAGCCGCTGCATCGTCTGCCGATCGGTCTCCTCGGCAAAGCCGAGCGAATCGAGCGCTGTTAGCACGCGGTTCGCGCGCTCGACATCGCCGGTACGGCTGTAGAACGACGCGAGCAAGCGATACGCGGGTGCGTGGTGGATGTCGCGATCGAGCACCTTGCGCAGCTCGCCGATCGCGCGCTGCGGATCGTCGACGGCGTAGATCTCGGCGAGCGCGACGCGATCGCTCGCACCATCGGGCTCGACGTTCAAGATGCCGCGATACGCCTCGATCGCGGCCGGGCGATCTCCCGACGACAGCAGGATGCGCGCGAGGCCACGCTGCAGCGGAACGGCGGCGCGTGGTCCACCTTGCGCCATCGCGGCGTGTGCCGCCTCGATGAGCAGCGTCTCGGCTTGCCGTTGGTCGCCGGAATCGGCGGCGCGGCGCGCGAGCACGAGCGCGGGCGGCGCGTAGCCCGGATCGTATTCGATCGCGCGGCGGTACTGCGGTGCGGCCGAGCGCGTGTCGCCGGCGGCTTCGAGGATGCGGCCCTTGTAGTAGTAGTAGCGCGCGAGCGCTTCGGCGGAGAGCGGCATCCCCGGCGCCGTCGCGAGATCGATCACTCGTTCGATCGCGGCGCGTGCATCCTGGTGTCGCCCGACGAGGAAGCACTGCTGCGCGAGCAAGTAGTACGCGTCTTGGTGCGCCGGCTCGATCTGGATCACGTGCTTGAGCACGAGGATCGCGCGGCCGGCATCCATCTCACCGTCGGCGTGGATCGCAGCCTGGCGCATCAGCGCCGACAACCGATCCGATGGCGACGCGCCGGCCTTGACGAACCGTTGGATCGCCTCGACCGCCTGCTTCCAGTGCCGCATGTCGGTATGGAAATCGACGAGCGCGTTGAGCACCGTGAAATCCGTTGGCGCGAGCTCGAGCGCTTGCTGGTACATCTGCGCGGCGCCATCGAGATCACCGTCGCGCTCGACGATCGCGGCACGCGCCACGTACACGCGTGCGAGCAGCGGCCCGGCATCATCGCGCTTCTTGTAGACCTTCTCGAGCTCGCGATACGTCGCGTCGAAATCCCAGACGTCTTGGCCGTCGCGCGCGAGCGTGCCGAGATCGTCGAGCGCGGCCGTGTTGATCGGTTTGATCTCGAGCGCGACGACGCAGCTGTCTGCCGCCGAGCGCAGATCGCCTGTCATTCGCGCCACGACGCCGCGCTTGCGATAGAACTCGCTGCGCGTCGCCGGGTCGCCTTCGCGCATCGCCTTTTGCGCGAGCGAGCTCGCGATCGGCATCGCCTTGTCCCAGTCGCCGCGCTCGAAGAAGTGCTCGAACAGCGCTTGATTCGCCGGCAAGCAGTCCGGATCGACCGAGAGCGCACTCTCGTAATACGTCATCGCGCGCTCGGGATCGCTCAGCTGCTTCTCGTAGATGCGGCCGATCTGCGCGAACACGCCAGCGCGCTCTTTGTCGTCGGACCACAGCTTGACCTCGAGCTCGAGCGTCTCGATCACGCGCGGCCATTCTTCGCGGCGACGATACAGATCGCGAAGCCCGTGCACCGCCGGCATGCAGTTCGGCGATGTCTTGATCGCGGCGTCGTAGTAGCGAATCGCGTCGTGCTCGCGGCCGAACTTCGCCTCCATCACCGAGCCGCACTTGAAGTAGAGCAGCGCCTTCGTGTTGCGATCCTGCGTGACCTTGATCTGGCGGCGCGTGACATCGATGAACTCTGCCCACTGCTCCGTCGATTCGTAGATGCGGCCGAGCGCTTCGAGCGCGTCGCGGTTCTCGGGCTGGAGGTCGAGGATCTTCTGGTAGTGCTCGGTCGCTGTATCGACGTCGCGCGCACCTTCCTCCGACACGCGCGCGATGCGCTTGTGCAGCGCGACTGTGTCGTTGCCGTCGGTCTGGTGACTGAGCCGCATCTTGAGCACTTCGATGAGGCCGGACTTGTCCTGCGCGTCCTCGTAGTAGCGCTCGAGCGTGCGCGACGCGCCGATATCCGATGGATCGATCGTAAGCAGCTTCTTGTTGAGGCTGACGCTGAGCCGCGGATCGCGCGAGCGTTGATCGGCGAGCGCGGCCGCGGCGCGCAATGCATCGGCGCGGCGCTGCGGATCGCGCTGCGTCTCGGCGCGCTTCTCGTACGCGACGATCAGCGGCATCCAGTCGTTGCGCTGGCGGCACAGATCTTCGAGGAGCTTCACCGTCGCAGCCGGCGACGAATCAACCTCGACGACTTTCTGGAACGATGCGATCGCGGCATCGAGCTGACCGAGGTAATTGAGCTGCACGTTGCCGCGGCGCGCGTAGAGATCGCCGAGCCGATACGCGCGGCTCTGACCGCCCTCGACGTGCTCGATCGCGATCTCGTACAGCTGCATCGCCGCCGCCCAGCGCTCGGCCTTGTAGCAGACGCGCTCCATCGCGGTGAACACGTCGCGGTTCGTCGGGTCCGAGGTGAACGAGGCCATGTACGCGGCGATCGCGCCGTCGACATCGCCTCGGTTGCCGCGCAGCGTGGCGATGCGCGCGAACAGCACCGCGCGCGCCTGCGGATCGTTCGTCTGCTCGGCGCGCGTCTCGAGTAGGTGCGCGAGCTCGCGGTCGCGGCCGAGCTGCTCGTACAACTTCTCGAGGCGCTCGGAAGCCTGCGGGTTCTTCGCGTCGCTCTCGATCACCGCTTCGTAGGCGTGCGCGGCGTCGGCGGCCTTCTTCAGCTTATCCGCGCGAAGCTCGCCGAGCTCGAGCAGGATCTCGACGTGGCGAGGTGTGCCGGTGCTGCGACCGAGCTCGCGCTCGAGTGCCGACGCCATCTCGGCCCAGCGCTCGTTCGCGCGCAGAATGCGCATTAGCTCCTTGTGGCGCTCCTCGGTCGGCTCGGCCGCTTGCGCGACCTGCAACATGCGGATCGAAGCTTCGCTATCGCCGAGCTCTTGCTCGTAGAGCTTTGCGAGCTCGGATGCCATGTGCGCCTTTTCCTGCTCGGTGCCGGCGTTCTCGAGCTGGCGCCGGCGCACCTCGGCGAGCTCTGGCCATTCGGCGATCTTGCTGAGTGCCTCGGCGAGCACCTCGAGGTTCTTCGGCGTCGCGGGCGCGCCGCGAAATGCGCGAGCGAGCTCGTCCCAGAGCCCGAGCTTGCGTGCAGGCGGTTCGATGCCTGCGAGCGCCTCGGTTTGATCGGGCTCGATGCTGAGCACGTCGAGGTAGGACTGCACGACGGTCTCGGGTTCGATGTCGAGCGCCGTCAGCAGCTGTGCCTGATCCGATTGCAGCTGCATCCGGCGTGCGAGCCCCGGATCCGATCCGAGCTCGGCGCGGACGATCTCGAGCGCTTTTTGGTAGCGACCCGCCTGACGGTGGATGCGCGCTTGTTCCTTCATCACGTCGCTGCGCCGCACGCCGGTGTCGAACGCCTTGTCGAGCGCGGCGAGCGCTTCGTCGCGATTGCCGCGGCGGTCTTCGCGCACCGCGATGTCGATCCAGATGTCGGCCTTTCGCTCGGGCGTTTGCGCGAGTGCAACGGCGCGCTTGCGCAGATCGATCGCGCGATCCCAGTTCTGATCGCGATCGTAGAGCCGCGCGAGCACGAGCATCGTGTCGTCGTCGTCGGGGCGATCGTTGATCATGCGGTCGAGCGCGGCGCGCGCGCCCTGCGGATCGCCGAGATGCTCGTCGAGAAGCTCTGCATATTCGCGCGCCGCCGACGCACGCGCATCGCGACTCTGCAGCGATGTCGAAAGCTCGGCGAGCACCTGCGCGAGCTGGTCGTAGCGCTTGCCGGCGCGATACACGGCGGCGAGCGCGGCGCGGCAGAACGTATCCTTCGGATCCATCTTGCCGGCGCGCTGCAGCGATTCTTCGGCTTCGACGAAATCGCCTCTCACGAGATCGACGATGCCGCGCGCGCACTGCAGCGCCGATGCGCAGCGCGGTTCTTTCTCGAGCGATGCCCACGTCGTGTACGCATCGGCAAGCTCGTCGTCATCGCCGCCATGCAGCAGCCGTACGACGTGATCGTGCTCGCTACCGAGCCGATACTCGAGCGCGGCGGCGCGCTTCCACAGCTCGAGCGCGCGCAGCCGATTGCCTTGCTTCTCGCTGAGCGCCGCGGCCCAGCGCAGCGCGAGTCCGCCGCGTGATTCGAGGCGCGTGACAGTCGCTGCACCGGGCGTCGCGTAGTCGAGTAGGTCGAGCCACCACTCGGCCATCGGACTATCGACGCCGTCGGCGAGCGCGTGCGCGAGATCGCTGATCGCCTTGGGCGATTCACCGCTGACCGCAGCAAGCTCGAGCGCGCGCCACGCGTGCGACGCGGCGACTTCGGCGCAATCCCCATCAGCGAGCCGACGATGCGCGGTGAGCTCGGCCTTCGCATCGCCGGCGGCGGCGGCGGCCCATGCACTCGCCATGATCGCGATGCGGCGCGCAGCCATCGGATGCGTCGCGACGGGATCCTCGGCAAGCTGCGTCCAGAGCAGCAGTGCTTCGGGGTGCTGATTGTCGCGGCTGAGCGCGGCGGCGACGGCGTGGCGGGTCGCGAGCGCCTCGAGGCCACCGCCGGCCAGCTCGGCGATGAGCTCCGCGCGTCGGTCGAGTAGCTCGAGCAAGCGCTCGTCGTTCGCGCGTGCGGCGCAGTCGATCGAGATATCGATGATGCGAAGCAATCCGCCGCGCGTCATCGCGGCCGATGGCTGTGTATCGCCGTCGCCTTGCGCGGTGTCGATGCGCTCGATCGCCGCCCAGCACAGCGCCAATGCACCGAGCGCATCGTTGTCGCGGTCGAGCACGAGCGCGGCCGTCGCGGCGACTTCTTCGAGGCTCGCGGTGTCGTCGATCGCCATGCGCCGAATCGCGGCGACGCGGTTCCACGTGCCTGCCGCAGCATTCGCGAGCGAGGCGAGGTTGATGAGATGCATCGACCACGACGCCGGCAGGCTGTTGTTGAGCACGTTGTCGCAGATCGCCGCTGCGATCTCGGGCCGGCCGAAGCGGAACAGCCATGCCTCGGCGAGCTCGATCGACAGCATCGTCACCATCGGGCTGTTCGGCCGCGCCTCGATCCGCGCTTGCACGATCGAAAGTGGCTCGGGCTCGATATGACCAAGTGCCGCCGCGAGATGCAGACGCGGCGCGAGCGGATGCGCTTCGGCGAGCTCGAGATATCGCATCGCCTCGTCGGGCTGTTTCAAACCATCCCAGCTCGCGAGCGCGGTGCGCACGTTGAGATCGGCGAGTCTTCCATCGCTATCATCGCCGGTGAGCAACGCTTCGGCTTCGCTCGCGACAAGCTCGAGCATGTGCTCGACAAGCTCACCCGCATCCGGCGCTTCGAGATTCTTCGTGATCTCGGAGACCTCGTCATTGCGAAACGCCGCTTCGTCTTGCACCGGCACGACATCCGTCTTTGCCGGCGAAGGCGCGATCGGTGCGCGCACCGCCGGCAACGGCGGCGGCAGCGAAGGCCGTCGGATCGGAGGCGGATCCGCCATGAACGCCCGATCGTACCGGGTATGCGAAACCTTCGCCAGCAACGCCATTTTCCTTCGTTGACCGATGTAGGCCGGGCCCGTTACCCTCCACGCTGCATGAGGGCGCGCGCGATCTGTGTTTGTCGTGATGAAAGTGTTCGGCACGTCGTCGGGAATGCGCTCTCGGGTGCAGGCGTCGCCGTCGAACAGCACGACGAGATTCCGGCGGAACCCGGCGAAGTAGCGCTATTTGTCGTCGATCGCGAGGCGCGCTGCGCCTGTGGTGAGAGGCTGCGCGATGCCGCCGCACCCGTAGTCGTCGTCAACGATGATCTCGATGACGATGGCCTGATTTCACTGATGCTCGAAGCGCCGGTCAGTCACCTCGTTCGCGATCCAGATGATCGCGAGCTGTCTGTGACCTCCGAGAAGCTCGTATCCGGCGACCTGTTCGGTCTCGAAAAATATCTCGTGCGACCCAGCGGTGTCGGCGAGCGCGTCGTCACGAACGACAGCGAAAAGCGCGCCGCGATCAGTGAAGTCACCGCGTGGGCCGAAGCGATCGGCGCGCGCAAGCCGATCATGCATCGCCTCGCATCGGTGATCGACGAGCTGCTGATGAACGCGTTGCACGATGCGCCGCGCGAGTCGAGGCCGGTCATGACGATGACCGACGAGCGTCGCGCCGTGCTGCGCTGGGCATGCGACGATCTGACGATCGCGATCTCGGTCAGCGATGGTTTCGGGGCGCTGCGCCAGCGCGATGTGATCGATCACGTGCGGCGTGCGCGAATCGAGCGCGGCCGGCCGAACGAAGCGCAGACCGATGACCCGGGCGCGGGCCTCGGCCTCTACCTCGTGCTCGCGAACGTCGCATCACTGATCGTCAACGTCGATCCGGGGCGCCAGACCGAGGTCGTGTGCCTCTTCGATCGCGCGAAGCCCGATCGGCCTGCGATCGCAAGCACGGTGCGCTCGCTGCACGTGTTCCACCAGCAGTCGTAGCTACGCGGCGGCGGCGATCTCGTCGAACGACTGGAGCAGATCGCACAGCGCGTCGAGATCTGGTTCCGACATTGTTTCGGTCGCGCGCGTGTAGAGCTCGTCTTCTTGCCACGCGACGTGCCCCGACATCAGCATCGCCAGGTCGGCGAGCTTGCCCATGAACTGATCGTCGTCGGGTCCCATCCACACGAGCTCGGCGAGGACGCGCTTGATCGCGATGTGCTCGTTGATGAGCTCGGCCATGACCTCGCGGCTGACCCACGACTTGACGGCGGGATACAAGAGCTCCTGTTCGATCGCGAGGTGGGTCGTCAGCTTGTCGGCCAGCTCACGGAAGCAGGACACGTCGTTGGAGCTAACTCTCTCGAGCAAGTCGTCGAGCTCCTCGTGCTGCTTCATGAGCAACTGAAGCGCGTCGCTGATGTGACTCATCGGTCACGCAATGTGCGAATGATGTGCCAGCTCACAAGAGGCGAAGTCCCGCAAAGACGAGCGGGATCATGACGAAGACGACACACCATCCGATCACCCATGCCACCTTTGCGCGCGTTCTTGCCGCAGTTGGGATCGGCAGCGTGGCAGCGAGGCGCGGTAGCTCGATCGGTGGTCGAAACAATCGGCCGGCGAGCGCAAAGGCATACATCGCAGCACCTGCAACGACTGCGACAAGCCACGGCATCGGATCGCTTGGCCGCGACAAACCGATGATCACGAGCACGATGAAGCAAAGTGCCCCGAGCGCGAATGCCATCGGATATCGCCGGCGCATGAGCCGTGCGTCCTTGCGATAGATCAAGCCGGCTTCGCCGAGCGTGCTAGCGATCGCGCGCTCGATCGCCGTCGGGCCGCGGATCTCGAGTGTCGCGAGCCGCTGGCGATCGAGTGCCGACACATCGCGCAGGATCAGACCCATCACGCGCGGCGCCGATGCGCGCGCGAGTAAGATCGCGATGACGCTCGTCGCCGCCAAGCCGCCGAAGACCGCGACCGCCGGCAGCGATGTCTCGCGGTTGTAGAGCCACGGCAGCACGACGGCGATGAGGCTGATCACGATCGTCGCGGCGAAGCCCGGCAGTGCGCCGAGCATGAGTCCCGCCGAGCCCGGCGCTACGCGTGCCTGCTCGCGTGCGGGCGCGCCGCCGAGCTGCGTCGCCAACGCGAGCACCGATTGCCCGTGCGCGACGATCGTCGCCGCATAAAACGCGACCGCGGGCATGAAGCACGCCGCGAGCAATCCCATGACGCCGGCCATCGCGCCATGTCTCATCACAAACTCGCCGACCGAGAGCCCGGGCACGCGGCCGCCGGCGATCGGTGTCGCGAGCAATTCGCGCGTCTCCCACCACACCGCATCGCTGTCGAGCAACGCCAAGGGCAGTGCACCGATCACGACGACGATCGTCGTAGCGATTGCGGCGCGCACGCAGCGCCACAGCGCCGCATCGCAGAGTGCTCCGCCTTCGATCGGAAGCTGCGCCAGTAACGCCGCGTCCTGTCGCCAATAGAGATGAAACGGCACGCGCATGAACGCGAGCACGAACGCTGCGAGCATGCCGGCAAACCAGGCATGGCTGCCGGCGATGGGCCCGCTTTCGCGCGCGCGCCACCAGACGAACGCCGCGAGTGCGGCCGCCGCGACGATGATCGCGATAAGGCCAGCACGCGTCTTTGCGCGCCGCTCGTGCAACCGCTGCCATCGAATGAGCTCCCTACTCGTCACAC
>Ga0070698_100003746_pt1 | contig 16718 bp, 14 predicted proteins | sample KBSK1502metaG_FD_65477 | JGI IMG/M metagenome (GOLD analysis project Ga0070698, IMG submission 65477) | Corn, switchgrass and miscanthus rhizosphere microbial communities from Kellogg Biological Station, Michigan, USA - KBS K1-50-2 metaG | ecosystem: Host-associated > Plants > Roots >...
AACTGTTTATGAAAATTCCTGACATTCAAAATGGATTAAAGAAATTAGGCTTTGAATCTCCATGGATAAAAAAATAACAATGCTGTACAAGTTCAAGCAATATGCAAAGAGTACAACTATGTTGCTCATATTATTTGCAATTGCCAATCATCTCTTGGCACAAAAAATACCAAAGATGGTTTTCATTATTGCAGATGGAATACCAGCAGACGTAATTGAAAGAATTGATCCACCTTCATTAAAAGCGATCAGCAAACAAGGCGGGTATGTCCGGGCCTATGTTGGTGGAGAGAAAGATGGTTACTCACAAACGCCAACTATTTCAGCTGTCGGTTATAATAGCTTACTTACGGGTACTTGGGTAAACAAACACAATGTATGGGATAATGATATTGTAGCGCCTAATTACAATTACTGGAATATTTACCGGTTCTTTAAAGCACAATATCCTAAAAAAACAACTGCCGTTTTTTCAACCTGGCTTGATAACAGGACAAAGTTGGTAGGTAGTGATTCTGCAAAGGCAGGAAATCTTCAACCAGATTTTTATTTTGATGGAATGGAATTGGATACTGTTCTTTATCCGCATGATACAGCCGGATATTTTTATCATTTGATTGATGAAGCAGTCGCAGATACAACTGCCTCTTACATTAGAAGAGTAGCACCGGATCTTAGCTGGGTTTATCTTGAATACACAGATGAAATGGGACATCGACATGGTAATAGCAAACAAATGGATGATGCTGTTATAAAAATGGACAAGCAAATACAAAAAATATGGCAGGCAATTCAATACCGTGAAAAGAATTTTAATGAAGAATGGCAGATATGGATCACTACTGATCATGGTCGTGAAAATAATGGCTATCATCATGGCGGACAAAGTCAGCGTGAAAGAACCACATGGATCGTTACAAATGCAAAAGGATTAAATGAAAGATTTAAAAAACAACAGCCGGGAATCATTGATATTATGCCATCGATTGCTTCTTTTTTAAATATCCGCATTCCAAAAGATAAGCTGATGGAGATTGATGGAATTTCATTGACAGGGAAGTTATCCGCAACCGATGCCAAAGCCAGCATAAAAAATAATACAATAGAAGTGAAATGGAATGTGATCAATAAGGAAGGGAAAGCAAAAATATGGATGGCAGCTACCAACAATTTTAAAACAGGCGGTCGGGATGACTACAAGTTAGTCGCTGAAGTTCCTGTTGCAGCAGGAAAAGCTATCATAGATATTAAACAAACCCCATCTGCTTTTTACAAAATTGTAATTGAAATGCCTTATAATTTTTTAAATAGATGGACAACGATAAAACAATAAATATTTTTCACTATTAAACCATGCTATATGGAAAATAATAAAGAAACAAGGGCAGGCATCAGCCGCCAACAATTTTTGCAATACACAGCTGCAGCAGGCGCCGCAGTATTGCTTTCATCACTGGAAAGTTTTGCATTAGAAACACCAGAAAAAAAATTGCGTGTCGCCTTAATTGGTTGCGGCAGCGTCAGTAATCGTTACATTCCACATTTGCAAACATCTTCATTGATTGAAATAGTTAGTTTGTGCGATATCAAATACGAAAGAGCCGTTAATCAAAACAAACAATACAATGTAAATGCACAAACTTATCCGCATATTGATAAAATGCTCGCAGGTGTTCCATTTGATATGATGGTAACAACTACTGATATGCAGGAGCATGAACATTTAAACAGGCAGGCATTGATGGCTGGCAAACATATATGGAGCGAAAAACCGATGGCAAATTCTTATGCTGCAGGCAGAGCATTATATGATTTGGCAAAATCAAAAAAACTGAGAATATGGGGAGCACCGGCTGTAGTGAATAGTCCGCAATTTGAGTATATGAGCAAAGCTATACAAGAAGGCAAACTCGGAAAGCTGGCAAGTGCTCATGCACAATATGGACATACAGGCCCCACATGGTCAGCATTTTTTTATGAAAAAGGTGGAGGCAGTATGCCTGATCTTGGTGTATATAATATGGCTACATTGACAGGCTTGCTTGGCCCCGCGAAAAGTGTGGTAGCTATGTTGAGTATTGTGAAGCCGGAAAGAACAGTTGATGATAAAGGAAAAATAAAAGTAGAAGCAGAAGATAATGCTCATATATTAATGGAGCATGATAAGAATGTACTGAGTCATGTGATGTGTGGTTTTAATTTTTTCGATCCGCATGGCCATGAAGCAGGTACTCAGTCATTGCATTCTATCCAGATCTACGGTGATTCCGGTAATATGCGATTAATTGGTTATGATTGGGAAACAAATGGTGTAGTTATGGATACATCGTGGGACGAACCGCCTAAATTAGTAAGTACTGACAAAGGCGGGTATGTTTGGCAGGAAGGCGCCACTAAAATTGGTGAATCATTAGTGAAAGGCATCGAGCCACGGATCAATGCCGAACATGCGTTACATGTATTGGAAATTATTGAAGCCGCAAAAAAATCACAGGCAACCGGAACGAGAATTAAATTAAAGAGTAAATTTCCATGGCCAATGGTATAAGTAATTATGTGACCAGCTATAGTTTTTCATGGCATCGCCTGTTGTGTCACTCACTTGTACGTTCAGTTTTCATGGCATCAATTTAAAATGAGTCAGCAATTAAAAAATAAAAACATTGTCATTATCGGTGGTACCACAGGTATCGGGTTATCCGCAGCAAAAGCATTTATTGCGGAAGGAGCAAAAGTCGTTATAGTTGGAAGAAATGAAGAAAGCGTTTTCGCTGCCAAGAATATTTTAAAAGAAAATGCAGAAGCATTCAGTGCAGATGCAACACAAACAGGCACAGCCGAGAAAGCAATACAAGTTTGTATAGAAAAATTCAAAAGCTTTGATGGCTTGTATCATGTAGCCGGTGGTAGCGGCAGAAAAATGGGTGATGGCCCTTTGCATGAACTGACATTGGATGGCTGGAACAAAACAGTAGCGCTAAATCTTACTTCACTCATGTTAAGTAACCAGGCCGCGGTAAAAAAATTTCTTGAATTAAAAATTTCAGGAACAATTTTAAACATGGGTTCTGTACTCGGCTATTCCCCATCACCAAAATATTTTTCAACCCATGCTTATGCTGCATCAAAAGCAGCCATTATCGGTTTCAGTAAATCTATTGCTGCCTATTATGCAAAAGATAATATTCGGATAAATGTAATTGCTCCTGCATTGGTGGAAACACCCATGGCACAACGGGCAGCAAACGATGAAGAAATTTTATCATTTATTAAAACCAAACAACCATTGGATGGCGGAAGAATAGGAAAGCCGGAAGACACAGATGGACTGGCTGTTTATTTTATGAGTGATCAGTCAAAATTTACAACAGGGCAAGTAGTTGCTGTTGATGGCGGGTGGAGTGTAAGTGAAGGACAGGAATAATGTTGAATTAAGAAATTAGAAATTAAGAATTAATAATTGAGTGATCAGATCACGATAGGAATTGATTTAGGTGGTACACGAATTAAAGGTGTAATTATTGATGCTGCTGGAAATGTTTTGCATCAAACTTATACTCCTACAAATGATGGAGAAGGAGAAGCATGGAAAGAAGCGATTGCCAAAACTGTTCATGAACTAAAACAAAAAGTGCCCATAGAAAAAATTTCAGTAGGAATTTCTGCACCGGGTTTACCCAATAAAGAAAACACTGCCATTGCATTTATGCCGGGAAGATTAGAAGGATTAGAAAACTTTGTCTGGAAAGATTATTTGAAATGCCCCGCTTATGTGTTGAATGATGGAGTAGCAGCATTGGTATCCGAAGCAAAAACAGGCGCTGCAAAAAACAGTACCAATGCAATACTGATAACATTGGGTACGGGTGTTGGCGGAGCATTGCTGATCAACAAACAACCTTACCAGGGTTCATTTAATAAAGCGGGACACATCGGTCATATGGTGATTGATAGTAATGGCGATGCAGATGTAACGAACATGCCGGGTAGCATCGAGGAATGTATCGGCAATTGTACAATTGAAAAAAGAAGCAAAGGAAAGTTTACTTCAACGCATGACTTGTTGAACGCTTATCGTAATGGAGATGAGTTTGCAAAACAAGTATGGCTTGTATCAGTTAAAAAGTTGGCAATTGGATTAGCCTCGGCCAGTAATTTTATTTCGCCGGATACAATTGTGGTAGGCGGCGGCATTGCTGAAGCTAATGATGATTTATTTATACCCCTGAATAAATGGTTTGATGAATTTGAATGGCAACCGGGGGGAATTCGACCACAAATTGTAAAAGCTGTTCATGTTGATCTGGCCGGTGCAATTGGCGCTGCTTGTTTTGCAATGAACAGGGATAATACATGATGACATGAATAATCAGTTCATAAAATCTTTGGTTGAAAATTACAGATCAGGCTTTAGTCTTGAACAGGCTTTCTACACAAACAAAGAGGTGTTTGAGGCAGAATGGAAATCGATCTTTCAAAAGCATTGGTTATATGCCGGCAATACAGCACAAATACCAAAAGCAGGAGATTATTTTTTATACCATTTGCAAAATGATTCGATCATTGTTATCCGTGGCAGCAACAACGAAGTGTATGCACATTACAACACTTGTAGGCATCGCGGTTCTGCAATTTGTGTAAACGATTCAGGACATGCTGCGAAACTGATCTGCCCGTATCATCAATGGGTGTACGATAAAGACGGTTCTTTATTAAATGCACGAATGATGCCTGATGATTTTTGTAAAGAAGAATACAATTTGCACTCAGCACATGTACAAGTAGTGGAAGGATTGATATTTATTTGTTTGGCTAAAACAGCACCGGGCTTTTCTCCTGTTAAGAATAGTTTAGGATCTTTTCTGAAACCTTATAAAATTAATAATGCTAAAGTAGCTTCCATAAAAAAATATACACTAAATGCTAACTGGAAATTAGTAGCAGAAAATTTCCGTGAGTGTTATCACTGTGGCGGAGCACACCCCGAGTATTGCAATGCAGTCATCGGGGCGAGCTTAAGAGAAGAAACAAATGAGTTAACTATCGCAAAGCAAAAAGTCTGGAATGAAAAAGGATTAGAAACAAACCTGGTGGAGGTAGCAAACGGAACAACGACCTATGCAATACGTTATCCGTTACGTCCGGGTTTTGAAAGTTATAGTGTGGATGGAAAAAAAGTTTCCATACCAATGGGAGCACATAAAGATCATGATGCTGGCGTAATAGGGTTAGTGAATTATCCTAACTTCTGGATGGATGCTGTAAGTGATTATGTATGGACGATGAAAGTCACTCCTGTTGATGCAGCAACTACGAATGTTGAGTTTTGTTGGTTAGTTGATGCAAATGCGATAGAAGGAAAAGATTACACATTGGAACGCTTAACTGAGTTTTGGGAAATAACAGGTGACCAGGATAGTAAATTATGTGAGAATAATTTTAAAGGCATACAAAGTAATGCTTACCAACCCGGCCCATATGCACCGGTGGAAGACCAGGTAATAAATTTTGTTGATTGGTGTGTGAAGCAATTGATAGATGGAATAAAATAATTTTAGCACCATTTCTGTTTCTTCATAAAGAAAATTATACTCACAACTACTAACGTAACGATCCCTGCATTCAGTAAAAACACATCTGCTATCGTCATTCCGTTGTTGAGTAAATAACCTGTCCAGTAATTACCGGCAATAGCACCGGCACCAAAATATGCAGCATACAAGAGTGATTGACCAGTTGCGAGCCAATGCTCATCCACCAATTTATTTACATACTCAACACATACCACCCAAAATAGGCTCCATGAAAAACCATGGAGCAGCTCAACCGGTAAAGTTGCTATTGGTTCTTTAATGAAATAATAAAGTGTCATTCTTATTACTGTTGCGAGTACAGTAATGATCAATGTTGTTTTTAATCCTAAACGCAATATGATCCTTGCAGAAAAATAAAATAGAGGCAATTCACATAAACCCTGGAATGATAAACCATAACCTACCAATGAATCAGATGCCCCATTACCTTTTAGATACATTGAATAAAAATTCCAGATAGTAGTAGCCCCTAATGATACCAGGAATACACAGAACAATAAGAATTGTAATGAGCGGTTTTTGATCACAGCCCAAACATTTCCATAAGCGCTGACAGAACTCCTTTCATGGATTTCATCTGAAAGAAAAAAACTGAAGATAAAAGCAAGCAGCATCGTGATTGAGGAGACAATAAATATTACCGTTATGTCAATAGCATCGATCACCTGGCCAGTGATAATAGTAGTGAATGCAAAACCCGCCGCCCCATAAAATCGCAAGGTGCCATAAGAAAATTTCGGATTATTTTTTGCGATCTGCAAAGCCATACTATCCAGCACCGGCTGAATCGTATTATAAAATAATGACATAATAATTGTAACTATGATCAGCCATGTAAAACCACCATTGTATAAATAACCTAAGTAGCTTATTGATGCAAGCAAAGTTGATAGTAATAATGTTTTTTTATAGCCAAGCTTATCTGCCAAAAAACCATAAAGTGGTTGTACAACAAACATCATAATTGGCGTGATGCTTAGGATCAAAGCACTTTGGGTACTGGTTAATCCATGATAGATACAGTAATCATATAATTTGGGTAGCCAAGCCCCGGTGCAACAAAACACTAAAAAATAAACAATGCGAAGTGCAGTGGCTTTTGACATCAGTGAGGTTTACTTAATAATGACCCCGCTTCTTCATCAATAAGTACAAAACCATTTTCATGTTGCTGCATGATACTGGCAGGAAAATTTTCTGTCACAGGGCCTTCAATTGTTTTTTTGATCACTTCAGCTTTTTTAATCCCATTTGCTATTAAAAAAACTTTTTTTGTATTCATGAGATGACCAAAGCCAATCGTTATTCCTTTGCCGAGTTCAATAGGCCCTTTAAAATATTTTTGTCCAACTGATTTGGTTACTTCGTCCAGTTCGGCAACATGTGATAGTGTAGCGAATAAAGTTCCTGGTTCATTAAAACCAATATGGCCGTTCATACCGATACCAACGACCATTATATCAATATCGCCTTTCCCTGCAATAAACTTATCCATCTTTTCACATTCACTTTTCAGATCATCTGCCTGTGCATTGAATAAATGATACTGCGAGGGTTTCAATTGAAGTGGTTCGAAAATTTTTGTACGAAAAAAATAATGACAGCTCCCGGTATTGGTTGGCGGCAGGCCCACCCATTCATCCAGTCCGATAAAAGTGAATTTTGAATAATTGACCTTGTCTTTTTTCAGTTTTTGCGCCAACAGATCACAAGTGAGTGCCGGTGTGGTACCTGATGCCATACAAAGAACCAAATTGGGCTTATTTTTTAAAGCATCAACGATAAAATCAGCTGCATAGTCAGACAATTGTTCATAGTTTTTAACCCTGATTATTTGCATAAGTTTTGGTTGAAAAATTTATCATGAAAAGATATAAAAATCTGCCTGAAATTCAACAAACTATCAAGCTTTTTAATAACTTCAGACCCTGCTAAAATTCCCTCGAAAAAATGGCTAACAAATCAAGTCTTGCTGCTGAATATTTATTGAAGTGCAGGGATATAATTGATAGGATCGGTGAACAGGAAAGTCAAATTCAAAATGCGGCAAGTTGGTTTTCAGGATCTATATTGGCCGGAAGAATGGTGCATGTTTTTGGAAGCGGCCATAGTCGCATTATGGTAGAAGAAATGTGGCCCCGCTATGGTTCATTTCCCGGTTTTAATCCGATCGTTGAATTATCACTTACATATCATAACAATGTAGTGGGTGCAAACGGGCAACGCCAGGCTATGTATTTGGAAAATGTTTCTGGCTTTGCAGAAAGAATTCTTAGAAATTTTGGATTGAGTGAAAAAGATACTGCGCTGATAGTATCATCAAGCGGTTGCAATATTGTGCCAATAGAAATGGCTGAGTTATTTCAAAAGAAAAAAATAAAAGTGGTTGTATTGATCTCACAAAAACACCTTACTGCTTCAACGAGTAAAAGAACTGATGGAAAAAAATTGTCTGACTTTGCTGACCTGGTCTTGGATACCGGGGCACCGGCTGGTGATTCAATGATAAGAGTTGATGGATTGGAAACACCAGTATCACCGGGCTCAACTGTTGGTGGCATCATGATCATTAATAGCATCAAAGCGGAAGTAGCAAGATTATTAACTGAAGCAGGTAAACCACCAAAAGTTTTAACAGCAGGATGCGTGATAGGAACAGAAAAAGCAGCAGCATTATTTGAATCATCTTATGATGAACATGCACATCGTATGGCTGAGCTATATAAAAATGCAGGAAAATAATTTTTTAAACTTCTTAACTCCCCTTTAGGGGATGGGGGTATAACATGATACCGATCAGAACAACAGTAGTAGGTAGTTATCCTTTTCCGGGATGGCTCGAGTTTGCATCACAAAACTTAAACAAATTTGGAGCAGTAGATATTGAAGAAATGATCGAAGATGCAGTGATCGCTGCGATTCATGACCAGGTAACTGCAGGATTAGATGTAATTACTGATGGCGAACAAACAAGACTTGATTTTAATTTATCTTTTTATGGTTTTATAAAAGGTATTGAGAATAATGAAACGGAAACGAGAAAATTTGGTCCGCCTGCACATGACCAGCGTGGCAAAAACAATATTGTTGGTGACTTGGTAGCGCCAAATGGTTTGGGTGCAGTAAAAGAATTTCAACGGTTAAAAAAATTAGCTCCGGCAGGTCCAACATTAAAAGCAAGTGTGCCTGGTCCTTATACGTTGAGTGGAAGACTTCTTCCAAATGATAAATACAAAGATCGTTATGCGATCACCGAAGCGTTGCTTCCAATTATTCGCAGTGAGCTGGAAGCCCTGGTGGCAGCGGGTTGTAAGGAGATAACTGTAGATGAGCCTTCAATGAGTTGTTATGCTTATAAAGAAGATACAAAACGCTTTGTTGATATTTTTAATCGAACTGTAAAACCAATTGTTGGTAAATGTAATCTCAGCACACATTTATGTTTTGGAAATTTTAAAGGAAGGCCAGTTGGCTACAGAAGTATCAAACCAATGTTGCCGGACTTTTTAGATATGACGGTGGATGAAATTCATATTGAAATGGCCAATCGTGAATTTGCCGAAATAGAATTGCTGAAACCATTTGCGGAAAAGATGAACGTGGCTGTTGGCATTATCGATGTTAAAAATTATTATATCGAAACTGTGGATGATGTTGTAGAAAGAATAAACAGGTGTTTGAAGTATGTGCCTGCAGAAAAATTATCCGTGGCGCCGGATTGCGGATTGAGTCAAACAGCAAGATGGGCATCAAGACAAAAGTTAATCAATATGGTGAAGGGTGCAAAAAAAGTAAGAGGAGAAGCCCCCTAAATCCCCGAAGGGGGATTTTGGGAAAGTTCAAAAATTTAGACTGTTATTAAAGTTTATGGAAGCAATTGGTGATTAAAGAACTAAAGTTGAAGTGGTAGAACAAAATGAATAGTAAAGATAAAAAGTACCGCTCCCTCTCTTTTGGAGAAGGGGAAGGAGGGAGAGGCTTGATATCGGCAATAAAAAAAGATGAAGAACTCATTGCCGAAATGGATTCATTAATAAATGATAAAAATCATTTTCATCTCTGGTGGTTGGGGCAAAGTAGCTTTTTATTACAGTCGAAAGGCAAAAGAGTCTTGATCGATCCTTATCTCTCAGATTCTTTGACAAAAAAATATTTAACAACAGACAAGCCACACACAAGAATGAGTGAATTGGTTGTAAAACCGGAATTATTGAAAAATATCTCTGTAGTAACATCCAGTCACAATCATACAGATCATCTTGACGCAGAAACATTGATACCAATGTTGGAAAACAATCGTGATATAAAATTTATCGTCCCTGAAGCAAACAGGGAATTTGTGGCTGAAAGAGTGAAATGTGAAAAAGATTTCCCCATTGGATTAAATGATGGAAGATCTGTAACCGTTGATGAATTTACATTTCATGGAATACCAGCAAAGCATAATGAAATAGAAAGAGATGAGAATGGGAATTGTAAGTACATGGGTTATGTGATTGAATTTGGAAAATATAAGATCTATCATAGCGGCGATACGCTTTGGTTTGATGAAATGATTCATTTATTAAGACCATTTTCTGTCGACGTGGCGTTATTGCCCATCAATGGAAATAAACCCGAAAGAAAAGTGGCCGGAAACCTGGATTGTAAAGAAGCCGCTGAATTAGGAAAAGCCATCAATGCAAAATGTGTAATCCCTTGCCACTATGATATGTTTGAGTTTAACACGGCTGATGTAAATGATTTTATAAAAGAAGCTGAAAAGATCGGTCAACCATATAAAGTATTAAAGGGTGGCGATCATTTCACCGGTAATTAAATTGTACAATGAATAAACTTCTTTCTTCCGGTCCTCTTTGGCAAACAGCCGGTCTTACTTTAATAAGATGCACTCTTGGTGCATTCCTTATTTATCATGGCTGGGAAGTTTTTTCGGAATCAAAAATGAATGAATACCTGAAATGGGATACGTTTAAAAGTGGGTCTGGAAAATTTTTAGCATATAGCGGCAAAGCATCTGAGGTGGTTGCAGGAATATTATTTCTATTTGGGGTTTTAACAAGGCTTGCTTCACTTCTTACCATCGGCATCATGATCTATATAACATTTTTTTTAGGGCATGGCAAGATCTGGTATGAAGATCAATATCCATTTTTATTTATTCTTCTTGCATTGGTTTTCTTTTTTACTGGTGCTGGCGGAATAAGCGTTGATAATTTATTATTTAAAAAACATAAATAGCTATGCCCGGTATTACACAAGTAAATAGTAACGGAACACAGGCAAACAGTTATGATGCGATTGTGATTGGAAGTGGCATCAGTGGCGGCTGGGCTGCAAAAGAATTATGTGAAAAAGGTTTAAAGACATTGGTTCTTGAAAGAGGAAGAAATGTTGAGCACATCAAAGATTATCCAACCGCTAACCTCTCAAGATGGGAGTTACCGCATCGTGGTGACATCACACAGGAGACAAGAAAAAATAATCCGCTTATCAGCAAGGCTGCAGGTTATGATGAATCAACGCAGCATTTTTTTGTAAAAGATGCCGATCACCCTTATATACAGGAAAAACCGTTTGACTGGGTTCGTGGTTACCAGGTCGGCGGTAAATCTCTCACATGGGGACGAGCTTGTGCAAGATGGAGTGAATTTGATTTTACAGCGCCAAAACGTTATGGTTATGGTGAATCTTTTCCAATTACCTATAGCGACATCAAAGATTGGTACAGTCATGTTGAAAAATTCATTGGCGTTTGTGGCAACAGGGAAGGAATTCCTTCAATGCCTGATGGAGAATTTTTAACAGCTTATGAATTGAATGTAGTGGAGCAGCATTTGCAAAAAGTGATAAAAGAAAAATTCAATCGTCATTATGTTTCCGGAAGATGGGCTCATATCACCGATCCGCAGCCAATTCATATTGAACAGAACCGCACGCAATGCATGAACAGAAATGCATGTATGCGGGGTTGCCCACTCGGTGGTTATTTTAGTTCGGTAAGCAGCACATTACCATGGGCAAAGAAAACAGGAAACTTAACAATACGTCCACATTCTGTTGTGCATTCAATTATTTATGATGAACAAAAACAAAAGGCAGTTGGTGTAAGAGTGATCGATGCGAATACAAAAGAGGCAACTGAATTTTTTGCCCGCATCATTTTTGTAAATGCATCTGCACTGAACAGCAATTTAATTTTATTGAACTCTACCTCCAATCGTTTTCCCAATGGATTGGGAAATGATAGCGGCGTGTTGGGTAAATATATTTGCTTTCATAATTACAGAGCAGGTATGTGGGGCTATGTAGATGGGTATGAAGATAAATATTACAAAGGATCGAAGCCGGTTGAGTGTATTGTTGCAAATTTCAGGAATGTAGAAAAAAAAGATACTGATTTTTTTGGCGGCTACGTAATTTATTCAGGCGCCAGCAGGGAACAGTTCAATCCAGCCATTGAACCTGAAATAGGTGCAGCATATAAAGATGCAATGAGTGAACCCGGTAAATGGAGTGTGTATATGTATATGCAGGGTGAAACAATTGCAAAAGCAACCAATCATGTTCGATTGAGTAATGACAAAAAAGATCAATGGGGGATTCCATTATTGATCACCTCTGTCGGCTATGATGATAACGATGATAAGATGGTAAAAGATTTTTTGGAACAGGGAAAGGCCATGCTTGAAGCAGGCGGTGTAAAAAATGTAGAAACTTACGATAATCACCAGGCACCCGGATTAGATATTCATGAAATGGGTGGTGCACGCATGGGCAGCGATCCGAACAACTCTATGCTCAATGAATTTAATCAATTGCATCATTGCAAAAATGTTTTTGTAACTGATGGATCCTGTATGACGAGCACCGGGAGTCAAAGTCCATCTATTCTGTATATGGCATTCACTGCAAGAGCGGTCAATCATGCAGTCGACGAAATGAAAAAAGGAAATTTATAGAACCAAGACCTGCCGGCAGGCAGGTTTATTATGATTAAAAGAATTATGAAGAAAATATTTTGTTTATCATATTTTGAACTCCGATTAAACATCGTTGCGTCGCTCCGTTCATCTGCATTACTACTATTATGCTTTTTATCATTCTCACAAAAAGTTTTTTCCCAGAGCCCCCCTTTGGGGGGCAGGGGGCTTACTTACTGCAACCCGATCAATATAGATTATGGCTACACTCCTATTCCGAATTTCAGTGAATGGGGAAGACATCGTGCTACAGCTGATCCTGTAATTGTTTTATACAAAAACGATTATTATTTATTCAGTACAAATCAATGGGGTTATTGGTGGAGCAGCGATATGCTGAACTGGAATTTTGTTTCTAAAAAATTTTTGCGCCCATGGAATACTAATACTTACGATGAGCTTTGTGCACCTGCAGTTGGTATTATCGGCGATACAATGATCGTTTTCGGATCAACTTATACAAGCAAATTCACAATATGGATGAGTACAAATCCAAAAAACAATGAATGGAAACCACTCGTTGATTCATTTGAGATCGGCGGATGGGATCCTTCTTTTTTTACTGATGATGATGGTCGCTTATATATGTATAACGGAAGCAGTAATAAATTTCCGATGTATGGCATTGAATTAAATCGCAAAACATTTCAACCAATAGGTACAAGAAAAGAAATGTATTTACTCGAACCCTGGCGTTTTGGCTGGCAACGATTTGGTGAACATATGGACAATACATTTCTTGATCCTTTCATTGAAGGATCACACATGACAAAAAACAAAGGAAAATATTATTTACAATATGGTGCGCCGGGTACAGAATTCAGTGGTTATGCAGATGGTTTATTGATGGGTAATGATCCGCTGGGGTCTTTTGAAGCTATGTCCGATCCGTTAAGCATTAAATTGGGTGGCTTTGTTCGGGGCGCCGGGCATGGTGCTACTTTCCAGGACAAGTATAAAAATTATTGGCATGTATCGACTACTGTCATCTCAGTAAAAAACACATTTGAACGAAGACTCGGTATATGGCCCACAGGTTTTGATAAAGATGATAGAATGTTTTGCAACACCACTTTTGGCGATTACCCTCATTATTTACCCGATGCTATTCCTGCGGGTTCAGCTTACGGCATCGATGGAAAATCCAAATATTTTACTGGGTGGATGTTGCTTAATTATAATAAGCCCGTGCAGGTATCATCTACATTGGGAGGATATCATGCAAATAATGCAGTAGATGAACTGATAAAAACTTATTGGAGTGCAACAACAGGTGACAAAGGAGAATGGATTCAGACAGATCTTGGTAATGCCGCTACTGTAAATGCAATACAGATCAATTATGCAGACCAGGATGTAAGTTTTCCGAAAGAAATGGATACAATTTTCTTAGGAAAAACATTGGGTCTTTATCATCAATACAAACTCTATTATTCAGTTGATGGAAAAAAATGGAATGTATTGGTTGATAAAAGCAATAATCAAAAAGATGTGCCGCATGATTATGTAGAACTGTCGCAACCGGTACAGGCAAGATTTATCAAGCTTGAAAATATTCATATGCCGACAGGCAAGTTCGCCATCAGCGGTCTACGTGTATTTGGAAACGGTAATGGCGCAAAGCCCGATGCTGTAAAAGGATTTATCGTACTTCGGACAGAAAAAGATAAACGAAGCGCCTTTATAAAATGGAAACCTGTAGATAATGCTTTTGCTTATAACATTTATTATGGTACAAGTCCTGATAAATTGTATACAAACATCATGATACATGCGAATAATGAATACTGGATGAAAGCAATGGATTCTCAAAAAACATATTATTACTGTATCGAAGCAATTAATGAAAATGGTGTGTCTGAACGATCTAAAATTATTGAAGTAAAATGAAATATTTTTTATACCTATTTGTATGTTTTGTTGTTGCATGCAACACAAACAGCAAACAGGAAAGCAAGCCTGTAGCTGAACAGCCTTTTTGGAATGATATTCAAAATTTCAAAAAACAGGATTCCATTTCTTTCCCGCCAAAAAATGCTATTCTTTTTATTGGTAGCTCTTCTTTTACCAAATGGACTGATGTACAGGATTATTTTCCTGGATATACAATTATCAATCGCGGTTTTGGAGGTTCCACTTTGCTCGACCTAATACGATATGAAAATGATATTATTTTCCCTTACCAGCCAAAGCAAATAGTTATTTATTGTGGTGAAAATGACCTGGCTTCTTCAGATAGTGTGACTTCAGGAATGGTGGGTGAAAGATTCAATATTTTATACAATGATATCAGGAATAAGCTGCAGGATGTTTCCATTGTCTTTATTTCTCTCAAGCCAAGTCCAAGCAGGAGGCACCTGTTTCAAGAAATGGAAAACACAAATGCTTTTATTGAGGCATTTTTAATAACTCAGAAAAAAAATACTGCGTTCATAGATGTTCATTCAAAAATGTTGAATGAAGCAGGGGAACCCATACCGGAGATATTTTTGGAAGACAGTCTACATATGAATGCTAAAGGATATGCTATTTGGAAAAAGGAAATTGAACCGTATTTAATAAAATGATATAGATGATGAAAGGCTTGTACATATTTCTTTTATTCTTCCTGGTTTTCACACAGTATCTTTTTGCGCAGAATAATATCCGTTTAAAATCACCTGACGGCCGGATTGAATTCATCCTTAAGGCAAATGAGGACATTCCTGTTTATTCAATAGCTTTTAAAAAAAACTTCTTAATAGAAAATTCGTCTCTTAACCTTGATCTTGAAGGAATGGGAATGCTGCGCCAGGCATTTATCAGTACTCCACTAGTTAAAAAAGAAGTAAATGAAACCTATAAATTAATAGTTGGCAAAGCAAGCACAGTAAAAAATCATTACCGGCAAGCAATAATTTCACTGCAGGATAAACTGAATAAAAATTACAAGTTAAATATTGAAGTGAGAGTTTTTAATGATGGTGTTGCTTTCAGGTATTCATTTCCAAAGCGAAATGATCGTTCTTCTTTTACTTTGCTTGATGAAAAGACACAATTCCGTTTTACAACTGATCCAGTTGTAAAATCATTACTGCTTCCCAATTTTACCACTTCACACGAAGGATTGTACACAACAGCACGATTAAGTGAGATCAAGGAAGACACATTAATAGATATACCGGCATTATTTCAATTTCCGAACAAAACATTTATGGCGATTACTGAAGCCGCTTTATTGGATTACGCTGGAATGTACTTATCAAAACGTCACGGTATTCTCACAAGTAAATTATCACCATTACCAAACCAGCTTCTTAACTCCCCTTCAGGGGATGGGGGCATAAAAGTAAAAGCAACGCTTCCTCACAATAGCCCATGGCGGGTATTCCTTATCAGCAATAGGTTAGGTGCACTGATAGAATCAAATATTATTACAAGTTTAAATGAGCCATCTTCTATTAAAGATGTAAGCTGGATAAAACCAGGCACCAGTACTTTCCCCTGGTGGAACGGTACTGTTATTCCGAATACAGTTATTGGCGGCAATAATTTTGAAACCAATAAATACTATATAGATTTTTGCGCTGCTAATAATATCAAATATCACACTGTAGTCGAATATGGCGGACATGAATGGTATACGAATGATGGAACTGATTACCAACCCGGGAAAAATTTTGATATAACCAGGCCGGTTGCAGGATTAGATATGAAACAGGTTTGTGATTATGGAAAGAAAAGAAATGTTGGCATTCGTGTATGGACTCATTGGAAAGCTTTGTATCCGAAATTAGACACCGCCTTTGCTTTATTTGAAAAATGGGGTCTCAGCGGTTTGATGGTTGACTTTATGGACAGAGATGACCAGGAGATGGTGAATATTCAAACAGAAATTTTACAAAAAGCAGCAAAGCATCATTTGCATATACAATTTCACGGAGCATACAAACCAACCGGTCTCCATCGCACTTATCCAAATGAATTCACCCGTGAAGGGGCAATGAATTATGAATATGATAAATGGGATAATATAATTACACCAGATGCGGATCTGAATATTGTTTTTACAAGAATGCTGGCAGGCGCCACTGATTATCACCAGGGCGGTTTTAATGCATTACCAACTGATAAATTCATTGTACAAAATATCCGGCCTTAT
>Ga0070698_100003748_pt1 | contig 16714 bp, 10 predicted proteins | sample KBSK1502metaG_FD_65477 | JGI IMG/M metagenome (GOLD analysis project Ga0070698, IMG submission 65477) | Corn, switchgrass and miscanthus rhizosphere microbial communities from Kellogg Biological Station, Michigan, USA - KBS K1-50-2 metaG | ecosystem: Host-associated > Plants > Roots >...
GAAGATCGTGAGGAGCTGAAGGCCTACGACGAGGTTCAAAATGCGATGGGAGGTCCCGAAACGGCGATGCGGATGACGAAACCAGTGGGGCAGAATTCCGTCTTCGGAAATCCTGTTCAGGACCCCATTTAGAACCGACAATCGCGGTGTTGACTGCCCCGGCTAGCATCAAGACGCCCACCACCACGACGAAAGCCCGGAACACGAGCCGCAGCGGCAAAGGCCCGACGAGGTACATCGCCAGTCCGCCGATTGGGTTATCAAAGAAATTGTTGCGCACTGAATCGGGGATGATCATGACGGCAAAGAATGCCACACCAGCCGTGAAAATCAGACTATAGGCAAAGATGACAAAGCCAGCTTTTTCCAGGTTGCGCAGTTTGGGGTGCTCAATCTCCCGGTAAACCTGGGCCATAGTCTCCTCGCCGCTCATGGCCAGAACAGAGTGACCGAGACCGACCAAAATACCGATCAGTCCGACGGTGTATGGCAGCGATGTATTGCGAAGCCAGCCGAGCGCATCATTCGAGTAAACGAGATTCGACAGTCGCGGCCAGGGCGGAAGATGAGCGCCGCGCATCCAGAGGGTATATGAGCACCAGAGAATCATCAGGATAACCATCACGGTGGTTACATACATGATGCGCAGAGCTTTCTCGCTGGACTCGGGGACGCCTTTGATGTTCTGCCACCAGAAGTAGATTGTGACGACAGCTGCGAAGAGCGCGGCGGTCCAGTTCATGGGCAGGACAAAAGTAGAATGTGCATGACGTAGTAGCTCGTTCAACAGCCCCGCCAACGCATGTGCGCCCTGCGCGTAGCATAGCACCCATTAGCCATGTCAGATACAGCCTCCAGTGCGACCTAGCTTCGATTCCACTGCGCGTATGATGACCATGATCCGCGAATAGACTTCGACCACGGAGGTGCAGCGATGCGGAATTTTCGTTTGACGTTCATTATCGCGGCGATGGTCTTTGTTTCATTTGGAATCGTCCAGCTCGGGAGGGCGCTCCAGGATTTTCACCGAAACTATTTTTGGACACCCACAGTGCGCCAAGAACCCTTGGAAAAGGGTAGGGACAATTTCGAGATCTATGTGCGCGGACAGCTGCTGAACCGCAGACTTCAAGCAGGAGAACTCCGCTCTCAAAAATGGCGAATCCTGGTCACCGCTGCAGGAGCGTGACCTGACAGTACGTTTGAACCACATCCACGAAGTGACGCGCGTCCCTCTTCTCCTCGGGGTAGGTTTCTTGTCGGCTGCTCTAGCTTGGCTGGTTGCGCTCCCAGGGATGCGATCAGGGCGGGAAAGCGTGGTTTCTGAGTGACCTCATTGCAACCGATCATCGACACTTCTGGAGACGCCTAAGTGAGGGAATATGCGGAATTAATCCCCGCAAATTGAGAACACAGGCATGATCGCAGAATAAGTTTACGAAACTAGGCGTTAGCACCAACTACGTTCCCCAGCCCGTCCGGGGCGGGTTCTGAGTGTAATGACGATATTACGTCAACAATCGCATAGTTTTCGGGTTGCCGCCGACCCGCGAGCTGGCTGATTCTGCGTTGTGAGTGGTCTGCGAGAATTCTCTTCTTACACTGCTTTCGTGCACCAGGCGCAGACCATGGGTGCGACCAGCATGGCATAGCCAACGGCGTTCATCTCGGCGCGCATGCGCCTGGCAATGGATGCAATGTCCAGTTCAGCAGCGCCTGGGATTCCGTATTCAACAGCCTTAGGCAGAAGGTGAGCTATCGTATCGGCGACGAACTCATAGAGAGGTGAATCCTCGCGAGGATCCATGACTGCCTCGAAACGCATGTTGGGCAGCGGCAGACCAGCGGCTTGAAATACCCGATGCAAACGCGGTCCCAAATCGACTTGAGCCCCGGAACGACGTAGTGTTTCCACCAAACAGGTGATCGTTGTCTTCACGGTGCTCTCGGGGCCGGGTGGCGGCTGAAACCATGGCTCGATGAACGCGACGACGCCGCCCGGACGAAGGTACGTAGTGAGTTTCGCCAACGCCGCTGCCGGATCGGCTTGATACATGAGGACGAGGCGTCCCACAATAGCATCGAGCGGAGCATCAGGGACATAGTGCGCGAAGTCGGAATGCGCAAACGTGATGTTGGCGAATCCGGCTGCAGCGGCTCGCTCTCGGGCGTGGAGCAATGCGTCCTTGTCGAGATCGAGACCGATCACGGTACCGCTTAATCCGACCATCTCAGCGAGCAACATACATACATCGCCAGCTCCTGAGCCGAGATCAACCACCCGCATGCCGGGCTGAAGGCCAGCCTCGGCAAATAGTCGCCGAGTCATAGGCTTCATGATTTCTGCCTGGCGGGCGAGACGCGCGTACTCCTGCGGAGAACGGCCCAGTGCGTATTGCTCATGTGCGGCGCTCATGCGTAGTTGCTCGGGGGCGTAATATGGATGGGCACGATCATACGGCAGAGTTCCAGGATTGTGTAGCCACCAAGAAAGGCCAGGCGAGGAGACGGGTCTGGATAGTTTACGAAACCAGGCCGTTTGTTGGTGTGCACGAACGGGAGCAAGCAGTTGAGCACCAGTTGCACCCTGCCTAATCCGGGCGCGGAACATATTCCTGATGTTCTCGAGTGGGAGAATTCCAGGCTTTGCTGGGCGAGCTTCAGCTGCGAGAGCGCGTCATGCTCTGGTTAGGCATGACGACGGGTTTGCGAAGAGGCGAATTGGCGGGTCTGAGGTGGTGCGACGTGAAGTTCGAGAAGCTGACGATCGATGTGCTTCGCTCGGTTGTAGACCAACGGGTCGGCAAGGTGAAGACGGAAGCTTCGCAGAATTTCTATGGCTGGGTCAATCGCCGAATAGATTCTGAATTAGTGTCTCACCAACGTGCACTTATCAAAAATTCTCAATGATGGCAGCGTTGCTCTCGCCGGTGAACACGGTAAAGGCCAGGCGTTTCCCATCGGGAGAGGGTTCAGGGAATCCAAACCACTAATGGCTGTCTTGCATTAAGACGTGGGTGTTGCCCTGCATATCGATGTTAAACAATACCCCGCTCCCCGGAGCGGCCCATCCTGAAGGGAACCATCCCGAAGCAATCAACGCTCTGCCGTCGCTCGACCAAGCGACTTTCTGAAACAAGGCGTCAGTCTTTGCCGTGAGACTTTGCTCCGCGCCCGTAGTGAGATTGAGGATTCGGATCGCAGGTTTTTGCTCGGCAACCGCAATGCGAGTCCCGTCCGGGGAAAGACTCCACCATGCATACGGCGCGAAAGAGCTACCATTCATTCTCTTAATTTCCACAATTCTACCCTGGGACGGATCAAAAGCTGAAAATACTCTTTGGTTCCCGCTTGGATCTTGTTCTTCCAAAACGCAGAAGTTGGGTCGCCAAAGTGCACATTGGTGCGATGCCGTTAGTCGGCCACTCGTAAGCACGATCTCGGGTGGCCCACCGGAGACCGGTAGCCGCATCGATCGCACGGACAAGCGATCCCTGCCTTGAGAAACCGCCCAAAAAAGGAGCCACTTACCGTCCGGGCTAAATGTCGCCCAAGGGTATTCTTCTGCGCCCGCGAATGGTTTTTCCGGCATGCGTTCGTCTAGACCCTGCTTGTAGATCTGCCAGCCGCTGCCACCCAAGGAAACGAACAAGACGGCCTGACTGTCGGAGCTCCATCCCGAGGGCCACTTGGTCCAGTTATCTAACGTTAGGCGCTGAGGTTGGATGAGACGTGTCCCGTTTGCCTGCAGTTCTCCCACGTAGACGGACGCTGTCCCACGGGCTTGCATGAACGCAAGTCGTTTCCCATCCGCGCTGGCACTGAAAGCGTCCAAAGATTAGCCTGTAAAGTCTGTAATCCGAATCGGCCTACCCGAAGCTCGTCCCCCCGCGGGGTCTAATCGGACAATCCAGAGGTTGTCATCCTCCCGGGGAGGTGCCTCGTGAAGGGGGTAGACGATGCGGCCATCGGGCAACCAGCACACGCCACGAAATCCAAGTCTAGGATCGGACACGATAACGGCAGGCTGTGCGCCATGCAGGTCACGCATCTCGATTGCAGACTCGCTATTCCCCCCGCCCTTTAGGTCGATGAATCTCTGCCCATTGGGTGCCCAGCTGAAAGTCCAAAAGAGTGTTCCAGCCTCCGCCTTGGCAACGATGCGCTGATTCTCTCCATCGGCGTCCATCGCCCAGATCGAGGGCGCCCCCGGTGTCCCATCCCCCCTCGATCTTAAAGAAGGCGATTCGTGCTCCGTCCGGTGACACCCAGGCCGCCCAAATATTGTGCGCGATCTTGCGCATTGCCCCAGTAACAGAGGACACAACCCAGAGATCATTGTCTTTCAGTGCGGCCAAGGTAGCTCCATCCGGGAACCAGTCAGCTACACAAAAGCTCTTGGTTCGGGGGAGGAGTCGGGCCTCTCCGGTATCGATGTGCTGCAAGGAAATTCCAGCGTCGTCACAATGGGCGAGATATTTTCCATCCGGTGAAATGACCTGGCGGAGCAGAGGGTTGTCGGCCGGGTGAGCGGTCAGCTGTCTCACAATCAGGCGCAACTGCCGCTTGTACCGACTGTGCCATGCCAGCCAGCCAGATACAGCAAGAACCACGATCAAGACTGTCGCGACAGATACCGGAGCGGTGCCGAGCGTTTTGGATCGGCGAATAGCCCGCAAGCTCCGTCTCGCAAGCACAGTCGGAAAACTTTCCGTCTTCACGCAGAAACTGGACACCGAACAGGGAATTGCCCCCAACGTGCAACTGGGCCGGCTCCGCACCGATGCATTGCCTGTCGTGGTGCGCGATCTGTCCTTTGCCGAGCAGGCCTTAGGGACGAGAGTGGATGCAATGATCGGATTCGATTTTCTCGGCCAAAGCGCCTTCACCATTGATTACGTATCCAAGAAAATCGTCTTCGGTCCGATCGATGCCTCGTTGGCCGCTATTCCATATCAATCGCGCCCGGGCTACGTTGTTGTTGAAATGCAAATTCAGCAGCAGCAGCTTCTTCTTCTGGTGGACACGGGTGCCAGCGATCTCGTCTTCTTTGGGAGCGGGGTTCGCGATTGCCCGTTAGCAATCCGGATTGTCGGCAGCCGAACCTGGTCCAACATGGGCGGTGAGGTCCGGGCCAGGCAGGTGCAACTTACGGGCGCTTCTTTGGGCGCCATGCCCTGGGGTCAGCGTGATGCTTTTGTTCTAGAAGAGACGGGGGGAAGCCGCCCGCCGGGCTGCAGGGTTTGTTAGGGGTGACCTCGCTGAAGACTCGGCACGTGGGCTTCGACCCTGACCGTAAGGTGATCGCATGGGACCAGTAAAGGGCGCGATTCGACTAAGACATCGGGATAACGCGCCCCGATCAGAGGCTGCCGACCTGTCAGCCCCGAGTCAACACCAGTGCGGTCGAGTTATCGAGTGAATGCGGCTGGCGGAAACCACTCGTGAACTGTGACGAAAGGATGTAATTTCCGCACTGGCTAAACCAACTCCGGAGCTGATGACGGGCCGGCGCTTACGTTAGGCGATTCACTTTAGCGCAGCCAAGTAGACCAGCTCTTGCACGACCAGTCGGAGGTCGACCGTGAGCGGCGTGATGTCACCTCGGTGGGCATTGTACCGTCGGCTGTGCGCCGATTTATCACCAATATCCTTCAGCCGGGGCATTGCTTGCTTACAGTTGCGCGTCAAATTCCAAGTCTTCTCTCGAAGACAGGCGTCAGTGAGGTCTCGCAAATAGAAGAAGTCTCCCCGCAGAATTTTGGATCCGCGAAGCGATTTTGTAATACTCGAATACCTCGATGATGAGTGTCTCGAGTAGTCGGCGGATCATTACGGCTGAGGCATCGTGCCAGCCATTTTCGAAACAGCCGTTGATCTGCATCCTGATCTACGGGCTTTTCGCAGCTCAATGGCCCCGCCCACCGGTGCCTCTGTCTACGCTTCAAGAAACACCTCGCGATGTCCCCAGCAAGACTCGAGGTCAGGATGGATTCGCTACTTCCTTTCCTGTAGGGCTCTTGCATCCCCTACAACATGCCGGTTTAGCCCGGCGCACTCAGGGTAGCCCGTCATCCAGTAAGTGGGATTCCCGAAGGTTCTACACGACACGCTGCCATTCAGGACTTGCCTTCAAAGCCCCTTTTGCGTTTTCTGGTATTGCGACCTACCGGAGTTCGCGTACCGGCCCTGGGTTCCTTGAGGATTGGGAATATCGCGATCCGCATCTTTCCAGAGCATGAGGAACTCTTGATAGGCGGTTCTGGCTTTCGCCATATCACCGCAGAGAGCATAAGCGGACCCAGTCGAAGATGTGCAAGTGCGCCAATGGGATCATTGAGCACAATTCCCCGATGGTCCAGAATTTTCTGGAACCATGGAGGCGGGAGATCCCTTTAGCTGCCGCCGTGGTGATTCCATCGGAAGAAGAAGCGAACGGCACGTTGATACGGTTAGTTCCAACAGCAAGCGATGGGGAGCGCGGCCTTGTTCATTTGATTGTGCCGTCACAAGGACTGCAAGAATGCCACTAAATCTGCCTTTTGATGCGCCGTGAGGCTGAGGTCGAAACGCTGGTTGTAGAACTCGACGGCGTCATTCAGTGTCGCGGCTCCGCCATTGTGAAAGTACGGAGCGCGAGCGGCGAGGCCTCGCAGGACTGGGCCTTTCAGTTTTCCAACATCGGCGCACTTGCCGGACACCAACCCGCGGCCCAGGTCTGTCACTTGTACCGTCACACCAGTGGCAATGCACTGCACGGTATAGACCGGCAACCCGGAGATATCGAGCGCGGACATCGCAGGATAAACGGTAGTCCCGATCGCCAGCGGCACCGAGAAGGAATGGTTTCCGGCGTTCGGCGAGTCATGGCACGTGGTGCAGGTTCCCATGATCACCTGCTGTCCGAGAGCATCGTTCAGGCCGCCGACACCCGTGATAGGAATGGGCAGATTGTTGAACAAGTCTTGACCTCGGGCAATCGACTGCCGGTACGGCGATCCGCTCAAATTCATCCACATGTCGTAATCACTAAACACGTGCGTAGTAAACGTGTCGCCCCTGGGATCGCCACCTAGTGAGTCGTTGATTCCGACATAGAAACTCTGCTCAGCGAGATTTTCGGGGCCGCCAGTTGCACCGCGAACATTCAAATCCCCAGCATGGCGGTCGCTGACTTGCGCGGTGTAGAGGCCGGTTTCGAAAGCGACTATCTGCGATAACTGCTCTGGGGTAGGCGCGGCGGCTCCCTGCGCATGACCGAGCGTGGCATCGGTGGCCTGATTGGTGAGGCTCTGCATCAGGTTGATGGATTTCTTCGGAATCGCGCCGAAAACGGTTTCTCTGCCGTCCCACATGATCGTGCTGAGGAACCCTAAGTTGGTCGCCGGCAGCGGGCGCCGATATAGCGCTGGATTAGTGGCTGTGGTTTCAGCGCAGTTATAGGGGTCCTGAATGGCAACGATTCGGAATTCAGCATTCGCCGGAACCGGCACTGAGACGCGAATCAGGCCTTTAGTCAACAATTGGCTGTAGGCTTGGCGGCGGGCGCTGACGGTGGAAACGTCTGCGCTCGGACAGTTCGAGCCGTCAACCGTCCGAAAAATCGGATCAGTCCCTTGTGTGGCGTTGAATTTTGCCTGTACGTCAGCGGGCGTAATCGTCCAGGCAGAGCTTGAGATGTGACAGGTGTTACATGTGCGGCCGTTCGTGCCCAAGCTTTGGAAGAACGGATTGTTGATATCAATTCCGCCCGCGGTGCTGTAAGTACTCAGAACACCAGTGGGATCTGAAGTCTTCAACGGATTCGGCAGTAGCTTCCCGCCGAATAAAGAAACTGAAGTGAAGAGAACCATCAAGACAGAGAGGACAGAAGTTATCAACTGGGAGGCGCGCATACTTAGCTCCTGAGCTAGTGCTGGTGCTGACGATTGGGTTTGGTAGATACGCGGCATGCCGCGTATCTACAGTTCTTCGGGTTACGGCAGGACGATGATTTCTCCCACCATTCCCAACTCATCGTGCAGCACGCATATATACGGGTAAATTCCGGGTCCAGTGAAGGTCACGCGGAAGCGGGTCGCGCTCAACGGGGCCTGTGCCAGACCAGTACGATCTTGCGGAGCCTGGGTAATGAAACCGGAATGCACAACGTAGGAGGTCGAACTGATGTAGGCGTGCCGCGCGCCATCCGGATCCAAGGACACGTTGGCAGAAGGCGGAATCTGGTTGAGAGGGTTGGGCTCCGGACCAAACGTGATGGTATGGCTCGTCACCCCCTCTGCGGTGGTCCAGTCCACGGTTTCGCCAACATGGATAACTTTCGTTGCATCCATGAAGCGCATGACCGTAGCGGTTTGAGTTCCCCCGCCGTTGCCTATAATGTGTCCCACTCCCGCCGTCACCTCGTTCGGGCCGGAATGGTTGTGAGCGGATGCCATCACATCGGAGAGCAGCGCGGCGCGTTGCCGGTCAGCCTCTTTGTCGTAAAAGGCCTGATCGTGGGGCAACGGCGTGGACAACGCCAACACATGGATGGTGGCTGTCATGTTGGGGTGAGCCAGACAAACCAGCTTGAAATTGCCAGTCACGGGAAAAACTACCGTGTAGGTCTGCCCATCTTCACTTGTCAGGACCCCGCTGTTCACACACTCGGTGCCGTCATAGACAGAGAAATCGGGCGTTCTACCGTCTGGGGGTCCACCACCGGCGCATCCTGTGAAGCGGTTAGGGCGCACCTGCAGAGGTGTCAGGAAAGTGACGGTGTGGACCTCGTTGGCAACAAACGCCCAGGTGATGCTATCGCCGGAGTGAATCCAGATCTCGTTTGGCAAGAAGGCAAGCGCCTGATGTGATCGGTCGCCGTTCTGCGCGCCTACCTGAAGTTGCCAATTATCCGCCAGCGCAGAAACTGGAAGAAGGATAGAAATCAGCAACGCACAGCGGCGAAGAGTTAAGCGGAGTTGTGAGGCGGATAGGTTGGTCATGGCTCCTCCCGGGGGAATCAGGTGTGGCACCGAACAAATAGTCCCGCCCCCTCCGGAGGTCAATACATATGGTGGTGAAACGTGGGTGATACAGAAACATATTGATAGGCTTGGGCTTCCGGCGTGTGGTGACATGGCTCCACGCCTTCCGAAACCGGATATACTTCGCCTGGCCAGGAGTCCCTAAAGCAGTGGCGATCCCAGCCAGGTCAAATGTCGTCCGCTTTGGCATCTATGAGTTCGAACTGGATGCCCAAGAATTGCGCAAGGGAGGAATGCGCGTCCGCTTGGAAGGCCAGCCCCTTGCAATCCTGAAAATGCTGCTTGCTCGGCATGGGGAACTGGTCACGCGCGAGGAGCTACAGAAAGAGCTTTGGCCGGCGGATACTTTTGTCGATTTCGAACACAGCCTGAACGCGGCAGTCAAACGGCTGCGTACGGCATTAAACGACTCCGCCGACCACCCGCGATACATTGAGACTCTGGCACGCCGAGGGTACCGCTTCATTGCGCCGGTGAACGGCACTGACGCTGGCGGTGAAGGTTACGCCCTCATTGCGACACCATCGGCGGCGCAGGCACCAGCAGGTTTTCATGGCCGAAGATTATGGCTCAAAGCCTTACTCGCGTTCTTCGCCGTTGCCGTTATCGGCTGGAGCTGGCGCCAATGGCGGCATCGCGAGGCAACCGCTTCTGCTCCAGTGATTCGTTCCCTGGCGGTGCTTCCGTTGCAAAACTTGAGTGGAGATCCGTCGCAGGAATACTTCGCCGACGGCATGACCGAGGAGCTCATCGGACGGCTCTCTAAAATTCACGGCCTCCGCGTGATCTCCCGCACGTCGGCAATGCACTTCAAGAACACGCAGCTCTCCATGGCAGAGATTGCGAAGACGCTCGGGGTGGACGCCATGGTCGAAGGCTCGGTAATACGAGAGGGCAATCAGATCCGTGTCCACGCACAGTTGATTCGCGCCGCAACTGACGAACACATTTGGGCGGAAGAATACCAGCGAGAATATCGCAGCGTTCTCGCCATCCAGGATGAGGTCGCTCGCAGTATCGCCGAGCGAATCGAGATCAGCCTCACGCCCCCCGAACGGGCGAGTCTTGCATCCGTGCACGCGGTCAACCCTGAAGCTCACGAGGACTATTTGAAAGGCCGTTACTATTTCAATCAGCGAACTCAAGACGCGCTGAACAAAAGCATTGGGTATTTCCAACAGGCAGTCGCCAGAGATCCAAGCTACGGCTTGGCCTATAGCGGCCTGGCTGACGCGTACGCGCTGCTTGGATTTCGCGGTGGGTTCCCGTCGAAAGACGCCTTATTGCGAGCGAAGACAGCAGCGCTGAAAGCCATCGAATTGGATGACACTCTTGCCGAACCTCACGCATCCCTCGCATTCATCGCCGAGACTCATGAGTGGGATTGGGCGACAGCCGAGCGGGAATACAGGCGCGCCCTGGAACTCAACCCGGGTGATGCCCGGGTTCACCACTGGTATGCCGGTTATCTAATGTATGTAGGACGATTTGAGGATGGGATTTCTGAGGCCCGGCGGGCGCGGGACCTCGACCCACTATCTTTGCCAATCAACAATGCCCTGGCCGGCAGGTTGCTCGTAGCCGGGCGTTACAACGAGGCGCTGGAGCAAGTGCAGAAAACGTTGGCACTGGATCCTCATTTTGCGCCGGCTCACCAGACCCTGGGTTGGGCATACCTGAATAAGGGAAAGCACGAGGAGGCGATCAAAGAGTTTCAACAGGCGCTCCAACTCTCCGGAACTGACGATATGGACCTTGAGCTGGACCTTGGTTTCGCCTATGCCACAGCGGGGAAACCGGAGGAGGCGCGAATAATACTCGCGAAATTAAAAAAGCTACACGAGCGTGGACTCGTGCCATCTGGTTCAATCGCGATTCTCTATGGAGCCTTGGGTGACTTGAATGAGGCTTTCGACTGGTTGGAAAAGGCTTACGAGGAGCGCGACCCTCAACTTACGTATCTCAAAGTGCCGGGACGTAGATTCGAGCCCTTGCGTCACGATCCGCGGTTTCAAGAACTAGTACACCGTATCGGGTTACCCGAGTAAGTCCGGCCTTCGTTTCGTGTCCAGCCGTTCGCGGTGATTTCAAGTTGCTGAGACGCATCCTAGCCCCTCGCACTCGATAATCTGGATTCACCCTGTGAACACGTGTCACGAATCTCTTACCGTTTAGAAGGAAGAGGGAAGCAAGAAGCACAGGCTATCACGTCAAGCAGAAAAGTGCGGAATGCCAGCAATGGGCACATCTCACGAGAGCGAAATGGCGCTCCTTGGAGTCAGTTCTTGTAGTGGGTCGGCCCAATTCTCCAAAAGGAACGCGCGGAGGTGCGGGGGCTCCTGCGCGGGTGGCGCGAAGAGAATTCGGCCCTCTGGTTCCCAGCGGTTCGCACGCAGGGCATCGGTCTTTGTACTCGATACACTGCGACGGCTCGGCGTAGCTCCCCACATGCTCCGCTCACTCCATGGGGAACGCATCCTCTTTATCTGGGGACCTGCGACCGCTGTGTGGGACCGCATCATTCGAAGTTTGCTCTGCGGACGCATCAGCACGAACATCGCGCTGCACTCCTCGTGGGCGTTACCGACAGCAGCAGTCAACTGACTGTCGGCAGGAGCTAAGTTACGGCGAATTTCGGATTTTCTGGTTGACTCCTACACCATGCAAGAGCAGAATTCGCTACGGTCTCTGGAAACACACTTACCCTGCCCCGAGGCATAGCGCCTCCACTCTTCGCAACTCACTGGGTTAGAAGATGAGCTTCAACCCCCACTCTATCTGGCGTGGAGCACCGCCGGAATTTACGCCCGTACCGAGGCCGGTGCGAAGGGAATTGCGTCCTCCGGGTAGACCCGCAGCGTCGACGGTGGTGCCGTTGATCGAACCAGCGCTTCCGTCCATGATCCGGTTAAGAGTATGGCCGGCGGCATTGAAGTTGGCGAAATTAAAAGTGTTGAATACGGCAATCGAAGGCTCGATAGTGAACCGCTCCCTGAGCTTGATCAGCCAGCTGAATTTGGTATCCAGCGTCTTGAACCAAGTCATTCCCATTTCTCCGGCGGGCGCCAACGGCACCTGGTCCGCAACCGCGCCTAGTTGAACCAATTGGCTCTGCGAGAACAAACCTGCGCTCACTAGTGTCTGGCCGGCTGGAGTCAGTGTTCCAGCCACACTGCCGTTGTACTTGGAGATTACCGCATTTAGGTTGCCCGGATTAACTGAACGCCCAAAACTTCCCAAGTTTTGGCCGGGCAATACGTCGCCGGTAGTGCCGTCTCCAGTGAAGTCGGTGTGGTAGATTTCGCCGGATCGGAACTGGTCCAAGACCACCATATCCTGAGCGAGCGGAGAAGCGAAGTGGCTGCTTATGCTCAGACGCGGTCCATGAGCAAAGTCGAAGCTGCCGCCCCAGGAGAATTGATGCCGGCGGTCCAAGGATCCCGGACCATAATAAAAGTCCGGACGCGCGTAGTCAGAGGCTATTGGAATAAAGTCCTGATCCGCAGCCATAGTGTTGAAATGGGAGAAGGCGTACGAGAACAGGAAGTTCGTACTCTTCACATAAGGCAGCAGGTCGGAGACGTTGTAGGTCAATTTCGTCTGTAAGCCCGTGTATGTCGACCTTCCGACCGAGAAGAGCATGTTGTTTTCTCCCACCAGAGGATTGATCCCTGGGAAGGCCGCTCCCGTATCCGGCGTCAAACCGAACAACGAAGCCGGAAAGCCGCTTAGGTAAGTGTCGCCCGAATCCAGACCATTGCCAGCGAAATCGTCGATCACCGCACCAGCGGCAATGGCACAATCAATGGAAGTTGACAATGTATCGGCAGGGCATCCAAATCCTCCGTTGGTAGCCGCGATGGCATTGGCTGCGGCAACAGCATTGAGATGATGTACATCGCCAACGTGGTTCGTGTCGTAGCTCAGCAGATACCTGAGGCCAACGTTGCGAATGAAATCGGCCTGCAAGACCAATCCGTGGCCCAATTCCTGCTGAATGCCGACGTTCATCTGGATCGAACGTGGGGTCCGATAATTCTGCGTGATGAAACCATTGCCAGTGGAATTGGGGCCATTGGCCAGAGTCTCTCCCAGGAAGTTGCCATTAAGCTGGGCTCCCGCTTGCGCGGTGGACTGCTGGTAAAGAGTTTCCATGTCTTGGACCAAGGTAGCAACATCGCCAATGCGCTGCCCGCAGACTCCGGTGGCGATATCCACTCCGTTGATGGTTGTAACTGATCCAGTGGGCAAGTTCAGAATACCGCTGGGGCAGGGACTGGCTAACCCGAAGAACAGCCCCTTCGTCAACCGTCCCGGGCGGTCAAACAGGATGTTGTTAAACACGGCGTTTTCCCAGTAGACACCGGTACCGCCGCGAATCACGGTTTTGCCGTTACCGGAGGGATCCCAAGCAAAGCCAAGTTGCGGTCCGAAGTTGGTGTTGGGCTGACGCACCCGACCCCCAATCCCGGTTTGTCCGAACTGATCTAAAAGCAATGTCTTCCCGTTGCACGGAATCAGGGTTGGGTCGGAGAACAGGGTTGTATCGATCTGATCGCATGTAATCGGGGGTAAATCGCTGTCCTGACGTCCAGTGTCGCGCGAATAGCGAACACCGTAGGTTAATGTGAAGTTGGGTTTGATTTTCCAACTGTCCCCGAGGTAGATCCCCAGGCGCGAATCGAACTGCCCGCCTGCAGGATAGCCGAATTGGGGAATCTCCGTGAAGAATCCCTGGCCATTGCCAAGTATCATTGACGTCAGCTGGTAGTTGAGGGGATTAGTATTACCACCCGGATAAGGACCTGTAGCCGCGAAGCCTTGCGCGGACAGGGTGTTCCTGGCGCGCGCTTCGCCGGTGATTCCGTAAAACGCCGCAAATCCGCCGCCGAGAATTTTGTTGTAGGCAACGCCGTATCGCAGGATGTGCGAGTGAATCAGCTTGCTGCCATCATACTTAATCTGCTTATTGCTTTGAAACGTCGCTTGGGGGGCCAAACGCGATGGCCCAAAGCGAGTCACTACGCCAGCCGGACCAATGCGGATAGAGATATCCGCCAAACCACGCGCCGGCCAGAAAATACTTGGGTCCTGTTCCACCACGTCGGCAATGTGGTTTTGAAATTTCAGGTACCCGAAGCGAATACTGTGGGTGAAGCTGCCGGTATTGAAGTCCACTCCGAGCCCGTGTGCGGGGGTGTTATCGCGGTTGGCAAAGGGCTGATAGGTTGCCCCGAAAGCTTTGACGTCGCTGTTCCATTCATAAGTGAAGCGATAAAACACGTGGACGTTCCTGGTGGCCTGCCAATCGAGACGTCCAAGCGTCATCGTATCTTTAAAGGGCGCAGCGTATCCATTGGGCAGGCCGCTGAACGGTGGCGGCGGAGCCAGAGGCACTAGCAAAGCCTGTTTAATGCGCTCACCATTGGCAAAGAAGAACAATTTGTCCGTCCATATTGGACCACCGAGGCTTCCTCCAAAATGGTTGCGTTGATAAGGAGCAGGATTGATCCCGGTGGGGAAGTTGGCAGCATTCGCGGCGTCGCGGAACAGATAGAACCCTTCTCCATGAATGCCATTGGTGCCCGACTTGGTTACCACGTTCACGGCGCCGGAAGACGTGAGTTCGGTGGAGAGGTCCAACGTGGATTGGCTGAGCTGGAACTCATCGATGGCGCCGGCGGAGATGTTTTGGGTAGTTGTTCCCACGGTTTCGTCGCTGACGTCAATTCCGTCAAGCGAAATTCGGGCTGTTCGTCCGTACCGGCCACCGAACGAGATTGACGAGAAACCATTTTTTGTCGGATCGAAGTTCCCACCATCCTGGATCTGCACTCCAGGTTCTAGCTGGGCAAGATCAAGAAAATTGCGCCCATTCATGGGTAGCTTCTCGATCTGTTGACTGGTCAGAACTCCTTGTACGGCGGGCTGCTCGGTATTGATCTGCACTGCGGCGCCACTCACTTCAACTGTTTGGGACTCTTGTCCAACTTCGAGCTTAATGTTTCCGCCCGAAGTCACGCCGACCTGCACAGGTATCGTCAATTCAGTTGTACGAAAACCTTTCTGTTCCGCGCGGACGATGTAGTTTCCAGTCAACAGGGCTCCGGAGTTGTATGCCCCAGAGGAGTTGGTGGTTAACTCAATAACCTGTCCTTTAGCTTTGTTGGTGATGGTAATTTTGGCCCCGCTGACGACCGCGCCGCTGGGATCTGTGACTGTTCCCTGGATACTGCCAGTGGAGATTGTAGTTTGGGCGAGAATACCGGGGGACAGAACGGCGGCTGCCAATGCGAGCATGAGGATTAGCTTCACTGCACGACTGTTGAAAAACTGGTGAATGGATGTCATGGCGAATAGTCCTTCTTCCAAGCAATAGATTCGGGAATTTGGCGTTGCTGGAATGTAAGCTACTGAAAGCAAGCGGCATTCTGCGATTCGGCTTCTGCGGACGCAAGCGGAAAACGGGTTAAACCGAAGGGAAACCTTGGTGGACATTGCTCCGCACCGCTTCCCGATTTGGCGGTCCATCAATCAGCAAAAGCTTACGTAAAACGGCAATACTAGACACGCCAATACACAGCTGCGAACAGTAGTGTCAATCACTGTCTATTGTCAAGTGTTTCTCTGCTGTCAAGTGTTTCTCTGCGCTCTTGCCTTGCAGCAGTTCCCATCGGTGGGGCCGAATTTTGCAATGCTTCCCCCAGCCCATCGCACGCTCCGCGGCACGCACCGTGGCCCGCCCAATTCTCCAAAAGGAACGCGCCCAGGTGCGGGGGCTCCTGCAGGGGTGGCTCGGAAAAGAATTCGGCCCTGTGGTTCCCATCGCTTCGCACGCAGGGCATCGGTCTTTGTACTCGATACACTGCGACGGCTCGGTGCGATTTCGATTTGGGATCATGCATTGGCGTGAAATTTTTCCTGAACATCGCTTAAGCGACATGAAGCAGCAATTCATCAGATCTAAGCGACGGTCGAAGCGAGGTAGAAGCAGCGACGAAGCGGTCAAATCACTCAACTCTGAGTCGAGATCATTTGTTCGTACTGCCGGTTCGTTTCTCTGGCGCCTTGACGCGACCTTCCAAGTCCGCGACCTCTCAGAGCAGCGCTATTCAAAAAAGGCGTGAGCCGCTCATGCGCATCGACGCTCACCAGCATTTCTGGCGTTACACACCCGAGGAGTACGGCTGGATCGATGATTCGATGTCGGGTCTTCGCCGGGATTTTCTTCCCGAGCATCTTGAAACTGAACTCAAGCGAGCAGGATTTGATGGATCCATTGCGGTTCAGGCTCGGCAAACGCTCGAAGAAACGCGTTGGCTATTAGACCTCGCTACGTCTTCGCCGTTCATACTGGGCGTTATAGGATGGGTTGATCTGCGCGCGAGTGACGTGCAACCGCAACTGGCCCGGTTTGCAGGACATCCGAAACTGCTCGGAATCCGTCATATTGTGCAGAGCGAGTCCGACGAACGATTCTTGGTGCAACCGGAATTTCTACGCGGCATCAGCGCCCTTGCAGAATTTGATCTCACTTACGACCTCCTGATCTATCCCAGGCAGCTCTCAGTCGCCGCGGAGTTCGTGCGGCGGTTTCCGCGCCAACGTTTTGTGCTCGATCATTTGGCCAAGCCTCTTATCAAGACTGGAACTCTTCAGCCGTGGGATGCTGATATACGCAAGCTGGC
>Ga0070698_100003749_pt1 | contig 16713 bp, 12 predicted proteins | sample KBSK1502metaG_FD_65477 | JGI IMG/M metagenome (GOLD analysis project Ga0070698, IMG submission 65477) | Corn, switchgrass and miscanthus rhizosphere microbial communities from Kellogg Biological Station, Michigan, USA - KBS K1-50-2 metaG | ecosystem: Host-associated > Plants > Roots >...
TCATCAACCTGACCAGTGCGGCGAACGGTGGACCGATTGTCGGCATCACCTCGGCCTCGCGCGACGTGCGCGGAAGTGCAAATCACTGGAAGAATGATTTCGCTGCTGCGGGACAAACCGACGTTGTGTTTCCGATAATCGAAACGCGCGACGATTCACAGAATCGCGACACGGCAAAGATGATTTCGAAGGCGAGAGGAATTTTTCTGGGCGGTGGAGATCAGGTAAAGCTGATCACGACGCTGAGCGGCACTCCCGTCGGCGACGCGATCTGGGACAACTACGTGAGTGGCGGAATTGTCTGCGGGACGAGTGCCGGGGCTGCAGCTCTCACTGAGCTGACCCTGGCTGGTAATGAAGTGGATGAGGAAGGCAATCTCGTCGAGCAGTATATCGGACCGGGGTTGGGGCTTCTCGGGTTCAAGACGATCGTCGATACTCATTTCTCGCAGCGGCGGCGCCTGTACCGGTTGTTCGTTGCAATTGCGGGCTATCCCGAGATCATGGGACTTGGCATCGACGAGGACACAGCGATGATCGTTCGCGGTGAAGTCGGAAAGGTCGTCGGCCATGGGGGCGTGACGTTTGTCGATGGTCGAGGGGTGAAGTTTGATAACGCGGACGAGGTTACGAAGGGGCGGCAGCTTACGCTGAGCTCGCTGCGAGTTGGAATTGTCGGGACGGGCTACACGTTCAACCTTCGTGTGCGCGAGCTCGAAGCGCTGCTATGATTTTAGCTTATAGCTAACAGCAAATAGCTCCCGCTAAAGACGAAAGGCTCACGCTAACGGCTTATGGTGTACCGGAGCAATTAGCGGGAGCCGCTAGTGTTTAGCGGGAGCTATTTGCTCTTAGCTATAAGCTCTTGTGTGGGGTTTCTTCCAATCGGATAATGCTCTGGATGCAGTCCTGAGTGAATCTCGCCGCTCTCGATCATTGACAGGAACTTTCGTAGCTCGTCGAGATCCCCATAGTAGAGCTGCGGCTGCTCACGCAGGAATGTCTCGCGCACTTCGGCGGGATTGAATGTCTCCGCTGCCAATCGAAGTCGCGCTGCAAGAGAGTCAGCATCGCTTTCGTAGACCACGAAATTCGACGTGAGATTTGGTTCACGCTTGACGTAGAAGTTGTCACCAAGCCAGTGCGCTGCTGCCCAGTGAGGATCCGGAAGAAACACGAGAGATCCGCAAGCTTGCACCTCGCTCACAGGCAAACCAAATGCTTCGGAGCGCGACATCAGAAATGCACCGGCTCGTCTGTAAATCGCGCGAATATCGGATCGCGGATAGCGACCCTCTAGTCTCTCGTACTTCACTCCTGATCTCTTCACTGCTTCCAGCTGAAGCTTTCGCGCTTCAGGATAGTGAAATTCGCTGACATCGAAGTCGATCAGCGCCATGAACTCGCCGGTCTGCTCCGGATAAAGCGATCCATCGTCGAGATTCATTCCGATCAGCGAGTAAGGATGCTTACCCGGCGGCAGAACCGTGTGACTTCCCACCGATACCATGAGATACCAGTCGTATCGCTCGAGCCCGAATTTGCCTTTCTTGAAGAATTGAAGGTGCTCCGGTGCAAGCTGAGTCTGCTCATCGCGCAGAATCAGCTTGGCCCAGCTGTACAACATCGGCAGGTAGTGCAGGTCGTAGTTCACAATCGGCGTGTTGGGCATCAGCCGCCGCAGCACTTCGATGTTCGGGTAAAGGGAGGGAGAAAACGCGCCGGGCGGCGCTGACACGACGACTATCACATCGGTTCCGCGAAGTCTGTCGACAAACGATGCGAACTCTTTCCGATTTCCCATCAGCTTCGTCGTAGATCCGACAAACGATCTTGGGCTGGAGAAGTCGACAGACAGTGCCCGCATCAAATGCGCGAGGCCGTCGAGGTGAATGCGTGGCTCCGCACCGACATTCTGAAGCATTCGCACGAGGCCTTCGGCCATCGGCAGGAGATATCCTGCCTTTTCGTTCACCAGAATGTCTACGCGCATCTACTCGTAGCTGTCCGGCGTCTCGGCCTCTGCGAGTTGAACGAGAAAATCGGCTATTGCAGTCGTCACCGCTTCGAGATGACGCGCGCCTTTATCACGCGTCGCGCGCGAGGGATCGCCTGAGCCGGTATCCTCGGTGACTTTTGTCCACGTGCGCGGTGCCCACGCCAATCCGCTTCTCAGTCCATCGATCTTGAATTTCTTTGCCTTTCCGTGACCTGCATCGGATAGTGGAAGCATGAGATCCGGAGCGATTTCCAGCATCACGCTCGTCTCGAGCTCGCCTGCATGATCGCCCGGCGCATCGTAGTACGACTTCAGGTCGAGGCAATTCCACCAGTTGACCATTGCGATGAACACGCCGCACGTCGGCTGCAGCTCGCGAATCATCTGCCGGAAATCATTTCCGCCATGACTGTTGAGTATCACGAGCTTCCTGATTCCCTGAGCTTCGAGCGACCGCGCAACATCACCCAGCACCAGTGCCTGAGTGCTGGGATTCATGTTGATCGTGAGCGGGATGTCGAGCTGCCCTGTGTTTACGCCGAAAGGAATCGTCGGCAGAACCACGACTCGCGCTTTCTTCTCCCAGGCTTTCCGTGCTGATTCGGCAGCGATATAGCTCGACTCGTAGCTGTCAGTGCCGTAAGGGAGATGGTAGTTGTGCGCTTCGGTAGCGCCCCATGGAAGGATCGCTACCTCGTAGTCAGTTCCCTTTAGTGTTTTCCAGGTTGTTTCCGCGAGTACGTATGGCCGCCCCTTTGTCATGGGGCGTAAATGTAACCGGAACTGCGCTACCGATCAGATAGGAAAACCAGAAGTGCGGTACCGGTTGCCAGAACAACCAGAAGGGCGGTACCGGTTGCCAGAACAACCAGAAGGGCGGTACCGGTTACCAGAAAAACCAGAAGGACGGTGCCAGGCACCGCATGACTGCACGGCTACAAGACCCGGCCGCGTAGTTCTGGTTTCCCGGTACCTGGTGCCGCAGTTCTGGTTTTTCTGGTAACCGGTACCGCCTTCTGGTTGTTCTGGTAACCGGTACCGCTGTTCTGGTTGTTTTCTCTTAGAATCGAGCTTCTACGTACAGATTGGCTCGAAACTTTTTCTCGGGGTAAATGCCGCGCGCGACATCGAATCGAATGAGTCCATCCATGATGGAAGCGCCAACACCGGCTCCACTCATGGGACGACCAGGATCGCTGAAGTCACGACGGTCGCCGGCCCAGCCAATATCGTAGAAGACGACAGGTCTGAATCCAACGCGAGAAGTTCCAAACTCCGCACGACCGAACCAGAACGCGTCACCGAACTGAACACCTGCCGACTGCCCCCGCACCGTCTGACTTCCGCCAAGATACCAGAGGCGCTGAACCGGCACGTCACCCACGGAGCTCCCCGCGCCGAGTGTGAGAGCACCGTCGATTCCCTTGAACAACCAGCGCGACGCGGTCGCATCGATCATGGCTCGACCATACTTGAAGGAGCCAGTCGCGGCTTCACCACGAGCTGACCCGAAGAATCGGAATCCGTGCGGATCGAGTCCGTAAGTGCCATGCCTTTCCGCGGCGACGCCAACGATGTTGCCATGGTCTGCATCGATATTATCCTCGAATCCGTCACTGCCGAGCGCTTTGGCAACGGAGAAGCTCGTTTTCTTTTCTGCATGGTCGTGATTCTCGGCGAACAGTCGCCACGACGTTGTCGCCGAATCATCCGGCGTTCCCGCGAGCTCGATGCCGGCCGTTCTGTAATAGAATCCCTCGTCGCGTCCGAAAAGCAGCGCTGACAGCGATGCGCCGAATGCAAATGGATCGTTCCAGTCATTTGCCGTCGAGAGCCGTCTGTACGCATTCAGTGTCAGCGTAGTGCGGCCATTGCTCCGGGAAATTCCGAGCTCACCATTCGGCTGCCAGTCAGCGATTCCAATCCGCGCAGACGCGCGTGCAGTGTATCCCGCGCCAAGGCTTTGTCGTGCAGCGATCCCGCTCGAGAGCCCTTCGATCTTGTTGTATCGCGTGAGACCAAGTCCGTAACTGAACACCGGTCTCTGAGGAACCCATCCTGGCTGTGCGCCAAGAGTGAGCGCCTCCGAGATGAGCGCATCGCGCTCACTCGAGCCAAAGACTTCCTCTCCCTTGTCGTAAATGGATTTCGGAAGCTCCGGTGACTTCGCCAGCGCAACTGTGTCACACGGAGTCTTCACGATCATCTGAAGTCCGTTCTCCCAGCTTCGAACCGTTCGCTGGCTCGACTCGCTCGTCGTCTTGCATTCTGTCCTGTGCCGGGCAATTCGAGCAGCACGCGAAACTGAATCACTCGCAGTGTCGGCCACAGAAATCTGTGGCAGCGGAACCGGAATCGATCCGTTCACGCTCGCATATCTGAAGCTCTGCTCCATCTTGAACGGCACGCGCATGAATCCCGCCTGGGCCGACCCTTCGAGCGACTGAAGGCGCGGCATCCAGAATCTTCCTTCGTGCAATCCATACTCGATGGTTACTGCGTTCACCTGCGCCTTGAGAGGCGAGATCATTCCCTTCACCCATTTTGGCGGAGCATCGTCGTCGTGGTCATTGTTGTCCCTCGCTTCCTCCTCCGCAATCGCCCAGATATCCAGCGGCTCGGCCAGTCTGAATACTCCGCGAACCAGTCGCGCGTCTGCCATGTCGAACCAGAGCGAGCCAAGTGCGACATTCCACTTTGGCGCACGTGGGCGAATGACCAGCTCGCGAAGATTGATTTGCTTTCCGCCAGGAAGCCGGAACGTCACCGAGTCACCGGTGGCGTACGTGTAATACGCCTCGGCTCCACGTGCGAGCGGATGAATGATTTCTCCTTCATCGATGTCCGCTTTCGCGAGACCAGATCCCACCCAGAGTGTCTCTCTTCCCGGGTAATACGGAACCGGTATCGCTTCATCCATATCGATTTCAGCGTCACCGATTCCATCGAGCATCGGCATCGCTGTCCGTTTTCCAAGAACTTCAACGTACGCAGGTCCGCCACGTGACCAGATGATTCGTGTTGCTCTCTCGCTTCGCATCAGCAGGCGCTCGCGAACTATTCGCTTGAAGCCGAGGCCGACCGACATCCTTTCGTAGGTTGTCGCATCGTACCCCGTGATCGACGAATCCTGCGCGAGTCTTGCCTTTCGCGCTGCCGTCAAAAGCACTGATGCGCGAGAATCCTTGAACGCCGTGGACAACAAGGCAGGCGTCAATGCAATCTGTTTTGCTCTTCTCCGCGCCCTGTCTGCTGAATCGTTGTCGAGTCTTCCGCGAGCTGCGATGATCGAATCACGCCAGATCTCGTAGCGCAAACGCGATGAATCCTGTCGCCGCTCACGTTCGGCGCGAGCACTGTCCGTTACTTTCTGCCTGGTGCCCGCGCCGATGCTTACCGTGCTTTGTGCAAAGACGATTGCTGTCAGAAGTGCATGAGCAATGATCATCTACGTCGTCTTAGCTGCTGCGGGAATGTGTACGAAACACCAACCTGCCACGTCACAAGATCAGTCTTGCTGTGACGATGCTGCAGCGTGACTGACCCATCGGGATTGTCGACGATATCGCCCTCGGTGAGATAGCTCGCGTTGCCGCCGTAGAAATAGCGGGCGCCAGCATGAAGCTTCCACGTTTTCTGCGTACCGAAGGGAACGTAGAGTCCGCCACCAAAAATCCACGCCGAAGTCGCATCGTCCGAATTGGTCGTGCTGGCATACTCGTACTGACTGTCCGAGCCGCGAACTGATGTGCTCGTCACGAGATCCATGAATCCGACTGCGGCATTGATGTAAGGCTGCACTGGTCCGACAGGAACCTGGATCTGCGGTCCTATGCTTCCCCAGAAAGCGTTGTTGGTGGTCTCGACATCGAGTGAGACACGCCCGGTGATCGGCAGATACGGCACGTGCAGTGTCTCGCTGCCGTATTGCATCCCTCCCAGGTCGCCGCGAATCGTGAGAAGCCCTTCACGATCGATGCGGAATAGTCCGCCGACATTGATTCCGAATCCTTCAGTGTCGAGCTGAGTTGCGAACTCTCCCTTCGGCTGGGCTACGAGCAGATCTCCAACGATTGAAAAACGAGACGGCTCACGTTGCCAGCTGCGCGGGGTGCGGCGCTGCGCGTCAGCCGGTCGTGGAATGAATGATATCGCGACGACTGTCGCGAGTATCGACGTACGAACGAATGGCATAAGTTCTCCGTGGCAATTTCTGAAGCGAGCCGTAGGCACCCGGCATGCCGAACGCACAGCTCTGCCCCTATCTCCCGATACGGCAAAGCCTTGCATGAGTTTCACGGATGTCCGAGCGGCCTCATTCTGACCCAATGGTATGACACAATCTGTCCTTCAATGGTGACAACGACGCCTGCTCTGGTGGTTCGCGGACTGAAGAAATCGTACGGCGACGTGCGGGCCGTCGATGGACTCGACCTCGAGATCCGATCGGGTGAGTGCTTCGGCCTGCTCGGACCAAACGGCGCCGGAAAGACAACCACAGTCGAGATCTGTGAGGGTCTGCTCGAGCGCGATTCAGGCGAGCTTCAGCTCCTCGGGTTGACCTGGGAAAAGGACGCGGATTCACTGCGCGAGCGGCTTGGCATTCAGCTCCAGGACACGCAGTTATCCGAAAAGCTGACCGTCGCGGAGACGCTCGAGCTCTTCCGGAGCTTCTATGACAAGGGTCGCGAGGTCAGTGACGTCATTGACCTCGTTCAGCTGGACGAAAAGAAGAACTCGCGCGTCGGAACTCTGTCGGGAGGTCAGAAGCAGCGACTTGCAATTGCGTGCGCTCTCGTCGGTGATCCGGAGCTTCTCTTTCTCGACGAGCCGACCACTGGTCTCGATCCTCAATCTCGACGGCAGCTGTGGAGTCTGATCGAAGAATTCAAGGCAACCGGGCGCACGATTCTCCTCACCACTCACTACATGGATGAAGCGGAGAAGCTTTGCGACCGGGTCGCGATTGTTGATCACGGTCACATCATCGCTGAAGGATCACCGCACGAGCTTATCGATTCAATCGGCGCGACGGTTCCTGCGCCGCCTCCACGTGCGAGCTCGGCAACTCTCGAGGATGTCTTTGTTGCGCTGACAGGGAGAACTTTGCGGGATGAGTGAATCGAGACGGGGTTTCATGCAGCGGTCCCTGGTTCAGCTGACTCTTGTACGTTTTCGTGAGTTCATCCGGCAACCGGAAGCAGTCTTCTGGACGTTCGTTTTCCCGGTGCTCCTCGCCGTCGGACTTGGACTGGCATTCAGGTCGAAAGCTCCCGACAAGCCGAAGATCGGAATCGTCACTTCGACCCCGGCTGCGACTTCAATTGCAGCGTCGCTGAAGAAGGATTCGACTCTCACGGTCGCTGAGCTGACGGACAGCGCAGGAGCTCGGGCACTGAGAACGGCGAAGGTTGCATTGCTTGTCGTTCCCGACTCCGGCGGAGTGCGCTACATCTACGATCCGCAGCGGGACGAATCGGTCTTCGCACGCCTCGTTATCGATCACGCTATCCAGTCAGCCGCAGGCCGTGTCGACCCAATGAAAGTCAGCGAGCGACGCGTGACGGAGAAAGGATCGCGCTATATCGACTTCGTCATCCCCGGTTTGCTCGGAATGAATCTGATGGGAAGCGGCGTCTGGGGAATCGGATTTGCCATTGTCGATTCTCGGAGCAAGCGTCTGCTCAAGCGATTCATGGCAACGCCAATGTCTCGCGCAGAATATCTGATGGCGTTTTTGTTCTCGCGGTTGTTCTTCCTGATTCTTGAAGTTGTCACGCTGCTTGGTTTCGGCGTGCTGGCGTTCGGAGTCCCGCTCAGAGGATCGCTGATTCAGCTCGGAGTCATCTGTCTTTTTTCCGCGCTCGCATTCAGCGCTCTCGGTCTTCTGATCGCTTCACGCGCGAAAACAGTGGAAGGCGTTTCAGGGCTGATGAACTTCGTGATGCTGCCAATGTGGATCTTCTCGGGAGTTTTTTTCTCCTCGAGCAATTTCCCGGGAGTTGTTCAACCGGTCATCAAGGCCCTGCCTCTCACATCGGTTAACGATGCGCTTCGGGCGAACATGCTCGAAGGAACGCAAATCACCGCCCTCGGAGTCGAGATGGCGGTGATTCTGGCGTGGCTTGTTGTGAGCTTCGTACTTGCCTTGAAACTATTCAGATGGCGATAGACGGTTCAACAAGGAGCTCGTCCATTCCGCGATGGAAGAGCTGAATCTTATCGTGACCCTCTGACTCGGCCGAGCGAAGGGCAATTCCCGCGTCGCGCAGGATGTCTTCCGCGGCGGCATAGTTGCCGGTGACTTTCGCGATTCCAACGGAAACCGTCGGATCTTTTATTCCGCAGTCAGTCGCTGCGGCCTTGATCAACCCCACCATCTCCGCGGAAAAGTCCTGGGCTTTTCCGCGGAGGCGCGCAGTCTCGACAAGTATTCCAATTGTTCCATTCTCGAGAATCGCAATCGCATCACGAGGTGCGAGCAGTGAGCCAACGGGCTCGACGAGCGCGCGGATCAACATGTCCGCGGCAGAGCGGCCCTTCTCCATCACAACAGCCGGATAGTTGTCGAGATCCGCCAGTAGAACGGAGAATCGCGCGTCAATCGATTTTCGTGTTATCTGCAGTTGCCTGTCGACATGGTCGATCAGCTGTCCTCTGTTCAGAATTCGCGTTGCTCCGCGAAGCACCGAAGTGATGTCGAATTCGCCGGAAATCCACGGCTCGATTGAATTATCTTGGGCTGTCAATTTCGTATTCGGGTGGGCAATCCGAGGAGAGGTGACAGAAAAAGTCTATTGACCAGCGCCGTAATGTTACTGTTACATTATTCCCCGCACAAATGCCAGTTTCGTACCGTTCTCATGCCCCAACCGAATAATCATGGACTTGAGGCAGCTAAAGGCACTGGTCGCGGTCAGTGAAGAGACCACGTTCATCGGTGCAGCCAGGCGGCTGAACCTGGCTCAACCAGCCCTTTCGCGACAGATCCGCAGCTTTGAAAAAGAGATTGGGACAGCAGTTTTCACCCGGGGACGGGGAGGGGTAACCCTTACTCCTGCCGGGGAGATCTGTCTCCGCGCGGCTCGATCGATCATCGAAAAAATAGGGGCAGCAGTTACCGGGGCTCGCCTTGCAAACGAAGGCAAGGCAGGCACTTGCACCATTTATGTCTCACAATGGTGTGTGTGGACGGGGTTCAGCGGAAAGCTCCTCGCCCACACCGCGCGACATGACCCCGGGATCGATGTAATAATCCGCGAGGGGCAGATAGGAATGCAGTGGGAATGCCTCCGCAAAAACCACGTCGATCTATCCGTTACGACGTCGCCGCCGGCGGGTTACGAGGACCTCAAGGCAGAGATTCTTCTGAACGATGTCGCGAGCCTGGCTCTCCTGCCTCCCCAGCATCCACTGGCAAACCGGGCGTCTATCAGACTCGACGAGCTCGCCGGCGAAACACTTTTCACGCATGCAATCAAAACGCTCAGTCCGATTGACCGTGACGTCGAGACAGAATTTCAGCGAATCGGTTTTGTTCCGAGCCGAACGGTAAGTCTCGATACGACGGAGTCAGTGATCGCACGGATCTCTGCAGGGATGGGATGGGCGATTCACCGGCGTTCCCTCAGAGGGAAAATTCCTGGCGTCGCCACCGTGCCAATCGACGATTTTGCGGTTCCAGCGCCCGTTTCGCTGATACATCGCGCGAATGAATCGAGTCCACATGTACTCGAGGTAGCTCGAAGAATTCGTGAGGTTGCTTCAGCGGAGTATCCGAGCATGCGCCAGTTCGCTCTGTATCATGCGCCTGATGCAAACGCAGACTCGAAGCCGTCAGTCGATGGGCAGGTGGAGCTTCGCGATCTTCGATATTTCGCTGCGGTAGTCGAAGAAAGAGGAATCGGCCGAGCTGCAATACGGCTTGGACTCACTCAGCCTGCCCTGTCGCGACAGATTCGCAGCATGGAGCAGGACATCGGAGTTTCTCTCGTCGCCAGAGCCACCCGAGGCATTATTCCTACGGTTGCAGGAAAGAGTCTTTACGCGGCTGCGCGCGACATACTTGGAGAAGCCTCACGCGTTCCCGCCGAGGTCGAGAGAGGCCAGCGCTCTGCAGCTGGACGATGCATGATCGCATCACTTCCTTCGGGGATTATGCGCGATCTCCTTAGCACGGTCATGCGAACAGCAGGTGAGCGCTACCCCCATCTCGAGCTCTCTGTGCATCATGTCCCGACACCACAACAGGCTCAGGCGCTGAACGACGGCGAATTTGATATCGGTCTCTGCCATCCGCTCTTCAATCTCACTGCAGGATTTCCGGAGCTGGAGTGCCGTGAGCTGCTGACTGACTCTCTGGAATCCGCACTGCTTCCAGTAGATCATCCTCTCGCTATGCGCGAGTCGATCTCGTTCGATGAGCTCGAGGAAATCCCCTTTCTCTTTTTCCGGCGGGATTTCCACCCGGCTTTTTACGATTATCTGCTCGAGTCATTTCGCAAAATGGGATACGTCCCGCGAATGGGTCCGCATCAGAACGGATTGCACACGCTCTGGTCCATGGCTGAAGCAGGAGCCGGATGGTCGCTCGGATTTGCATCTCACAGGAACGACCCCCCACCGGGACTCGTTGCAATTCCCATCAAGGAATTCAGGATGCCATGGGGCGTGAATCTTCTCAGCCGAAAAAACGAGACGCGTCCGGCGGCACGCGCAATAATCGATCTTCTTTTTGAGGAGTCCGCGGCGCGCAACCTCGCGGCGATTGATTCGGAAATCGAGAGGCTTCGGCCAGCGCTTGCCGGCTGATCAGCCGGTAAACACGTCGGTCGTCCATCGAGTCACGACCATGTTCGTTGCAGTCTCAGCATCGACTGGACGCGACACGACGAAGCCCTGAGCCTCTTCACATTCGAGTGCGATCAACTCGGTGATCTGCTCGCGTCGCTCCACACCTTCAGCAACGACGCACAGCTCGAGCGCATGTGCCAGAGCGATGATGGCTCGGACGATCATCCTGTCCTCGGTGAAGCGCTCGATACGATCCACGAACGATGCGTCGATCTTGATCGCGTCTATCGGCAGTCTTCGCAGGTAGCTCAGGGATGAGTACCCGGTACCGAAATCGTCGATCATCGTCCGAATCCCGAGCTCTCTTAGAGGCAGCAGCGTTTCGCGCGCCGCCTCGATGTCTTCGACCAGCGTGTCTTCTGTAATCTCGAGCACCAGTGCCGCCGGATGCACACCCGTCTTGCCAATCGCTTCGGTGACAACGTTGATCACGGAGCTGTGAGTGAACTGCTGCGGCGCAAGATTGATCGTGACAGGAATCGGACGTCCGCGCAGGTCATGCCATTTTCTCGCCTGCGAACAGGCTTCTTCGATAACCCACTGGCCCACGCTCATCATCAACCCTGTTTCCTTGAGCAAGTCCAGGAACGCCGATGGAGACTGAAGTCCGCGCGACGGATGTCGCCAGCGAAGCAGCGACTCGAAAGCTCTTACCTTCCCCGTCTTGAGCGACACTATCGGCTGATAGAAAAGCTCGAACTCACCCCGCTCGACCGCCCGGCGCAAATCGGTTTCCAGCTCGAACAGATCCTGCGCATGCACGAACATCGTCGGATGAAACATCTCGGCGCGGCCACGGCCCAGCGTTTTTGCCCGATACATCGCGATCTCTCCATCGCGAAGAATGTCCTCCGGCGAGTTGTATCCCGAAGAGACACGAACCACTCCAATGCTGGCCGTTGAATACACAGGACTTTCATCGATCGTGAATCCTGCGATCAGCTCGCGTTGAATCGCATCGGCGACGTCCATCGCCGTCTTTCCATCCGGCGTCTCCTCAACCAGAATGGCGAACTCATCGCCGCCGAGCTTCGCGAGTGCATCGCGAGGGGAGAGCTGTGAGATGATCCTGCCCGCGATAGCGGTGAGAATCTGATCACCGGCGCGTCTTCCGAGGCTGGCATTGACGACCCTGAATCGATCGACGTCCACGCAAAGTACGACGTAGCGGTCGATGAGGCAGTTTTTGGTTCGCTTGAGCTCTCGTCCGAGTCGATCGAGAAACTGAGCTCTATTTAGTAGTCCGGCTGGCGGGGCATGGCCGCTTTCAGAGCGCAGCAATGACTCACCGCATCCGTACCGGATCGGTTGTATTCGTGGCAATTCGTATTGGCGGAGTGAGAAGGGATGATATCCAGGCGCGCACGGGTCGCGCTAATACCTTCTTGCTTCCGCACCCATAAGCTCGAGGTATGGCTCTTTCGCACCGGGAGACCTACCTTCGCGTGCAGGATCTCGCGAGAAGAAGATGGAGCTGAGACAGCTTCGATATCTGATTGCGGTCAACGAAGAATCCACCTTCGTCAAAGCCGCAGAGCGGCTGAACCTCGCGCAGCCGGCACTCTCACGACAGATACAGAATCTCGAGAACGAGCTCGGCACAAAGCTCTTCGTTCGCGGGCGCACCGGCGTCTCACTCACTCCGGGCGGAGCGATCTGCGTTGGCGCGGCACGGTCGATCGTGCGCAAAGTGGATGCTGCGATGGAGCGCGCACGCATGGCCGACGCAGGACGCGTTGGAACTTGTGCGATCTATGTCTCAGTGTGGGCTCTGCAGACCGGATTCTCTGCCCGTCTTGTCGCGTATCTCGCCGCCGTCGAACCGGGCATAACAATCAGTCTCGAGGAAGCTGGTCCCGGTGGTCACTGGGGAAGCGTCAGCGAGGGCAAGGTCGACATTGCGATCTCCACAAAGCCGCCGAGGTCGTATACCAATCTTCAATCGGAGCCGCTGATCGACGACGTGGCCGATACTGCCATTCTCAGCCTCAATCACCGATTGGCGAACCGCAAGTCGATCAAGATCGCGGAATTGAAGGATGAGCTGCTGCTTCTATATGATCCCGGAGTCGTGAACTACGAGGATCACGATGTCGATAAGGCATTCGCGCGCGCGAAATTCACTCCATCCGGAACCCGAATGTTTTCGTCGTCCGAGGGATTGATGGCGATGGTTGCCGCCGGATTCGGATGGTCGATTCACCGCCGGTCGCTGCGAGGACAGCTTCCGAATGTTGCAATGGTCCCGATTGAAGACTTCCAGCTTCACTTCCCCGTCGCACTCGTTCGTCGCAAAGGGCGCGGTTCTCCCGTCGTGAGAACTGTTTTTCGAAGAATTCGCGAGCTCGCAGCGATCGATCACGCGGATCAGTACGTTCCGTCGCCGCATGACCTGCCAATCGATCGAACATCCAGATCATCACTGCCGCAGTACAACAAGCTCGAGGTACGCGACCTCCGCTATTTCGTGGCGAGCGTGGAGCACAAAACGATCGGGCGCGCAGCAGCAGCTCTTGGCATCACACAACCCGCCTTGTCGCGTCAGCTTGCTGAGCTCGAGGATGACCTTGCTGTCGATCTTCTGGTCCGCTCGCCACGCGGCGTCAGGCCAACCCCAGCCGGAGTCGCGTTTCTCCAAGACGCACGCGAGATACTGGCGGAGGTGGAGCGCCTTCCTCTGGAGGTGGCGCGCGGTGAACGAGCTATCGCCGGACACTGCGTGATGGGAGTGGTTCCGTCTGCCGAAGTCCAGAAGCTGGCAACGAAAGTGATTGGTACCGCTGCAAAGACTTTTCCGGATATCGATCTCGGGCTGAGCAACGTTGCCACGCCATTTCAACCAGAGGGTGTGCAAGGCGGTTCGCTCGATTTCGGAATCTGTCACCCGTTCCCTGGCCTGATGGCCGGTTTTCCCGATCTCGACTGTCGTGAGTTGATGCACGACGTGATCGACTCTGCACTTGTCGCAGAGAATCATCCTCTCGCCAAACTGGAATCGATCGATCTCTCGGAGCTTTCCGAAATTCCTTTTTTGTTCTTCCGTCGCGAGTTCCATCCGGCATTCCACGACTACCTGATGGAGGCATTTCGCAGCAAGGGCTTTCGTCCGCTCGATGGCGCGATGCAGGAGGGGCTGCAGACGATGTGGGCTCTCACCGCCGTGGGTGAGGGATGGTCACTCGGTTTCGGTCGACAGCGGGAGGATCCGCCGCGAGGGACCGTGGCCGTTCCAATCAGAGACTTCTCGATTCCGTGGGGTGTTGTTCTCATCACGCGTCGCGACGAGTCCCGGCCTACTGCTCTCGCAGTGATCGACATCATCCATCACGCGGCGGATACGACAAAAGACTAGGCTCGCATCGGCGATTATACTTCGCGCATGTCTGCTGCTGATGACCAGCCGGTCCTGAGCGAAGGGCTCAGCGTGAACGAATCGCTCGTAATTCCCCGAGGCGAGCTCGACATGCGCGCAACACGATCTTCGGGTGCCGGGGGGCAGCACGTCAACAAGACTTCGTCGCGTGTCGAGATCTCATGGAACGTCAAATCGTCGCGAGCACTGAACGACGAACAGCGAGAGAGACTTCTTTCCCGGCTCGCATCGAGACTGTCCGACGAGGGCGTGATCCGCATCGTCGCAAGCGATACGCGAAGCCAGCTTCGAAATCGCGAAGCTGCAGAGAAGAGACTCGCGGAGACAATCGCGAGAGCTCTCGTGATTCAGAAGAAGCGCAAGCCCACTCGGAGACCGCGCGCTGCGGACGAAGCGCGGCTCTCGAAGAAGAAAAAACATTCCGAAAGGAAACGTGAGCGACAGCGCCCCATCACGGACTAGAATCGTCGCCGCGTTCGCGGCCATATACCTGATCTGGGGCTCCACGTACCTGGGAATACGATTCGCGATCGAAACGATTCCTCCGTTTCTCATGGGAGGAGTGCGCTTCATGCTCGCCGGCGCCGTTCTCTATCTCTTCATGCGATCGCGCGGACATCCACGGCCTACTCTGCAGCAATGGCGGAGCACCGCAATCATCGGCGCTTTTCTCATACTTGGCGGTAACGGTGCGGTAGCGTGGGCAGAGCAGTTCGTTCCATCGGGAATGGCTGCGCTTATCATTGCAATTCTTCCGTTCTGGATTGCGATCATAGACTGGATCGGCCCGGCGAAAACGCGTCCATCGCCGGGCGTTACTATCGGGGTCATCGTCGGGATTGCGGGAATAGTGGTTCTGATCGGACCGGCCGTGCTTGATACATCAGGAGCATCGAGCGCCGGCTTGTTGAAAGGAGCAATCGTGCTGCTGGTGGGCAACCTGTCGTGGGCGCTGGGTACGATCTACTCCCGTCACGCCCAGCTTCCGAAGTCGGCGTTCGTCGCGACAGGGATGGAAATGTTCTCGGGCGGCGCGCTTCTATTCATTCTCGCCCTCATTACACGCGAGCACATGCAATTCGACCTCGCCGATGTCTCGGCGAGGTCGATTGCAGGTTTTGCCTATCTTACGACGATCGGATCACTCGTCGGATTTACTGCGTTCATCTGGCTCATTCAGCATCAGCCGGCTGCACGCGTTGCGACTTATGCGTACGTGAATCCAGTTGTCGCAGTATTTCTTGGCTGGGCAATCGCCGACGAGCCTTTGACGCCTCGCACGTTGATCGCCGCAGCCATCATCATTGGAGCCGTCGCGCTGATCACGACTGCGCGGAGCTCATCGCCGCCCCAGGAGCTGGCGTAGCCGCTGGCGGAATGCGATGCTCGGCAGTTCCCTTCGGAACCAGACCGAACTTTCCGAGAATCCATTCGCGCCACTCATCCATGATCTCGTAGAACGTCGGAATCACGACGAGCGTCAGCACCGTTGACGTAATCACGCCGCCGATGACGGCGCGTCCGAGCGGAGCGCGGAACTGCGCGCCCTCGCCGCGTCCGAGCGCGACAGGAATCATTCCCGCGATGAGCGCGAGAGTCGTCATCAGAATCGGACGCAGTCGTATCGCGCCCGCCTGAATCAAAGCTTCACGGCGCGACAAGCCGTCCTTCTCACGCGCCCATTTCGCAAAGTCGATGAGCAGAATTGCGTTTTTCGCCACGATTCCCATCAAGAGAATCACTCCAATCAGGCTCATGATGTTGATCGTATCGCCGGTGATCATGAGCGCGAGCATCACGCCGATGAGTGAAAGCGGAAGCGAAACAAGAATTGCGAGTGGCTCGAGGAACGAGCCGAACTGCACAACGAGAATCAGGTACATGATCATCACTGCCACGCCGAGCGCAGCAAAGATGCGACCGAATACTTCGTTCTGACTGTCCACCTCTCCGCCCTGCGTCAAGCGAACTCCCGGAGGGAAGTTCATCTTGTCGATGCGCGCGTTGATGTCTTTCATCACTTCACTGAGTGACCTTCCTGCAGTGTTCGCCTCGACGTTGACGACGAGCTCAGCATCGAGATGCGTGATCTGCGCCGGACCAAGCCCCTGCCTTACAGTTGCGATCTGACCGAGAGGCATCGTGGTCTGACCACCGTTCGGCGCATTGACCACAAGCGGCAGCGATTCCAGATCGGACACGCGCTGTCTTGCTTCAGGTTTGAGCCGAACGTTCACCTCGCGAAGCTCACCCGTTGGATCTTCCCAGTCGCCTGCCTTGATACCAGCGAATGCCGGACGAAGTGCCTGAGCAACCTGGCCGATCGTCACGCCAATACTCCCGGCGAGACTTCGGTTCAGCTCCACTTCGAGCTCGGGCTTCTGACCCTTCGTCGACAGACCGACATCGACTGCGCCATTCACCTGCTTCACCTGCTGCGCGAGCTGCTCGGCGACAACGCTCAAGGTTGCAGCGTTTGATCCCCGCA
>Ga0070698_100003750_pt1 | contig 16713 bp, 17 predicted proteins | sample KBSK1502metaG_FD_65477 | JGI IMG/M metagenome (GOLD analysis project Ga0070698, IMG submission 65477) | Corn, switchgrass and miscanthus rhizosphere microbial communities from Kellogg Biological Station, Michigan, USA - KBS K1-50-2 metaG | ecosystem: Host-associated > Plants > Roots >...
CAGTTCGGATTGCACTCGCTGGATGTGTTGGCTCCTCGTTTCTGCCTTCTTCGGCCAGAGCACCCAGCAGATCCACTCATTGCGGGCAAGAGGGGTGAGGTCTTCCCACGCCGCGAGAACCTTTGTGTTGGCAATCAGGACGCGTCTCAAATCCACCGGGACGGTATGTACCACTCCGCCGGAGATCGCCCTGGAACTCATCGATCCGCCCATCGTAGCTCCGATTCGCACGAAGGCAGCCTTGGGGGTCGGCGTGGCGCCGAGCCCTCGCCTCATCGGCGGCCTCGTCGGCCATGATGCCAAGCGCCCAGGCTGGCAGGTGGAGTTCATACCTTGTACGGCGGGGGAACGGTACCCATTCCGGGTGGCATGACTTGTTAGTTTTGTATACCTGTTTGCTTCGTTCAAGCAGGCGAGAATGAAGGGCCGTGGGTCATCGTGTTAGACCTTGGTGCGCGCAGAAGGGGTGCTGAGTGTGATCCTCCCGAAAGACCGCGACTCTCGTTTCGTGACGATCCGACGCGGTGGCACCCTCACTGATTCGGATCACCAGCTCCTCGCCCTATGGGCGGCCTTGTGCGCGGAGCACGTCCTTGAGCTCTTCGAGTCGGCTCAGCCTGAGGACCCGCGACCGCGTCGCGCGATCGAACTCGGGCGGGCCTGGGCGCGCGGCGAGATCACCATGACCCGGGCTCGCACGGCGGGCGGCCAAGCAATGGCCGCGGCCAGACACCTGAGCGGGGCAGCGCGACATGCCGCGTACGCCGCCGGGCAGGCCGCGGTCGTCGCACACGTCGCCGCGCACGAGCTCGGTGCGGCCGCCTATGCGATTAAGGCCGCACGTGCTGCCGCGCCGGAAGGAGAGGGCGAGAGCGCCGGGCGACTCGAGTGCCGGTGGCAGCGCGACCAGCTCCAGGAGGCGATTCGCGAGCTCGTACTCGACGACGAGCGGTTGCGGAACGACATCTGCTGGTCGGTGTTCGACTGCTGAGAGCGCGTCGGGGCCAGCCATCCAGGAACAAGCGGCGATCGACGCTAAGCTTATCGCGAGCAACGCTTTCGAAAAAGCGCGCTGGCGGAGGGAGAGGGATTCGAACCCCCGAAGGCTTGCACCTTAGTGGTTTTCAAGCCCCGACCGCCATTTGACGCCTCTTGCTGAATACGAAACCCGGCCCGCAGAGCCATTTCCACAGTGGGGATTTCACCACTGGGTCGGCATCACCTCCCGAGCGGTGCACCGACCGCCCGGTTATCTCGCGCCGACCAATGTGGACCGTAGCACGCACGTCAAAAGAGCGCAAGCCAAAGTCGAGTGGCACGAAAACCGCTTGGCTTTTTCTCGCACGGAGAAACGTTCGGACTCATGCACCGTCACCCTTGAACGAATACCAGGAACACTCGCGGCACCGGCCGTCTGCTGTCTTAATCCTGCGCAGCTCGCCGCCTACGGCATCGTAGTGCCATTCCATCGAAGTAAAAGAGTTGCCCGCGAAGCCTGTCAACAGTTTGAGGGTCTCCGTTACCGCGGCGCTGGCCAGGAGCCCATTGAACGACACGACCTGAGGGCGCCCCTCGCTCATTCCGTAACGGCCCCCCCGCGCTGCCTCGGCGTCCGCCGCAAGAATGACATCGGATACGTGTCCAAGGCATCGGAGGCAATGGCTGCCAGGAACAACTACCGACAGGTGGCCGTCCACCCGGAAAGGCTCTTCGCTGATGGTTGTACCTAGATCAATCAGAGGAATCGCGTAGCGAAGGGAGAATCTGTTTACCTCATTACGAGCATTCGGGTTGTCAACGCAACTAATGATGACGTCGACGTCCCTTAGGACTCGAAGCAATGACCGACTGGGAAACGCTTCTTCTACGGTCGTAACCTTCGACTCGGGCGAAATCCTCGCCACCAATCGACCTGCAGTGGCGACCTTGAATTCACCTATCGCCTCCGGCGTCGTGCCGTGCGTACGGCTCAAGTTAACTTCCTTGACAACGTCGGCGTCCACGAGGATCAGGTGGCCGACTCCGGCATGAGCAAGCATCTCAGCAACCTGGGAACCGGCGCCCCCTAGGCCAACGATGCCAATCGTGGAGCGTCTAATCGCGCCGATCCCACGGGACCCCAACGCCCGCGCTGGCCGATCGTCCCGTGTCAGAGGCTTTGGCTCCCCCACGACCTCCGAAGGCCAGTGTCGGATGGGCAATGTGCTCACTCGTACGTCCTCAACGCCCTTCCGGTCATTCGCGAGCTGCATCCAGCCGCAGGCATTCGTCCTGTTCACCACAACGTAGGCATGTGGCACGTCTGGAAGCAGCATTCCAAAATGCGGAAGGATCTCGTCCGCCGTTTTGAGGTCCGTCCTGGACGGCTGGGGTAGACGGCCCTGGCCCCCGTGGGCATGAATGAGGACTACACCACGATCAGAACTCTTCGCCTCGGCATAGAGTGCCGAAGTAAGCTCACCCGTCCAGTGAAGGCCGTTCGCGTCTCTTTTGACCTCGTGCTCGCCGGCAAGACGGCACCCGTCCACAAGCAGCAGCCAGTCCGAATCGACGGCGCCATGACCAAACCCGATGAGCAGCTCCTCTCGATCGGACGACAACAACGCTTCAAGCCCTTCCAGCAGCGGTTGCGTCCCTCGGACTTCCGGCATTAGCGGTCCCATTGAGCAAGCACGGCCAGGACTAGGGCCTCGGGTGTGTCCTTTGCAGGATCCCACGGGCAGTTGAATGACCAGGTTCCTAGCACGTCCGTACCCACGACCACCGTGCTCCAGTTATTCGGCACTCTTCCGGTCCGAGTCCGAAGGTCACCGTCTACGTAGGCTGGCGGACGAGAACTCACCGAATCGGAAAGCATGAATGCGACCCTTGAGCTTCGGCCGGTACCCGGCACGGGTTGGGGAGACAGCACCGCCAGAACCTGACCATTGGGCTGACTTCGGAGCTCGACGTTGCCAATGCGGGAGAGTCCGGAAATGAACTCTTCCCTGGTCACGAGTCAGACCCCCCAGGATGCGCCACGAACTTGAGCCCAGAATGGATTTGCACAACTTGCTCGTCTCCGATGCGGATGTTCCCCTCAGGACGCTCCTCATCGAGCACGTACGACAGCTGAATCTTCACGCCAGCGCCAATCGCGTCCTCTTTTATCTGACGCCCAGTGCGTTGGGGGAAAGCCTCCCGGAACGTCACGCGGTTAACCTGGATTTCGTAATGACCGATCGCCTGTGTTTGCTGCTGCACCATAATTTGACCTCCAGAGGTAGATTGGATCGGTATGTCGAGCCAGTCCGTCCAAGACGTATTCGTCGGTGCGTAACAGGCGCGATCTCTTTATTCGGACCGCGGCCGAGCGGGTCCTGAAGCAAGCCGGCATCACCGCGCCTGAGGTTCCGATCGAACAGCTGGTGCGGGCCCACGGTCTCGCTGTCGTCGAGGGCCAGATCCCGAAGGGCTGGGGGTACTTCGATCCCAGTGGGTGGGCCGTTCAGCTAAGCGCTGACCTCTACCGGGAACAGGCTTTCAACCGAAATCGTCGGAGATTCACGCTAGCGCACGAACTCGGTCATTGCGTGCTCGAGCACGGCCAGAATTCCTGTTGGAATCTCGGTCTGGTCGCCGAGGTTACGGATCTCCGCGAGTTGGCGGATGCGCCCGACTTCGAAGCAGAGGCCCACTTGTTCGCGCGGGAGGTTCTGTTGCCCCGACCTTGGCTCGAACGAGATTGGGAGCAGGCGCCGGAGGCGGACCGCTGGGCAAGAATTTACGGCGTTAGCCGTGAGACCTTCTTTATTGTGCTGATTGAGCGGAACCTCTTGATGCAGACCCGTAAGCGCCGATAAATTGTCGGCGCCACTGATCAAATTCCTGCCGGGTTCGCTCATCGGCCTGGTCAGAAAGCTCCGCCAATGTCTTGGTACGAGCCTCGGCTCCCACGTCCAATCGGCCATACACGCCGCCTAGCCCAGTATTGACTAGCAGGCTGCTCCACCGAATCAATAGCAAGCCATCGAGCTCAAGCCGTCGACAAAACTGCGCGAACTTATCTGCGGGCGCCCGCCACAAGGGCATACGACCAGCTTCCAATTGTTGATAAGCAGGCATCGGCACGCCTAACTGGGCGGCGGCCCGTTCTTGATTCAACGACGCCCGTTCTCTGGCTTGCTTGATCAACTCCCCGATATTTGAGGCCCCGGTTTCCTTGCGCAATCTCTCCTCAATCCGATTCCGCAAGGAGATCGCGAACCGATCAAGCTCAGCTTGTGACAGAGGCGGAAGTTCAGTGCTCTCCTCAGCCCAGTCGATGAGCGCCGCTGGCGGGAGCTCGCCAGAGGCAAGGTAGGCGGCCATAAGAAGACGACCGAACTCTTCCAGCTCATCCACGGCCGGCTTCTCGGCATCGGTCACCATGTCTTCATCCACCTCCTTTTCCTTTTCCTTGCGCATGGCTTCCAGCCTCTTGTCCAGGAAGTTCTCCACGATGCCCAGCTTACTTACCATCGCCCCACTGCTCCTCGGGAGCTTCCATCTGGTCGATGAGTTTTAGCGCTTTCAACCCCCGCTGGACGTACACCCTGGCAACCGCCTCATTCTTCAGGCCCAAAGCTTTGGCGACCTCTTGATATGACAGCTGCCCGAGGAATCTCAGCTCGACAGCTGCGGCATGCGTGGGGTTGATAAGGCTGTGATAAAGCTGGTAGCGCGCCCAGAATCGGGCTAACCGCTGGGCTTGCCTTGGAACCAACCGCGGCACGACCTGGGCGGATGGCTCCTTTCCTGCCTCAAGCAATTCCTCAAGCGAAACCTCGTCCAGCTGTCCCCGGCGCCTCCACTCGCGACGCATGAGGTTGAGCTCGATGCCGACGATCCAACTGCGCAGGGAGGCGCCCCTCTTAAAGGACTGGACCTGGAAGTAAGCCTCTTCTAGCGACTCCTGAGCGAGGATCGCGGCATCGGCCTGCGAGAAGCCCCGACTGACGGCAAACTTGATGAGGGTGACTAAGAAGCGGCTGGTAAGTACCTGGAAGGCATCTGGTGCTCCGGTCGCTAACGCATCGGCTAGCTCGTCATCGCGTTCATAAGCCAGCATTTAAGCCCTCAACCCTGGTTGATACGCCGTTCGCACCGTATTCGCGGCACCGTAACTGGCCCTGGTTCGGCGAGTAGGCATTTGTCCTCCTTGCTTGGGAAGTAGGGGGCTGGCCAAGCCCCAGGAAGGACCGCCAACCTCCTCGGCGCCTAGGTGGTGGCCTCGTGGCAATTATATATCATGGGTTGCCGTTTTGGGTTGCTGTCGCTGGAACCATTAATGGGAAGCTGATTAAGATCGCCGTTAGCGAACGGTTGTTCGTCTTAATCCAGAAGCGACTTCGTGACGTAACCGCGCGTAGATTTCTAACGTTAACCGAATTGAAAGGTTTAACAACGACGATATGGATGTAGTAAATGGAATATAGAAGGATTGCTGGTTGAGCCACGCTTTCATATTGCAGAGAATGCTGTTAGGATCCGGAAATAGCGAAAAGAAAGGAGACGTGAAAATGGCTGTAAATACGCCCGTACGCTCTCAAAAAAGGACGTTCAGCCTAAGCGGGGGCCTGATTAGTGCTCTCGATCAGATGGTTGCAGAGGGTTTTGCCCCGAGCAAGAACGCTCTCGTTGAGCGAGCCCTAATAAATGAATTGAGGCAGTTTCGTCGTCAGCAGCGTGCTACCGCATGGAAGGCAGCAGCCAAGGACCCCAAGTTCATGCGCGAGGTAGCGATCCTAGAGGAAGAATTCCGGTCAGCTGACCAGGAAACGCTGCGCAGGGTAAGTTAAGTTCCTCCTCGGTGGAATTCCATCAGTGGCAACTCTTGATGGCTCGTCTTGATCCTGTCAAGGGGTCAGAACAAGGAGGACGGCGCCCCGTTCTCGTCGTCAGCAACGACGAGTTCAATCAGAACCTACCGTGTCTAACCGTCGTGCCGCTCACCACGACCGATCGGCGCCTATATCCGTCGGAAGTACCCATCCCGGCAAACGCGGCCGGGAATCCCCGTGATTCCCGAGTCTTGGCACACCAGATCCGAACGATTTCGCAGGAACGGATCGAAGCTGTGATCGGTGAGCTGCGTGACGACAAGCTTCAAAGGCAAGTCTTAGATGCCATCGTCGATCACCTTGGCTTCGAGCTGACCCCCTAGCTTCGGACGGTCCGGCCAATCGGCTGAGTGCTTAGGGGCCGGCGACAGGCGAGGAACTCTCAGTCTTGGCCAAATGCGCCCGAACTAAGGCTCTGAATAGCCTACCGTGGTTCGGCACTTTCAGGTGAAGCAGTTCGTGCAGGATGACCTCGCGCCTGAACGAGGCGGGTCGCCTCAGCAAGCCCGCGTCAAATGTGAGCCTTCCTACGGAGGAACAGCTCGCCCACTTTCGCGCCATCGGCCTTACGTGGATCTCCTTCGGCGCGACACCGACTTGACGGGCCAGTGAAGCCACCTCGGCTTTCAGAAGAGCCGTCGGCACCGACTCTTCAAGTAGTGCCCACGCCGTGCTCGTCTCCTTTCTCACTTCGAAGCCCTCCGGAGGCTGCTGATAATTTCCTCGACGAGCGTGGCGGATTCTGCCGGCTTTACAGCGGTGATAAGCGCCTTGTAGAGGGCGGTCCTCACCTGGCGTTCCTGGTCCGCGCTGACTCGCCAATGGGGATAGGCCTCGAAGGCTTCTTGAGCCGCCTGCGCGACTCTATCCGGCCCGTCGATGCCCTTGCCACGCAGATACCAAAGAACGGCAAAAGCCTCTTCGGAGAGGCCACTTTCGCGGCGCGCTCGTTGCGCTTCCACGGTCTCGCCCGCAAGTCCCTCCAGCTGCTTGAGCGCCTCCTCGGTGCTAAGCTGCCGGTCCTCGAACGCTTCAGCAATCCGCTCAGCCCGTTCCCCGATCGGGAACAGAAAAGGCTGTTGGGGTCCTTTATCCTCCGCCAGGTCGTGAAGCGCTTTGATGAGGTTGAAAACCTTGACGATCTCTGGGCGGTCTTGTTCGGCGATCGCCTGCAGGCCACGCTCGTCTAGCTTGTGAACGGTCTCAGGCGACCAACTCCCGTAGGCTGACGTGTGCTCGCGGACGAGCAGGCCAGTCTTGCGGAGGAACGTCCGGTCGACCTCTAAGCCCGGCTCGTAGTTCGATCTGACGATCTCGTACATGCGAACCAATCGGTCATAGTCCTCCAGATACGGCCGCAGAAATGGATCAGGCGACAGGATCTCGTATGTCTCTTGCACTTCCTCGAAATGCCTGTAGAAGACCTCTCGCTTCTCCCGGTCGAGGAAGTAGGAAAGGACTGCCTCCACTTCCTTGTCCGCGACCAGTCCTGACGCAATCGTCAGATATTCTTCACGACTTTTGGCCATCAGCTCGGCGAAATGATGTTGGAGGACGTCGATACCTTCTATGACACCTTGTACGTCATGGGAGTCGAAGGCCAGGGCCTTCTCGAGACGATCGAAGATGCCAACGAAGTCGAGCACGAAGCCAGCAGGCTTCCGACGGCCGCTTGCATCTTCGTATGGCCGGTTGACGCGTGCGATGGCTTGTAGAAGCACGTGGTCGCGCATCGGCTTGTCGAGATAGAGGCAATAGAGGATTGGCGCGTCGAAGCCGGTGAGGAGCTTTTCGGTAACGATAAGAATGCGAGGGGTGATATCGGCCTTCCGAAACGCCTTGCGAATTGCTACCTCCTTCTCCTCCGAATAGTGGAAGCGAGCCAACTCAGGAACATCGTTGTGGGCAGGGCTAATCACGACTTCCGAGTAGTCGGCCGGCAGGTAGCGGTCTAACGCGTCTTTGTAGCGAACACAGGCCTCCCGGTCGACCGCCACCAGGAACGCCTTGTATCCCATCGGCTCTACCGTGTTGCGGTAGTGGTCACTCACATGACGCGCGACCTTGTCCACGCGATCTGGACTCTTCAGCATGTTGCGCAGGGTCACGGCCCGGTCCAGAACTCTATTTAGAGTCTCAACGTCGGCCACGCCTTCAAGCTCCGCGAGATCCAGGAACTCGCGATCGAGGGTCTCGCGGTCAACGCGAAGCTCGTTTGGCGCAAGGGCGTAGTGAAGAGGAACAGTCGTGCCGTCTTCGATCGATTCCCGGATTGAGTACTTATCGAGATAGCCCTTCGGGTCGTCAGCACCGAAGACCTTGAAGGTTCCCTTGCCATGAGCTGTCCGATCGATTGGCGTTCCTGTGAAGCCGACATAGGTGGCATTAGGGAGGGCACCAACCAGGTAATTACCGAGGTCGCCGCCGGTCGTCCTATGAGCTTCGTCAACCAGGACGAAGACGTTGTCCCGCCGATCGACGTCTGGGGGCATCCCCTCGAACTTCTGGATGGTGGACACGATCAGGCCTCGGCGTCCTCCACCGAGCAGCTTCTGAAGGTGAGCCTTTGAGTCAGCTACCTCGACGTGGCCGAATCCCACAGATTCCAGGTTGCCGAAGAGCTGCTCTTCCAACTCGTTCCGATCGACGAGCATGAGGACGGTCGGGTTGCGGAAGGCCGGATCCTCAATTAGCTGTTTAGCAACCGTAATCATCGTGTAGGTCTTTCCGGAGCCCTGTGTATGCCAAACGAGGGCCCGTCTCTTTTGGCGGTCCGCGGCACGGGCCTTGACTCGCTCAGCCGCTCGCATCTGATGCGGTCTCAGGACGACCTTGGAGAGCTCGCCATCTTTCCGAGTGAATAGGATGAAATCAGCAAGAACACGGACAAACCGTTGCGGACTCAGAAAAGTCTTGACGAGAGTCTCAAAGTCGCCCGCCTGCTCGTCTCGCCAGTTGAATAGCGTTTTCCGTGAGAGGCTCCACGTCGCTCCGTAGAAAAACTGGATGAGATGGGTAAGGCTGAACAGCTGCATGAGCGCCATGAGCTCCGGACCCTCGAGATGGTAGCGGCGAAGTTGGTCCAGGGCGTCCGCGATGCCCTCTTTCCTCCTAGCGGCTTTGGTCTCGATGAGAAGCAGTGGAATCCCGTTAACAAGGAAGACAATGTCGGCTCTGATCGTGTGGACGCCATTCGTGTACGTGAACTCATCGGTAACGTGGAATGTATTGGCACGAACCTGAGGATCAATGAACCGTACGTTGCGCTCTCGTTTGTCGGCATCCACGAAAATGGTCTTCAGGCCACGAAGGAATTCCCACGCTTCGAGGTTGCCCTCGATGCTGGGTAGAACATGGGTGATTCGCCGAACCACATCCTCGGCCCGGCCGAGGTCCACGATTGCGGCATTGAACCTCTGGAGTTGCCCGACAATCGTCTCGTAAAGAACGAGCCCCGTCTCGCCGCGCCGCAGGCGAAGGGCCTCATTCCGCGTCAGGTAAGTCCAGCCAGCCTCCTCCGCGTAACGTACGAAGGGACTCTGGACGGATAAGCGTTCAGCGCCGAGAGCTGCCATAAGCGATTGTCCCAGCGGGCTCCGGGCCGTGGCCCTCCTGCCCTGGCCCTGCGAGCCGTATGAGTCCGCTCATCAGCTGATCAAGGAGGCTCTCAAATAGCGCCTGAATGGCGCGGGAATGCCGTTCCTCGGACCTGACTTTTTCGTCCACGCTTTCGAGGGACCGAACAATCCGTTCCTGCTCGCCAAGATCAGGTACTACCACTGGAAATGCCTTCAGTTTGGTGCTATTGATGCAAGCCAAATGCGTAGTCCGGTGGGCGACTTGTAGGAAGTAAGCCTTGCCATAAGGGCTTTGGACCAGAAAGGCGAGGAATTTTGGCAGAAGACGGCTCGGAGCCGGTCGGACAGCAAAGATGTGGTTCTGATGAACGCAGATCGGAATCTGTCCTTCCCAAATAAACCCGCGGCCGAGCTTGTCGAAGTCACCACCTTCGGTCAACAACACATCACCTGGTTTGAGGCTATATCGACGAAACTCTCGCTCTTCTAGTTCGATCTGCTTGATCTCGGTCAGTTCCAAATATCCGTCCTGAACGTTCGCGACACGAAGATAAGGCACGCTTATAAGCGTGCCACCAGAAGGCTTCCGGCCTTTGGCCACTCCAGTCTGAACGGTCGCGCACTCGTCTAACCTGAACTTCTCCCAAGTGGCAGGCACCGATCCGAATTCTGTATCGGTCAGGCGCACCCTTTCTACTGCGTCGACGCGTACGGCCCCGTACGTGAAGAGGTGTCGCATGAGTGACTTCTTCAGCTCCTTTGCCGCGACTATGACCGACTCGGCCGCCTCTTTCGCACGCTGAACGTTCGACAGAACCTCAGCGATGGCGCGCTGCTCGGCAATCGTGGGAATAGGAACGGCAAGGGACGCCAAGCGTGACCGAGACAAGTTTGGGATCGTTGTCTTGTTCCCGGCCCCTGCATAGGTCCCGAACAGAGTGAACGCGGCCTGGAGCCAGTACATGAAGAACTCCGGGCACGTATCGGTGGATCGTGGGCGGAGCCGGTGTAGGTGATTCTGGTAAGAGCAGTCAGGAACCTCGCCGCCCCAAACGGCAGTGCGGCCAATATCGCCGCCCTCGCACACCAGAAGATCACCTCGATTCAACGACAGGCGTTTCGTCTCCTCGGGACTGAAAACCATTGTGTCGAGGGAGTCAAGAGCGAGGTGACCCCAAAGAACGTTCGAAGTGCGGAGGAACGGCCTGCGTGATCCATTAACCCGACTTCGCGGCGAGATGGCCTTCCCCTGCTGGACATCAAAAAGTTCGCCCAGCCGCGAAACGCCCCACCCTTCCGGAGCTGACCAGCCCAAGCCGCTGGGTCGAGCTCTTGGCAGAATGGCTTCGAGAACAGGAGGAGCCTCAAGCATGGAGGCCGCCGAGACCCAACTCAGCAAGGACTCTGTCCAGCTCCCGATCGGTGCCAAGTCGCTCTTGTAGGGCCTCCTGGAGTAATACGACCGCCTCCTCGAGTGGGAGGGCTTCCTGGCCGCCACTCCTGGCAACGTAGCGGCTGGGTGAGAGGTTGTAGTCGTTGCGAATCGCGTCATCGACCGTGATAAGAGCCGAAACGCCCGCGTCTGCCTTCCAACTGTGGTAGAGCCCTGCAATCCGGTCGAGGTGCTCCTCGTCGAGATGATTCTTGGGTCGGCCTTTGGTAAAGAGCATGGAAGCATTGATGAGCAGAATCTCCCCAGGATGGCGTTTCGCTGCGTTGACGACCAGGATGATTCCCGGTGCGGTGGTGTTATAGAAGAGGTTTTCCGGCAGGAGGATCACCGCTTCGATTCGGTCCGCCTTGCCGGAGAGATCGCCGCTGACGAGCGCTTTCCTGATATCCCGTTCGCGACTCGAGCCCTGGTTGCCACTTCCGCGACTGACCGCCCCCGAGTCCAAGACCACCGCCATCCGTCCGCCGGATTTGAGGGAGGCCCACATGTGCTGGATCCATCCCCAGTCGCCGGTCGACGTAGGTGGAATCCCGAAGCGGAACCGATCGTAAGTGTCGTGCTGGTAGGTGGTCAGTGGAAAATCCTGGTTCCACATTGGATTGGCCGTAACAATGTCAAACTGGCTTAGGCGCCCCTCGCCGTCGGTGAAGGCTGGCCGATTCATCGTGTCGCCTAGAGCGATCTGGGCGTCCATGTCGTGGATGAACGCATTCATCCTGGCCATGGCGAAGGTTGCTCCGTTGATCTCCTGCCCGTACAGTCTTGGGGGCGCGACGGTCACCGGGAGCTGCAGGTGCCCGTTTACTCGCTTTCCGTTGGTTTGTAGGAGGCGGAGGTGGCACTTGATGAGCAGACCACCGGAGCCGCAGGCCGGATCGTAGACGGACGTCCCTGGTCCGGGCTCCAGAAGACGCGCCATCAGCCACGCCACCCCCGGCGGAGTGTAGAACTCGCCGGCGCTTTGACCCTGGCCCTCTGCGAATTTGCGTAGGAGGTACTCATAGGCCCGCCCAAGGATGTCTGGTTCCACATCGTCAAGGCCTAGTCGATGCCGGCTCAACGTTTGGACGAGCGCCGTAAGCCGTTGGTCATCAACAATGCGCTGCCCTGCAGTAGTCGCGTTAAAGTCGACAGCATCGATCACGCCTTGCAGCTTCGGGTTCTCACGGGCGACGGCGCGAGTGGCGTCGGTCAAGTGCTCGCCCAAGCCCACCGCCTTCTGAGCTATAGCCATCCACCGGGCGGCTTGTGGGAGGTAGAAACGGACCATCTTGTGATCCGCGTCTACGATGGAGCGAGCGGCCTTCTGATTGCCTAATTCGTGTCCCGCTCGCTCGACTTCGTCCTCGAAGACATCGGACAACCGCTTGAGGAAGATCAGAGGAAGGATGTAGTCCTTGAATTTCGGGGCATCAAGCGGTCCCCGAATCTGGCAGGCGGCTTCCCAAAGCCATCCCTCCAGCGTTCCGACATCCAGGCCACGATCGTTCGGCGTGATGTACCCCCTCCCTTACTCGTTGCGCCCTGCCGGAGCCCCAGTGTAGTCTGCCGGTTCGGGCCGCGGTAACCGAGGCTTCCGGAGCTCCTGATACCGACTAGCGCGGTACTCTTCAAGCCACTTCTTGCTACTTCGCCACATTCGATCCTCACCCTGAATGGCCCTGAGCCGACCGCGGTGAATGGCCATCCGAAGCGCCATGACGTTAAGCTCCTTTGTGGCCAAGGACTCAAGTGGCAGGAGCTTCGCAGGTCCCGCCACTGCAGGCAAAATGAAGCGAGTCAGGTTTTCCACGATTGCCCGGGCGATCAACTCACCCAATGGTCCGGGATCGCCGCGGTCGGCCTTTCGTAGCGCTTCGAGGTATCGGTCTCGTTCGCGTTTTTGGATGACGGCCGGCGGGTAACCCAGGCGCACAAGGATCAGGTTCGTCAGAAGGCGACCGGCCCGCCCATTCCCGTCCAGGAATGGATGGATGCGCTCGAAGGCAGCATGCCTTTTGGCGATGGCCTCGGCGATCGGGGCGGTATCGGCGCCAATCTTCCCCACATCGGCGATCCAATCGGTAATCAGAGCAGGGACATCGGTATGTCCCGGCGGCATCATTCCGCCGGTAAATGGCTGGATGTCGTGCTTGCGCCAGTTTCCTGGTGCCTCATCCGGCCCCGCCTCGGGATGCGGCGCAACTTCCCAAACCGGGGTCATGGCCCGCTCGTGTACCTGGCGAACCTCGGTAATCGTTAGCAGCTCGCCGCTCGTCCAGCTGGGTTTGGTTGCTTGTCCGTAGACCCACTGGGCGGCATCCGCATACCCCTTCACCTCGAGGTAGTCTTTGAGCTCCTTTTCGCCGACTGCCCGACCTTCTCCGAGTAAGGCTTCGACCTCTTTAAGGACAAGCGTATTTCCCTCAAGCGCCGTGGAGTTGTGCGCCTCCTGGTACCAGATGTGGGTCCAGATACCCTCGGCCTCCTCCGGACTAGGGAGGCCGCCGAGCCGTGACCGGAGCTCATCGACCAACGCGGTGAGGCGCTGGTGAACCGCCTCCCGCGACGGACGGCCGCCAGCGATCTCAGAGCTCCGGGCGGGGGTTGTTAACCATGACCGTGAAAACTCTAACATAACAACTTAAGCAGTTGTTATCTCGAACCGCAGGAAACTTGAACATAACAACCTGCTCAGGCTGCAAGTGCTTGGCGAGCCAAGTCACCGTCGCGGGCATCGCCCGCGAGTCGTCTGGCCTCGCGCCAAATTGCAGGAGCTTGTAGACCGACCAGATCGGCCAGGTAAGCGGCCCATCCGCTAGCCAGAAAGACCGCCGCCTCAGCTAGGAAAGGGCTGCTTCTCATCCGCCTCTGCGGACCCGGCCCATCGTGGCTATATGCGATGCCAAGGTAGTCCGCGACTGCTAGCCGGAAGACGGCCAGAATCAGATCACGAGCGCCCTCGACGCGAGGGTCCATGTTCAGCTCGCCTCCAGTAAGCCAGGCAACTCCAACGGCACGGTCGCTTGGCTCAGCGCACGTCCGATCTTCCACGCAGTCCGTGGGCGCACAGCCTGCCCGCGAATAAGCGCGGCAACAGTAGGGCGAGAAACCTTTGCCTGCCGTGCGAGTTCCGACAGGCTCCAGCCTCGAGCCACGCAGGCCGCCTTCAGGCGATCGGGGTCGATCAGCACGACGAGGTCGTTCCGGTCGGGGGTCAGACTTTGGCCCCCGTCGGCCACCGCAGGAAGGCGACTCATGCTCCCTGTCCCCCGCCAGGACGGCGCTCCCACCATCGTGGCTTCCCAATGCAGTCCTCGACGCGTCGCGAAGATCGTGGTCTGCCGGCCATGAAGGGGAGGGCGATCCGAGGGGCCGAACGCTCGACCCCCCGCCAGACGTTGCCCAGTGGACCGGATGCGCCAAGGCGGGCAGTCGTTGTGGTCCACACTCGGCAGCACTCCCGACCCCTCGGCAGCACGCTGAAGGCGACGCGCGCGACCTGCTCTTCTCGTTGGTCGGTGGGCGCAACCACGAGAACCTGGTTCTGAGAGGCATTCGGCCGGTCGACGAAGTACGAGATATAGGCTCCGAGCTTGAGCCGAAGGCGTTTGGCCAACTCGCTGCCACGATCCCACTCGAGGTGGATCAGGACTTCTCGATCGGCCGTCAGGAATCGACCCCAGCCATCGGCGATCGGGCCGCGCTCCTCCTCTTCGGCGTAGCCGCGCCGCACGCCCTGCTCCCCGACCCAGTGGTAGAGACCCTGGTCCGGCAGCTGTCGGCATGCCGTAGCCAGGTCGACAAAGAATTGACTCGCTTGCAGGTCGTGGACGAGATGGTAGTGGCGGGTCAGCGCATGATCCGCCCTTTGGACGTAGGCCAATGGATCCTCATCGCGGGACTCTGCGAGGGCCCTCGCCCCGTGTGGTGAAAGGAAGTAGATCGATGCACGACGAACGAAGCCGGGTCGCATGGTCACTCGCCAGGTTCTGACGAGGCCTTGGCGGACGAGCCATTCGAGTCGATACTGGCAGCTGCGTGGGCCCGCGAAGAACAGGGCCTGGAGTTGGTGGCGATCGAGGTACCGGTACTGGTCCAGGGCGAGCAGGATCGCCAGGTCTCGAGGTGTGAGCGGCCTGCGGTCACGTGACGTCAGACGAGTAGCGAGCAGCCGGAGCTCGAGATGGCCCGTGATTTGACGTGAGTAGGAAGACAGTCCCGGCGGAGAAGTCGGCGCTTTCGAATCAGAAGAGGGGTTCACTTCGACAAATGAAGTGCTGCGCGAAGGGGCCGCGAACTTCTCCTGCGAAGGGCTGCGTGAAGGTGACGTCGACGCGTTCATGCCATCTCCTTGAAGCCGCCGCGCACTCCAACCGAGACCAAACGTGCCTCGATCTCCGACTCGACCGCCTCTCGTGACCGGCCGTAAATCGCGAGGCTCGCTCTCGCGAGTGCGGCGGCATTAAGCTCGCCGAGGCTCGGCGGCGGAGCTTCTGTGGTCCCCGTGAAAGGCGCTTCGGTCCGTCCATCGACGCACAGCCTCACTGCGACCTGGAAGCGTTCCAGCGAGAGAAGTTGGTGGTCGGTCAGCGGATTAAATTGCCGCGCCAGGCGGCGGGCGTCGTCCTGTCCGCACTGGAACACCACACGCGTGCGGGCGTTGCTCTCGAGTGCTTCCTGAGTCGACTCCCGTAGCTGCCCAAGATGCTGGTTGGCCAGGATCAGGTTGAGGCGATAGGCGCGCGACTCAGCGAGGATCTCGTCCAGTGATTGCGGCAGGTGGAGGTAGTTATGGAACTCGTCGAGGTAGAGATTAAAGTCGGGCCGATCCCGCTTCAGCCGGTTCGCACGAGCCAGGGCTGCCTGCCACAAGCGGCTAACGATGAAGGAGCCGAGGAGCTGGCTGGTGTCCTCGCCGAGCTGCCCCTTAGACAGAGACACCAGGAGGATGCGGTTGCTGTCGATGATCTGCTGAAAATCAATCGTCGAAGTGCTCTGGCCGAGAATGTTGCGCAGTGTTGGGCGGAGCAGGAAGCTACGGAGCTTGTTGAGGACCGGACCGACCACTTGCAGCTGCTGCCCTGGAGCCATCTGCTCGTACTCCGCCCAAAAGAGCTTGAGGCCCGCAGGGTCGTCCAGCTCAGCGGTAAGTTGCGCGCGTGCCGTTCGGTTCAGTAACAGCAGCGGCACCTCGCACAGCGTTGCCTTGGGATCGCGCATCAGCGTCAGCAGCGCCGCACGAAGCACATCATCCGTTCGCGGACCCCAGAAGCGCTCGTATGTCTTCTTGAAAATGGTGACGATCCCATCGCAGACAACCTCACGCTGATTGGGATCGGGACAGGTGAGGACGTTGAGACCGACCGGTTGCTCGCGCTGCGAGGGATCGATCAGCACAACCCGGTCGCGATGGCGGCCAGGGATCCGCTCCAACAGGTCGCTAATCAAGTCACCCTTTGGGTCGAGGACGCCGACTCCGACCCCTGCATCGACGTCCTGGAGCGCCAGATTCAGCAGCAGGGTGCTCTTGCCGCTGCCGGTCGGTCCGAGGACATGCATGTGGTGTCGGCGGTCGGCTTGGGCGATGCGAGCGGGTTCCCCGGTCGAGCCCTCCAATCGGCAGAGGATGCTGCCATCTGCAGACAGCCGCCGGTCTGGAGCAAGCCGGACCCGGGCCGCATCCATTGGGACCGCGGAAATCGGTAGGTGGAAGAGTTGGGCTAGTGTCCTGAAACGGAAGTTCGTTGGCAAAATCGGGCCACACTGGAAAGGATCTCGTCCGCGGTCTTGGCCCACAGGAACGGTTTGGCGGTTTGGTTGCTGGTGGCGATATAGAGGC
>Ga0070698_100003751_pt1 | contig 16712 bp, 8 predicted proteins | sample KBSK1502metaG_FD_65477 | JGI IMG/M metagenome (GOLD analysis project Ga0070698, IMG submission 65477) | Corn, switchgrass and miscanthus rhizosphere microbial communities from Kellogg Biological Station, Michigan, USA - KBS K1-50-2 metaG | ecosystem: Host-associated > Plants > Roots >...
ACTCGGCGATCAGGAGCAGGCTTTCAAGTGGTTGCAGACCGCAGTCGAAGAGCGCGACATCTGGTTGATGAATCTCAAGGTCGATCCGGTGTTTGCCAAACTTCGTTCACAACGCCAGTTTACGGACATCCTCGCCCGCATCCGTCTCCGTCCATAGCCACAAGATAGTTAGCCACGAAAAGGCACAAAAAGCACAAAATCATTTTGGTTGTTTCGATAACGTTAATGTGTCTTTTGAGATTTTTTGTGGCAAACTATGCGTCTCCCAAAACCCCGACGCGTTAGAGATATTCATTTCAATACTGCCCAGTAAATCTAATCAGGCCGAGGTCTATTCAACGGAGGATGCTATGGCAGATAGAGTTAGGTGGGTAATCGAATTAATGCAGGGAGATCCGAGCAGAAGTTTTACGCTCGGGAAGATGGCGCAGTCGGTAAATCTATCAGCTCCTTATTTTTGTTATCTGTTCAAATCCATCACCGGAGTTCCACCCGCGAAATATTTGAAATCACTCAGGATGCAGCAAGCCGCTACGCTACTCACCTCAACGTTTCTGAGTGTGAAACAAATTGCGCGAAATGTTGGGCTGGCTGATGAGAGCCACTTCGTCAGAGACTTCAAACGAATGTATGGCGTTACGCCAAGCGAATATCGAAACCGAGTTCTCCTCTCTTCTGACTCATCCGGAGTTGAACACAAAAAGTCGCCAATAAATAGTAAAATCGGCCAATTAATTCTTCTTGCATCTTGTTTGTACCTCGTCTAGTGTTTCGCGCGTAAATTGCAAATTGTTTTATCGCCTCGATTTGGTCCAAGCCTTAAGCGGAGTCTCTTTCACGCAGTAAACAAAACTAAAGATCCTCGATTTAACAGGTAACAGTCTACGTCCAACTAGAAACTACTACACCCGACAGTAGTAGCTAAGTCTTTATTTGCCAGGGAGGCTTTGATGAGAGTCTTAGCTACCGAGGCTCGGTCCAGATCTGTCTGGAGTGTGTCTTGTCACAGTCGCACATTCGTTTTGGTAATCGCAGTGTTGGTCTTCGTATTTGTTTGTCATAACCCAACCCGCGCAAATTCATCTCTTTCCGGACAGGTCGCTGGAACGGTTGTCGATCAAACGGGCGCCACTGTTGGCGGTGCATCTGTTGTTCTCTTCGGTGTTGTTGGTCTTGAAGCACAACGTGCTATTACGGATCAACGCGGTCGGTTCACCCTCGAGAAAGTGCTTGCGGCTGACTACGTTGTTTCCGTCCAAAAGAACGGCTTTCGCGAAGTTCGTCGGGTGCTGCATGTCGTTGGCGGTGAAAGCCTGCAGTTAGAGTTTCGACTGAACGTAGCTTCGATCTTCGAAACCGTCACTGTCACGCCCGGTCGTGGTCTACCGCGGGACGTGTTTGATGTGCCGCAGTCACCGGTCGTTGTTACCGAAGATGAGATTGCTCGACGTTACGCCAACATCCTCCCGCAAGCGTTGCGCGATGTGCCGGGTGTGCACATTCAACAAACGACATCGGGTCAGGGCTCGCCGTTTGTACGTGGGCTGACCGGCCAACAAGTTCTGCATTTGATCAATGGCGTTCGCTTTAACAACGCAACGTTCCGGCCCGGCGCCAATCAATACACCGCACTGATCGATCACGACTTTGCGGATCGTATTGAGGTTGTTCGTGGACCAGGCTCGACGCAATACGGCTCAGACTCATTGGGCGGAACCATCAATGTTCTGACACGCGCGCCCAAAGTCTCTGACAGTTTTGGATTCCAGGGTAACGTCAACACTTACTTCGGCAGTGCAGATCTGTCTGCCGGTTTGTCGACGACGATCACTGGCGGTTCGAGTAACTGGGGGTTCGTCGCTGCCGCGTCAGGGCGTCGTACGCAGGATCTTCGCACTGGCGCCGGCGTCGATTCACATTCTGTCGTCACACGTCTGCTCGGCATCTCGTCGAAGTTTCTTGGTAACCGGTTGCAGGACACGGCATACGGTCAATACAACGCGAACGCGAAGTTTCAGTACAAGTTTACGGACGTTGACATCTTGTCGGTTGAGTACCTGCGTGGAACGCAACTGGGACTGCGGCGATACGATCAGCTCGACGGCGGCATCGGTAATCTTCTTAACAGCTTCGATCCGCAGGTGCTTGATTTTTTTACCGCTCGGTACGATCGCCTCGGCGCCGGTCCATTCGATTCAATCTCGACGATCTTTTCTTACAACGGACAACGCGACGATCGTCGCTCGCAGAGCATCAACAACGCACAGGGTCTTCGTTCGCGAATCAGCGACGAGTTTAATCTGACGCGAGCGAATGGCTACCAGGCCCAGGCAAGCACGCGTGTGAAGCGCAGCCACTCGCTGACGTTTGGTGCGGAGTTCTATAACGAACGGATCACATCGCGTAAACAGGACTTCAGTTTCAGTAACGCAACGCTAGCATTTACGAACGTCGCCGACGTCCGTGCGCGTTTTCCAAACGGATCGAACTATCGAACCCTCGGCATTTTCGCGCAGGACTTTGCGTCCTTGATACCGCGGCGTCTGACGGCGCACCTCGGCATCCGTTACAGTCTTTTCGACTATAAACAATCGTCAATCGACAATCCGCTTGATACTGCCGGCAAACCGACAGTGCCGAACGTTAAAGAGACCTTTGACGACGTCACTTTCAATACCGGACTTACGTTCACCGTTAATTCTCACCTCAACATAAGTGGCAATATCAGTCGCGGTTTTCGCGCGCCTAACGTTAACGATTTCGCCGCGACCGGCCTTTCCGGATTGGGTTTTGAAGTTTCTCCGGACGAAGGTGTGCGTCTTGGCGGTTCAACGGGTGCGCTCGATAGTGCGAGACGTCTGAGTGACGTCCGCCCGCTCGAGCCAATCAAAGCGGAGCAACTCTATAGCTACGAGCTCGCGGTGCGTTTCCTCGGCAGAAAATTCAGTGGCGCAGTCTCTGCGTTTGATTCCGAGATTTCAAACCTGATTGAGCGCCGCACGCTGTTATTGCCCGGAGGCTCAGTGGGCCAACTCGTCGGCGGTCAGCCAATCATCCGCCAGGACGCCACCGGCGCAGTCTTTACCTCGTTATCGAGCTCCCCAGTTTTTGTTCGTACCAATGCCTTGAAGGTCCGACTTCGAGGCGTTGAGGGAAGCGTTGCGATGAAGCTGCGCAGCGATCTCACTTTCAATGCCAATGCGTTCTACGTGCATGGCAAGGATTTGAGAACGGGCCTGCCACCGAATCTTGAAAATGGTATTCCGCCTGCTACCGGATTCACCGGTATCAAGTGGGAGCGTCCCGGTTCACGTGGGTGGGTCGAGCTCTATACAAACTTCGCGGCGCCGCAACGTCGTTTTTCCGATAACGATATTTCGCAGGCACGCATCGGTGGAATACGCACGCGCGAGGAGATTGCCGGATTCTTTACTGGGGGTGCGATAGCGCGCGGTCTCGTGCGCAACGGCATTCTCGTCGCGACTGGCGAAACGCTGGCGCAGGTCCAACTGCGAGTGCTTGGCCCGGGACTCCAGCCCAATCAGTTGTTCACGAAGAATCCCGGATTTGCGCTGCTGAATCTGCGTGGCGGTTTCCGAATCGGCGAGCGCTCGTCGATCACGGTCATTCTCGAAAACATGCTCGACAAGAACTACCGCACGATGGGTTCCGGTATCGATGGTCCAGGAACGAATGCGGCAGTCCGGTATTCATTCAGTTTTTGACCCATTGAACCTGGCGCACTCCAAAGAGGTTCGCAAATAGGTCGAAGGAGCAAAGATGAAACAACTATTCCTAATGTTGGCACTGTTACTGACTGCAATCGTTTCAATCGCAACTTACAACGACTCGCTCCAGGGATCGCAAACCGCAGCGCCGGAGGCCGAAGGCATTGCGCTGAATCTCACTGCAAGTGGCGATCTGCCCGGCATGAGCAAAGTAAAGCTCCAACGAAACGGGCAGAACATTACCGGCGGGAGTTTCCGCATTACGGTACTGCCACAGAACGCTGACGCATCGTCGAGTGAACGCGGAGAACTGGTCGGCACGATTAGTGGCGGCACACTGACGCTAACTACTGAAGGCACGCTGTCAGCAGCCGCCGGAGTGCAAATCACAATTCAAAGCGGCACCGGTCAGTTTGCATCGGTAACTTCCGGGAGCGGCACGATCAGCATAACAGCAAGCAGTGAGAACCCCTCGCAGTTGAGCGGCACGCTGGTACTCAATTTCTAACTCGATCCCCGAAAGGAAAAAGCTATGTTCCGCGGCACGACCCCGAATCGCAAGAGCCTAGTTGTCATTCTCCTCCTCAGTCTGTGGCTTCAGGTGATCACACCACCTGTCATGGCGGTACCGCGCGGACCATCGCCGATCGGGGCGATGCTCAGTAATGCGCCAGGTCGCGCGCGCGATCTGACTGTGCGGCTGGCGTTGGTCGAACAAAGCCTGATCGCGTTATTGCGAGCCAGTCTCACACCGCAGGAAAACTGGAACGTCGTTTTGAGCCCGGTGACGACCGAGTTCAAAGACTTCACCGGACTCGACTATCACGCGTCGAGTCGCAAGCTGCTGTTGTCGGCGAACACGCCCGGCGGATTGCCAAACAACTTCGAAGCAGTCGCTGCTGATGGGACGAGGGCAGCGTTTTCGAACGTTGCGGGATTGAATGGGGAGTTGCTGATTGCGACGAGTCGCGACGAGGGTCAGGGAATGAGTCGTGGCGGGTTTGCCGCCGGTGATTTGTTTACGAGCACAGGTGTGCCTGGAGTAGTTGCACGTGTGAGTGCATCCGGAGCGGCGGTACAGAACCCGTGGGTCACGCTACCGGGCGAGACTGGTGGCGTTGGCGGTCTGTATCTGGATCGCACGGGAGTGTATGGCGGCGACCTGCTGGTCGTAACGACGACTGGTGGCGTGTGGCGTGTGAACGCGGCCGCAGAAGCGACAAAGGTTGCGAGTCTTGATACGCGTCTGGCCGGCGTCACGGCATTGCCTGACGATCCGGATCGTTATGGACCATGGTCAGGAAAGATCCTCGCGGGCGCCAAAGATCAATCGCTACTCTACGCGATTGATTCACAGGGCCAGACAAGCAGTCAGCAGTTGGACGTGCACCCACAGGACGTCGATCTGGTCCCGGCACAGGAGAATTTCTTTGCAGTCGACACTGTGGGACGCAAAGTTTGGGGTGCAAGCGACGGCGCATTTGCAGGAATCATCGGCGACATCCTGGTGACGCAACAGTCTCCGGGTGTGATCAAGAGACTGCGTTGGAATGGTGTGGAGTTTGTCTCGTCGCAGTTGGCAAATGCAACAGAGTTCAAGCAGGTTGCGTTTGCGCCTTCGGGGATCAACCCCATCCCGCCAGTCAAGCAGTTGTACGACAAGATCGCTGTGGTGCGACATAGCGTGACACTGCTAAACAGCGGACGTGTAGAAGGTTCGTTGTGGCAGTTAATGTCCGAAGACGTGACGCTTGACGGGACCGACACGATCACCACCGACCTGCTCGTCCCCGGAACACCGGTCGTATTGCACAGTCATCCGGCAACATACGGTGGCACCCTCGTCGGCTCAGAGAATCCGGAACCATCGAACTACACAATCACGATCAAGGGTAGTTCACAGTTGCGACACGTCGTGGCGCGCACCAATCCGATCGAGCTGGAGAACGTGGCGCCGCCACCAGCACCGACGGGGACGCGCGATGTGTCAATCAACCACGCGGGCGAATCGATCGGGGATCCGACAACACTGCGCAATCTCTCGATCTCCGGCAGTGCCGGAACGGTCGTGGTGCCACCCGGTACGTACGGGCAGTTCAGTGCCTCAGGTCGGAATGTTCTCGCATTTGGTGTCGCGAACTCGCAGTCGCCGACCGTTTACAACCTCGAAGACTTAACTCTTACCGGAAGCAGCGAGTTGCGACTGGCTGGTCCAATCGTGCTAACCGTCAAGAACCATGTCACGCTGAGTGGCTCGACACTCGGCGCCGCAGACGATCCCAAGCGATTACTGCTGAAGATAGCGACCGGTCCAGCGGATCCTGACGATGCGTTAAAAGTGAGCGGCAATGCAGTGCTGTATGGCATCGTCCGGGCGCCGCAGGGAACGATCACGATCGAAGGTTCTGGTCGGGTGCGCGGCACGGTGGCGTGCAACTACCTGTTTATTAACGGCAACGGCGTGTTGCAGATCACTGAAAGCGACATTCCACCGCCGCCCGTGAATCGACCTCCGATTGTTGATGCCGGTGGCGATCAGTCCATAACTCTGCCTACTAATTCTGTAAGTCTGAATGGAATCGCGAGCGACGATGGTTTGCCGCAGGGAAGTGTATTGACACTGTTGTGGAGCGTTGTGAGTGGTCCAGGGCCCGTGGTGTTCGGCGATCCCACGAAGCCGATCAGTACCGCAACGTTCACAACCGCCGGCGAATACATCCTGAAGCTGACCGCGTCAGACGGACAGTTGAGCGCGAGCGACACGTTGAAAGTAACGGTGGTTCCGAACAATCAACCACCGACAGTTAATGCAGGTCCGGATCAGACAATCGAACTGCCGGATCCCGCATTCCTGAAGGGTGTGATCACCGACGACGGTATGCCGCACGGCAGTACGGTGACTTCAACCTGGAGCGTCGTGAACGGTCCCGGACCAGTGGTGTTTGGTAATCCAAACGCAGCAGTCACGACCGCTTCGTTTACCAATCCCGGCGTCTACACGCTGAGACTGACGGCAACAGATACCGAGTTCACCGTTTCGGACGAGATGTCGGTAACCGTGCTGTTGAATCAGCCGCCGACTGCGAATGCCGGTCCGGATCAGGAGATAACTCTGCCCGGCGTCGCTCAGATGAATGGCTCAGCGACGGACGATGGTTTGCCGCGCGGCTCCGTGCTCGAGACGATTTGGAGTTTTGTGAGTGGCCCCGGTCCAGTTGTCTTTCCGGATGCGACATTGCTCAATGCAACCGCGATCTTCACCGTGCCCGGGACTTATGTGCTGCGACTCACCGCGTCTGATGGAAAACTAAGCGCGAGCGACGAAATGACGGTCGTCGTCAAGCCGAAGCCGTTCACAGAACGCACTTACACGCTCGACGCCGACTTCGATCAGGGTACCTCATTCAACGCCGTGCACGACGTCGCAAACCAGTTGCAACTGGACCACATAGCGCGCGAATTTGACTTCCTGTGGGTCGCCGTGTCTTCGAAGGGCACGATCGTCAAGATCAACACAACAACAGGACAGGTGATCGGTGAATACTTCACTTCGCCGAGCGGCCAGCCCAAAGATCCTTCGCGCACGACCGTGGATCTAAACGGAAACGTGTGGGCCACCAATCGCGCCGGCAACAGCGTCGTGCACATCGGTCTCGTCGAGAACGGGCAATGCGTCGATCGCAACGGCAACGGTTTGATCGAGACCTCCACTGGCTTTGGCGATATCAAAGCCTGGACAAACGCCGGCGGCGCAGACACCAACGGCGGTGTTTCCACAGCGGCAGACGAGTGCATCATTCACTACACGAAGGTCAACTCGTTTGGCACGCGCCACGTGTCGGTAAACAAGGACAATGACATCTGGGTGAGCGGCACCAGTGGTCGTCGCTTTGATTTGCTCGACGGCATTACGGGCCAGATCAAGCGCGCTGAGCCGACGGTTGGCTTCGGTGGTTATGGTGGCTTGATCGACAAGTCGGGTGTGATTTGGTCGTCGAACCCGATGTTGCGCTGGGACACGAGTAAGCCACTAACAGGCGCCAACGGTACAAACTGGACCGGGTTCAACCATCCAAGTTACGGCCTCTGTATCGACAGCGGCGGCAACGTCTGGAACACATCGTTTGGCAACAACCAGATTCGAAAGTTTGCGCCGAACGGCACGTTACTCGGCACCTTCGCGCAGGGCGATGCGTTTGCACAGGGCTGCGTGGTTGATAAGAACGATCACGTGTGGGTGGCACACTCACTCAATCGGAGTACTGTCGGCCATCTGAAGAATGATGGAACGTACGTGGGTACAATCACCGTGCAGAGTGGACCAACGGGCGTGGCAGTGGACGGCGCTGGAAAGATCTGGGCCACTAACCACAACAGCCGCACTGTCTCGCGCATTAATCCGAACCTTGGTCCACTCGGCCCGGATGGCGTTACGCACGTGGGCGCCGTGGACTTCACCACTCTCGACCTCGGCGGCAATCTCTACAACTACAGCGACATGACGGGCAGTACTCTGTCCGGCATCCCGAGTTCAGGCACCTGGAGCACCATCTTTGACAGCGGCATCGTTGGCGCTGAGTGGGGTCGCATCGGTTGGACAGCACGAGTGTGTGGTGACGCTTCGATCACCGTGTCGGTAGCGAGCAGCACCAACGGCACCACCTTTGGGCCAGCTCAGACCGTGACGAACGGCGCGGATCCGAGTGTGGCGAATGGACGCTTTCTGAGGATCAACGTCAGCTTCAAGCGTTCTGCAAGCGGTGAAACGCCGGTGCTTTACGATCTGAGTGTCGGCACGAGTGGCTTCACGCTGCCGCTAGTTGCTAATGAACCGCCATCGGTTGCGACCGGCAACGATGCGACGGTTACGCTGCCTGATGTTGCAAAACTGAGCGGTGTTTCCTGCGACGATGGTTTCCCGCGCGGTTCTTCACTCGCTCTCACGTGGTCCAAGGTTAGCGGGCCGGGCGACGTGGCTTTCACGAAACCAAACTCGCCGTTGACCGATGCGAGTTTCACCGTTGCGGGTACTTACGTGCTGCGCTTAACAGCCAGTGATTCGGAACATACGGTCAGCGATGACGTGATGGTGACGGCACTGCCGGCAAACGCAGCCCCAATCGTTAATGCCGGTCCTAATCAAACGATCACGCTGCCTAACACGGCGAGCCTGAACGGCACGGTCGCCGATGATGGTTTCCCGGCGGGCGCAACAGTAACGACCTTCTGGAGCCAGTTGAGCGGACCAGGCGCGGTCACCTTTAACGAAATCAACAACCCCATAACGAAGGCGATCTTCTCGACGCCCGGCACCTACGTGCTGCGGTTATCAGCCAACGATACACATCGCATCGGTACCGACGACATTCAGATCACTATCAACGCGTCGCCGGCGCTCACTGGCGCAACCCTGCAACTGGCTGCTGTTGCGCCTGGTCCATACGTGACCGGCACACCGCAGTCAGTGCGCGCAACGTTGCGTAACTCAGCCGGCACGCCCCTCGCTAACTTCGGTGTCGAGTTCACTGTTACTGGTCCAAACGCAACCACTGGTAGCGCAGTCACAAACACTTCCGGCATTGCCACGTTCACATACACCGGAACCAATCCCGGTACCGACACCGTCACCGCGTTGGTCCGCAGTACTGCCACAGCGAATGTCAACGGTACGCCGCCGGTGTCGATGGTTTGGACACTAACGGCCCAGTCGCCGCCAGTAGTTCAAGGTTCGATTGGTGGGCCATTGAACAATAGTTCTGTTACTGGAAGTGTGCCGATTACAGTCGGCGCCGGCGTGACGCTGACAAACGCGACTGTTGAATACTGGCCTGCGTCCAACCCAGCCGGAGTTACCACGCTGGCAACAGGCGTCGGCGGTGGCCCGGGTACGATCCTGGCCACGCTCGACACGACTTTGATTGCGAACGGCAACATCGTCATTCGCGTTACCGGCACCGACGGAAATGGGCAACAAACGATCAGTCAGGTGACAGTTACTGTCACCGGTGAGAACAAGCCAGGCCGCGTGACGTTGACAGTAACTGACATGACGGTTCCGGTCAGCGGCATTCCTATCACAATTGCGCGCCGGTACGACAGTATCGAGCGCAACCTTGTGGGCGACTTTGGTTATGGTTGGTCGCTCGAGATGTCTGGCCCACGGCTCGAAGTCAGTCCTGACAACGATGTCACCATTACGGAGCCAGGCACAGGAAGGCGTGTGACGTTCCAATTCAATCCCACGTCATTCGGTTTCCCGTTCAGTTTCTTCTATCAACCAACTTACACGCCTGAGCCCGGTGTTTTCGGAAAGCTGACGTCGAACGGCTGTGGACTGCTTGTTAGATCCGGGACCGGAGTCGCCTGCTTCCTTTCACTGGATATCAACTACAGTCCGACGGTTTATCAATACACTGATCCTTACGGGCGGGTGTACACGATGACTGCTTCCGGGCAACTGCAATCGATCAAGAACCTCGATGGAAACGTGCTCACTTTTGGCGCGAATGGTATTACCAGCAGCGCCGGCAATCTAAGCGTTGCGTTTGCACGTGACGCACAAGGCCGGATTGAACAGATCACTGATCCCGCTGGCAAGATTTTCCGCTACACGTATGATGGGAACGGTGATCTGACCAGTGTCGCTTTGCCGGCAACTGATACTCCACTGCGTTACGAGTACGATCCCGGGCACCTATTTCGAAAGGGGATTGATGCCCGCGGCAATCCCGAGGCCACCAACACCTATTTCCCGAATGGCCGTCTCCAGAGCATCACTGATGCGATGGGTAAGACCACGAGCTACAGTTACGATCTGGTAAACAACATCACAACGACCACTCATCCAGACAACACGGGCACAACTATCCAGCGATTCGATTCCAATGGACTGCTGCTCAGCGAGACTAATCCATTGAACCGAACCAGGAGCTACACTTATGACGCAAATCGCAACAAGAAGACGGAAACGGACGCACTGAACAAGACGACGACCTATGACTACGATGCCAATGGTCATCTGAAGTCAGTCACCGATCCACTCAACAAGACCATCAGTTACGTCAACAACCAGAACGGCATGCCCACATCGACTACGGACCAGTTGGGCAAGGTGCGCACCATTACCTATGACGAGAGCTTCAATCTCACAGCCATGTCTGACGACCTTGGTACTCAAGTTTCGTTTACGTGGGATGACCATGGTAATCCTTTGACCATGGCGGATGGCAATGGCAAGACATTTCGCTTTGCTTACGATGCCTTTGGTAACGTTGTCTCCAAGACTGATCCCATGGGCCACGTGACCAGCTACACGTACGACGACATGGGCCGTGTTTTAACGATGACCGACTCGCGCGGTGTTAGCCGTTTCAGCTATGACGCGCTCGGACGAATGGTTTCGGTGATCGATGCCTTGAACCAGGAGACGAGATTTAAGTACGACAACAATGGAAACAAGATTGAGGAGATAAATGCGAGGCAGCAAATAACGACTTTCGAGTATGACGCCGCGGACCGTCTCTCTCTCGTTAATCATCCGGACGGTACCTCAATGAGTTACACCTACAACTTCCGCGGACAGAAGCTGACGGAGACGATCACCGGGCCCGCGCCGAGCGGTGGCTTCCTGGCTCCCGAACTAGCGTTTGATAGTTTTAGCCGCACCACAACCTACAGCTATGACAACGCCGGCCAGTTGACGAAGGTAGTCTTCGCGGACGACAGTGAGATCACGTTCACTTACGATGAGGTCGGACGCGTTAAGAGCGCGACTGACGAGCGGAACAAAACCTACACCTACGAATACGACCCGAACTGTGGGTGTACGGATCGCCTGACCAGAAACATCGATCCTTCCGGCAATCCTTCTGCCTTCACTTACGATGCGGCCGGCCGGACAATCTCGTTCATAGATGCCAACAATCGCGAGACAAAATACGAATATGACGTTCGCGATCAGTTAGTGAAGACAACATACGCTGACAATACAACTGAGACGAACGTTTATGATGGTATGGGCCACGGCATCAGCAGCACCGATCAGGAGGGTCGAGTTACGCGGTTTACCTATGACGACAAGGGCAACATGCTTTCGGTCGTGGACGCCCTCAACCAAACGACGCAGTTTACTTACGATGCCCAAAACAACCTAATCTCGTCGACCGACTCACTAGGCCGGACCACGCAGTATGAGTACGACGCCCTCAATCGCGTAATTAAACGCATCCTTCCCTTGGGAATGTCGGATCTCTACACGTACGACCAGATGGGTAATCTGGCAACGCGACGTGATTTCAGGGGCAAGCAGAACACCTACGACTACGACTCGATGGATCGCTTGATAGCCAAGCATCCGGATGCGAGTCTCGCAGAACCAACGGTCAGCTTCACGTACACCGAAACGGGCCGGCGCCGTACGATGAGCGACGGCTCAGGTACTACCAACTACACCTATGACCTCCGCGATCGGCTGCTGACCAAGGAGACACCGCAGGGAACGCTTACTTACAGCTACGATCGCACGGGTAGTCTTCTCTCCATGCGTTCGTCCAACACCGAGGGCGTATCGGTCGATTACACCTATGACGACATGAACCGCCTCCAGTCAGTCATCGACAACCGCATGCCTGTCGGTACCAACACCTACACTTACGATGCGGTAGGCAATCTGAAGAGCGATTTGCGGCCCAACAGCGTGAAGACTGATTACACCTATAACGTTGTGAACCGCCTGGTCAATATGGTCGTCAACAAAGGGGCGACACCGCATGCGGGATACTCTTTCACACTTGACCGCACTGGCCGTCGGGCCTCTGTTACAGAGCAAGACGGGCGCACGGTGAACTACACATACGATCCAATCTACAGATTGAAACGTGAGGCAGTTACCGGCAATCCAAACCCGGCTAAGAACGGAACGGTCGATTATACCCACGATGCGGTAGGCAATCGCCTGTCGCGCATTTCATCACTGGCTGGAGTGTTGTCTGCAACTTCGTCTTATGATGCCAACGATCGTTTGACGTCAGATTCTTACGACGCGAACGGAAACACTCGCAGCGCTGATGGCGTCAGTTACACCTACGATTATGAGGACCGCGTCAAGGGAGCACAGGGTAGTGCCGTCCGAATCACTTACGATGGTGACGGCAACCTGGCAGCCAAGACCGTGGGCGGCGTCACTACCAGATATTTAGTCGACGAGATGAACCCGACCGGCTTCTCGCAAGTCATCGAAGAGGTGGTGGATGGCGAGGTGGTGCGGCAGTACACCTACGGCAACACAATCGTGAGTCAGCGGCAGATAATCGCCGGCGCATGGTCCGCCAGTTTCTATTCCTTCGATGGTCACGGCAGTGTACGACAACTGACGGATGAGTCGGGGGTCGTCACTGATACTTACACGTATGATGCCTTTGGCAAACTCCTTTCCCAGACCGGTGTCACACCAAACGTGTATCTCTACGGCGGTGAACGTTTCGACGCCGATCTTGGTCTCTATCATCTCCGGGCCAGGCATTACAGTCCCGATCGCGGCAGATTCTCGTCGATCGATCCGTTCACGGGTTACATCGATGAGCCGATTTCACTCCACAAGTATCTCTACGCCCAAGCCGATCCGGTAAACCTGATTGACCCGCTTGGGTTGTCGGTGTTGGCGGAGTATGGCCAGTTGGTGAAGCGTATTGCGCTTCGCACCTGGGCTGCGATACGCGCTCTGGGGCGGGCCATTGCCTGTATCTTCCTTTACGCAGCCTCATGGCTGGCGAGTATAGTAGGCTATCCGGCATGGCTTGTTGTGCGTAGACTGGCGCAACGGATGGGTCTGGCATTCTGTGTCTGTCGCATCAGGAAGACTACGCCAGGCTACAGGCCGCCCCGCCCGATGGATAACAAGAAGACGGGTGACGACTTCCGGGATTTCATAAGAGATGTTTTTGACGCCCTGGGTTATGACACAGGCACCGAGGTGCCTTTCAATACTCCGCTTGGGGACCGTTGGATCGATGTTGGTCTGGGGTCGGGCGGGATCGAAACCAAAGTGAATGGTTCACCTTATAAACCTCTGCAACGCGCAAAGGATGCATGGCTCAGGCGCAACCGCAATTACCCGGTGAGGTTGATCCGGTTCATACAATGGCGATGCTTTAGAAGATGACAAGAAGGATGAAGATATGGGTGCTACAGTAAATGCTTACTGGCCGGGAATGACTGAGGAACAATTGGATTCACAGCCTGGCTTCTACAATGACGACAAGCCGTGGGGCAACTGGATGGCCATACGTGAAGAAGTTCCGGAAGCGTTGGCTGCCATTAAGGGGCTCGGGGCCGAGGCAATACTTTCGTTAAAGACCGATGGTTGGGAGGATGACGACGTACAGTGGGTCACGCCGCAACAGATGCGCGATGCGGCAACAAAAATTCGTGAGGCTGTCGCCGCTCGGAGGCCTGAGGCAGAAGTTATCCTCGAATCCTATCGGCGGACGGGGCTGTTTACTGATGAGCCGTTAGCGGATCAGTTCATTCGCGATCTCGACGACGTTATAGCGATCACCAGATGGGCGGAAGAAGAGGGTGCGTCCCAATTGACGCTGGAGGTTAATTGGTGAGCAAAGAGTTAATCGTCACAACTACACTATTTGTGCTGGTCCACTGCGCCTTGGTTTGCATGGGCCAGGCGCCAGGGAAGAAAACTGAATTGACAGTTGCTGATCGTGAGGCGTGGCAAAAGGTTTTGCGATGGCCCGTTGAACTTGAAGACCAGTGGCGACGTTCACGGACCACCAACGAACCGGAGCAGAGTGGGCTTGTCTTTTACGGCCTTGGACAGGGGAAGTACCTGGTCCAGATCGAAGTGCACGAGAGTTCGTATCAACCTCGTTATCTGTTCATGTACTTTTCAGAGTCGAGTAAAGCCCCGGCGCGAGTGTTGAAGCTCAAGACTTATGAAGGCGATGACGACGACGTGAACAAGATTTCGACAAAGCTTGTCGAAGAAGTTGAAGGTGTGCCGAGCTTTGATGTAGCAAAGAAGCAATTGGTCTTTCACACTAAAGGTCGTGGAACCGGTGACTGCGGTTCCCTCGTTAGATACAACATCACGCCAACACGCGCGATTCCCGCTGAGGCCCGCGTGCATGCTTGTTTTGACGACTACTCGTTAGGTATTACCGATCCATTACGCTGGCGTCGCATCAAACGCTTATAAAGTATCGCCACGAAAAGGCACAAAAGTCATAAAACAAGGAGAACACTATCTTGTGACTTTTGTGCTTTTTTGCGGCTAACTTACGCGTTAACCTAGTACAGGGAAGTAGGTGGAGGGAGATGAAACGGAAAATAGGTTTGGCATTGTTGGGTTTATTGATGCTGTCGATCAGTGTTTATGCGCAGGATGCGTCTGACACACTCGAGAAACTACGGGCACAGTTGCTTGAAATGCAGACCAAAGAAGACGCTTTGCAGACTCGATTGGCGCAACTGGACGAGAGTATCAAACCCGAAAACATCGAGCGTTCGCTGGCCGGAGTTGGTTCGACCCGTCCGGAAGAATTACGCGAAGCGCGCCGGCGCCAGTTGGCGATCGAGAGAGACGGCGTGCTGGCCCAACTCAAGACACTCGAGACGGGTAAGCAGCGTTTGGAAGCTGCAATTCAGAATGCTGAGGTCGCTGCTTATCAGCAAAGCGCACGTCCCACCGGTCAGACGATGGCGGCATCTTCATCTCGAAGTTATCAATGGGTATTGTTGGGCGGCGGTAGCTTAGCGATGCTGGCACTCGGCGGCGGCGTATTAGTTTACAGACGAAAAACCCGAGCACGTTAGTAAATCCATCCCTGATCCGTGTAATCTCTGGTCCGAATGAACCCGCGGCCACGTTCGATCACGATCATCAGTTGGCTCTTCATAATCTTCGGCAGCATTGCCTTAGTCTACGGCTTGCTGCCGTTGCGTGATATTCCAAGTCATTGGTACGTTCATCTCTCACGCATCCTTCAAATTGTTGCCGGCGTGTTTATGCTCTATGGGCGCAACTGGGCTCGTTTGCTGCTGGTTGCCTGGATCGCTTTTCATCTCGTCGTCGGTGCTTTGCACGGCGCAGTGACGCTCGCGATGCACGTCGCGATATTTTCAGTGATTCTCTTTTTCATCTTCCGCCGCGACGCGAATGCTTTCTTTGCCGGTCGTTCAGTTTGAATTAGTGGGCGCTTCTGCCATATTCTTTCCCATCAGGAATCAAATCAGGAGGATTTGCACATGCGCTACCTTACTGCACTCGCTCTCGCTCTGCTCGTGGTCGTCTCGCTCTCCAGTTCGCATTTATCGCAAACCGCTCAGAACGAGAATTCAATTGGTGTTGCCGGTGGTGGGATTTCAGTTCCCGGCTGGACCGGAAAGATCGACGCTAAAGAAGCGGCCGCCGGTTTGACCCTCAACAGCGCCAAGCTCTCGCTGGACGGCAAAGCACTGCACGTGATGACAGGACCGGCAGTGACTTACTGGAATCCGAAGAACACGGCGAAAGGCGATTACACCGTTAGAGCCACATTCTACGAACCGAAGTACATGAGCTTGAACAATCATCCCCATCCTTACGGCATCGTGATCGCGGGAAACGATCTCGGCACGGACCAGCAGAGTTATCTCTACTGTGCTGCGTATGGCAACGGGAAGTTCATCGTGCGCGGTTTTGGACCAGAACCATTTCAGATGAACGGGCGAGGTGCGGAAGATCCGGCCGTGAACAAAGCTGCTGGTGTGGGCCAGCCAGTGACGCAGGAGATAGCGATCTCGGTGAAGGGCGACAAGGTTGAGTGCTCGATCAACAACAAGGTCGTCGCCAGTTACGACAAGTCAGCCCTCGTCACTGCCGGCAAGCTCAAATCGACTGACGGTATCTACGGCATTCGCTTCGCGCACAACACCGAAGCCACCGTAACCGGCCTCAAGATGACGAAGAACTAGCCACAAACTATCCACAGA
>Ga0070698_100003753_pt1 | contig 16708 bp, 16 predicted proteins | sample KBSK1502metaG_FD_65477 | JGI IMG/M metagenome (GOLD analysis project Ga0070698, IMG submission 65477) | Corn, switchgrass and miscanthus rhizosphere microbial communities from Kellogg Biological Station, Michigan, USA - KBS K1-50-2 metaG | ecosystem: Host-associated > Plants > Roots >...
GTTGTTGCGCAGCTCGCGGTAATTGGCAAAGGCGCGCTGTTCATCGGCGGCTGCGATGCTGGAGGCCGTCGCATGCTTTAGCGCCAGTTCCACGGCGTGCCTCAGCGTGACTGGCTCCGCCAACAGCGAGCCCGACAACAGCATTAGCGCTAGCGCAACCATTGACCATTTTGCAGGCGCAACACACCACGATCTTCTAGTCATCGTGTCCCCTCATGAAGTGATCTGGGATGATTCTATGAACTATCTCATGCAAGCGGAATGTTAAATGGCGGAGGGGCGTGGCGGGGGATTTTAGATTGAGGTGGAACCCCACCCTTATCAAGAAAAGAAGGATTGGGATGCTTGGCAAGATGACCGCTTTAGAAGCTGTATTTCATCCAGAATTGCATGGTTCTGGCATTGCTCTTAGTGATCTGGAAGTTTTGGAACATTCCGCGTTCAGAAGGGTGCCGACACCAGTCAAGGTGTTCGCGCCCAGATTTCCATGGTTGAAGGCAGCGAAGAAATCTTCTCGGAATTCGACTTCGCTTTCGCCTTCAACCTTGCCACCCAAAATCAGCGCTCTATTCGCTTCAGGGCTTCCTGGGCGCGGGTGTATTCGCGGGCCAGGGCTAGCGCGGCCCGGTATTCTTGGGCGGCGGCTGAGCGGTCTCCTTGTTTTTCCAGCAACTGGCCGAGGGTGTAGTGCGCTTTGAAGGCTGGGCCTTCTTCGACGGTGGGTCCGGAAAGGTACCGTCGTACTAACTCGATGCCGAGAGCGTAGTTGCGGCCGGTTCGCAGCAGGATACTGCCGCCGTCCATGAGCGATTCGGGGCGATCTAGCGGACGCGACTCCATGGTGCGCAGGGCTTGCTCCATTTCATCAAGACGATTCTGGTGACGATAGAAGAGAGCGAGGTTCAGCCAGGCGTGGGCTCCTCCGTGACTGGCTTCGATGGCGGCGCGGTACTCGCGCTCGGCGGTCGCGGTGTCCTTATTCTTCTCGGCGATGCGGCCGTTGATGTAGTGCGCCATGGCAGGAATTAACGACGCCAGCACATCGGCCTGTGCGCGGGCCTTGTCTTTGCCGCCGCCAACGATTCCGGGAGCTTCGAAATAGAACTCAGCCAAATCCGTGCGTGCCTGCCAGCTTTTCGGATCGAGTTCAACGGCGCGCTCGAATTCGCTGCGAACTTTTTTTGCCAGGCCTGCGGCGCTCATGAATCCGGCGCGGTCAGCTTTTTCTCCGTAGATGCGCCCCAGCCAAAGATGATAGAGACTGTTTTGCGGCGCGCGATTGATGGCTCGTTCGCAGGCGGAGATACCATGGTCCCATTCTTCGAGCATGAAGTAAGCGCGGCAGAGCAGGTTGTGAGCTTCGGTGTCGGTGGGGGAATGGCTGATTTGCTGCTTCAAGGTTTGGATGGCGTCGTCTACGCGTCCGGCAGCGAGCAGATCTTCGGGGGAATCAGCGGCGGCTCGCGCGGGAAGCGAGAGTGCGACAAATAGCGCCGCCCGTGCTATTCGAGGGCTCTTCATGAACTATGGCACGACCTTGACTGCGGTGCCGTCGTATAGCGGTTTGGAGTCGGCAGTGCCGAGAGCTATCGGTGCACCCTCGGCTAGTCCAGCGGTGATCTCGACTCGGGTGAGGTTTTGCAGAGAGATTTCGACTTCGCGTCTTTTCAGTTTACCGTCAACGATCTGGTAGACGTAGGGCTTACTGTCGTCCATGCGAACTGCCTCTCGCAGCACAGTGAGAGCGCTCTTGTGCTCAGCAGTAATGATTGTCACATTTACGTTTATGTTGGGCAGAAGCTTGAAGTCGCGATTATCCACGACGCAGGTCGCTTCGCCCACGTTGCGCGTGCCATGGAGTTTTACGGTGGAAGGGACCGCGCTCACTGCGCCATTCCAGATGCGTCCGGGGACTGCGTCCCAGGTGACTTCGACTCTCTGTCCGGGTGCGAGGCGGCCTATGTCGGGCTCGTCGACGAAAGCGCGTACCAGTACATGCGAGAGATCAGCTTCCTGCAGAAGTAAATCTCCTGCCTGCACAAACGCGCCCTGCTTTATGGGAAGGGAATAGACGACGCCATCAAAGGGCGCGCGCAGATTGGATTTGGCGAGTGCGTCTTCGGCGGCTTGGTAGCTGGCCTCCGCTTCGGCGCCCTGTGCCTGCACTTTGGCGACCTCGGGTTGCGAGTAACGGTCTTTCTGCCTCTGCTCCAGCAAGGTGACATCCGCTTGAGCGCGCTGCAGGCTGTCTTCGCACTGCTTGACCTCGCCAGCGGACGCCGCACCCTGTTGCTGCAAGCGGCGGAACGATTCCAGATTGCGCTGGGCAGTGTCGCGGGCCGCGCGGGCTTTTACGAGCTGTACCTCAATGGTGAGTACTTCTTCATGCGTACCTCCGGTGTTAAGAGCACTTTGGTCAGCTTGCGCGGCTCGTATCAGCGCCTGGGCTTTCGCCGCCTGACTACGAATGTCGGCGTCATCGAGTTGCAACAGCAGTTGCCCTTGGCGGACGTGGTCGCCCTCCTTTACAAGCAGGCGCTTGACGGTGGTGGCAATCGGGGCGTGGGCTTCGAAATTCTGCACGGGCTCGATTTTGCCATTGGTAGAAACGAGGCTGCGGATGGGTCCTCGCTCAACCTTGATCGCGCGCACGGGCACAGGTCCGCGGCGAGAAACGAAAACGATCAGCACGATTACCGCTACGCCCAGCAGCAGCCAGACCCAACGCGCGAGTGAAGCCGCTTTCGAATTATTCGTGGTGGTAGCCAACCCGTTTTCTTTTCAGGATGCGGCAGGAATAACTGTAAGCATCAATTTACCATTGCGGCTGGTGCCATAAGAAGACAAACCCCGATCCTATGCCATCTTAGATGCTGGGGTTTGGTCCCACGGCGCATGGGGAACCGGAGTCGAGGGAACTTCAACTGGTCGACGATATGTTGCGGGCATCCGCAACTCTGTTCTTTGTTAGACACTGCCGCCGCCTCTGGAGTCTCTGCGCCCCGCTGTTTATGTTCACCCGCTACAATAACCCCATGCACAAGCAGCCTCGCTACACGTCCGAGCATGCTGAAGCCGGGCTCGATGCGAAGTTCCCGGAGATCGAGACTTGGCCCAACCAGTTTCCGGGTTATGAGATTGTGATTGATGATCCTGAATTCACGTCCGTGTGCCCTAAGACTGGTCTGCCAGATTTCGGTGTCATTACCCTCCGCTATATGCCGGACAAGCTCTGCCTGGAACTCAAATCGCTAAAGGGGTACTTGTATTGCTACCGCAACCTGGGGATTTTTCAGGAGAATATCGTCAACCGCGTGCTTGAGGATGTAGTGCGCTGGAGCAAGCCGGTGTGGGCGGAAGTGAAGGGCGAGTTCCGTCCTCGCGGCGGGATCTCGACGACAGTCGTCGCACGGTGGCCGCGGCCTGAAGGGAACCGCAGGTAGAGCGACATTTATTTTGATTTGTGCTTCCGGCGGCGTTGCGGGGTAAACATCCGAGGATCGTAGGTCAAAGGTTCAACGCCACGCACTAGAATCTTCCGAAAGTCCGCATGCTGTGGATTAATCAGGCAATTCTTTTCTGTGACTGCTAGCGCTGAGGGCGCCAGCAACAGGCAGCACCCTGCCCGCTTTGCAAAATCGTCACCGAACTTAGCGAGAGCCGGTGGGGAGGGGCTCTCGCGCCAATTGGCGGGCAGGTCACTCGCTTCGATCTGCTCACGTTCTAACTCGTCCGGGATCTCGGCGGTAGCCAACAAGAGATCACCCGGGGAATCGGCGGCATCCAGGTGAACGAAATACTCGAGCATGGCCAGGGATTGGTGCTCAGAGGTGTAAATGAGGCGAGTGCCAGCGCTCGACCACCGTCCGCCGAAGCGAAATACGCCCTCTCCGTCAAAGGCGTTAGCGGCGTAGGCTTTCCGCACAACACGATAGACTCGGATCAAGTCAGCTAATTCCGCCGTATGCGATGCGGCCTAGAACGTTCTCAACCTGGCGCGCTCCCAGTTCGGTGTCAATCGCTCCAATCGGAGCACTTCCGCCCAACGCACGATTGGAACGCTTAAGCCAGCGCAGGGCACGCTCAGGACTGCCCAAACTGTGATGAGCCAGCGCGACCACGCGAGCCAGCCGGTAAAGGCGGTCTGACTCGAAGCGGGCCAGGCGCCCGCTGCGCCGTCTGCGCTGCAGGCTTCGAGCCGAGAGATCAAGCGATTCCGCCAGTTCTTTCAAAGTTAACCTGGAGCTACGCATTAACTCTTCGACCACCGCCGCCGGGAAACCCTCGCGGATTGCCTCTCGCAAATCGTGGTCCGTGGTAAGGCGGCGACCCAACATCCGTTGTCCGCCGAGTTCCTTCAAGACGGCACGAAGCTCATTAACCATTTGTCGTCTATGATAGCGACAAATGGCGCGTATGTCAAACAACCAGACTGGGGAAGCTTTTGGCAAGGAAGGCCGAGCGCTATGAAAACTACGAACGAAGTCCGCTGGATGCGGGAAAATCACCAGTGGTAGAAATTCCTGTTAGGGCCGCGGGTGGCGTGCAAGCTGCAAAGGGTCCTTCGCTTCGCTCAGGATGACTCAGCGCGAGATTTGCAACAGGTCTTCTACACTTTCCTACGTTCGGAACCCGCCATGCTATATTCGCTCGACCTGTGACCGCGACCAAGCTACATCCTCGCACCGCGCTCATTTTGCTAACGGCGCTGAACCTGCTCAATTACATTGATCGTTCGGTGCTGTTTGCGGTGCAGCCGCTTGTGCAGGACGAGTTTCATCTGAGCAACGCCCAAATCGGCTACCTTACCAGCGCGTTCCTTCTCTTCTACATGATTGCGGCGCCGTTCGTGGGTCCTTTAGCGGACCGCTACTCGCGCAAGTTGATTATTGTGGTGGGAGCAATATTCTGGAGCGCACTCACCCTGCTCACCGCGGTGACCCATACCTACAGCGAATTATTAATTCGTCACACCTTAGTGGGGATTGGCGAGGCTACATTTGTCACTATTGCTCCGACATTTGTAGCCGATCTGTTTGCGGAAGCAAAACGTGGGCGGATTCTCGGGGTGTTTTATCTTGCCATTCCCGTAGGCACAGCGGCCGGATATCTTCTCGGAGGAAAGCTCGGCTCGCTGCACGGATGGCGATTTCCGTTTTATATCGCGGCCGCTCCAGGATTTGTTCTGGCGCTGGCTGTCTTATTTCTGAAGGAGCCGGAACGCGGCCAGTTCGATTCGGTAAAGGAAACTCCGGAGCGAGGCACGATTCTTGGTCTGGCGCGCAATCCTGCTTTCTGGACCGCCACTCTCGGCATGGCGGCGATGAGCTTTGCCCTGGGGGGCATACAAGTATGGATGCCCACTTTTCTGTCGCGTGAACGGCACTATTCGTTGGAAGCCGCGAACTTCATGTTTGGCATCATCATTGTGATCGACGGAATTCTGGCCTCGCTGGCAGGAGGCTGGCTAGGAGACATTCTGCTGCCCCGGATGAAGAGCGCCTACTACTTGGTGTCGGCAGCGAGCATGGCGCTGGGTGTGCCGCTGATGATCGTTGCGCTGTTTGTAGGAGGCCGTGTGATGGTTCCCGCCATCGCCGTAGCAGCGTTCTTTCTTCTATTGAATACGTCGCCGCTGAATGCTGCCGTGATCAACTCAGTGAGTGCGTCGATTCGGGCGACAACTCTCGCGGTCAACATTTTTATTATTCATCTTCTCGGTGACGTGCCTTCACCCACCATGATGGGCTACGTTGGCGACCACCGCTCGCTGCAGTCCGCATTTATCCTGCCGGTCATCGCCATGGTGGTTTCTTCTGCCATACTCTTCTACGGGATGAAATTCGCCCCAGCGGTACAAATACACGCAAACCTGGTAGAGAAGACTTAAGCGGATGCATTACTTCCATTGGATCGTGGGCACCGTTCTCGCCGTGGCTTGGTTTTCCCGCATTGTGGATGCTGCCCTGGGCATGCCGAAGGTGGCGGATATCTGCCTTCCGGAGTGGGATCGCAACCCTGTGAGTCCTTCCGGTAATCCGCGTGTGTCGATCATTGTTCCTGCCCGCAACGAAGAAGAGAGCATTGAACAGGCGCTGAAGCAGTTGCTCGCGCTCGATTACGACAACTATGAAATCATTGCGGTAAACGACCGATCGACCGATCGCACGGGCGAAATCTTGGAGAACCTAGCAGCGGAGTCTTCAGCCCGCGGACAGCTACGCGCAATCCATCATCACGAGTTGCCGAAGGGTTGGCTAGGCAAGACACATGCCATGTGGACGGCCACCAACCACGCCGCTGGAGACTGGCTGCTGTTCACTGATGCGGACGTGATGTTCAAGCCAGAGTCGTTACGGCGCGCTCTGGCTTATGCCGAGGCGGAGCGTGCCGATCATGTTGTCTTATTTCCGCGCATGATCATGAAGCGTGCTGGAGAGTACATGACCATTGCCTTCTTTCAGACCATGTTTGTGTTCGGTCATCGGCCTTGGAAGGTGGCGGACCCGAAGACTCGAGACCACATGGGCGTAGGAGCGTTCAATCTGATTCGGCGAACGGTGTATGAAGCCGTGGGCACCTATGAAGCTCTGCGTATGGAGGTGCTCGACGATATGAAGCTGGGCAAGGTGGTGAAGAATGCCGGCTTCGCTCAGCGAAACGTTTTTGGTGAGGATTTGATTTCGATTCGGTGGGCGCGAGGGGCGATGGGAGTGGTCAACAATCTCACGAAGAACTTTTTTGCCGTGCTTTCGTTTCAATGGTGGCGGACTTTAATTTCGGCGTTTGGCCTGGCCTTCCTCAATCTCATGCCCTTCTTCGGAGTGTGGCTGGCGCTGGGGTGGGCACGACTGCCGTATGCCGTAGCGCTGCTCTCAATTTTCCTGATTTATCTGGGAATGTCGTGGCGTTCCGCGGTACCGCCGTATTACTTTTTTTTGCACCCGATCAGCACCGTACTGTTTGTCTATACGCTGCTGCGGTCTATGTTTTTGACGCTCTGGAACGACGGCATCGTGTGGCGGGGGACGAAGTATCCACTGGAGGAATTGAGGAAGGGAATGGTGTGAGCGTGGTAGAAGCAAAAAATGTAGGTGGCGAGTCGAGATGCGCGGGCCGCATCTATTGATCCCAGTCGGACGAGGCAAACAAAGGGGCGGTGGCGAAAAGAAACAGGCCGAGCGTGACGACTAAATGCGACCTTGCGCGGCATTTTCTGGGGTGGCGCATTTGAAAAACCCAGTTTGGCATCGGGAACACTCGCAAGTTCGGGATGAAACAATTCTACGAATGCTGAGAACAACGGTCTGTGACATTGGGGATGTTTGTTGCGGAATTTCCCACATTGAAACCTCGGAAGACACGAAGCAGAGATGAAAGCGCAGACCAAAACGGGCCAGAGGCGATCTGGCCCGCGCATTCAAGATCGTGACGATGCATTGCCGCGCAATTTGCCGCTGGACAATCCGTTATTCGGTCTTCTTACTTGAACGCTTTGACGGCCGCTGTCTCGTCCTCTTTCACATCGAAGACGGTGTAAAGCTTGGTGATCTGCAGCAGATCGTGAACTTTCTTGGTCAAATTGAGCAGCTTCAGTTCGCCGCCTTGGTTCTTCGCGGTTGTAAAGGCGCTGACTAGTTCTCCGATGCCGGAGCTGTCAATGTAGTTGACGTCAGCGAGGTTCAGCACAATCTTCTTCTGTCCTTTGGCCAGCAGCTCGCGGACGCTGTCGCGCAGCATCACGCTGCCCTCGCCTAGAGTGATGCGGCCGCTGCAGTCCACAATCGTGACTCCATCCACCTGACGACTACTAATCTTCATGCTCACTGGGAAGCCTCCTTGCCGCCCGCGGATGTTCCGTGGACGTGCTTGATCAATTTAAGTTCGGTGCCTGTTTTGGACGGGCGAATTTCCACCACGTCCATGAACGAGCGCATAAGAAAAATTCCGCGTCCGGAAGTCTTGAGCAGGTTTTCCGGCGCCAACGGGTTCGGAATCTTGCTCAGGTCCAGCCCCTTGCCCTGGTCGCGGATGGTGATGACCAACTCCTCGGACTTTCGCTCAAACGCCAGCGTGACCTTCTTGTGCGGATCATAAGCGTTACCATGCAGAACGGCGTTGACCGTCCCTTCGCGTACCGCCATGGAGATCTGCATTACTTCGTCTTCGCCGAAGCCGAGCTCGGTGGCGATGTTGGTAGCCTTCTCCTCCGCACTGTCCACCGTCTCCAAGGTGGAATCGAGCGTGTAAGAGACCCGTTGCTCGGCCATGGCGTATGAGAGCGTGGGAAGAATTGTTAGACCCGTGCATGCCGTCGGTTACCGGGATGGCAACAAGGGCTTCGCCAGAATCCCTTTCCCAGCGAATGCGGTAGTTTGCCTGTCGGAGGGGGAATTGTCAACGAGATGGTCAACGAGTGTCAACGAGATGGTCAACGAGATGGGCTAATCTGCTTACGACCCTACGGGAACCAAGCTCCGCCCGGTCGGGAAATGTCGAATTGAATCTACAGGACGCTTTGAAGCGATTTCTGAAGATAACCGTCGCCTCGGTCGCGACGGCGCTAGTTCTCGTGTATGCCGGAGACTGTGCTTTATTCCGCTATCGCAGCGCCAGTAACAGGATTCCGTATGGTTCCATAGCGGTTGGGCACCACTACGCGGTGCAACATAAGAACGGCAAGACGGAGTTTCTGTTCGATGCGCCCACTGCACAGATTTGTGTGCACTCCGAGTTCCCGCATGGCGGCCACACTCCCTGCTGGTATCTGGTCCGCCATATAGAACCGCGGACCGATATCTGACCTAGCTTAGTACTCTAGTTTGTAAATACGATGACGTATAATTATTGGGATCAAGCAACGTAAGCCAGCTAGGCTTGTGCTTGGCGGATCAACTCTTGCCAAGACCAAGCCCGTTTCACATCGTCCTTACCCTAGACGAGCAAAGGGAATTAGAAGCCAGAGCTCGAAAATATACGTCACCGTATCGCGATGTCGTTAGAGCTAAAATCGTGCTCTTGGCCGCGCAGGACATGCCCAACGATATGATCGCCGCACGCTTGGACACGCCCCGCCAGATCGTGAGCAAGTGGCGCAAACGATTTGCACTAGCGCGTCTACCAGGCCTCGAGGAGCAGCCTCGGGGCGGCCGTCCCGCCCTCTTTTCCCCCCAGCGTCGTCGTGCAAGTAAAAGCCCTCGCCTGTGAGCTTCCGCATCGCCTCGGGCTGCCGCTCTCTCGGCTGTCTCTGGCCGATATCCGGCGGGAGGTGATGGCCCAAGGTATTGTCGCCCAAGTTAGCGGGACAACTCTCTGGCGTTGGCTGAGTGCCGATGCCCTTCGTCCTTGGCAGCACCGTAGTTGGATCTTTCCCCGGGATCCGGATTTCGCTTCCAAAGCCGGGCGCATCCTCGACCTCTATGCCCGGCTATGGCAGGGAGAACCCCTACAAAGCTCTGAGTTCGTCATCTCCGCCGATGAGAAAACCAGCATTCAAGCGCGACGCCGTAAGCAACCCACTTTGCCACCTGCCGCCAGCCGACCTATGCGCGTAGAGCACGAGTATTTCCGCGAAGGCGCTTGGAGCTATCTGGCGGCTTGGGACGTCCATCGTGCCAAGCTCTTCGGACACTGTGAGAACAAAAACGGAATTGTTTCCACCGACCGCCTCGTCGCTGAGGTCATGCGTCACGAACCATACAAATCGGCCAAGCGCATTTTTTGGATCATGGATAACTGCTCCGCTCATCGCGGACAGAAGGCCGTGCAACGCATCCGATCCCGTTGGCCCAACCCCCTTCTGGTACACACCCCCGTTCATGCCAGCTGGCTCAACCAAATTGAGATTTATTTCTCCATCGTCCAGAGAAAGGTGCTCACTCCCAACGATTTTTCATCGCTCTCACAACTCGAGCACTGTCTCATGGATTTTCAAACGCGCTACGAACAAACCGCTTCGCCCTTCCAATGGACCTTCACGCGCACCGATCTTTGCGCCCTGCTGGCAAAGTTGCAACCCCGAGCAGCCGCCGCTGCCGCCTGACAAATACGTCACCGTAATTCCGGTTCAGAGTACTTAGCTAGTCACGAAATCGGGAATCAGAAGTCAGCGGGCATAACGCGGGCCCGCAGCGGTTCTAACGGTTCGTTTGTGCTAGGGGAAACCGCGCGTATATTAACGTACCGTGGCCACTACATATATCGCGGTCTATGGGGCATATTAAATATAAAACTGAGCACAACAGCAAAATACTTTGGCACTACATTTTTCGCCCGCGACAACAATCAATGCTCATAATAAAAGAGTTAGCATCGATGCCCTCCATTTCCATGGCAAACATGCGCTAGAGTTGATGGTCAGGCTCCCCCCAGTTCCGTGGCCCGTTCCCGCATTCCGACGATACCAAGCCTGGGGGCGTCTCGCTGGGAAGGCATTCCGATTCCCTCGTCCTGGACTTCAACCAGCACCTCGCCTCTGGATCGAGTCATGCGAACCGCGACCCTTGAACTTCGGGAGTGGCGCAGGACGTTTTTCAGAGATTCTTCAACAATTCTAAAAGCCGCGATCTCGAGATTCCGCGGAAGGCGGCCCACAGTCTTCGGTACGTCTAGAGCGGCTTTTATTCCGCTGGATTCGGCGAACTGTTCCACGAACCAGCGGAGAGCCGCTGCGAGCCCCATTTCATCGAGCGTCGGTGGATGCAGCACATGCGAAAGTTTGCGTACTTCCTGCAGCACATTTTGGGTTAACGAGGTACTGCGCAGAACGGCATCTGCGCCCCGGGGGCTGAGTGCGTCCGTTTCTTCGTGCAAAACACTCAGGCTCATCGCGAGCGCCGCCAGCAACTGAACTGCATTTTCGTGCAGTTCGCGGGCTACGCGTCGCTGTTCCGTATCCCGGGAAGCGATCAGTCGCCGGGTAAACCTTCTGAGTTCGTCTTCGGCAGTTTCCCGCTTCTTGACCTCCTCGACGAGTTCTACATTCCTGTTCCGAATTTCAATTGTCTGAGCGGACATCGTCCGGAACTCTGCGACCTCTGTTGCGAGCGCCTGCTCCCTTTGCTGCAAGCTCGCCACGGTGCGAAGGCGCTCCTTCTCATCAGCTAATTTTGTAAAGCTTTCATCAGGAATCACGGCTGAATGTTCGGTGCAGATTTTCAGCAACAGATCGCCATGATCTTTCCCATCGAACCCTTTCAAGGGATAGCCGCAACGAAGAGCAAACGAATGAGTCTCGCCTAAATCATTCCAAAGTTGTTCCAGGCGAACCACCGCCTCGTACTCGCGTTCAGCCCACAGTAGCGAGACCATTTCCCCATAGGCAGCCACTCGGGAATGCTCTCCGCGTGCAGCGGCAGCGGCTCGGGAAACGGTGGCACCGACAACCTCAGAAAACAGAACCGGGTCGGGCGTGCCATTCACCATGAATTTTGAGAGGGTGTCAGCGGCATCTAAAGCGATGTAGCGGCCCTGTTCCACTGCGAGACTCAGATCGGGATACTGCCGCGCCGAGCGCTCAGCCAGGCCGTCGCGATGTTCCTTCGTCGCAATCACGATCGCCGAGTTACCCTTGGCGATTTCGCGACCGACGAAAGTAGTGAGCGAATCCAGAAGGTACGCGTCGTCAGAGTACAACTGCACATCGTGCAGGCATGTGGCATGCTCGTGCGCCGGCACAGGCATGGGACGCTGCGGATTGCATAACACTATTTGTAGACATTTCTCCCCCAGAGGACGCTGCCGCCTTACAGTGAAGATGTAACGACCTTATAGGATGCCAACGACGTCGCAGGGATGCGCATACAGTGAAAGCTGTACCTTGGGATAAAAGTACTTTGGATCTCCTTTTATTTCAGCTTGATCAGCGCCAGCCCGTAAGCAGGAAGGGTTAATGTCAACTCTCCGTTTTTCAAGTCGTGGATTTCGGGCCCAGGCAGTTCGGCGGCTGCTCTCAGTTGCCGGACTTGGGACGGCGTAGGATATCGCGGCGAGCCCATCTTCTCGTACGCGGCATGGACGTCGCCATGAGCAGGATCGAGTAATGAAACACGAGAATGCTTCAATCGAATTCCTTTGAACCGCAAAGTCACAGTCCTGGCTGCGCCTGCTTGCTCAGCCGGCGCGTAGTTCCAAACGGCAAGTACCAACTCCTGGTCCTTTCTTCGGGTAAGCAAAGCTGAATCGGAATTGAGTTCGATGCGTTCCTCGCCCAGCTCGTGCAGCAGTTTGAAGGCATTGAATGCCGGCTTCGGTATTCCCGCCGAAGCAATCAATCCAAAGCCGCCGTAGAAGGGCGTTTTCACTACTCCTTGCTCTTCGAAAGCGTCGGAAAAAGTCCAGTACGACATCATGTCCACAAGACCATCGCATTGGCGGACGGTCTCGGCCATCCAAGGGCCCATGTAGGCCGAGTCGGTGACCGCCGGTTCATTGAAATAACTGGCGTTGAACTCGCTCCAGATCAAAGGCAGAGCGGGCATTGAGGAAGCCGTGATCTGGTCGTGAACTTTCTTCACCGCCCTGCACACCATTTTGTCGCGCGGGATATTCTCGTCGTTCCCGAAGACGTCCTGCGCCTTGTCATTGCCATAAACATGTGTGGAGACAAAATCGACGGGAACGTGGTTGTCAGAGCAGTGTTGAATGAATGCGTCGGCCCACGCCGCCTGAGCCGTTGCGGGACCGCCGACGCGCAGCTGCGGGCTCACCGCCTTAATCGCTCGGACGGTGTGGTCGTAAAGCTCCCAATATGTCGGTTGCCGCGGATCACCGCCCCAGAAATCCAGGTTGGGCTCATTCCAGACTTCGAAATACCACTGACGGACCTCATCGATCCCGTAACGCGCGACGAGATGCTGGGTGAATTGCGCGATCAGATCATCCCATTTAGCCCAGTCTTTCGGAGGCGCTACGTTAGGCTTGTACCAGAAGGCTTGCAGAATCTCCTTTGATGCCAATTTCTTCGGCATGAAACTGAGTTCGATGAATGGACGCACGCCGTTGGCCAGAAGGCCGTCATAAATTTGATCGACGTAAGAGAAGTTGTAAGTCGGCTGTCCTTGCTCGTTCTCGTCGTACATGCCAACTTCGTCGTGGAAAATGGCATGAAAGCGCACATACCGCATATCAGTGATTCGCTTCACTTCTCTCAAATCATCGCGATAGCTCTCGCGCAGCGTCAGAATGGCGCGTCCCGAGCCAAACATTTGCTCCCAAAAATGGGGAAATGCGCGCGCCGGAGCCGACGGGTCCACAACGATGACATCTCCAGACTGTCCCCATGCCGCAACCGCGAGGCACAGCAATAACGCAAACCAAATAATAGCCTTGCCGGGTTTGTCTTTCATTTCGGGGAGCCGTCCTTCCGATCAGATGAGTTCAATAGAATCGTTTTTGGTATTTCTATTTTGGCCCAAAACAAGATTGAGAAGAGAGGTTACGAACATACAACTCGCGGGGTCGCGGTAAAACGATATGGCGGAGAGGGAGGGATTCCCCGCCTGTGAAAAGGCGGACTGCACGCCCTGCTGCTGGGAAGGACATTCCAGGCTGTGTACAATAGCACGCGGCTGGCAGGGCAAAAGCGACATACGACACTCCGTTGTGAAGCCGCTAGACCTACGATTCGGCACTTCTTGGACAAACCGGACAAACAAAACGAAAGCCTCCAGTCTGCCGGCAATTCTCAGTTGGTGTAGTCGCTGCTTACCTCAACAGTTTGATTTTAGAATTCAGCGAGCCCACTACGGGCAGGTGCATAACTTCCTGTTTGCCCGTCACTCGGGAACGATCGCCAAGGTGAACAGGCGGACCCACATCTTCCGTTGGCCACGCCCTCTGAACGCGTCAACTAAACAGTGCCACGTTTATGGGAGTCATCCGCCGCAGGCTGACAGACGCACGCGGCAAACCACGTTACTAGCAAAGGGTGTCTCGGTCTGCCACTGGCGCATTCTGACTTTTGCTGTCAGTAAGTTGGCGTGTCCGAGAACCGCCCTGCTGTCCGCGTTTTCAATAGCTGGGTTCATTGTCCTAGAGTGTGCCGTCTCAGAAATTCTCCATCATGGCCACGTTGCTTTCCACGGTTTTTGCGTTGGCAAAGGCTAGGTGCTGCCCATCCGGGGAAGGCGCGGGAAATCCAAACCAGGCATGGCTGTCTTGCTGTAAAAGGTGGGTGTTGCCCTGCATATCGACGTTAACAAGCATACCAGTCCCTTCTTCTGACCATCCGGAAGTAAACAAGGACTTGCCATCGCTCGACCATGCAATCTTGTGGATAACCGCCATTTCGGTCTTCGCAGTGAGATTTTGCTCTGTACCAGTCTTGAGATCGAGAATTCGAATCGTAGGTTTTCGCTGGGCAACCGCAATACGAGTCCCGTCGGGTGAAAGGCTCCACCAGGCATATGGTGCGATAAAGCCACCCGTCATCCTCTTGATTTCGCCAGTTCTACCCCGCGATGGATCAAAAGCTGAGAATACTCTTTCGTTCCGGCCAGGGTCTTGCTCTTCCAAAATGCAGAAATTGGGGCGCCGCAGCGCACACTGGTGGGAAGCCGTTAGCTGGTTACTAGTAAGCACAACTTCAGGGGTCCCACCGGAGGCGGGCTGCCGCATCAATCGTACGAGAAAGCGATCTTTTCCTCGGGTAACCGCCCAGAAGAGGAGCCATCTACCCTCCGAGCTAAATGTCGCCCAAGGGTATTCTTCCGCGCCCACGGACAGTTTTCCCGCCGTGAGCTCATTTAGACCCTGCTTAAAGACCTCCCAACCGCGACCACGCAAACCGCCACCACGCGACGAAACGAACAGAACGGATTGGCTATCAGAGCTCCAGCCAGTAGGCCAATCTACCCAGTTATTGATGGTGAGGCGCTGAGGCTGTTTGAGACGTGTTCCATTTGCCTCAAGTTCTCCCACATAGATAGCCACGTTAGTATAATCTTCTCGGGTGAACACAAGCCGTTTTCCATCCCTGCTGGCACTGAATCCGGTCAAGACATCGCCCGCGAAGTTTGTAATCTGAGTCGGCCTACCCGAAGCTCGTCCGCTCGAATCTACTTGGACAGCCCAGAAGTTGTTATCCTGCTCGCGCGGAGCCGGCTCATCAAGCGCGTAGACGATACGACCATCGGGCAACCACAAGACATCCTTGTCAGAGGCAGCAAGTCGAGGGTCGGACAGAATAACGGCAAGCTGGGCACCGTGCAGGTCACGCGTCTCGATGGCAAATTCCTCATTCGGCCTGTACTTGTGATCGATGAATCTCTGCCCATTGGGTGCCCAGGCGAAACTTTCAAAGAGTTCTCCCGCCTCCGCCTTTGCAAGGATATGCTGATTCTCTCCATCGGCATCCATCACCCAGATGGCGTTACCTTCCACCCAGGCCTCGGGTCTAAAGAAGGCGATTCGTGTTCCGTCCGGCGATACCCAGGCATGGCCAATATTGTCCGCGATCTTGCGCATTGCCCCAGTTAGTGCGGACACGACCCAGAGCTCGTGGTCCCGCGTGGCGGCCAAGCTGGCTCCATCCGGGAACCAGTCAGCCATACAAAAACCCTTGGTTCCGGAGAGCAGTCGGATTTCTCCCGTTCCAATTGGCTGCAAAGAAATTCCGTCGTCGTTGCAGTAGGCAAGATAATTCCCATCCGGTGAAATAAACGGATCGCCTACACCGCCGGGCGTCAGCTGTCGCACGATCAGTCCCGGCCGCCGCAGGGCACGAACACGCCTTGCCAACCAGCCGAAGGCAGCCAGCGTTACGATCAATAGTGCGGCTGCTAGCACAGCGTAGGCGGAGACCTTACGTCGGTTCGGCTTACGAGGCTGCTCCACGGCCGACATCAGGACGGTCGGCATCAGTCGGTATCCCTTCTTGGGGATCGTCTGGATCACGTGTGGCTCTTTGGCGTCGTCCTCCAAAGCCTTTCGCAGCTCGGAGATACAGCGGGTGAGCACGTCGTCCGACACGAACGTCTCCGCCCAGACCGCCCGCATCAACTGCTCTTTCGAGACGACTTGTCCCTGGTGTTCAGCAAGATAGACCAGCACTTCCATCACCTTCGGTTCAAGGCGCGCCGTCTTTCCGTTGTGGATGATGCTGTTCAGGCTGGGCTGTACGAGCGATGGCCCGACTCGGAACTCGCCGGACATGGCCTCACCCCCTGGGATGGATTGCGCCGATTATAGCCCACCCGATCCTTTGTTCTCGCTCCTGAGCTTTTGCTCGGAAAAGCCTCCCCGTAACCTCCGTCGCGCCTCAGGACTTCCTCGGCTAAGCCCAGCTACCTCTCGGCATGAGCGCAACGCGCCGAGGAGGTTTTATGCCGTGGGTGAGGCTGGCAGTCGCTATGTTGGGGGTTTGGGCTTCAGGGTCGCAGCTTGTGGTGGCCTCAGACAGTGCAGGCGAAGTACCTTTCAGGCTTTATCGAGGCTATGCTATCGTGGTTCGCGGCTCCATCGGGAATCTCAGTAACCTAAACTTTCTTATCGATACTGGAGCGGTGCCGAGCGTCTTGGATCGGCGAATAGCCCGCAAGCTCCGTCTCGCAGGCACACTCGGAAAACTCTCGGTCTTCACGCAAAAGTTGGACACCGAACAGTCGAACGCCCCGAACGTGCAACTTGGCCAGCTCCATGCCGAAGCATTGCCTGTTGTGGTACGCGATCTGTCCTTTGCCGAGCAGGCCTTAGGGACGAGAGTGGATGC
>Ga0070698_100003754_pt1 | contig 16708 bp, 14 predicted proteins | sample KBSK1502metaG_FD_65477 | JGI IMG/M metagenome (GOLD analysis project Ga0070698, IMG submission 65477) | Corn, switchgrass and miscanthus rhizosphere microbial communities from Kellogg Biological Station, Michigan, USA - KBS K1-50-2 metaG | ecosystem: Host-associated > Plants > Roots >...
GGGCCGCCTGATCCTGTCCAAGAAGCGCGCCCAGTACGAGCGCGCCTGGGGCACGATCGAGAAGATCAAGGAAGAGGACGGCGTGGTCACCGGCACGGTGATCGAGGTCGTCAAGGGCGGACTGATCCTGGACATCGGGCTGCGCGGGTTCCTGCCCGCCTCGCTGGTGGAGATGCGCCGGGTCCGCGACCTGCAGCCGTACGTGGGCAAGGAGATCGAAGCCAAGATCATCGAGCTGGACAAGAACCGCAACAACGTGGTCCTGTCCCGCCGGGCCTGGCTCGAGCAGACCCAGTCCGAGGTCCGCCATACCTTCCTCAACACGTTGCAGAAGGGCCAGATCCGCAAGGGCACCGTGTCCTCGATCGTCAACTTCGGCGCGTTCGTCGACCTGGGCGGCGTGGACGGCCTGGTGCACGTGTCCGAGCTGTCCTGGAAGCACATCGACCACCCGGGCGAGGTCGTCGAGGTCGGCCAGGAGGTCACGGTCGAGGTGCTGGACGTGGACATGGACCGCGAGCGCGTCTCGCTGTCGCTGAAGTCCACCCAGGAAGACCCGTGGCAGCAGTTCGCCCGCACCCACCAGATCGGCCAGGTCGTCCCCGGCCGGGTCACCAAGCTGGTGCCGTTCGGCGCGTTCGTCCGCGTGGAGGAAGGCATCGAGGGCCTGGTGCACATCTCCGAGCTGGCTGACCGGCACGTGGAGATCCCCGAGCAGGTCGTCCAGGTCGGCGAGGAGATCTTCGTCAAGATCATCGACATCGACCTGGACCGGCGGCGGATCTCGCTGTCGCTGAAGCAGGCCAATGAGGGCACGGTCGGCGAGGCCGTCGGCGACGACTTCGACCCGACCCTCTACGGCATGCCCGCCACCTACGACGAGGCGGGCAACTACGAGTACCCCGAAGGCTTCGACCCGGAGACCGGGGAGTGGCTGCCGGGCTACGACTCGCAGCGCGAGGAGTGGGAGCGGCAGTACGCCGAGGCCCGCGCCCGCTTCGAGGCGCACCGCCGCCAGGTGGAAGAGTCCCGCGCCAAGGCCGAGGAAGAGGGCGGCGGCGACGGCGAGGAGGCCGCGGCCGCCAGCACCTCTTCGTCGAGTTCGTCCAGCCAGTCCACGCCCCGCGCGCCGCGCGGGGGCCGCAGCGCCACCCCGCAGGAGCCCGGCGCGCCGGGCGGCACCCTGGCCTCCGACGAGGCCCTGGCCGCCCTCCGCGACAGGCTCTCCGGCCAGGCGTAACGCGCACCGCTGACGCTGACCCCCGGCTCCGTGACTCTGGAACCGGGGGTCAGCGCCGTCTATACCGCGCGGCGCGGGGGCTTGGGGCATCTCGGCGCGTTCAGTCGGGCCCGAGAGCGGCCCGAACAACGCGCCTCAACGCCCCGCGCCCCGCTCCGCCCCCAGCCGTGGCGCCCCGCTGCCTCCCCTCGTAGACGGCCCAATCAGGCGCTCCCGCACCCGCCCCGCTCCCGCACACAACCTCCTCCGTCACAGCAGACACTCCTGTTGGCCTTGTAGACGTGGTGACCACATTCCATCCTCAGTGACCGGTCACAAGTGGTCACCACGTCACCAAAGACAGACTAGGTATGCCCCCAGTCAGGAGCGCGCGCGGGACTGGAGGGTCGTCCAGACGTCGGAGACCCGGCGGTCGAGGTCTTCTAGCGTGCCGGAGTTGTCGATCACGATGTCGGCTACTGCCAGGCGCTGGTCGCGGGTCGCCTGGGCCGCCATTCTCGCGCGGGCCTGGTCTGCGGGCATGCCCCGGGCGGCCAGGCGCTCGACCTGGACCTCTGGGGGGACGTCCACCACGATGACCAGGTCGAACTCTTTGCCTCTGCCGCCTTCGGCGAGCAGGGGGACGTCGTGCACGATGACCCCGCCGTCGCCGGCCGCCTCGACGGCGGCCTGTTCGGCGGCGCGCATGTAGTCGTGAACGAGGGGGTGGACGATCGCGTTGAGCTTGTCGCGGGCCGCCTCGTCGGCGAAGACGATCTCCGCGAGCTTCGCCCGGTTCAGCGACCCGTCGGCCCGCAGCACACCCGGGCCGAAGGTCTCCGCGATCCGCGCAAGGCCCGGCGTCCCCGGCTCGACCACCGCGCGGGACGCCTTGTCTGCGTCGAGGACCACGGCGCCGAGCGCGGCCAGCCGCTCCGACACCGCACTCTTGCCGGATCCGATTCCGCCGGTCAGCCCGACCCGCAGCATGACTCTCCCTTCACCACGGACACCATACGCCGGCCGGCGCGTTCGGTCCGCGGTCCGCCTCGAGCAGGAACCCAGTCAGTTTCGGCGCGATCGAGCGGACCTTCGCCGCTTGCGGGCTGATTCGCGCCGTTGTCGCCTGCTGCCGTGAGAAACTCGTCGTCATGGCTGACGCTGACGAGTTGAAGATCCCAGCGGCGACGCGGCCTGTCGCGGAGTCGATCATCGCGCGGACCGATCACGTGTGCCGTGAACTGCTCGACGATGAGTACGCAGACCTCGCTAGGCATGTTGTCGCCAAGCTGGCGCGTAAGCGTCCGTCGCCGATCCAGTCGGGCCGCGCGCCGTCATGGGCGGGTGCGGTGGTCTACGCCCTGGGGCAGGTCAACGTCCTTTCCGGTGCCGCCGCCAAGCCGTGCCTGACGGCGGACGACCTCAGCGCGGCATTCGGGGTGGGCAAGTCCGCGCTCGGCAACAAGGCGAGCCCCGCGATCTGGTACATCCAAGTGGATGGGCTGATCGTGGACGCCCGCACGCTCCCGCTGCCGATTCAGGCGCGGGCCTTCGAGCTCGGGGTAATTCCTCATATCCCAGCGCTCGGCCGCGACGGCACGGCCGCGTTGCTCGGCCAGCCGGATCGTCATAACGCATGACCGGTGCCACGGATCTCCAGCGAAGGGTGGAGCTGGCCGCCGCGGCGGCGCTTGCCCGGCAGAAGTTCGTCACCCCCGTCGATGTGTGCGTTGGCATCGGCTGGCTGCATACGAGCAACGTGGAAGACTGGCGCCGCGGGCGCGTCGACGACCTTGAGTACTTCCTGCCCGTGCTCGACGACCGGCTCATCGACCTCATTCGATACCTACACCAGTGGGCGGAAGCGCACGGCCTGACGCGAACCGAGACCAATTACGTCTCAGCCACCAGGGACCGCCACCCGCTGCGCTTCTTCGCCAACGGGGATCCGCTGGAGGAGGCCGCCTGGCGGTCGCAGTGGATCAGCGCCGACGTTCCCGCCGCGCAACGCGAACGCATCGTCAACCGCCAGAACGCTCCGCCGGACCTGATCGTCGTCCAGCCGGTCAAGGACTGGACGTGCGCCGAGTGCGGCGGCACCGGCAACCTGCTCATCATGGGCGACACCGGGCCGCTGTGCCTGACCTGCGCCGACATGGATCACCTGGTGTTCTTGCCGTCCGGCGACGCCGCGCTCACCCGCAGGGCGAAGAAGGCAAGCCTTCTTTCGGCGGTGGTTGTCCGGTGGAGCAGGACGCGCAGGCGGTATGAGCGGCAGGGCCTCCTTGTCGAGGAACCAGCGCTCGAACAGGCGGAGCAGCAGTGCCTCGCCGACGAAGACGCCAGGATGCGGCGCCGGGAAAGGGATGCCGAGCGCCGGGCCGGCGAGGACCTGGAATTGCAGGCACGGTTCGTCAACAAGATCGCCCGGCTGTTCCCCGGCTGCCCAGCCGGGCGCGCCGAGGCGATCGCCCGGCACACCAGCCTCAGGGGCAGTGGCCGGGTGGGCCGCTCAGCGGAGGGACGGTCACTGGACGAGAAGGCCGTCACATTGGCCGTCGTGGCGTCCATACGTCACGAGGACACCGAGTACGACTCCCTGCTCATGTCCGGCGTCCCCCGCGAGGAGGCCCGGGACCGGGTAAGGCCAGAAATCGACCGGGTCCTGGACGCCTGGGGGTAGTTGGTCTGCAGCGGTCACAGCACCGCGACGGCCCGGGCCGGGTCGGATTCCGGCGGCCCGCTCGGCTCCCAGTCGCCGTCCGAACGCGCGTACGGATACCAGCGCAGGTCACGGCCGAGCCGCAGCTGCAGGCGCCCGGCGGTCACCCGGTTGCCCTGGACGCTTTCCGCCGTCCCAGTTTTCGACCGCAGCACGCTCCGTGCCGCCTTGAGCAGGTCGGCCGACTCCGGCTCTTCCGCGGCCGGGTCCCATTCCCGGTGCAGCAGCTCAAGGCCGGCCGGGCCGCCGTGCCGCCAGGCAAGCGCCTGCCTGGCCAGCTCGCGGGCGCCGATCCCGGACCGCGCGGCCACCGGACCGAACGCCGGCGTGCCGAGTGCCCGCGCCGCCCGGCGGGCAAGGTCCGCGTCCGTGTCGAGGCCCAGTCCCCCGTCGGCGCTGAGTCCGACGGCCATCTCCCAGGCGCGGGCGGCCGCGTCCGCCGCCAGCTCCAGCAGGTCGCCGCCCAGCCCGGCCCGCCAGGCCGGCGGATCTACCGGAAGGGCCGCGGGCTGCCCGGGACGCGCGGGCGGCAGCGGCGGGGCAGGGATCTCCGCCCGCGGCACCGGGGCGCCGAAGGCCTCCCTGGCGTCGACACCCGCGTCGGCGGCGGCCCGCCCGGCGCCGGCCCGCGCACCGGCCGCCACCCGGTCAGGCGTCCCCGCGGGTGCCTCGCCGGGCGCGCCGCGCCGCCGCGTCCGCACCCCGGCCAGCACCTGGTCGCGGCTGCGGCCGCGCAGCAGCAGCGCGGCGAACGGGTCGGCGTCAAGCGCGTCGGCCACGAGGTAGCAGGCGGCCGCCGAGTGCTTGCACGGGTCCGCGTCGTCCGGGCAGCTGCACCGCGGCCCGATCTCCCCGCCGCCCGGCAGCAGGTCAAGCCCGGCGGCGGCCGCGTCGTCGGCGATCTCCGGGGGCAGCTCGCCGTCAAGCAGCGCCGCGGCATGGCCGAGCCGGGCGGAGATCGCGGTGAGCACCCGGTCCCACTCCTCGTCGGTGAACCGCCGCACCCGGATCCGGACCTCGTACGGCTCCGTCTTGCGGCCCTGCACCCGTGCCCGCGCCTCGCCCGGTGCCATGGTCAATTCGCCGACCGCGCCGCTGCGCGCGTAGTCCCGGCCCCGCGGCAGCCGGTTCGGGTCCAGCCGGGCCCGCTGCTCCAGCGCCTCCACCCACGCGGCGCCCCACCAGGTCCGGCCGAATTCCGCGTCCCCGTTCATGAGGCGTCCCGCAGGCTGACGAGCTCGGTGAGCTCGCTGTCGGATAGCTCGGCGATCCAGCGCTCGCCGGAACCGATCACCGCGTCGGCGAGGTCGCGCTTTTTCTCCAGCAGCGCCGCGATCTTGTCTTCGAGGGTCCCTTCAGCTATCAGCCGGTGCACCTGCACCGGGCGGTCCTGCCCGATCCGGTACGCCCGGTCGGTCGCCTGATCCTCGACCGCCGGGTTCCACCACCGGTCGTAGTGCAGCACGTGCGTCGCCCGGGTCAGCGTCAGCCCGGTGCCGCCCGCCTTGAGCGACAGCAGGAACACCGGCACGCCGCCCGCCTGGAATTCCGCCACCATCTCTTCTCTCCGCGGCACCGGGACGCCGCCGTGCAGGAACAGCGAGCGAATCCCGCGCGCGTCGAGATGCTGCTGCAACAGCATCGCCATCTGGGTGTACTGGGTGAAGACGAGCATCGACTCGCCGCCCGCCAGGATCACATCCGTCAGTTCGTCGAACAAGGCCAGTTTTCCCGAACGGCCGGGTAGTGGCCCCGGCTGCTTCAGGTACTGCGCCGGGTGGTTGCAGATCTGCTTGAGTCCTGTGAGCAGCTTGAACACCAGCCCGGCACGCTCGATGCCCTCGGCGTCGGCGATCGCCCGCATGGTCTCTTGGACCATCGCCTCGTACAGCGTCACCTGTTCGGCGGACAGCGGGACCAGCTGGTCGGTCTCGGTCTTGCGCGGCAGTTCTGGTGCGATCCCCGGATCGGTCTTCTTCCGCCGCAGCAGGAACGGCCGGATCAGCGCGGCGAACCGTTTGGTGGCGTCGGGATCCCGGTACAGTTCGACCGGCCGCGCGATCCGGCGGGTGAACGCCTCCAGGTGGCCGAGCAGGCCCGGCGTCGTCCAGTCCAGGATCGCCCACAGCTCCGACAGCCTGTTCTCCACCGGCGTCCCGGTCAGCGCGATCCGCGCCGGAGCGGGAATGGCCCGCAGTTCGCGGGCGGTCCGCGAGAGCGGGTTCTTCGCGTGCTGGGCCTCGTCGGCGACGACCAGGCCCCAGCCGATCTCGGCGAGCCGCCCGGAGTCGCGAAGTACCACGCCGTAGGTGACCAGGACCACCTCGTCGACGGCCAGGTCCTCCAGGTGCCGCCCGCCACCGTGGAAACGGCGGACCGGGATCTCCGGGGCGAACCGGCGGATCTCGCGCTGCCAGGTGCCGAGCAGGGAGGCCGGGCACACCACGATCGTCGGCCCTGCCTTGAGGTCCCGCCGGTGCAGGTGCAGCGCGATGATCTGGATCGTCTTGCCCAGGCCCATGTCGTCGGCGAGGCAGCCGCCGAGCCCGGAATCGCACATCCCGGCCAGCCACGCCAGCCCGCGCTGCTGATACGGGCGTAGCGTCGCGTTGAGCCCTGGTGGCGGCTCGACCGGCTCCGGCGCGGACCCGAGGCTCGCGACCCGCGCGGCGAGGTCAGCCAGCGGCCCTTCGGCGGTGACCTTGACGGTCTCGCCGTCGATCTCCGCCTCGCCCGCCAGCACCGCGCCGAGCGCCTCGGCGGCGCGCATCCGGGTCCGCGGCGGTCGGCGCAGCCGGTCGAGCAGCGCCGGGTCGAGGATCACCCAGCGGCCCCGCAGCCTGATCAGCGGCCGTTTCGCCGAGGCGAGGGCGGCGATCTCGTCGGCGTCGAGCAGCGCGCCGTCGAGCGTGAGCTGCCAGCGGAAGTCCAGCAGCGCCGCGAGCCCGAACCCGGCTTCGGTCAGCTGCTGCGGGGCCGGCGTGACGGCGGCCCGCAGTTCCAGGCCGCCGTCGAGCATGCTGGACGGCCACATCACCTCGATGCCGGCGCCCGCCAGGGCCTCGGCCGCCGGGCCGAGCAGGCTGGCGAGCGCGTCGTCGTCCAGGTCGATCGCCGAGGGGCTGGCCTGCTCGAGCACCTGGGCGAGCGGCGGCCATACCGCTGCCCCGCGGCGCAGCGCGAGCAGCAGGTCCGTCTCCGCCTGCGGTCCAAACCTGGCGAGCACGGTCTCCGGCTGGCTCCACAGCGAGGCCGCGTCCACGATCAGGCTCGGGTCGCTGGTGCTGCGCAGCTGCAGCACCAGCCGGAACCCCGGCGCGGGCGGTTCGTCGCCGGCCTCCGCGGACGCCTCGTCGTCGGCTAGGTCCTCGTCCTCGTCTTCGCCAGGGAACGCCTCCTCGTCCGGGAGCGCCGTAGCCGCCGGGACCGTCTCGATCCGCAGGCTCAGCCGCGCGCCGACGGACAGCCCGTCCGTGGTGTCCGCGAGCCAGTCGGCGAGGTCGCCGACGCCGGTCGGCTCCGTCGCCGCGAATGCCGTCGACGCCGTGGTCCTGGCTGCCGCCGGCGACCGGGCTATCGTGTCGGCGATCGCGTCCCACAGGTCGCGAACCAGCGCCTCGGGGGAGTGCAGCCGCATCGGGCGTGAGCCGGGAATCGCCAGCGCGTGCGCGGCCGGCGGGAACGCGGCGGCGAGTTCGCGCAGCCAGCTGAGGTCGGACGGGTCGAGCGGCCCGGCCCGCCAGACGTCAATGTCCCCGGCGCCGACGGTCGGCAACAGCCTCCCGCGGGCCAGCAGGCCAAGCCCCGCCGCGGCGGCCGCGGCCCAGACCCGGACGCTGCGCCGCATGCGCGGCGCGTCCTCGGTGCTCAGCAGCAGCGGCAGCGCCTCGCCGACCGGAATGAGCTCGGCCGAGACCATGCGCTTGCGAATACCGTAGGTCCCGCCGGGAAAGACGAGTTCGACCTTGGCGTTGCCGGGAACCGGATTCCCCGGGCCCTTTCCCCAGCAGGCGAACATCCCGCGGCGGGGAATCTCGTTCGGCAGGAAGACCAGCTCACCATCCAGCACGCAACCGCACGATACCGGCCCGGCGGGCACTACCGCCGGAACTTCCCCCGCGTGTCCAATTTTGATCGTGAATAGGCTCCCGAGATTTCCGCTGTCTCATGGGCGGCGACGATCAGGAGCACGACTGCCCGCGGATTCCGGGCCCTGATACGCCTCCGGGAGGACTACGTGCAGGCCGGCGACGAGGCCGGCTTCGCCGCCTACCTTGACGATCTGCGCCAGCGCCAGCGCCGAAAGACCTCGTTCATCGCCAAGCTCGACGCGGCATTCACGATCGGTCAGGCAGTGACAGCGGTGCGCGCGGCTCCGGAGTAGATCTGGACGGCCCGCCAGCAGTACCAGGCCACGACGCTGCGGTAGGGGCGGTAGGGCTCGCCGAGGACGTCGAGTTGTTTCGGGGTGGGAGTGGGGATGGCCCATGCCAGGGCGTATCCCTTGCGGACGCCGAGGTCGCCGGTTGGCCACACGTCGAGGCGGCGGAGCTGGAACATGAGGAAGATCTCTGCCGACCATTTCCCGATGCCACGGACGGTGGTGAGCCTGGCGACGATCTCTTCATCGCTTTCACGGGCCAGGCGGCGGCCGTCGATGGCGACAGTGCCGTCCATGATCTTGGCGGACAGGTCCTGCAGGGAGATGACCTTCCGCGCCGACAGCCCGGCGGCGCGCAGCGCCTCCGCCGGCGTAGCGAGCAGACGCTCGGGCGTGACTTCCTCGCCAAGCGCCAGGATCAGCCGCCCGTGGATCGCCTTCGCCGCGGCGCCGGCTAGCTGCTGGTAGGTGACGGAACGGACGAGCATGCCGAAGTTGGTGTCCGTGGGCCGCGGGAAGGAGGGCAAGCCGACGTCCGTCACTAGGTGGGCGATCACAGGGTCGCGCTCGGCCAGGATCCGGGCCGCCGCCCGCGGGCTAACCTTGCTGCCCGGGCCGGGAACGGGCGGCGTGTGGTTCATCATTGTCCTCAGGCCCCGCTGTCACTCGATGAAAGAAAGGTCAAACCCTTTCTATACTGAATGGGCAGTGGTTTCTTCCATGCCCTGACCGTCTGCGTCCGAGCCGAGCATCGCCTCCTCGGCGCTATCGAACGCCCAGTGAGTGACCTGTCCTGCCTCCCGCGAAACGCCTCGCTTGCGCTCATCTGGCAACGTGTTGCCAGTAGGCCGGCGTATTCAGGACGACGATGGGCGAGACGACCAGGCATTCACCCGCAACCTTAAGTGGGAGCACACCGGCACGCTGTATTCCTATGAACGGGGCGACGGCGACAACCAGATCTACGAGATCAGCGAGGAAGAGGCCGAGCGGATCGTGGAGCGGATCCGGCGTACGGTCACCGGGGAACAGCCGTAACGTTCGTGACGACGAGCCCGCCCTTGGGGCGAACGCGAGAACTCGCGCCAGTCCGGCCGACGCCTCCTGGGACAGTGAGAGGCAGTCGGCATTACGAAGCCTGGAAGACCTCGTCGAGGTGCCACTCGAGGAACTCGCGCTGCGGGCGGTCGGGCTTCCGGTCTGGCAGTGTGATCAACTGTCCGGCTCTCGCATAGAACTGTTCGCCGTTGCCGAACTCGTCGCGTAGCCGCGGGCTGACTCGCAGCCGGTAGGAGGGATCGACAGCCAGGTAGCCCCGGTCGAACATCGTGTGGACGTCGGACCGGAGGAGAAGTCCGTTGTCCAAGCGGTTTTCGCCGCCGTCGGTCACCGGCCGGACATGAGCTGCCTCCAGCACCGGGCGGATCTTCGTGCCGGTGATCGCGCAGTGGCCGTGGTACGCGCTCAGCACCACGGCCTTGAAGGCCTGCTGGGCGAGTCGGTAGGGCGCTAGCCGCGGATCGCCGAACACCGGTCCGGTGTCGTGCCATGGCTGGCTCAGGTCGATCTCCACGGCCTGGCCGAGGACAAGCTGCATGAGGTCGCCGAAATAACCAGAAACCCGGTGGTCGGCCATGTCATAACCCTTGCCTTGGACGATGCTCGGGGCAAAGCCCGGCGGTGGGTCATATGCCATATGCGCCGGAAAGAATGTAACATTCCGGACGAAAACGCACCCGATCTCCGGGTCTTCGCCAGGCGCGATGGGCTCCCGCCGGTAATGAGCGATGCGCGCACGCATCTGCTCGAGGCTGGCCACGCCATTCGCCAGGCTGAACATCTGCCAGGCCTCCGACACGCGCAGCGCGGCGAAACCGCTGAAAAAGCCGCCGCCGACGATGCGGTTATGCGGCGCGTGGGTCTTGAAGAAGAATGGCTCGCCCGCGGTTAGCGCGCGAAACGCGCCCCCGCCGCCCGGCCGCCAGAAGTTGACTTCTGCTTCGGAGATCTCGGGGCGGGCGGCGAGGAATCGGTACCACTCGTCATCGGTCACCCCTACGTAACCCCGCATGCCGATATTGTGCACCTATGGCATGGGAGTGCGGGTGACAACGACGGCGGAAGAGACGATCCCGCGGGACGGAAGCCTGGTCGAGGTCCGCGGCCAGCGCTGGGTGGTGAGCGACAGCTCGCCGGGCAACGACGGCAGCACCCTGCTGACCCTGCAGAGCGTCGAAGACGGCCGGTATGGCGAGAGCCTGCAGGTCATCTGGGAGGTCGAGCCCGGGCGCCGGGCCCTCCCCGCAGGGTCGCTGCCCGACGTCACCCCAGCCGGTTTCGACCCGCCGGAGCGGCTGGCCGCCTTCCTGGACGCGGTGCGGTGGTCGGCGGTCACCTCCGCCGACGTGAAGACGCTGCAGGCTCCGCTCCGTTCGGGCGTCACCGTGGAGGAGTACCAGCTCGAGCCGGTCGCCCGGGCGATCGAGGCGCCGCGGGTGAACCTGCTGCTGGCCGACGACGTGGGCCTGGGGAAGACCATCGAGGCCGGCCTGGTCGCGCTGGAACTGCTGCTGCGGCACCGGGCGAAACGGATCATGATCGTCTGCCCGCCGGGGCTGATGGTGAAGTGGCAGGACGAGATGGCCGAGAAGTTCGGCTTGAACTTCACGATCGTCGACTCCGCGCAGCTCAATCAGCTCAGGCGCAGCCACGGCAGCGCCGCGAACCCGTTCCGGGTCTACCCGCTGACGATCGTCTCGCTGTCCTGGCTCCGCGGAGCCAAGGCCGAGCGGCTACTGCACGAGGTCATCGAAGGCGACGGCGGCAAGCGCCCGTTCGACCTGCTCATCCTCGATGAGGCGCACCACGTGGCGCCCGCCGCGCCGAAGCAGCGGTACGCAGTCGACTCCCAGCAGACCAAGCTCATCCGCTGGCTCGCCCCGCACTTCGAGCACCGCCTCTTCCTCTCCGCGACACCGCACAACGGATACCCGGAGTCGTTCACCGCGCTGCTAGAGATCATCGACGACCTGCGGTTCGTCCGCGGTGTCGACCCCGACCCGGTGGCGCAACGCGAGACCGTCGTCAGGAGGATGAAGAGCCAGATCACCGACCGCGACGGAAACCCCAAGTTCGCGAAGCGGGACGCAAGAGCGATCTCGGTCACCTACCCGGACAGCGAGCGCCAGGCGCACGCGCTGCTAAACGAGTTCGCCGTGCTCCGCCGCAAGCGGCTGACCACGAAAAAGGGCCGGGCAAGCGTGGACCTCGTCACGCTGCTGCTGAAGAAGCGGCTGTTCTCCTCGCCGCGTGCCTTCGCACACACCGTCGGCGTCTACCTGGAAACGGTGCAGTCACGGACAAAGACGGCGAAGGCGCACGACGATGAGGTTCCCGAATGGATGGAGGGGTTCTTCGACGACGTCGCGGCCTACGACGACGAGGAGTTGCGTGAGGCTGAAGATGATGCCACCGCCCGTTCGGGAAAAATTCAGGCGGAGCTAACGGACACATCTGAGCCGGAGATCAGCCTGCTCAAGCGCATGGAGACCTATCTGCGGATTCGTGCCGTGGTGTTGCCGTGCCGTTCTGTGACCTTTTCACGGTAGTCGACGGTCGGCGAGCATGGCCACCAGATAACGCGGAACGCAACCGATTGGAATGCTCCCCATGCCGGACCCCCAAGACACCACCGACCCCTGGCATGTCCGCCAGCTGGACGATCCCATGCTCGTCGGCGAGGCAAGCCGCCTGCGAGGCGAGCTTGAGCGTATGCCCTCGGGCAGCGAGTGGCTCACCCAGCAGCTAGCCGCCGTCAACGACGAAATCGGCCGGCGTACGGCGGCCAGATGGAGGAACGCGTGACAGCGGTGGCGGAAGATCTCGTGGCTAACGAGATCGCATTCCTCACGGCCAGGCTGTTGCGGCACAAGCACCTGCTTCCGCCCGGGTTGGCCGTAATGCTCGACGCCTACCGAGGACAAATGCCTAGGTCAGACTCGGGGACTCCGGGGTTGTCTCCTGGCACGCGGTACGAGCAGGTCGCCGTGGCGCTCGAACAGCGGATCAAGGTCGGCGAATGGACGCCGGGCACGAGGGTTCCGCACCAGGCGACCCTCGCAGCCGAGTTCGGAGCATCGCATAAGACGGTGGCTCGTGCGGTATACGTCCTGGCGCTTAAGGGCATGGTGCGGCGGGCAGGCAATTCGTATTACGTGGCCTAAGCGTTCACTGACTAGCGTCAGCCCGTTTGTCGGTGGTCGGCGCGACACTCTGGGTTATGGATACTCGCAGTCGCCCGACAACTATCGAATTCGCGTGTCAGGTGCACGGAGCTTCGGCTAGACGTTTGCATATCATGCAAGATAGATTGCGTGTTATGCAAAAGGCGCCTCCACCGCCGCTCCTGCCGTTGCTCCGGTCGCGGCTGCAAGCCGACCTGCTCACGCTGATCCTGCTTACGCCCGAGCGGGAATGGACGCTGACCGAACTGGCGTCGCGAGTGGGATCCTCGGTCTCTTCCGCGCAGCGTGAGGTGGCGCGAGCAGAGCAGGCGGGCGTAGTAGCATCCCGGCGCCTGGGGAGCGCCCGGCTCGTAACCACGGCGAATTCGCCCCTGACGGGTCCGCTGACTGAGCTGCTGCTTCGCTCGTTCGGCCCCCGGCAGGTGCTCGCCGAGGAACTCGCCGGTGTGGATGGGATCGATGCCGCGTACCTGTTCGGATCGTGGGCGGCGCGGTACGTCGGTCAGGAGGGACGCCCTCCGGCTGACCTTGATGTCTTGGTAATTGGTACGCCGGATCGTGACGCCCTTGATGACGCGGCCCAACGGGCAGGTGAGCGCGTGGCGAGGGAGGTTAACGTCACCATCCGGTCCCCGGCATGGTGGCGTGCCGGGAACGATGGCTTCCACACGGAGGTCACCCGGCGCCCCCTCGTCCTTGTCATCGGCGAGGCAGGTGCATCATGACCTGGCAGCCTGGAAGCGAACGCATCAGGCAGCTACTCGATGACGGGCAACTGGAGCAGGTCACCCCAGACGTGGAGGTTGCCCGTCGGATGCTGCTTGATGCCGGCCGCCACCTGGTAACCGCGGGGGCGGCGGAATCGACCGGGGATCTGGCAGGGGCGTACCAGCTGGCTTATGACGCCCTCCGCAAAAGCGCTGTAAGCCTGCTCGCTGTTCAAGGCCTACGGCCAACAAGTCACGGCGGGCATATCGCGGTGCAAGAGGCTGTCACCGCCCAGTTCGGCTCCACAATCCGGGTCCTCCGCTCATACGGAAGGATCCGCCGCGCCAGAAACAACTTTGAGTACCCCAGTTCAGAAACCCCCGGCCCGTCGCCGGATGATGTTTCGGATGCAGTCGAGGTTGCCACCAAGGTGCGAGATGCGGCGACAGCTATTCTCCAGCGGGACTTGCTCACTATCTGGTCGGCCGAGTGACGGCACGTGGTCTTCAGCCCAGGATGAAACCTTAGGACTGCCTGGCAGGCTGCCATTGCTCGACATAGGCGGCGAGGACGTCGAAGTACCGTTCGCTGGCCCAGGTCTTGCGGTCGCCGATCACGTACAGTCGGCGCCTGGCACGGGTGACCGCGACGTTGAGCAGGTTCGGGGTCTCAGTGGCGAACTTGCGCGCATTGGGCCGGTCGGGGTTGCCGCCAAGGACGAGGATGACGACGTCAGCCTCCTTGCCTTGCATGGTGTGCACCGTTCCGACCCATTTCCGGCGATTCGCGGTGCTGACTTCGGCGTCTGGGAACACCTCACGATGGATGGTCATAGCCTCCGCGATGACCTGCCTGAAGGGGCTGATGACTCGGATGTCCGCCGCCGGGATACCCTGCCTTCGCAGGCGGGAAAGAATCTGGCGCAGTGCCACGCCTTCGGCTGGAATCCAGTGCCCGCGGGCATCGCCGGACTGCACGTTGTACCAGACGCTGCGGCCGTGGAACGGTGCCCTGTCCGGGATGCCGTAGACCATGAGCCCGTCGTAGGCGATCTCGTTGCTGATGTCGAACATGGGCCGGTCGCAGCGCCGGTGTACGCGCAACGGCGTCCCGACCCACACGGCGCCGGAACCGTCAGAGTCAGGTCTGGGAAGCCAGGTACCGTGCGAAGCGAGCCGGTCCGCGACCTGCTGCACGGATGTGAACTCCGGCGCCCACTCCTGATCCACGCCGAACAGCCTGAGCAGTGCGCGCTGGCCGCCTAGCGGCAGGGTGACCACGGGTTCGAGCTGCAACGGGTCACCGACGACCACGACGCGCCGGGCGCGCCAGATTGCCCCTGTCGCCTGCTGTGGCGCCGCCTGTCCCGCCTCGTCAATGAACAGCCAGCCCAGTGATTCACGGCCCAGGCCGTCGAACAGCGGCGCCATCGAGGCGAACGTCGTCGAGACCACGGGAACCATGAGGAAAAGGGTCTGCCATGCAGCCAGGATCGCGTGGTCGGGCGGTCGGCCCTTGCCGTCGAGGACGTCCACTAGCGCGCCGAGGTTCCGGCGGAACTGTGCCGCCTGAGCCGCAATGAACGCCTTGTGCAGTGCGAGTGCCGCGAGGAACAGTTCGGTCCGGGCCAAGGTGAATTCCTCGTCTGCCCAGGGGGCCGTTTTCTCCCGGTTCCCTTCCAGCTCGCGGTCCTTCGTAGCGGTGAAGAATGCGGGGCCGTCTGGCAGGCAGGTGTCCCAGCGTCGGCGGGCGTCCGCAATCCGATCGCTTTCCTGGTTGAATTCTGCAGTCAGGCGGTTGAACTTGTCCTGGGTTTGCGTTTTCGAGCGTTCGGCATCGGCGATCCGGCTTTCCGTTGCCAGGGCCTGCTGCTGGGATGACTGCAGCTCCCGCTCGGCGGTCGCGTATTTTTCGCGCAAGGCCGTGTGCTCAGCATGCCAATCCCTTCCGGCGCGGAACCGGGTCGACACGGAGACAAGCAGGCCGGGCTTGTCGTGCCGATGGTCTTGGAGGGCGTCGCTCGCCTCATGATGGCGCCTGTCGGCGTCCCGCACGCGGACTTCGGCGGCTCGCCAATTCGCTTCGAGGGTTCGCAGTTGCGTGTCGGCTGCGGAGATCGCCGCAGCCGCGCTCCTGGCGTCCTGCCTGAGGATAGGAAGACGCGTCAGCGAAAGAGCCATCCCCGCCCGTTCGGCCGAAAGGTCATTGACCCGGGCCAGCGCGGCGCGGAACCGAGATACGGCGGCTGGCCAGTGCGGCGGCCCGTCCTGCAGCCGCTCCAGAAGATCTACCATGCAGCCGTCCTGACGGCCAGGCGACCCCCACCAAAAGCTCTTCGTGAAGGCGCGCCGGTGCTCCATCCTGCCGAGCCTCGCGGCGATCATCGCCCATGCGCCTTCGCCGTGTACCAGCCTGGCCGTCGAGGTGAAGTAGTCCAGCCCGTCGGCGGCCTGACGCCACCGGGAACCGATGCCGCCCGGACCTGGGATCTCGGTGGTGACATTCTCTACGGCGCCGTTATTCGAGGACGCGACCACGATCTCGAAGCCAGTCAGCTCCGGTATCAACGGGGTGATCCAGTGCGTCATCTTGCCTGACTGCCACCGGTACGGCCTAGTCACCTCGAAAGCAGCGCCGGGGTCCGGCAGGTCAGCCAGGCGGACGGCTCGTTCGACCACGATGGCCGCGATCACGTCCCGCAGCATGGTGGTCTTGCCGGTTCCGGGCGGTCCGTTCACGGCGACCAGGCCAGCGGAATGCGCGAGGCGGTCCATGATCTCGTTCACCGCGAACTGCTGGCTCAGCGCCAGCGGACGATCGGTATTCGTCACCCACCGACCCGGCGGTATCCGCCCGGGTACGCAGCCGTTCCAGACGGCCGCAGGCTGGCGGCGCACATCGAGGCGTTGGCCCTGATCGATGTCCGCCACTCTGGTCAGGTACTCTCTCAGGGCCGTGCCGACGGCGCCCTTTGCCACCGCTGATCCGATCCGCATGAGGTCATCGGCGTAGAAGCTGTTGAGGAACGACGGCTCACTCTCTTCCTCGGCGCGCGCGGCGGAGACCTGGTAGCTCCGTACCCGGACATGACGCGGGGCGAGCGTGTCGGCAACGCCGAGACGGACTGAGAGTTCGGTCGTGAAGCGCTGCAAGTCAGCGCCGACCAGCGGGTGCAGGTCCAGCCGGGCAGGCGGCTGTTCTTGATGGGTCGGCTGACCGTCCGCGGGGCCAGTGCCGACGGCCGCTCCGGCGAGCCTTCCAGCGGCGATGCCGGCCAGGGCCGCGCCCGCGGCGGCCGCCGGCGGTCCGACGACCGGAACCAGCGCGCCTGCCACGACCGCCTTGACCCCTTCCGTCACCGCATCCGGGACCGCATCGCGCATGCTGGCAGCCAGCAGACGGACCGCGGTGGCGATCCGCGATCCCGCCAGCTT
>Ga0070698_100003755_pt1 | contig 16699 bp, 22 predicted proteins | sample KBSK1502metaG_FD_65477 | JGI IMG/M metagenome (GOLD analysis project Ga0070698, IMG submission 65477) | Corn, switchgrass and miscanthus rhizosphere microbial communities from Kellogg Biological Station, Michigan, USA - KBS K1-50-2 metaG | ecosystem: Host-associated > Plants > Roots >...
GCGTGCTGCTTCGGCGATGATGGCTGCCTTTTGACGCTGGCCTTGCATCGTCAGCATGGCTTCACCATAAACTACGCTCGCCTGAGCATTCGGCAGGCCAGTCTCTTCTGCACTGCCAATGAGGCACTGGTGCCCATGGTCGTGAAGGTAACGTCGAACAATTCTGGCGGCGTTTTCATCACGCTCAACCCCAACATAGGAATGCGGATTTCGCGCAAGGGCGAAGCGGGCGGTTACGCCGAGACCGGGGCCAAATTCGACTACATCATCGTTGGGTTGGATGTTTAGGTCGTCAAGCATAGGTCGGGTAAGTTCGAGACCGCCGGGTCGTAGTACGCGTTTGCCGAGCCGCAAAAGCAGCCAATGTCCAGGCTTTTGGCAGGGTCGAGATTATCTCCTGGCAGGCAGCTAGCCGATGTCATAGTTCTGCTTCGGTTGAGTTCGTCACGAACGTTGTGCATCATTAGAACATGTATATGTAATACATGTATTAGGAGAACCCAAAAAAGCAAGATATTTGGTGCATGATTCACCAGAGTAGGGCGGGTCACCCAGGAAAAAGGCACCAAAACGATTCAAAAGTTACCACTTTGGCGCAACAAGCTGTGCAAAACGACAATCACCAGCGACGTTCTTGCTGAAATGCTGCTTCCAACAAGGCTCGAGTCTTGACGCGGGAAGCCGTGCAGCGCACCCAAACAGAGCTTAGCGTGCTTTATTTTCCGTTTCGTGCGCGCACCCCTAAAGACCAGGACTTGGGTGGGCGGCGTTCTTTTTCTCGTTTACTATTCGATCTTACTCCAAGGACTACGCTTTTTGTCCCCTGGCTATATCGAGCGAGTCTGGAACCTCCAGGCTCTGACAGGGATCAAGCTTTTTGGAATGCCTATGGAGGAACTTCTCTTTGCCCTCTGCTTCGGGATGTATTGGTCTGGTGTCTATGAACACATGACTTGGCGCAGCATGACACGACGTGTAACACACGAATTCATCGCGAGCTCCGGATAAAACAGAGTTGTTCCAACACCCAAGAACTTCACCATGAACCGTCTGCTCGTATTTCTCATCTGGCTGCTGCCACTCTTGATTTTCATGATCCTCGGAGAGAGCGGCTTTGGCATTAGTCCGTTCTTTGTGGGGCTGATCTTATTGCTGTTGTTTCTTGCTGCTGGAGCGGTTATCGGTGGTGGCGGCTGCAGCGAAGAAGAAGAAGAAAAGAAGAAGAATCGATTTCGGACGACAGAGCTCGTTCACTTGCTAACGACCTCCAGCCGTTCCTCGCGGTGAAAGGGTGGAAAGCTGTCGGCGAGATCATTCAATTTGAAGGTTCGCTGCTAAGTAGCCCGCCAGAAGCGCTCCTAGCGGAGAATCAAACGCCTCCCTGCTAGGAGCAGCGTTAGCCTTGCTCTCTTCGCTGAGCGCGGCAGGCGCCAGCATCATGTTCAAGAAGCTCAGGCCAGCGAGAAACCTGATGGCCTTAACCGGCTGGCAAATGGTCGCCGGTAGCTTACCGCTGTTTGGATTATCGATCCTGCTTGAAAATGATCTAACAGTTCGCTGGAACGCACGGCCGAAATGGTCGTCCGCAACGCGCCCTGTCCAGTGCTGGTGCTGCCGAACCGGGCGCGCCCCGAAGGCGCAGTTAAAGAAAAAAAAATATATGCGCGGTCTTCCAATTCGAGTCGGCGCGAAGATTGCACGATTCGCGAAACGGCGATCTTGATCGGACGAACTTTCCGATCATCTGCCACAAGGCAGTTTCAACCCCCTCGCTTCTGCGGGGGCGTGAAGCTGAAAACGATAATCTCGGCGTGCCGGGGCTCCCAGTGACTAAGATCCACACGGTAACGCCCGACCCTTTGCGCCCTCACGTGCTGCTTGCCATGCAAAAGTCCAAATAGTTCTTCGGTTTCTTTTTGATTAAAGAACGGGCCGTCGAGAAATTCGTTCACCCAGTTCATCTCGTAATCATCGGTGAAATAAAAGGTAATCTGGATATCCTCGTCGGAGTTCTCTACGATGATCACGGAGTAGCGGTAAGTATTCCCGTCTTTCCACTCGCCTTCATAAAAAAGCGCGCAACGCTTTTTCACTTCCTTGGGGCGAACCTTAAGCGTGTCAGAGAAGAACTTGTGAACGTTCTCAAATGTCAGCTGCTTGACGCCGGCGGCGTCTGCTTTGCGCTTTACAGGTTCAGCAGCAACTGCGCTACCCGCGAAGAGGATTGCGACGACAATAATAATGAAGTTTTTCTTGTTCATGTTTTAGTTGGCTTTAGCACTGGGCGTTCATGGCTCGGCTCGACCAGGACGGGGCAAGGCGCATGGCGAACTACGTATTCTGCGGTGCTGCCGAGCAGAATATGCTTCAATCTTGTGGTTCCATGCGTGGACGTAACGATCATGTCCGCGCCATAATCTTTAGCGCGTACACAAATCTGATCGCCGACATGGCTGATTTGTAGCGACGGCTCGACCTTAATTCCCGCGTCGGGTAACTGCGAGCTGTTCGCTCAGAGTGGCCGGTGCAATCCATACAAACAGGCAAAACTCGGGATCCTCCAGGAAGGCGCGTGGGCGGATATGTTGCTGGTAGACGGCGACCCGACGAAAGACATCAACTTCTTGGCCAATCCTCAGCGCAACTTCATTGTCGTCATCAAGGACGGAATCATTTATAAGAACACGCTTCGTTAGTGCAATCGACCCACGGGGGCTCCCTCCTCAGTTTGGTGCTTTGATCCGATTGGTTAGGGCGTTTTTTTGGAAGCCTTCTGCAAATTGTCCCCAATCTGCTTTGTCAGGCCGTTGTGGGCGTTGCGGAGATTCATCTGTCCTCGAAAATGCGGACACGAAGTTGAGTTGGTTTTTGCGTATTAGTTCTTGATGCAAGCGGTCTTCGAACTCGAGGGGTGCGAGGTAGCCGAGCACCGAGTGAAGCCGCTGGGGATTGTAGAAAGTTTCAATGTAGTCGAAGAGCATGGCTTTCGATGGCTAGCACTGATAGGCACGGTGCTTTCATCCCGTTCGTCTTCCGCCCTCTGCTTCTTAAGCCCTAGCGCAGACTCTTGTCCGGCCCTCTCCGGATCCCCGAGCTCAAGTTTGACCGTGTTCAACGACGGCGCAAAGGTTCGTTTGCTATAAGAATGAACTGCCATGCAACCGGTCGACAAAGTGGCGAACTTCGAACGGTCCTTCATTTGCGGCCTGGCATGGTTCAGATCAAAGTCAAAGGAGATAAAATTGAAACTTCAATCTGAAAATACTACCGATCCGATTGTTCACGCGCGCAAGATTCAGCAAATGCTTGGCGAAATGGTCGACCACCTTCGCGAAGACATCGACAATGTCACCGAACCCAAAGCCCAGGCGCTCTTTGAGACCTCCGCCTGAAGTCCTCATCGGATTGCGCACCGCCTTCGAGCACTACGAAAAAGGTACGCAGAAGGATCCTGTACGAGGATCGGTGGTGGGACGTGTCGATAGGTCTCACGGTAAATTATGCGGGAGACCGTAGATAAAGCGTTCCGCAATTGAAGGATGGTTTCGGACAACCCGCGTGAAGCGCAACGTTCTAAATAGTCGGTTTGGTAAGATAGGAGGCGCACATCTATGACGGAGAGCTTGAAAGGGTTGAAAACTGTTGTGCCTAAAGCCAGGGCTTCGGCTAATGCTTTGGTGACGAAATGCGTTCGTGCTCGTGGACCGGTCTTTGAGAAAAGCGATAGAACTGTACTTTGGAAAGTGGTTGTTGCATTGGCGCTGCTGTTTGTTTCGGATGTTGCAACAATGATTGCGATAATCCTGGAGCTGGCAGGATTCGGACGGGGTGCATGGCTAAAGATGGCGCTCGTGGCCATTGTGTGTTCGTTTACCACCACACGGCTGATGGTTCAAGATATGATGAGCAACAGCACGCCGCACATACTAGGTGATTCGCCATAGTAAGGTATCCGTGGTTTTCGCGAAGCCAGCGAAGCGATCTATTGAAGAAGTTAAATCACTGATCTATTCGCAGGTGCATAGCAGTTTCTTGGTTGTTCTGTTCGGATCTTTGTAGTGGCAATAAGACGAACGCTCCCACGATAAACAAACCGGTGAGAACACCAACAGCGAGCCGCCAGACCTGTTTTGAAGCGGCGACCTTCACAAGCCATTGCCAGTTTAGCAAAAGATGGACTACCGCAAGAAAGATTGCCACATAGGCGAACCATGTATGAATCTCACCCCACTCATGTCGATCGTAGCTTAAGAAAAGTATACGGCCGACATGACCCTCTCCGTGTGGCAAGCGATAAGCTAATAACAAACCCGTTCCCGCTAACGTGCAAGCGACCAGATACAACGCCAGATCAGTTAGCTTTTTCCAAGCGCCTTTTCCGAGGCTGCTCGCCGGCTTCATCGCGCTTCTACCTGCGTGCGCTTTAGGCCGAAAGTCTGCTTTGATATTCATATAGAACCCAGGGTCCGACATCGCCCCAAATTTAGCTAGGCGACTCCGGCCGATCTGGATCTGCGCCATTAGCGTCTTTGCGCCGGCTCCGCACAACTACAGATTACAGTTGCCAGCGTCAATCGATCTAGTTGGTTTGTCTTTTCCTGTTTGTCACCATGTCTCCAACCATCAGGAAAATCCCAGCAAAAGAACACACAACAGTCACCAGACCCATCGTTAGCCAGACACTCGGTGGGAACCCCTCCAGCTCCAGGATTATTGTAAAAATCGCTGCAACGAACGAAGCAAATAGTGTCACCGATATGATACCCACTTTCCATAGTGCAGCTCTATCGCCTTTCTGAGATCCTAGCCGAAGAACAGCAGCGCATTTTGTCACCGAAGGCTTGGCCGATGCACCGCTTGAAGAGGCAACAATACTCTCCGATGCCTTCAACCCCGTTTTGCCTGTCATAAGTTTACCCTCCTAGTTTAAGAAATTAGCTATTTAGGGGACCTGTGCTTCGTATGCCTTGTCTAACATCAACCTTGAATTGCGCGATGGTTCCATTTTGGGGTGAAGACAGGAGGGGTGAGGTGCTTCTCCTCGATCACAAACTCCGAGACAATACGAATGCTCCGAAAGTCCTCTCTGGGCCAGAGCAAAACATGCGTTATCAAGGCTTTTTCATGCACGCCGGCCTTAGTCGGCAATCTCGCACGAGCCAATGCGCCAAAACATGGATAACTTTCGCCAAGCTCCGAGAGGCGCTTCCACCTCTCAGTTGCGAGCGTTGGAAGAGAAAGGTGATTCCATGTTTTCAATGCCAAATCCTCTTCATCCGGCTATCGTGCATTTCCCGATCGTCCTTTTGCTGATTGGTGCCGCGGTAGCGGTCATGAGCGTGTTCGTTCATCGCTGGCATCTTGCTTGGGTAGCGGCCGCGTTGCTAACCTTGGGCGCCGTGGGATCTTTTTTCGCCGTCAAAACTGGAGACTCGGCTCAGGAAAGTGTCGGCAAACTTCCGCCGGCTGCAGAAACTCTCGTCGACGCACATGAAAAATGGGCAGAGCGGACCGAGATTGTTGGCGCAGTCGCCGCGGCCTTGGCAATCGGGGCGGCGGTGCTGGGCAGCCTGCCCGCCTGGAGCAGAAGGCAAAAACGGCCCGCCGGAAACAACTTGATACGCTCCAAAGCCGGTTGGATTACACCGGCCGGTCTCGCGCTAACTGCTCGGGTATTGACCGCCAGCATCGCACTCACGGCGTGCTTCTTTGTTTATGAGACAGCGCGCCGCGGCGGCGAGTTGGTCTATGCCCACGGCGTCGGCGTGAAATCCATACCCGTGCAGGTTTCTGGGAACCCGCCTGCGGAAAATGATTAAAGGGAGCATTTCGCAGATATGCGACGCTGCAAAACGTGAAATCATCGGATACTGGGGCTGAGAGTTTGCCAGGGATAAACGAAGAAAAAACGTGCCCTGTCCCGGTTGATCTTATTTCCGCACCGCCGGGCATTGTGAAAGCAACGGTCGAGACGGACGGCCAATCGATTGCGATCGACTACGATCCCCGGGCGATCGGCGACGAGTCAGTTCGCCAGGTCGCTGCGCGGCTAATGCCGGAGGCGCAGCGGCGTTTCGATAAATGCGTGATGCGCCTCGGTGGCCGCGCCTGCGAAGCTTGCGCTCTCAAACTCGAACGGAAAGCACAGAGGATCCAAGGAGTGCGTCGCGCAAGAGCCACCTTTCTCGGCGGCGTAATGAGCGTAACGTTCGACAATGCCCAATTGTCGCCGGAACAGGTAATCGAACATGTCCGAAAAACCGGCGCGCCGGTCACGCCGTTTACCGTTCCGCGCGAATTGCCGCACAGCATCGCGGAGTGGTTGCAGTTTCACAGAGCCGGCATCGAAGCCACTTGTACCGCGTTGACCTTCATTTTGATGATCGCCGGCTGGCTCATGCCACGCGTCGGACTAGGTCAGATCTGGGCAAACTGCTTTTTCACTGCTGCCTATGTCGCCGGTGGGATATTTGCAGTCCAGGCCAGCCTTCGATCCCTACGCCAGTGGACTATCGACGTCGACCTGCTGATGGTGCTCGCGGCGCTCGGCGCGGCGGTGGTGAGGGCACCGTTCGAGGGCGCGATGCTGCTGTTTCTCTTTTCGCTCTCCAACGTTTTGCAAGCTTACGCAATGGATCGTACGCGCAAGGCGATCCACTCGCTGATGAAACTCCGCCCCGATAAGGCGCTCACGCGTCGAGACGGCAAGACCTTGCTCCTACCAATCGAACAACTCGTTGTTGGTGACCTGGTAATCGTTCGCCCCGGTGAGAGCATCGCCCTCGACGGCGTGATTGTGGAAGGTGAAAGCTCGATTGACGAGTCCTCCCTAACCGGTGAGTCGATGCCCGTTTTGAAGAAAGCTCACGATCCTGTTTTTGCGGCCACGATCAATCAGACCGGCGGACTCGAAGTGCGGGTCACCAGGCTGGCAAAGGATTCGGCCATCGAAAAACTGATCCGGATGGTGGAGGAGGCGCAGAGCGAAAAGGCCGAGACGCAACGTTTTCTCGACCGTGCCGAACAATTCTACGCGATCGGAGTGATTGCATTTACGTTCGCTCTCATCGTTTGGCCCTTTTTCTTTCTGCACGAGCCATTTCATTCAGCGTTTTACCGTGCCATGACTGTGATGGTCGTCGCCTCGCCGTGCGCCCTGATCATTAGCACGCCGGCTTCCATTTTGTCGGCTATCGGTGGTGCTGCGCGGCGCGGAGTATTGTTCAAAGGCGGCGTACATCTCGAACGGACGGCGACAATAAAGGTGGTCGCATTCGATAAGACCGGTACGCTCACCGAAGGCAAGCCACGTGTAACCGACATAATTTTTGAAGGCGCAGTGACCCAGCTGGCCGAAAATGTGGCACCCGAGGCTCTCTCTCTGCTGCAGCTTGCTTCCTCGGTCGAAACAAAATCCGAGCACCCGCTCGCAGCAGCGATCGTGGCGGAAGTCAAACGCCGCCGGCTGCTTTTTTCTGAGTGTAGAGACTTCCACTCGACTTCCGGTAAGGGCGCAAGCGGGATTGTTGACGGACGACGGATCGCCGTCGGCAGCATTCGTTACTTCGAGACACTCGGTGCTTCGATTCATGGCGCACTAGCGCAAAAGCTCAACGCGTTACAGGATGGGGGCAAAACCTGTGTCCTCGTCGGCGAGATAGGCGAGCCGACAACGCGCATTCTTGGCGGACTGGCCATCGCGGATGTCCTACGCGCCGAAGCACCTGGAGTGGTGCGCGCGCTCAGGGCGATTGGAGTGGAACGGGTCGTTATGGTTACTGGTGACAACTCCCGTGTGGCCGCCGCAATCGCGCGGCAAGCCGGCGTAGACGAATTTCATGCGGAGCTGCTCCCCGAAGACAAAGTTCGGGTACTTAAATCACTTAAAACAATCGGGCCGGTAGCAATGGTCGGCGACGGAGTTAATGATGCTCCTGCACTCGCAACGGCGACGATCGGCATTGCAATGGGCGCAGCTGGCACCGACGTCGCCATGGAAACGGCCGATGTCGTACTCATGAGCGACAACCTACGTAACATTCCATTCGCGATTTCCATTAGCCGCCACGCGCGTACTGTGATCTGGCAGAACCTGGCGATCGCCATGTCAGTCATCGTCGTCCTCGTGGCGTCCGCGCTCGGTTTTTCACTGCCATTGACGCTTGGTGTTGTCGGTCATGAAGGCAGCACGGTGCTCGTCTGCCTCAATGGGCTTCGGCTCCTCGCTTTCCGCACAAAGGAAAGCTCGGAGTAAAAACCTCCAATATGAAAACTCTTTTCCTCGGTTTGTTCTTGATGACCCTGTTCGTATTACCCCGGATCGCGCAATGCAGAATCGGCGAGACATTTGAGGAGTGCAAAGCACGGTACGGAAAGCCAGTAGAGGTTAAAAAAGATGCGGCGTCGTTCTTGAAGAACGGTATGTATGTATCTGTCCACTTCGCTGGCGGAAAGGTCGATGAAATCTCCTATTCCAGGAAGGACGCGAAAGATTCTAAAAAATCAGTTCGTCCCACCGACGCAGAAGTAGACATTCTTTTGCGGGCCAATGCCCAAGATACTTCTTGGGACTTCGAAGTCGCTCACCGCCATGACGTATTGTGGAGGAACACTGAAAAAGGCCTGTCTGCATTGCGCACCCAACAAGCACTTACCATAAGCATCGCCGATCCGATCGCCTACAAGTCCCACCACGAACGTAAAGCAGCTGCCAGAGATCTGGAAGGCTTTTAGTTTGAAGATCCTAACGACCAGATAGCGATGTCCGGCGCTTTAAATGCATCACTGAATACCTTCGAGCCGCACCAACTCGACGCTGGCGCGGTTCTTGAACGTCTTCAGGTCGACTCCTCTGGTGGACTCTCCGCGACGGAGGTACAGCACCGACTTGTGCAATATGGTCCGAACGAGCTCGTCGAACGATCTACTCGAAGTCCCTGGAGGATTCTGTGGGACCAGCTAGCAGCCACCATGGTTGTGGTGTTATTGGCGGCAGCGGTAATCTCACTTGCGCTACGTGATTACAGAGATGCAATCGCAATTCTTGCGATCGTTCTTTTGAACGCATCTTTTGGCTTCGTCCAGGAATATCGTGCAGAGAAAGCCGTAGCCGCTTTGAAAAAACTGGCTGCACCAAATGTAAAGGTACGGCGCGATAGCCAGCTCCAGCGGGTCCCGGCACGAGACTTGGTTCCAGGTGATATCCTTTTGATCGAGGTCGGGGACTTCATTGGAGCCGATTGCCGGCTGTTGCACGCGGAAAGCCTTTGCATTGAAGAAGCAGCGCTTACCGGCGAATCTGAGCCAGTAGAAAAAGATGCCATGCAGGCGCTGGGCGAGCGGACGCCACTCGCAGAACGCCGAAACATGGCCTATCTCGGCACAGCTGTCAGCTACGGTCATGCGACCGCGGTAGTTACGCGAACGGGCATGCGCACCGAGCTCGGTCGCATTGCGGGAATGCTTCAGACAGTAGGACGGGAGCAGACTCCACTCCAACGACGCCTAGACCAATTCGGCCGATCAATGGCTATCATAGCGCTCGTGCTCGTCACTGTCATTTTTGTATTGGGGTTGCTGCGCGGCGAGGAGACGACGTTAATGTTCCTGACCGCCATCAGCATGGCCGTAGCAGTGGTTCCTGAGGGTTTACCGGCGGTTGTTACAATCGCGCTTGCGCTTGGCGCGCAACGCATGCTGAAACGTCGAGCGCTCATCCGGAGGCTACCGGCAGTTGAAGCGCTGGGCTCGGTGACGGTGATTTGTGCGGACAAAACTGGCACACTGACCGAAAACCGGATGACGGTTACAAATCTTGAGGCTGGCGATGACAAGACGAGTCTTATCGGTGGGGCTGATCCGATCGCGAACAAACCGAAATTAGCGTTATTGATGCTTGGTGCGGCTCTGTGTAATGACGCCAGTTTAAAACCAGGAAATCGAACGCGACCTGAAGCCACAGGAGATCCTACTGAAACTGCGCTGATTGTTGCTGCAGCGCAGGCAGGCTTCTACGAGCCGGCAGCGATTTTGCAACGTATCAGTGAGCTACCGTTTGATTCCGGGCGCAAGCGGATGACAACTGTTCATCGACTGTCATTGCAACCGGAGCTTCCCGCTACTGTGCGATCAGCCCTGCTAGTCGTTCCCCAAAATTATAGCTTCATAGCTTTTACAAAGGGCGCGGTCGAGAGCCTGGTGCAAGTCTGCGATCGGCACTTGCAAAACAATCACGCTGTCGAACTCGCTGAGAAGGCACGCAGTGAAATCGTAGAAGCGAGCAACAGACTGGCGAACGAGGGGAAACGGGTGCTCGGCGTGGCGTTTCGTCTGATGAATGCACTACCGGACAAGTCAGAACTCGAGAACAATCTGGTTTTCATTGGAATGATCGCCCTCTCTGATCCACCGCGAAAAGCGGTAAAAGAAGCGGTCTGCACCTGTCAACTTGCCGGGATACGTCCGCTCATGATTACCGGCGATCATCCCATGACCGCGAGCTACATTGGGCGTGTACTTGGCTTGACTGGCGGTGTCTTGAGCGGTCCCGAGTTGGAACGAATGTCGCTTCACGAACTCGAGGAGGCGTCTGACGACGTCTCGATTTACGCGCGGGTCATACCTGAGCAGAAACTGAAGATCGTACAGGCATTACAAAATCGTGGTCAAATCGTCGCGATGACAGGCGATGGTGTAAACGATGCACCGGCACTGAAAAAAGCCGACATCGGTGTGGCAATGGGTGTAACCGGGACAGACGTGGCGAAACAGGCGGCTGACATGGTGCTGGTCGACGACAACTTTTCGACCATCGTCGCCGCGGTCGAAGAAGGGCGCGCAATATATGACAACATTCGCAAATTCATCCGTTACGTACTCGCCGGTAACGTAGGCGAAATCTTCGTAATGCTGTTTGGACCATTTCTTGGATTGCCTCTGCCATTGCTTCCCCTCCAAATCCTTTGGATCAATCTTGTCACTGATGGGGCGAGCGGCCTCGCATTAAGTGTTGAACCGCCAGAGCCAAACGCTATGCGCCGCCCGCCATATCCGCCAACGGAAAGTATTTTAGGGCGGGGAATCGGGCCCCACATCTTGTGGGTCGGCTGTCTGATGGGACTGGTGCCTTTGTGTACCGGATGGCTCTATTGGCGGCAAGATAATGCGGCGTGGCAGACGATGGTGTTCAGCTTGCTGACGTTTGGGCAGATCTTTCAAACGTTGGCCGCACGTTCGTGGCGCGAATCGGCGTTCGCTGGAAGGCTCAGATCGCACAGGATCATGCTCGGCTCGGTAGCGCTCACACTCATTTCCACCCTCGCGATCATTTATCTGCCGTTTTTGCAAAACGTGTTTGGCACCAAAGCGCTGACTTTTCGTGATTTGCTGGCCAGCTTAATTCTCTCGACCATTGTATTCTGGAGCATTGAGCTGGAGAAGCTGTTCAACCGCCACCGGAGATAGAACCTGTGTCGGCTACCCCGAAACCATCACTGAAAGACTGCGAGCTTCGTTTTTCGGAAGAGTTGATGATTCTGGAGGAGAAGTCGCAAGAGCAAAAAGTTAGTATCGGCGATATCATAACTTTGCTTAATCAGCGTGCTTATACGTTTTTGTTGCTCTTACTTTCTTTGCCTTTTATCCAACCTATTCCTTTTCCTGGTCTTTCGACCCCGTTTGGTCTGGTAATAGCACTTATCGGTGTCGGTTTCCTCCTCGGACACAAGCCATGGCTGCCGGATCGACTTCTGAAGATTGAGTTGCCGAAGACTTTCTTGGCAGTCGCGCTTCAGGTTATGCGCCGGCTGGCCGGGATTCTGGAAGTAGTGTTGCGACCAAGAATCATCTCTCTACTAGCCAATCGAAGCATGCAGCGACTGCAGGGTTTTTGTATCCTTGGCTCGGGTCTTCTACTTTGCCTACCGTTGCCGATTCCCTTTACCAATATGTTACCGGCGGTAACCGTAATTTTATTTTCGTGCGCGACTCTGGGAAAAGATGGTTTCTTTTACCTGGGCGGAGTCTTTTGTTTCGGAATTACTGTGGCGTTCTTTGCATTGATTGGCTTTGGAGGTTCAGCAGTGATGGCATGGATTTACGAATGGCTCGCTGAGAATGTATTCGCGGAGTGAGAGACTGCTGCAATCGGGTTGTCCTTGTTCGTACGGCAAGATAAATCACATATCTTTCAGCTATGCCCCCGAGCACTGTGGATTCGAAAACCGTTGATGCCAAAGCAGTTTGCCTGTTCTATGCTGTTGCGTTCAGCGTAAATTGGCTATTAGCGTTGCCGCTTTGGCTGAGCGGGGAAGGATTACACACGCCCATCGCACTTGGGCTGTTGCCGCTCATGATGTTTACCCCAGCTGTAGGTGTGATAGCCGTTTGGGTTTTATTGCCCCGGTCGATTCAACCAATCATCGGAGTTACTGGTCTCGGCATAGGCAAATGGCCGAGCTGTCTTCAATACTGGCTTTTTGGATGGTTTGTGATTACCGCACTGGCCCTCGCTGCGCCGTTTGTTGGAGCGTTACTGGGCATGTACAAGTTGGATCTGCAGGATTTTTCCGGGTTCCGCCAACTCTTACGACAGCAGCCTGGGGCTGAAAGAGCATTAGAAAACGTTCCGTTCCAGACCCTGCTCTTCATCCAATTTGCTCAACTTCTGATAGCGCCTGGCATTAACGCGATTTTCGCATTCGGCGAAGAGTGGGGTTGGCGCGGATTTCTTCTAGCAAAATTGCTACCATTAGGACAGTGGGCTGCACTTATCTTCACAGGAGTGCTGTGGGGCATCTGGCATATGCCGGTGGTTTTGCTCGGATACAACTATCCTTTACACCCACAAGCCGGTGTTCTGTTGATGACGATTTTCTGCGTGATAATGGGGATTCTTTTCGGTTGGATGCGGTTGGCGACTGGAAGTGTCTGGCCAGCCGTCATCGGCCACGGCGCATTGAACGCGGCTGGCGCATTTGGTTACATTTTTGCCGATGCGAACCAGACGATCGATACTCTCCAAGTCACGATCGTGGGTTGGACGGGATGGATTCTGCCCGTGTTAACGATTTTTCTTTTGATTGCGCTCAGACGCTTACCGGTCTCTGAGCCACACTAGTACTCCCGGCGCGGACGTACTGAGCTTAGTTAGAGGCTGCTGCAATTGTTATGCTAATGTCTTTTTGCGAATCGCGCGAAGTAGCCGAGCCATCCGCCGAGACGGAGTTCGTAGCACAGGCCAGCCGTTTCGGCGCGCTTGCGTAGCGTCCCGAACGCGACCATGTGCGGATCGCCAATAACCTCGCCGACGACGAGTCGGCCGCCGGGACGCAGCACGCGGTGAAGCTCACGCAGGGCCGCGTCCTGGTCGGGAATCTCGCCGAGCACTGTGACAAGATAGACCAAATCGAAGTACCCGTCGGGATAGGGCAGCGCGCAGGCGTCCGCCACGCGCAACTCGATGTTGTTGATGCCGAGCTCGTGAGCGCGGCGGGCGGTGTGATCAACCATTTACGGCTGAATGTCGACCGCATGGATAGTGTCACCCGGCTTCACCCACTCGGCCGCTTTGAGCGCGTAGTACCCCGTGCCGACGCCGACCTCGAGGATGCGCTTGCCCGCGGCGGCCGCGATGATCCGACGTAGCCGGTGACGGCTGACAAACGGGCGCGGAATCTCGAGCCAGAAACGCTGCGAGTACGGGCAGGCAGAGGGGTGTCGGCGCCACCACAGGACAACGCTGGTGAGCGCGAGACATCCGACCACGGCAGCTCCCGCTCCTGCAAGAACGGCAGACCTTTTCATCGACTCAATTCCGAACCCTGTGCCACCGCGCGATCTGAAATCGATGAGGTAGACGCGCCTGATCGATTACGTAGACCGGGACGCGATCTTCGTGCAGCCAAATCGTTCGATAGGGGTTGGCCGTCAACATTCATGCATCAATTCACGAAATAGCAACGAAATGATTACCGACGATCATCTCCTTAGCATCAATTCATATCTATTCGCCCTTTCAATTAGGTCAGACGACAAATACTCACTTCCCTAGACACGACCAGATTTGACTCTACGATGGGCTTCGGCAAGCGCCTCGAGAGCGTTCTTCTGTGATCCCGATCCGGGCGCCGAGCACCAAATAGGATTAATGTTCGGCAATAGAGGTGTAACCCCTGTGAAGGTTCAGCCAGATATTTATTTGGCGAGCATGACTTAATTCACCAAGCAAGCAGAGGACGGAGCAAATGAATCACGTGCTTAGCAATACTGGGCAGATCGGGCGGTTGGATGGAAAGACCGTCACGATACTCCAGACAGGAGGCTACAATGAAGAAAATCAAATCGTTACATCCCACCCCTGCCGCCATTGCTTTAATCATAGGTATGGCAGGCCTTTCCAGCTGCACATCTTTAGAGTCGCCCGCGGATACAGCTTCAGCGATGCGATCGACATCGGCACAGCAAGTCTCGTATCAGCAACGATCTGAGCAGCTGGGAGTCCAACAGTCGAGTAATCAAGCAAGGCTCGAGACACGTCAAACAAATAAGGACTCTTCTCTGGGAAGGGATCGTGATCCGGGTTGGGGCCCTGTGAATATCCCATGGTAAGAAATTCTGAAAATCGCAAAGGAGCAAAAACACCAAACGTTACGGTTACTGAAATTGAATACACAAAAGTAAGTGTGACCGGGGGGCAACGCGCGAGTCCTGGTCGACCGAAGAGCTGGCGGAGGCGTTCGAACGACGCGACCCAAGGATTGGCGAACCGGGCTAATAGCGTTGGTTAAGCTCGCTATTTCTTAATCGAACAAACGCTAATTTGGCATCTCGCGCTTGGCAGCGCCCAGAAGCGGCTCCGGCTAGTGGCCCGGGGAGATCAAACGTAATAGGCGGATCAACTGGGAATGAGGGAAAAATGCTGGGTGTCAGGATAGCCGGGGCCTTGTGAAAGGCGCTCTAATTGAGTTTTAGAGCGTCTTTTTCACAGATCGTCACGTCCAGAGCCCTAACATGCCCTATTTTTGAGTTCCGTATCATAAACCTTAAAGCAATTGACAACACACCCAAAAAGCCCGCCATCTCGACTCCAGAGTTATTAGCCGGCCCCTTCGACGAGCTGTCCGCTGGAGCGGCCCATTCTCGGGGCTGCGCTTCGGGGAACACCCTCGCGCCTGCTAGCAGGGGAATAACTCTTCGTGCTCACTTTGCGTTAAATGCCCGAAGGGTTTTTTCGAAATCTTTGCCCCGCATTTCCAGCGACGCAACATTACACATTGAAGAAGCTAGCATCTTTACTACTGGCGGCAATTTGCAACGGCTGCAAACCGTCGGCAGCGAGCCGCGGCTAACCCCGATTCTGCTCGATGCCAAGCCTAGCGACCCGCGTGGCTGGCGCTGCATGTTGGGTGCGAGGACCGTAGCTTGGCCTGAGCCGGCACCCGAGGAAGCAGCAACCCTGTTCTACACCTCCGGCACCGCTCAAACCGAGCGCCTTGGATACCCCGGCGGCGACTGCATAAGCACCTTGCGTAGTGTGGTCAACCCCCTTCGCGCGCACCGGCGCGACTTCACTCAGGCGACACTGCACTTGGTACACCACGGCCAGTGCCGTGAGCAGGTCGCTCCCGCTTCGCCCGGCATACTCAGCGTGGCAATGTCGAATTCATCGCCCTCGGCGATATTCGGTCTAAGCTGAAGACCGATTTAGCGACGCTTGAGCAGTCCATAACCAATAATTGAAACCAAGACAACGGCAGCAAACCCAATAGTGATCGGGTCAGCAGCGCTACCAGAACCTCCGAATTGCTTCGTAATGAACATGCCTGCGGCGTCGACGAGCGCTGCAGCGATGATAGCGACGACAACATAGAGGTAAATAACCGGGTTCATAGATAGGCGCTAACGATGTTTTGCGGGCGCGGTTTCTCTGCACTGATCACAGAGACAACAATCCTTCGTACGTTAAGATTGCTTGTTGCCGCGATTGCTTAATTCGTCGTTACTTGTTCTAGGATCTTATTCATCAATTCCTCCTAGGTTTCTCATCTGGATCAAACATTAGCGGAAGTAGCACTGCGTGGCTGACCATTGATTGCCAAGTACTATGTCAGGCTTGGCCTTGGATTTTCCCAGAAAGGTATTTAACGTTAACGTGCTCGGTCTTCTGCTCACCACGCAGGCAGCCATTAAGCACCTCAGCAAAGGCGCCAGCATCATCAACATCGGCTCCGTTGCCAGTCGCATCACACCTCCGAACAGCGCGGTTTATACCGGCACCAGGGGCGCGGTTGACGCCATCACCGGCGTGCTCGCCCGCGAGCTCGGCCCAAAGAAGATCCGGGTCAACACCATCGCTCCCGGCGTGGTCGAGGCCGAAGGCACCCAACAGCGGCGGCGTCAATGCTACTGCGTTAGTGTCTACCGCAAGGCCATCAACGTCTCCGTTGCAGTACGGGCACGGACCTCGATTTCGCGTGCTGTCGGCGCCTCGCGAACACGCATCAACAGCCGGATCAGGAGATCTCCCCAGAGCACGGCGATATAACGGGCTGCCAGAACTGCTGGATCACCGGCTTCGACCAACCCCTCCGCTTGAGCTTTTCTGACAAGTTCGGTGAGTGCTTTTTGGTTAGCCTCACGTCCGCTGCTATCGAGTGTTCGAGCGATCTCGGGGGCGCGATCGGATTCTGCAATCGCGAGC
>Ga0070698_100003756_pt1 | contig 16696 bp, 9 predicted proteins | sample KBSK1502metaG_FD_65477 | JGI IMG/M metagenome (GOLD analysis project Ga0070698, IMG submission 65477) | Corn, switchgrass and miscanthus rhizosphere microbial communities from Kellogg Biological Station, Michigan, USA - KBS K1-50-2 metaG | ecosystem: Host-associated > Plants > Roots >...
AAGGACTACGTCGTGATGAACGGCGAGATCCTGATCGTGGACGAGTTCACCGGCCGCATCCTGCACGGCAGGCGCTACAACGAGGGCATGCACCAGGCCATCGAGGCCAAGGAAGGCGTGCAGATCAAGGACGAGAACCAGACCCTCGCCACGATCACCCTGCAGAACTACTTCCGGCTCTACGACAAGCTGTCCGGCATGACCGGCACCGCCGTGACCGAGGCCAACGAGTTCCACCAGATCTACAAGCTCGGCGTGATCCCGATCCCGACCAACATGCCGATGATCCGCGACGATCAAGCCGACGTCATCTACCAGACGGCGCAGGCCAAGTTCGAGGCGTGCGTCGAGGACATCGCCGAGCGCCACCAGGCCGGGCAGCCGGTCCTGGTCGGCACCACCAGCGTGGAGAAGTCCGAGATCCTGTCGAGGATGCTCAAGCGGCGCGGCGTCCCGCACGAGGTGCTGAACGCCAAGTACCACGAGCGTGAGGCGACGATCGTCGCCCAGGCCGGGCGGCGCGGCGCGGTCACGGTGGCCACCAACATGGCCGGCCGCGGCACCGACATCATGCTCGGCGGCAACCCCGAGTTCATCGCCGACGCCGAACTGCACCAGCGCGGCCTGTCCCCGGTGGAAACCCCGGAAGACTACGAGATGGCCTGGCCGGAAGCGGTGGCGAAGGCCAAGCGCGCGGTGGCCGAGGAGCACGAGGAGGTCGTCGAGGCGGGCGGCCTGTACGTGCTCGGCACCGAGCGGCACGAGTCGCGCCGCATCGACAACCAGCTGCGCGGCCGGTCCGGGCGCCAGGGCGACCCGGGGGAGAGCCGGTTCTACCTGTCGCTCGAAGACGACCTGATGCGGATGTTCAACTCCGAGCGCGTCGGGGCGATCATGGAGCGGCTGAACATCCCGCCGGACGTGCCGGTCGAGTCCAAGGTGGTGACACGGGCCATCAGGTCCGCCCAGACCCAGGTCGAGCAGCAGAACTTCGAGATCCGCAAGGACGTGCTCAAGTACGACGACGTGCTGAACCGGCAGCGCCAGGTCATCTACGGCGAGCGCCGCAAGGTGCTCGAGGGCGCCGACCTGCACGAGCAGATCCGCGAGATGGTCGACGAGGTGACCGCCGGGTACGTGCACGGCGAGACCGAGGACGGCTACCCGGAGGAATGGGACCTGGACAAGCTCTGGCAGGCCTTCCGCCAGCTGTACCCGATCAGCCTCTCCGTCGACGACGTCATCGAGGAGGCGGGCGGCGACCGGGCCGGGCTCACCGGCGAGTTCCTCACCGAGGCCATCATCGCCGACGCGCAGGGCGCGTACGAACGGCGGGAGCAGGAGTTCGGTTCGGAAGTCATGCGCGAGCTCGAACGCCGCGTGGTGCTGTCCGTGCTCGACCGCAAGTGGCGCGAGCACCTGTACGAGATGGACTACCTCCGTGAGGGTGTCGGCCTGCGCGCCTACGGCCAGCGCGACCCGCTGATCGAGTATCAGCGCGAGGGCTACGACATGTTCGGCGCCATGATGGATGGCATCAAGGAAGAGTCGGTCGGCCTGCTGTTCAACCTGGAGGTCCAGGTCCAGGAGAACCCGATCGTAGAGGAGACGGCCGCGGCCGGCCCGGTGCCGCCCGGCGCTCCGGTGGACACCGTTCCGCCTGGCTACGCCGCTCCCGGCGGTGCCATCGCGGGCGGTGCCATCGCGGGCGGTGCTGCTCCTGGCGGTGCTGTTCCTGGCGGTGCTGTTCCTGGCGGTGGCGCGTCCGGCCGTGGGGTGCCCGGCCGTGGGGTGCCCGCGCAGGGCGGCCCTGCGGGGACGTCGGCCCGCGGTGGCGCGCCGGCCGGTGCCGGTGCCGGTACCGGACGCGCCGGTCAGAGCGGGACCACGGCGGCGAAGCGGGACGGCCGCGCCGGCGGCGCCCAGGCGCAGCGACGAGACGGCCGGACCAGCGGCGGCGCCCACGCCCGGCGGCCCGGAACGCCCGCAGGCGGCCAGAACACTCCGGCCGGCCAGAACGCGCCCGCCGGCCAGAACACTCCGGCCGGCCAGAACGCGCCGATCCCCGCCGGATTCGCCCCGCGGCGGCGGCAGCAGCCGCTGCAGTATTCCTCGCACGGCGAAACCAGGCAGGGACCGGGGGCGCAGGATGAATTCGCGCACGTCGGGCGCAACGACCCCTGCCCGTGCGGTTCGGGCCGCAAGTACAAGCGCTGCCACGGCGACCCCCGGGAGCGCGGAGACGCCTAGAGCACCTTCGGTGCCACGTCTGCCCCGGCCTCAGCCCGCCTCGATCTGGGTGCAGAGCCATCGTGGCGGGCGGGCCGGCCGGCCGGGAGCGGGGTGCCGAGCGGGCACGTGTTCCAGGCGCATGGCCAGCGCCTTTGACCGAGTTCCGAAGCTCACAACCACGGTCATCTCCACCACGCGTGCCGTCGGCCGTGACGTCACGACGCGCTGGATCCTGGGCCGCCGATCCGGCCCGAGCTCATGGGTGAGGTGGTCGATCTGAGCCCGGACGGGTTCGGTCGTCCAGGGGATGACCTGCCTCGACGGCCGGGCGCCCGCCAGTATTTCGACGAGCACCTGGGCGAACTGCCTGGGCCACGCATTGGCCCGGCCAGCCAGGGCCCCGCCCGCGCCGGCCCGGCCCGCGCTGGCCTCGCCCGCGCTGGCCTCGCCCGCGCTGGCCTCGCCCGCGCTGGCTGGCGCGGCGTCGGCGAGAGCCGCGCGGTCGGCGGCCTGGTCCCCGTCGGCCCTCGAGTTCGCCGCGGCCACCATGCTAGCGGCCACCACGCCGGCGGCTGCCATGCCAGGGGCCGTCGCAGCGGCGGCCACCGCGCCAGCGGCCGGGCAGGCGGCGCCGTGGGTCTCGCAGTCGTAGGGCGGCCAGCCAGCGGGGACCGTGATCAGCCGCGGCCCGGACGAGGCGGGCAGCCCGGGCGGTCCCGCCGGCTCGGGCGCGAGCGGCGTGTCCTGGCCGTCCTGGCCTATGGCAGCCGGGCGGCCGTCCTGGCCGATGGCAGGCGAGCGGTCGGGCGTGAGTGTCGACGGCATGTTCGGCCTTCCGGGTCCGGAGAATGCGAACGACTGCGGACGCGCGTGGCGTCCGCATTCGTGTCAGGCTCCGGCTGGATCCGTTTGTACCGCACGCCACCGACATTCTCGCGTTCTGCCTGGTCACTGACCCTTCACAGACCGGACGAGCGGCGTTCCCCGGGTAGACGAATAGCCGTTTAACATTGTTATTGTGATTAATGGTGCGAAATTCCGGGGCGTGATCACGGACTGGGGCGGGGTGCTGACGACCCCGATCCTGACCACGGTCCAGTCCTGGATCCAGGCCGACGGCATCGACTGGAACAGCTACCGGACCGTGATGCGGGCGTGGGTCACCGACGCCTACGGTCCCGACGCCATCGGCAATCCGGTCCACGCGCTGGAGCGCGGCGAATACACGGGTCCCGAGTTCGAGCAGATCCTCGCCGGCCATCTGTGCCGCCTCGACGGCGGGTCCGTGACCGCCGACGGCCTGCTGCAGCGCATGTTCGCGGCCGGCGCACGGGTCCCGGCTATGTACGACCTGATCCGCGCGGTGCGAGCGGCCGGCCTGCGCACGGCCTTGCTGTCCAACTCCTGGGGGTGCGACGAGTATCCGCGCGCGGACTTCCCCGGGCTGTTCGATGCGGTCGTGATCTCCGGCGAGTGCGGCATGCGCAAACCGGAAGAGGCGATCTTCCGGCACGCGGCAGAAGGCCTGGGCTTGGACCCGGGGGAGTGCGTCTTCATCGACGACCTCGAGGCGAACGTGGCCGCGGCGGTCGCGTGCGGCATGACCGGCGTGCACCACACCGACGCGGCGCAGACGGCGGTAGCGCTGCAGGACCTGCTCGGCGTCCCGCTCGGCGAGGCCGCGCGGAACCCCTGAGCGCGGAGGCCCTGAGCGCGGAACCCCTGAGCGCGGACCCGTGAGCCCGGACCCCTGAGCGCGGACCCGTGAGCCCGGACCCCTGAGCGCGGAACCGCTGAAATCCAGGCCGCAACACGATGCGATAACCGCCGGGCGTCGCGATGGCGGCCGGACTAGCCTGTGAGGCGTGCCGGACTATCCGCATCCCTCCAGCGAGGGCCGGTCGGCGAACATGAAGGCCAACCGGCGGACGGACACCAAGCCCGAACTGGCGCTGCGGCACGCCCTGCACCGGCTCGGCTACCGCTACCGCAAGGACTACCGGCTCGACCTGGAGAGCGGCCGGCGGGTTCGGCCTGACATCGCGTTCACCGCGCGGAAGGTGGCCGTCTTCGTGGACGGCTGCTTCTGGCATGCCTGCCCGGAGCACGGATCCAAGCCGCGGGCGAACGAGTGGTACTGGGGCCCGAAGCTGATCAGGAACGTCGAGCGCGATCGGGTCACCGACGCGGCCCTGATCCTGGCCGGCTGGACCGTGGTCCGGCTCTGGGAGCACGTACCGCTCGACGAGGCCGTCGCCACAGTGGTCACCGCCCTCACCGCGACCAGCGCCACCGGCCACACCCGGCCCGAGGCGCCCCGGCGCGAGTCCGCGCAACCAGACCACGACCCGGCCGCGGGAAAGCCCAGCCCCGCCGGACGACTCGCTTAGCTAACGCCCCGGCGGTTGTGGCAGACTCTGGGGCACCATGCGCGTGTTCCTGCCCTCGACGCTGCCGGCGCTGGCCCAGGCCCTGCAGGCCGGCCACATCGCCCAAGGCCAAGGCGCAAGCCCAGGCCCAGGCTCCGGCGCGGACCCAGACGCCAGCTCCGGCCCGCTGGCCGGGTACGCGGTCACGCCCACGCTGCGCGAGGCGTACGCGAGCGGCGACGAGGAGGAACTCGAGTACACCGCGATGACCGAGGCGGCGCGCGCGTCCCTGCGGATGCTCGCCGACGATCCGGCCGCCCCGCCCCGCCGCGTCGTGCTCGCCGCCGAGATCCCGGCGGATCAGGTCAGGCTGGACGCGCGCCGCCAGGAGCCCGCCCGGGTGCTGATCGACGCGGCGGTCCCGCTGACCCGGCTGGCCTCGGCACACGTGGACGACGCGGAGGCCGGCGCGGACGTGCGCGCCGCGGCCGACGCGCTGCCCGCCGCCGACGCGGGTGACGAGGACGCCAGGTTCGCCGTGGACGGGGCCGAAGGCCACGAGCTCGGCTGGTACGCCACCCAGGAACTGTCCTACCTGGCGGAATGACCGGCGCGGTGTCTTATGCGAAGGTTCGCGGTAGGAAGAACCCGCGCAGGTTGCTGCCCGTGCGACCGGCACCGGCCGCTCGCGCAGGCCCAGAAGGCCTGCACTCGCGGCCGGTCTTGCCTAACGCTCACGGAATGATCTACCGCCCGGTCGTGTCACCATACAGGTATCCACTCCACCACCCCGGGAGCGATTGACATGGACGCCGTCTCCAGGACCCCCGTGCCGGTCAACGAGCCGGTCAGGCAGTACCAGCCGGGCAGCCACGAGCGGGCCGCGCTGGAAAGCAAGATCAAGGAACTAGCAGGCCAGCGGGCCGAACTCACCATGACCATCGCCGGGCGCCAGTACCTGCCGTCCGGCGAGAAGATCGACGTGGTCCAGCCGCACAATCACGCCCACGTGCTCGGCCAGTACGGCAACGCGACCGACGTGGACGTGGCCGCCGCGATCTACTCGGCCAAGCAGGCCGCGCCCGGCTGGCGCGCGCTCAGCTTCGACGACCGCGCCGCGATCTTCCTCAAGGCGGCCGAACTGCTGGCCGGCCCGTGGCGCGCCACCCTCAACGCGGCCACCATGCTCGGCCAGTCCAAGTCGCCGTTCCAGGCGGAGATCGACGCGGCCTGCGAGCTGATCGACTTCTGGCGCTACAACGTCTACTACGCGACCAAGATCCTCACCGAGCAGCCGGAATCGGCGCCCGGCACGTGGAACCGGATGGAGTACCGTCCGCTCGAGGGCTTCGTGCTGGCCATCACGCCGTTCAACTTCACCTCGATCGCGGGCAACCTGCCGACCGCGCCCGCGCTGCTCGGCAACGTGGTGGTGTGGAAGCCGTCGCCGACCCAGCAGTTCTCGGCGCACTACCTCATGCGCCTGCTCGAGGCGGCTGGGCTGCCGCCCGGCGTGATCAACCTGGTCACCGGGGACGGGCAGGCGGTGTCCCAGGTCGCGCTGACCCATCCCGACCTGGCCGGCATCCACTTCACCGGCTCGACCGCGACCTTCCAGCACCTGTGGCGGACCGTCGGCGAGAACATCGCGCGGTACCGGAACTACCCGCGGGTGGTGGGCGAGACCGGCGGCAAGAACTTCGTGATCGCGCACCCGTCGGCCGACCCGGCCACGATCGCGGCCACGCTGGTCCGCGGCGCGTTCGAGTACCAGGGGCAGAAGTGCTCCGCGGCCTCCCGCGCCTACCTGCCCGAATCGCTGTGGCGCGGCATCCGCGACGACTTCATCGCCCAGGTCCAGTCGCTGACCATGGGCGACGTCGCCGCCGACCTGTCGCTGTTCATGGGCGCGGTCATCGACGCCCGGGCGTTCGCCAAGCACGCCGCCGCGCTCGAGCGGGCCGGGAACACGGCCTCGATCCAGATCCTGGCCGGCGGCACCGCCGACGACTCCGAGGGCTACTTCGTGCGGCCGACGGTACTCCAGGGCGAGGACCCGGCCGATGAGATCTTCACCACCGAGTACTTCGGCCCGATCCTGGCCGTGCACGTCTACCCGGACGCCTACCCGTCGGCCTACGACGAGGTGCTCAGCCAGGCCGCTGACGTCGCTCCCTACGCGCTGACCGGCTCGATCCTGGCCACGGACCGCGCGGCCATCGCGAAGGCGTCCGACCTCCTCAGGTACTCGGCGGGCAACTTCTACATCAACGACAAGCCCACCGGCGCGGTGGTGGGCCAGCAGCCGTTCGGCGGCGCCAGGGCCAGCGGCACCGACGACAAGGCCGGTTCGGTGTTCAACCTGATCAGGTGGGTGTCTGCCCGCGCCATCAAGGAAACCTTCGTCCCCCCGTCCGACTACCGCTACCCTCACATGGGGTAACCGATCGCAACGGAGGACGTCATTTATCGGCTGGTTCTGTGGAACATCGACCTGACCCTGGTCGATGTCGCCCGGGTGATGCGGGCGGCGTACGCCGAGGCGTTCCCGGCGATAACCGGCAGGCCGCTGATCAAGCTGCCGCAGACGGCGGGCCGGTCGGAGTCGGAGATCTTCTTCGACGCGCTCGCGCTCAACGCCGCCGACGTGAGCGCGGGCGGCGAGACCGAGCGCCTGCTCGACCGGTTCAGCGCCGAACTGGCCGCCGCCCTCGAGGTCCGGCGCGACGACCTGGTCCGCCAGGGCCAGTTGCTGCCCGGCGCGGCCGAGGCGCTCGCGGCCGTGGCCAAGCTCGACGACGTGGTGCAGACCGTGCTCACCGGCAACAGCAAGTCGAACGCGATGCTGAAACTGCGCGCGTTCGGTCTCGATGGTTTCGTCGATTTCGACGTCGGCGGCTACGGTCATGAGGCCTACCCCAAGGGCACCCTGCTCCGGGTGGCCAGGGAGCGGGCGTCCGACAAGCACAAGGTGACGTTCGGCGAAGACGTCACGGTGTACGTGGCGGACTCGCCCAGGGACGTGGACGCGGCCAGGATCGGCGGCGCGCGGTCGCTCGCGGTGGCCAGCGGCCGGGCCAGCGCGGCTGAACTGCGGGAGGCGGGCGCCAGCGCGGTGCTGCCCGACCTTACCGACACGGCCGGCCTGACCGCCCTGATCGCGCGCCTCACCGACCCGTCGCACTGAACCGCCGGGCCGCTGAGCCCGAAATCACATGATCTGTCCCACAACGTGGTTCGACGGGCGTTGCCAGCCGCGCCGGGATGGCACGATGCTGGGAGGATGCAAGCGAGCGAGGGCGATCTGACCAGCCACGGCTACGGCACGGTGCTCTGGGAACCGGACGACAAGACGATCCGCGCCGCCAGGGTCACCCGCTTCATGAACTGGCTACAGGCCCGCGGCACGACGCACCCCCGCGACTACCAGGATCTATGGCAGTGGTCGGTGGCGCGGCCCGGCGAATTCTGGTCGGCGGTCTGGGACTACTTCGACGTGCTCGGCGACCGGGGCGACGGGCCGGCGCTGGCCGGCGAGGTCATGCCGGACGTGCGGTGGTTCGAGGGTGCCACACTGAACTATGCCCGTAACGCGCTGAGAACCGCGTGGACCGATCCCGACCGCACGGCGCTTATCTATGATTCCGAACGGGCCAGGGCCGGGAGCATCAGCTACGGCGAACTTGCCCGGGAGGTGGCGCGCGTCGCGCGCGGCCTTCGTGCGCTCGGCGTGGGCCGCGGCGACCGGGTCGCGGCCTTGCTGCCGAACGTCCCCGAGGCCGTCATCGGCCTGCTCGCCGCCGCGAGCCTCGGCGCGATCTGGTCCTCGTGCTCGCCTGACTTCGGCGCGCGCAGCGTCATCGACAGGTTCGCGCAGATCGAGCCCAAGGTGCTCATTGCCTGCGACGGCTACGGCTACAACGGCAGGGAGTTCTCCCGGGCGCAGATGCTGGACCAGGTGCTGACCGCCCTGCCCGGCCCGCCCGCGGTGGTCATGGTCACCTTGATCGGCGAGTCCGGCGACACGCCCGGCGTGCTGCAGTGGGAGGACCTCGGCGCGGCAGCTGATCACGACCACGAGCCGGAGTTCGAGGAGGTGCCGTTCGCGCACCCGCTCTGGGTGGTCTACTCCTCGGGCACCACCGGGCTGCCCAAGCCGATCATGCACGGTCACGGCGGCATCGTCCTGGAGCACCTCAAGGCGCTCGCGTTCCATCAGGACCTGCACCCGGGTGACATCTTCACCTGGTACACCACGACCGGCTGGATGATGTGGAACTACCTGGCCGGCGGGCTGCTGGCCGGCCTGACGATCGTGCTGTACGACGGCAGCGCCACCTACCCGGATACGGACCGGCTGTGGCGGCTGGCGGCCGAGCATGGCGTCAACTACCTGGGCGTCGGCGCGCCCTACCTGGTCGCCTGCATGAAGGCCGGGCTGCGCCCGGGCGCCGACACCGACCTGTCCGCCCTGCGCGCCATCGGCTCGACCGGGTCGCCGCTGCCGCCGGAGGCGTTCGGCTGGGTGTACGAGCACGTCAAGCGGGATCTGCTGCTCGGGTCCTTCTCCGGCGGCACCGATGTGTGCACCGGGTTCGTCGGGCCGTGCCCGCTGCTGCCGGTGCGGACCGGCGTGATCTCAGGCCGCTGCCTGGGGGCCGCGGTCGAGGCCTACGACGAATACGGCAAGCCGGTCACCGGCCAGGTCGGCGAGCTGGTGATCACCCAGCCGATGCCGTCGATGCCGGTCGGCTTCTGGAACGATCCCGGCGGGGTCAGGTACCGGGAGAGCTACTTTGACGTGTACCCCGGCGTGTGGCGGCACGGCGACTGGATCGAGTTGCTGCCCGATGGCGGCTGCATCATCTTCGGCCGCTCCGACGCCACCCTCAACCGTGGCGGCGTCCGGATGGGCACCAGCGAGTTCTACCGCGTCGTGGAGGGTTTCGCCGAAATCGGCGATAGCCTGGTCGTCGATACCGGACGACTCGGCGCCGAGGGACGGCTGATCCTGTTCGTGGTGCCGGCCGCGGGATCGGCGCTGGATGAGGACCTGAAGAACAGGCTCCGCGCGGCGCTCCGGGCCCAGTTGTCGCCCCGGCACGTGCCCGACGAGATTTACCAGGTGCCGGGCATACCGCGGACCTTGTCCGGTAAGAAGCTCGAGGTCCCGGTGCGTAAGATCCTGCACGGCACGGACCCGGAGCGCGCGGCCGACCCGAACACGCTGGCCGATCCGGACGTGCTCAGGTACTTCGGCAAGTTCCAGGGAGAGAACCCCGCAGGCTAACACGGACACAAAGGAGTGGACGCGATGCCGGACGGTTACGCGGACGAGGTCAGGGACGCGCTCCTGGCCAAGGCGCACCAGGCGTGGCAGGACGATCCCGCGCTGGACGCGCAGGCGCTCGGTCCCGGAGACCAGGGCGAAGGGAGCGACGACGACAGCGTCGCGAGCTATCTGTGCGCTTACTACCAGCGCGTCGCGACCGAGGACCTGGCCCCGCCGTCGCGGCTGGCGGCGGTGGCCGAGGCCCACGCCCGCCTCGGCCTGCGCCGGCCGCAGGGCCGCGCCCTGGTCCAGGTCCGCGAGCCGGGACAGGCGCACCTGAACCCGGTGAGCCGCGGCGGCCTGGTCGTGGACATCGTCACCGACGACATGCCTTACCTGGTCGACTCGGTCACGACCGAGCTGAACCGGCACGACGCCGAGATCGAGCTGCTGGTGCACCCGCTGCTGCGGGTGCGCCGGGACGTGACCGGGGCGCTGCGCGGCATCCTCGGCGTGTGCGGCGACGACGCGGATGCCCAGGACGAGCCGGGCAGCGGCGGCTCGGCCGCCGCCGACGAGATGACCGAATCCTGGATCCACGTCGAGCTCGAGCCGCCCCGGGACAAAGTGACCGCCGACCAGCTCGCGGCGGACCTGCGCCAAGTGCTCGAGGACGTGCGGGTGGCCGCCGAGGACCAGCCGCGGATGGACGCGGTGGCGCGCGGGCTGGCCGACGACCTCGGCGGGGCGCCCGGCAGCGACGAGGCCGAACACGGCGACCTGCTGCGCTGGCTGGCGGACGGCAACTTCATCTTCCTCGGCTACCGCGAGTACGACCTGGTGCGGACCGAGAACGGTACCGGCCTGCGCCCGGTGCCCGGCACCGGGCTCGGCATCCTCCGCCACGACCGGCGGGGCCGGCCTGCGCTGCGCAAGCTGTCGACTCAGGTGGTGCGGAGGGCCCAGGACCCGGCCGAGCGGCTCGTGCTGGCCAAGGCGAACTCCAGGTCGACCGTCTACCGGGCCAACTACCTGGACTACGTCTCGGTCAAGAAGCTCGACGCGGCCGGCACGGTGACCGGGGAGTTCAGGTTCCTCGGCCTGTACACGCACGCCGCCCACACCGCGCCCATCGCCAGCGTGCCCGTGCTCCGGCGCAAGCTGGGTCAGGTGCTGGCCGCCGCCGGGCTGTCCCGGGACAGCTACGACGGGAAGGACCTGGCCGAGATCCTCGAGGACTATCCGCGCGAGGAGTTGTTCGAGATCTCGGCGGACGAGCTCACCCCGATCGCGCTCGGCGTGCTGCGGCTGAGCGAGCGCAAGCAGACCAGGCTGTTCCTGCGCCGGGACCGATACGGGCGCTACATGTCCTGCCTGGTGTACCTGCCGCGGGACCGGTACACCACCAGGATCAGGCTGCGCGCGCAGGGCATCCTGTCCGAGGCGCTGCACGGGGTCTCGGTGGACTACAGCGCCACGGTCGGCGATTCGGCCCTGGCCCGGCTGTACGTGGTGGTCTGGGGGGCCAGGGGACGGCCGGTGCCGCAGGTGGACGCGGTCGCGCTCGAGCGCAAGCTGGCCGCCGCGGTCCGCTCCTGGGACGAGGACCTGGCCGCCGAGGCGACGCGCGTGCTCGGCGAGGAGCGGGCCAGGCAGGCGCTGGACCTGTGCGGCGCGAGCATTCCCGAGACGTACAAGGCGGACGTCTCGGCCCAGGACGCGGTAGGCGACCTGGCCACCATGCTCGGGCTGCGCGAGTCGGGGACCGAGTTCGCGGTGCGGCTGGTGGAGCACCCGGAGCGGTGGACGCTGGTGGTGTACCGGTCGGGCACGCCGATCACGCTGTCCGACGTGCTGCCCCAGCTGCAGCACATGGGGCTCGAGGTGGTGGACGAGCATCCGTACCAGTTCGCCGGGAGCTCGAGCCACGGCTCGTTCTGGATCTACGAGTTCGGCCTGCGGCCCCCGGCCGCCGCCGTGTCCGGCAGCCTGCGCGAGATCTTCGAGCAGGCGCTGACCGCGCTGTGGCAAGGCCAGACCGAGGACGACGGGTTCAACGCGCTGGTGCTGACGGCGGGCCTGACCTGGCGCGAGGTGACCCTGCTGCGCGCCTACGCCAAGTACATGCGCCAGGGCGGGGTGCGCTTCAGCGAGGACTACATCCAGCGGGTGCTGCGGACGAACGGGTCGATCACCCGGCTGCTGATCCGGCTGTTCGAGTCCAGGTTCGACCCGGACAAGCAGGGCGGCGCGAACGAACGCTGCGAGGCCATCACCGAGGAGATCCGCGGCCAGCTCGACGAGGTGGTCAGCCTCGACCACGACCGGATCTTGCGCTCGTACCTGGCGCTGGTCGACGCCACCCTGCGGACCAGCTACTACAAGCAGGACAGCCCCGGCGGCATCGCCGGGCCGCCGACCCTGGCGATCAAGCTCGACCCGGGCAGCGTGCCCGGGCTCACCTCGCCGCGGCCCAAGTTCGAGATCTTCGTCTACTCGCCCCGGCTGGAGGCGGTGCACCTGCGCTTCGGCCGGGTCGCGCGCGGCGGGCTGCGCTGGTCGGACCGGCTCGAGGACTTCCGCACCGAGGTGCTCGGCCTGGTCAAGGCGCAGGAGGTCAAGAACGCGGTCATCGTCCCGTCCGGGGCCAAGGGCGGCTTCGTGTGCAAGCGCCTGCCCGACCCGGCCGATCGCGAGGCGTACCAGGCCGAGGTGCTGGCCTGCTACAAGACGTTCATCGGGGCCATGCTCGACGTGACCGACAACATCGAGGGCGACACGGTGGTGCCTCCGGCGGGCGTGGTCCGCCGGGACGGCGACGACCCGTACCTGGTGGTGGCGGCGGACAAGGGCACCGCGACGTTCTCCGACACGGCCAACGAGGTCGCGGCCAGGTACGGCTTCTGGCTCGGCGACGCGTTCGCGTCCGGCGGCTCTGAGGGCTACGACCACAAGAAGATGGGCATCACCGCGCGCGGCGCCTGGGAGTCGGTGAAGTGGCACTTCGCGGCGCTCGGCCTGAACCCGGACACCGACGACTTCACCGCCGTCGGCGTGGGGGACATGTCCGGTGACGTGTTCGGCAACGGCATGCTGCTGTCGGAGCACATCAGGCTGGTCGCGGCGTTCGACCACCGGCACGTGTTCGTCGACCCGTCGCCGGACCCGGCGGCGAGCTTCGCCGAGCGGTCGCGGATGTTCGCGCTGCCCCGTTCCTCGTGGGCGGACTACGACGCGGCGCTGATCTCGCCGGGCGGCGGGGTCTGGCCGCGCAGCGTCAAGTCGGTGCCGGTGTCGCCGCAAGCGCGCACCGCCCTCGGCATCGACGCCACGGTGAACGCGCTGTCCCCGGACGAGCTGATCTCCGCCATCCTGGCCGCTCCGGTCGACCTGCTCTGGAACGGCGGGATCGGCACCTACGTGAAGGCCACCTCGGAGTCGAACGCCGACGTGGGGGACCGGTCCAACGACGCGGTGAGGATCGACGCCACCCGGCTGCGCGCGCGGGTCGTCGGCGAGGGCGGCAACCTCGGCTTCACCCAGGCCGCCCGGATCGAGTACTCACTCGGCGGCGGCCTGATGAACACCGACTTCATCGACAACTCCGCCGGGGTCGACACCTCCGACCACGAGGTCAACATCAAGATCCTGCTCGCCGACGCGATCAGGGACGGGGCCCTCCCGGCGTCCGGCCGGCACCAGCTGCTCAACGAGATGACCGACGAGGTGGCCGCCCTGGTGCTGCGGCACAACTACGGGCAGAACATGGCGCTGGCCGTGGCCCGGGCCCAGGCCCCGTCCCTGCTGCACGTGCACGCGCGGTACCTGCGCAAGCTGATCAGGGACAAGCGGCTCGACCCGGAGGTGGACGTGCTGCCCGGCGAGCGGGAGATCGCCGAGCGCCGCTCGTCCGGCGGCGGCCTGACCAATCCCGAGCTGGCCCTGCTGCTGGCGCACACCAAGATCTCGGCGGCCGAGGACGTGCTGGCCTCGAGCCTGCCGGACGACCCCTACCTGCGCCGGGTGCTCGAGGCCTACTTCCCCGCCCCACTGCGGGCCAGGTTCGCGCCCCGGATGGAAGCCCACCGGCTTCGCCGGGAGATCATCACCACCTCGGCGGTCAACGAGATGATCGACACCTCGGGCACCACGTTCCTGTTCCGGCTGATCGAGGAGACCGGCGCGTCGGTGCCCGATCTCACCCGGGCGTGGCTGGTCGCCCGCGAGGTCTTCGACATGTTTGCCTTCTGGCGGCAGGTCGAGGGACTGGAGGGCCGGGTCGGCCTGACAGCGCAGATCACGCTGCTGCTGGAGGGGCGCAAGCTGACCGAGCGCGCGGCCCGGTGGCTGCTGTACAACCGCCGGCCGCCGTTCGACATCCAGGCGACCGTGGGCTTCTTCGCCGATGGCGTGCGGACGGTCCGCTCGCGCCTGCCGAAGCTGCTCACCGGCCGGGACCTGGCCGGGTTCGAGGAGCGCCGCGACTCCTACCTCGACCTGGGCGTGCCGCTCGACCTGGCGGAGCGGGTCGCGGCCATGGTGCCGACGTACTCCGCCTTCGACATCGTGCAGGCCGCCGCCTCGGCCGGGCGGGGGATCGAGGAGACCGCCGAGGTGTACTTCGACCTGGCCGACCGGCTGCAGATCACCCGGCTGCGCGACCGGATCACCGCGTTGCCGCGTGAGGACCGCTGGTCCACGATGGCCCGGGCCGCGCTGCGGGACGACCTCTACGCCGCGCACGCCACGCTGACCCGTGACGTGCTCGGGGTCAGCGGGCCCGAGATGCCGAGGTCCCCCGAGGAGCGGCTGGCCGCGTGGGTGTCGTGCAACGAGGCCGCGGTGGCGATGGCCGCCCAGACCCTCGGCGAGATCTGGGAGAGCGAGCGGTTCACGTTCACCACCTTGTCGGTGGCGCTGCGGGCCATCCGTACCCTGGTGGCCGCCAGTTCGCTGCCCGAGTAAGCCGCACCCCGCCGGCGAACCCATCATGGAAGCTAGTAGGCGTGGCCGTAGCTGGGCGCGCCCTCGGCCGCGATGACCTGCAGCTTGGCGTGGCCTGCGGTGGCAGGCGGGTCGATCGCGGCGAACTCGTAGGTCCAGTTGGCGTACACCGCGTGGTAGCCGATCTCGGTGGGCGCGACGAGCAGCGGGCTGAAGGCGGCGGGCACCGGGATGGGGGCCCCGGCCACCAGGTTGGGGTGCTCGTCGGTGGTGTTCAGGTACATCCCGTAGAGCACCAGCGCCCCGCCGCCGACTAGCCGCAGCTCGAACTGCGGGAACGCCGCGCCCTGCAGCAGCCAGGAGTACCTCAGGCCCTTGGCCTGCTCCGCCGCCTGCGCGGACTGGGCCGCGTAGAACCCGGTGGTACGCGGCCCGGCGGCGACCACGGCCGCGGCCGGGCTGGCCGGCCCCTGGTCCACCACGGCCGCCTGGGTCGCCCCCGCCACGTCCGGGCGGAGCAGCAGGCTGGAATCGGTGGTGGTCACGTCGATGGCGTAGCCGTCGCTGTCCCTGGCGATCGCGGGCAGCGACTGATCGAGCACGGCCGAGCCGCTAAGCGTCCACGGCTCGGTGCTCTTGACCTGTGTGAACAGCAGGAGTGTGGGCACCGGAGCGCCCAGCTGGCCGTGCCTGAAGGTGCTCCTGGACGCCGACACCACGAACCACCGCGGGGTGCGCGCCAGCGCGGGGACGTAGAACACCGGCTGGCTGTACCGGTACCTCGGGACCGCCGTGCCCACCGTGGCCAGGGCGGTGTACTGGGCCTTGACCTGAGCCCACTGCGCGTACGAGACGGCGGCGAGCCCCTGCTCGGCGTCGCCCGCCGCCGCGGCCGCGTCGCTGGCCGCGAGGTAGGAACGGTAGATGGCCTGCGCCGTGCTCAGGGAGACACTGTGCCGGGGGTGGGTGATCGCGTCCGCGTCCGCGGGCGTCGCCGGGGCGCACCCCTGGACGGCCAGCAGGGTCACAGCAGCCAGCGCCGCCGTGACGATCGCGGCAGCAGTCCACCTCCGGCGCCTTCGGTGTGTCACGCTAAGGCAGAATACCGGGTTTGGGACCTGGGTTTCGCGTGGCGGGAGGGATGCGGTTCCTCCGGCGCCGCTCGCGTAGGCTTGCCGGCATGGCAGGTACGGATCCCGCCGAGGAGATCACGGCGCTGACCTCGAAGCTCGACAGCATCGAGGCCGTGCTCGATCCTGGCGAAATGCAGAGGGAAGCGGCTGATCTGCGCGAGCAGGCCGCCGACCCCGGGCTGTGGGCGGACTCGGATCGTGGGCAGAAGGTGACCCGGCGGCTGTCCTACCTGGAGGCCGAACTGGCCAGGCTGGCCGGCCTGCGGCAGCGCCTGGGCGACACCCAGGTGTGGTTCGACCTGGCCGAGAGCGAGAACGACGCGCCCACCAGGGACGAGGCGGCCCGCGAGCTGGCCGCGCTGCGGACGGAGATCGATCAGCTCGAGGTGCGGACCCTGCTCAACGGCGAATACGACGCCAGGGAGGCGCTGATCTCGATCAACGCGCAGGCGGGTGGCGCGGACGCCGCCGACTTCGCGGAGAACCTGATGCGGATGTACCTGCGCTGGGCGGAGCGGCACAAGTACCCGACCGAGGTGTACGACACCTCCTACGCCGAGGAGGCGGGGATCAAGTCGACCACGTTCGCGGTGAACTCGCCGTACGCGTACGGGACGCTGCGCGGCGAGCACGGCACGCACCGGATGGTCCGGATCTCCAAGTACGACAACCAGGGCCGCAGGCAGACCTCGTTCGCCGGCGTCGACGTGATGCCGGTGGTGGAGCAGACCGATCACATCGAGATC